>ENA-OWNT01005161-OWNT01005161.1-seawater-metagenome-genome-assembly--contig:-NODE-5161-length-10952-cov-3.787862_pt1 | contig 10952 bp, 12 predicted proteins | sample MGYA00238136_ERZ651165 | MGnify/ENA primary metagenome ERZ651165 (study PRJEB26861, sample SAMN08777766) | seawater metagenome | isolation source: coastal seawater | place: USA: Florida | collected...
GGGTTGTTGCTCTTCTCTGAATCCTGGTCCCTGGTGACCAAGCAAACGAACGAACAACAAACACGCTGCGTTCGTTGTGCGGTTGAGAGTCGCCGAACGCACACGGATCGATCGCAACGCATTTGTGCGTCGGTAGTGAGCATCTGTCTGCATACTTGCTTTATTAAGGACCGTTATTGGGGTTGATGACACAGGTTTGTGTAGGGCCGATACCGTTGTATGGAGGTGTTAACGAACCACGTACCTGGATGGTGCACACATATGCGTTCGACATTCATTCATGGGAATGGACGACGACGACAACAACAACGGAGGACTACAACAACGGACGACGACAGCAACGGAAGACGACAACGACGACGACGACAAAGACAACAACAACGACGACGATGACGACGACGAACTTTAACGACGACATCGACGGTGACGACGACGACAACAACAACGACAATGACGATGACAATGACGATGATGACGACGACGACGACGACGACGACGACGACGGCCGCGACGACAAAGACAACAACAACGACGACGATGACGACGACGAACTTTAACGACGACATCGACGGTGGCGACGACGACAACAACAACGACAATGACGATGACATCGACGATGACGATGACGACGACGGCGGCGGCCGCGACGACGGCCGAGACGTGAAAGTGGGGAAGGATAATGATCGGCCGTCGACTGTCGACTGCCCATGACGTCGTGCAGGATGTGTGCTTCCACGACAATTGATGTCGACGCTGGTGCCTTTTGTGATTACTGTGACGGTGTGGACTCCAGTTTTGGTACAGTTGTTTGCACCGATGCCACAGTCGTTCTGTAGGTAGCCGTTCAGTGGTTGTGTCGCTAAGTCGTTGGATAGTGGTGGTTCCGTCACTACGCGTCTTTGCCGCTCGCGTCGAGGTTCGCTGTCGAGCGTCATGTCGGATGTGTGTTCACTTTGAAGTGTTGTGAAGTGGCAGAAATCTTCCGATTTGATTGTGTCGTTTTGGTATTTGGAGTGGAATTGAGAAGTGCCCCCGCGCAACACAAACGCTGTCTCTGATGCTCTTCGGTGTTCAATCGCGTCTCCACGAGTTGCACCAGTGACCACACTGCCTGCCAGCGCACAGAACCTGTGTTTTTGGTGACCCTATCATACGCCCCTCGAGGCATAACGACTACGGAACAAAAGCTTCTAGATGCACCTCACGTCTTTGAAAGGTCTCCGGGTGTCTGAAATTCAATTAACAAGTGCACTGTCTATGATACATCGTTGCCATTCTGTCGTCCTTTGTCCCGCTTCACTTTGTCAGTAACTTCACATCGCAGCTTCTCGGCTATTGTTTAGATGGGATTCTAATCCCGGCAACACCCTTCGTCGGTGCGGTTGGGTTGTAGCGGTTCTCGCAGGTTCTTGTTCATGCAAGAGTGCCCAAGATAATTAGTCCTTCTTCCTCCCACGAGCGATGCGTCCTCGTGCGGCAGCTTGTAGCTTGGTGGCAGCAGCTTCTCGAACCAAATCGTCCAAACAACCCCACAAATCAAAATCTTCCTGCGTTTTGCCGTCAGATTCCTTGCCACTGCTCGCCGGGTCTAGTAGCCCTGGCAACGTTTCCTTTGCACTTTGGACCTGCAAGTTCAGTACAATAACCCACGAAGAAGACTTTTAAAATGTTGACGGCAACGCGGCGACCCAAGATATTAACACCAACGAACCCCGGCAGCCCAATCGGCGGACTCCACCTCCCCGCTGTCGTTCTTAGGCAACTTGTCCCACCACTGCAAGAAAACCACTTCACGCCCACCGTCGGACGCATCCTTTGTGGCGTCGACTTGCAAAATGTCTCGAGCTTGCGCAAGTGATACTGGACCATTTGGCTCAACACTGGCTGCTGCCCCCATGGTGTTGCGGCAAATCTAGCACGTACCAATTCGCTTCCACCCTCGTATAAACGGCGCTCCTCAGCAGCAACGAGGAGAGTGCTGTTGTTTACGCCATTCTGAAGTTGTCTGAAATGGTCTCGCCCTGCTAAAACTTTTTGACGAGAATCTACACGCAGTTTTTCGTCGCCACTGGTCGCGACTCTCGCGTTTCTCAACTACACTCTAGATTTGTAGTCATTACGGCCACATTTGCAATCGCGCTGGAGTGCCTGGCGACGGACACGAACGTCTTTACGACTGCTTGGCCACCTTGAAGACCTCGAGGACCGCTTCGACGACCTCGATGCAAACAGCTATGCCATCCCACCTTCGTTACCGACAGTGACCGATTAGACGACGTCGATGTCCACTTTTGAGATCTCTGATACCACTCCAGCGACCAGAAAAGCCGCTTTGACGGCGTCGATGACAAGTTTGACAACGTCGACAACCATTACAACGGCTACAGCGACTGTTTCGACGACCACAGTGACCATTTCGACGACCGTCAGCGACCATTTCGACGACGTCGACCACCACTTTACCGTCGCCGGCTACCACATTCGAGCCCTCAGCCACGATAATAACCACCATGGAGACCTCCACATCGACTTGCCGACCAAAAACAATCACTTTGACGACGTCGACGACCACTTTGACGACGGCGACGACCACTTTGACGACGTCGGCGACCGTTTTGACGACGTCGACGACCACTTTGACGACGTCGACGACCACTTTGACGACGTCGACGACCGCTTTGACGACGTCGATGACCACTTCGACGACGTCGACGACGACGTTTCATTGTTTGTCAGCGACCAAACGTCGTTTTTAGCGACCAATTCTTCTGTCGACTGTCATCGCAGTGCATTTGCATTCATCAATACTGTATTGCATAGTACCCTTCACTTCAAAAGTACTGTGGCGTTATTGCTGTACTATAGTGATGTGGAACTATTGGTACTGGATGCGTCATGCCATGGTACTGTCAGTACGCAATATTCGTTGTGGGTGTATGAGTGAGAAGGAGTGTAATGGTACCGTTGGGGCTGCGGTGTTCGGTGTTTTGATACATTCGAGTCGGCAAGGCACTGTTGTTTAAACATGTATTTGTGGTACTCTCTTTAACCAGTACTAATACTTTCGCTATTTTAGAAGTCACTCTTTAAGCACCATTACCGCCTACCATAGGCAGAGGTATCACATACATCAATTGTAAGTTTCATGATACTCGAATGAGATTGGTTCCAATTGCAGTGGAATAAATACAAGTCGTCTTCGCAGCGCGCAGTGACGTTACGTCGTTGTTCGTTCGTTCGTTCGTTCGTTCCAAAGTTCGTTCGTTCCAAAGTTCGTTCGTTCGTTCGTTCGTTCGTTCCGAAGTTCGTTCGTTCGTTCCGAAGTTCCGAAGTTCCGAAGTTCGTTCGTTCGTTCCGAAGTTCGTTCGTTCGTTCCGAAGTTCGTTCGTTCGTTTCGAGGTTCGTTCGTCCCCGCGCCTCTTCGCCCCTGCGCCCTTTCGTTCCGAGGTGTGTTCGTCGTCGTCGTTGGCATCGTCGTCGTCGTCGTTGGCATCGTCGTCGTCGTCGTCGTCGTTGGCATCGTCGTCGTCGTTGTCGTCGTTGGCAACGTCGCTGGTTGTTGTTCGTTTTGCAGGTGGAGTCCTCGATAGTCCTCGATAGTCCTCGATAGTCCTCGATAGTCCTCGATAGTCCTTGTCATTCGTTGATGCATGTGCGCCTTGTTCGCAGTGGAAAGTGGTGTCCCTATCTGAGATGCCACTGAGTTGTGGCTGGCAGTATGTTATTGAAGTTGTTTGCCCCCCGCTGGTATAAGCATCGGTGAGATGCAATGCCGTGCTGGCGCGATACCATCGCGCCCACGATTGTTTGTGTGAATATTTTCATCTGTTCTTTGGCTCTTTTCGACTTTACTGGCTCGTTGTGTCGGTGGGTCCCCAACGCGTGGAGGGCCGTGCCGTCATTGCCGAGATGTCTCGCGCATCCATGTCGAGCGGTGGCGAGGACGACGATGACGAGGACAACGTGGACGTAGATTACATAAAATCGACCCGCCCCAAATGGAAGGCCATGGTTATGGCCCTGACGGGTCGGTACGACAACATCACCGAAGATGACATCTGGATTGCGTTGGACAAATACGCCGGCCAGGTCGGCAAAGCTTCGATGCATCTAAAATCGCTCTCAGCCGAGCGGTCGATCACGCCAGAGGAGAAAGCAATCCGAGAGACACTGAAAATCAAGCAACAGCAACTGCAGGCCGCGCAGCGCGACTTCCGCAAAGCTGTCGACGACGGGCGTGATGCGTACGCAAACCATTTGGAGAACATCATTTATCGCTTGATCACGTACATTGGGCGCCTGGAAGGACCGCGCAAAGTTGCGGTGTTGCTCGTCGACGACAATGACAAGCGCCGCGCCGAAATGGCGGACACTTTGGAGTGGCTTGACTACGACGTCACTTGCGTGACGTCGTCGTCGCTTCCGCGGATGAAGTTCGACGACTTCGCGTCGCAGCATCTGGTGCTCGTGAGCTTGGAAACGGACGACAACATCTTGCAGACCTCTTCTGGCGACGGCAACTTGTCTCGCAAGAGTGCTGCCCCGGCTAAACCCGCCGTAAAGAAGCGCAAGTTCCGACTGTCGTGGAAAGCAGCCATCAAGAAGGTGGGTGATTGCACATACTGGAGGTTGTGCGCCGATGAAATGTGCGAAATGGGGTTTGCAACTCGTCACGCTTTCGTGCGGTTTGTATCAACAGGTTATGGTCATGACACGGTGGCAAGCCAAACAGAAGAAGACTGGGTACAAACAGTCAGAGTGGTTCCACCAACAGAAAGAGCGTCTCGCAGAGCAGCAAATGCAGCTACTAGGCGGCGAAGTGCTGTCCGTGATAGGCTCGTGGATGAAGCGCATCGACAGAGAGTGCGTCTGCAGCGACGTGCATGTTGCCGTGTCACTTTGCTGACGAAAACCTGACGTCTTCTCACAACTTTATGGTGCATGTTAATGGTAGACACACTAGCGACACAGAGCCTGACGAAGAAACAGAAGTCACGGAGCGCATCTTTTGCGACGAGGCCCCAATATTGTTGTCCTACGGCACACATTTTGATAGTAAAGTAGTCGACAGGGTGCGTCTGGGTTGCGTTGTTGTTGATTGCTTGGTGCGTCACGTGTGATAGCAACACTTGCCATTGACGTGTTTGTTGCCTTAATTGTTGCGTAGCTTGATGAGCTTGGATTTGGTAGTCATTTGGAAGCACCGTTCACTGCAGAGCGCGTGGCGCGGTATTGTGCTCACTGGGCTGCGGAGAAAGGCCTCGGGTAAGCTCAAACTCCGCGCGAGCGCTTGGTGTGGAAGGAGGTTTGACCACAGTTCTAACAAAGAACGCAATATTTTGTATCAGGTATCTTGTGCGTGGCATGGATGGACAAGACGACGACGATGACATGAACGTTAGCTATTATCCCGAATCCGAAGAGGAACCTGAGAAAGAAGAAGAGGAGGAAGTGTCAGCCGTCGCCGTACGTACCCAATGTTACCCTTGCGCGTGTGCGGCGGTCGGAGCTCTGCGACTCAACCTGCTTGATGTTCAGGTGCGGTCCAGATCACCGTCCATTGGCGCCACAGCCGTGGACTCGACGAGCCGTCCTGGCTCGCCGTCTAACGTCTCGCGGTCGAATGTCTCGCGGTCGAGGTCCCCGTCGATCGAACTCGCAAATAGACCGAGCTCGCGGCGGTCCGGCTCGAGGTAAGAGTTTTCTGCAAAGTGGCGACACAGATCGCGAGTATTTCAACAGTATTGGCGGAAATTTGCGTGTGCAGACCTGGATCTAGACGGCAAAGCTCGAGCAGGCCACGAAGTGCGTCGGTGTTAGAAGACGACGAATCTGTCAACGAAGAGGTGAGAACATGCTGGCCATGATACTGCCAACGTTCCACTTCGAGTGCACATTCATATGATGGCCCTATTAATGGTAAAGGTATCTGCACATGGAGAGCAGAAGGCTATGTTCGAGGCCGCGATGCGGCGGCGAGAGCGGGAAAAGGCAGCGAGAGAGGCGGCAATTGCAGCGGTTTGTTGGGATTATTGCAATTCGTGCCTTCAGCTTCACATCTCTTCACTGTGGCTGTGACTCTGCATGTTTAGGCCGAGGCAGCACGCGTTGCAGAAGAAGCAGCCAAACTAAAGAAGGCGGTTCGTTCAAATACATCCCGCTGATGCGCAAAAACGCTCAATCGGAACATGCCCTGATGATTATTTGTGTTCATCCATGAACAGGAGCGCAAGGTCCGGCGACAAGCACTGAGAGATTCAATGGTGACTCAAGCCGTGAAGTTGTACTCGCGCAGCGTGGATATGCCGATGAATCGGCAAGGCGGGTGGAACATCTCGACACTAGGGTGCGTGTTCATGTCTTGCTCACGTGACAATCTTCACAAGTAACGAGTAGAGTTGATGTCGATGCTGGCGCAGGCTGTTGTCCGCAAAGTGCGTCAAAATCTTCCACGATGTCGACGAAGATGGCGAGTGGAACCAGGACGAAGCCGTCGCCAAAGGCAAAGCGGACTGGTTTAAAGTGTCGAAAGGGCTCAACGTCATATTGGAGCCAAAGATGATTCAGGTATGCTTGGCAAAATGCAACCAGCGAGCACAGTCTCTCTTTGGGTGTGACTCTAACGGTCCCCTTGTCATCATGTGTGTGCAGGGAATGGCCGCGATGATCGATGCATTTTGCCCGTGCGAAATCAGTGCGAGGGGCTTTCGCGATACCATACACGCTCTTTTGGCTTCTATCGCCGTCCGTCCAACGGTAATTCGCCGCCTGCCACTGTGTGATGACAGACGAAATAGTTGTCTTACGTGTGTTATGTCCACAAATACCAGGCATCGAACCCATACGTGCGACTTCGTTGGCGGGCTGACTTTGACATTGGCCTTGACGAGTTTAGGCGCAACTTGTATGAGGCCAAGCAATCTGGTTTGTCCAATCAAAGTGTATGTGTTGCAATTTGGGCTGCGTGTTGCCCCTGACACTTGTAATTCTTCTTGGCAGGCAAAGTTGCTCGTTGGGTCCTGGCGGCCATCTCCAACGGCGAACGGGAGGACGCCGCGCGAGTCATCCAACGCGTTTTGAAACGGCGCTTTGATTTGGTATGGTGCTGACGGCGTATGGTAGAGTGCGTTCAATTTTGCATTGAACTGTTCCGTTCACACATTGTGTTAGGTTGTGCAGTCGGTCCGCGTCGTTCAAAACTTGCTGCCGATGGTGCAAGCGATTATTCGTGCTCGGAAGTTAAGGGTCCGTTGCTGTTGTTCTGTGTCGCCGCAAATCGTGTGACGTTTGTACGGACAATAATAACGTGGTGTTTTTTCGATGCAGGATGAACGGGACAAGGAGATCACACGACAGTGGGCCGTGCGTAACCGGCTCATGAAGATTCGATGGGGGCGCGGATGGCGGCAAATGCACCGTCAGCATGTGACACAGCAAGCGAAGCACGATGCTGAAGTACAGAGGCGCATAGCGGACGTTCAATACGCAGAGCAAAAGGCTCAGGTGCGCCTGTTGCGAGATTCCCTGTCCTTATCAACATGTCGTCTTTCTTATCTGCCCCAATTCCTTATGATGTTCCAGCTTCGCGAAGCGACCACGCTGCCCCGAATGCAGCCGCAAACATCAACCGCAACTTACAGAACCTTAGTAGCGGCGTCAGGACGCCGTGGTCAACAAGTGAGTTCCATGCATTGCGTACTGTTGCTGGATGTCTCAAAAATTGTGACCCTGGTGGTGGCTTTGTCGTAGCGGACCCCCGACGATTTGCCGCTTCCAGCAATTAGATGAATACCAGCGACGCAGATTGTTGTGTGCGCGAGTCTTCAATTGTTCTCGTGGACACAGCATTCTCCTTGACACGAATGTCAGCATAAATTATTACAAGCAAACAGTTAATGCTCTTTCTTCATGGTCAATCAGTCGGAACGGCACTTAACGCGACGTGCGTGCTCGGTAGAGACGTATTGTACACCGATTTTATGTTTACATGATTGAGGAGTTGCGTGAAAAATCAGCCCCAAATGTGAGCCTCCAGTTCCTCAGCGTCGGAATCGGATTCCGTTTCGCTGTCTGCTGCTGCGGCAACCTGCAAACCATGTGGCGAGAGTGATTACCACACTGTTACGCGTGACAACAGCAACCCAAGAAGATTGATGCCACAACACTGACGCACCGGTGCGTAATCTTGCTCTGCGGGCGCTGACAACGACTCCAGAAACTTCTTTTTGGCGTCATTCTGTTTCAGATGGTACAACAACGATGCAGGCATGGTCAACACGACGTTCACAACGGTGATTCTTTCAGGGCTCTCGCACCTCTGGTCCGTATTTCTGCTCCAAGCCTTGCATCATGCGCCGACGACTGGATTCGGTTGGACACTGCATAAGGATTTTGGCAACAAGGTTTGGGTGCTTCTGCAACTCAGCACTGTCATAGAGTCTACACACAAATGTTGAGGACCACTGTGAAGATGGCACGCCGGTAAACAACCTCGCAACGAAGGGCATTCTTACTTGAAAAATGCCCACAACCGTTCATCCCATCCAAATGTGTCCTCAACGTTTTCGACTGGGACGGTTTGCGCAAGCGCATCGTCCGCCGCTGCAGCATCGAAATCGTCGCCGTCTGCACCTGCACTCTTTTTGGGGGATGGCGGCGGGGTGACTTTCTTGAGGCCAATTTCCAGCAGCACGTCCTTCTCGGACTCTAAGTTCTTGGCCATCAACTGCAACGCCTCCACGTTCTCAGAGCTGGAACCCTGGGACACGCTCATGCTGCGGCCAGCCTGCTCTCGGCTCATCACCGTGCCTGCCACCTCCGGCTCTGGACCAAATCGGGCCACCAAATCCTGCATGAACTCCGCCTTCCGTTCGTAGTTTTCGTCCACGATACCGTCGAGCCACCCCTGCTGCTCCAGCTTCGTGGCATCCCACTTGTTGTAAAAACGCTCTACTCGATCAGTGAAGCACAGCTTCGGATAACTGGACAGCAGTGAGCCAACACACATCAGTTGAGATGGGCGGACGCAGCAGGCAGTATGGTCTACAACTGCAATGAACGCACCAGCGCGTACACACTCTTTGGGGCTTGGTCTCCAACCCAAACTTGAGTTTCATGTTGAAAGGCGAGCAATTCGCACAAACGCATGTGCCGCAGTTTCGGCAATGGTGCGGTTTCTTGCCAAAGATGTTGAACTTCACTCCACACTACAACAACAGCACACGCGAAGAGAACCGCGTGAAGTCGTGAACGGTCCACATTTTCTCCACATTACAGAGCGCGGTGTGCAAAGACGAACGCACCAGTCGGCAGTCCTTTCGATCCGGTTCCCAGATCGGTGCCGTTTTCGCCATCGGCCTGTCGCCACCGATTGCTTTTCGAATTGCCTGCACCCACTCCGACCGCATGGCCTCGGACTCGGCCGCGAGGGCGAACGACTTCTTGCGTGAGTTCACTTGGAAGCAGAACTTGTACAGCACTCCCTTGGGGTCCGTGAACTGCTCCCGGTTTGCGACGGACATGCCTTTCAGCTCGAGGACATGTGAAAAGTCCACTTCCCCGCCCTTCGTGCCCTTGCCATAGGCCAGCAAGTCGTTGAACAGGATCACGACGTTGGGCCGCGTGGTGCCTTTGCGATCGATCTTGAGCATAACCTCTTCGAGGACGATCTTGCGCTCCTTCAGAGACTTCGACGACCACTTCAACTGCTTCGGGAAGCGCTGGTGCAATTCGGCACGTTCCTGCTCGCGAGCGCGCGCGCGCAAGCCTTCGTTGCAGTGTGTGGCGGCGATAGAAACGGTGTCGAGCGCGCCCTTGATGCGGGCGTAGTCTTTATTGTCGTTCTTTGTGTACTTCAGGAGTTCCGCGAGCAGCATACGGTACCGCGGAACGCGCTGCACGGGTTGGATGAGGAGCGATTCCAACCTCTCTTTATTTTCACGGCCACCTGTGGCGCACCAGTCCTTGAAGCTCTTCCGGATACCCAGTTTGGAGAGGTTCTTGTCGTTGGCCATGAGGTTCAGCAGCGCCGGCGAGTCTTTGTTCAGCTGCTCCCTGACGCGCTAGAACACACAACAAGAGTTCGCACTTGGTGAAGGGCGCGTGCGAGACATTTGCCCGCTGCCCAACAGTTCGTGAGAGTCGTACCTGCATGGCTTCCTCCGAGTTGTCTGTGTAGGCTGTGTACATTTTCAGGAACGGGGCGAACTGGTTGAAAATCAGACCGACCTGCATTGGCAAAGCACCAACGTTGTAAGACAACATGCACATCAATGTCCGTCGCTTGCGAACTCGGGCTTTATGCGAGCATTCCATGGTGCGGCGCACGAACCTGATCGTTGTCGTCCATGTTCTTCAAACCACGCAAGAGCTGCTCATTGAACGAACAAATGAGGTTGATGTTTTGGAAGATGGAGTCATACACGGCCTGGGTGATGACAGGTTGCCCGTCTTTGATGGCCTGCTGCAGCGGGTTGCAGTAAAAGTCCACCAGCGTCCGCAGCCCCTCGACATATCGCTCTTCACTCGCAACGATCTCCTTGACGATGTTGGAACGGTACGCTTCGCGCTTCTTCCTGTCCTCCTCTGACTCCGCCATCGTCGCAGGAGGTTGCCGCTTGGCTGCGTGTGTTCGGACGGTGCCCAAGAGACAACAGACGACGGGGGAGATTAACCCGACGGGCCACGTGACAACTTTCGTTCTTTCTTTCTGACTTTCTTTCGCCGTTTCTCTTTCTTTTGGCTTTTACTATCACTGAAATGTTGCTTGCTGCCACAAATTGTGCCTCGCAAATCCTGACCCATTCACCAGCTATGAAATCTAACTTCGACCATGACAACGACAATGACAACGACAATGACAACGACAATGACAACGACAATGACAATGACAATGACAATGACAATGACAATGACAATGACAATGACAATGACAATGACAATGACAATGACAA
>ENA-OWNT01005162-OWNT01005162.1-seawater-metagenome-genome-assembly--contig:-NODE-5162-length-10950-cov-4.304700_pt1 | contig 10950 bp, 12 predicted proteins | sample MGYA00238136_ERZ651165 | MGnify/ENA primary metagenome ERZ651165 (study PRJEB26861, sample SAMN08777766) | seawater metagenome | isolation source: coastal seawater | place: USA: Florida | collected...
AACAGCAACACCAGCGCCAGCAATGATGGGAACAACAACAACAACAACAACAATAGCAATAGCAATGCCATCAGTGGTCACAACAATTTGAGTCCGAATACCAGTGGTGCCAGCACTGGCAGTACCGGTAGCGCCACCAACAGTCCCAGACCAACAGCCGTGAACCTGACGCCAACGAGTCCTAGAACACCTCGGCCAACTGAGAACGCCAACTACAGCAATTGGCGAGCCGCTATCTTTGGACCACCTGATTGTCCTTACGATACTGGCGTGTTTTTCCTCTCCATCAATTTCCCTGATAAGTACCCTTTCGAAGCCCCCAAAGTCAAATTTCTAACACCTATCTACCATATGAATGTGGACACCAACGGTGTGCCTTGCGTTGATATTCTCAAAGACCAATGGGCTCCAACCCTTACGATCTCCAAAGTGTTACTTTCGTTGCAACTGCTCCTTCAATCTCCAAACCCAGACAGTGCGTTGCGTAAAGACTTGGCTGACTTGTTCACCACATCTCCGGACAAGTATCGTCACGAAGCCACGGAATTCACCAAAAAGCACGCCTTTTACGAAGACGAATGAGACAATTAACGCACACCCAGTGCTCTTGCTCTTGCTCTTGCTTTTACGTTGCTGACTGCTCACCATGTATGTATGTATGTGACTGCACTACCAATGTGCAGTCGGAGTTTGGACATCGCGTGTGGGCTGTGCGTTTACACTTGCTTGATTTGACACGTACGCCGCAAGTTTTCACTGACTGTATGCACATCCGGTTTGCACTGGTCGTGCACACAGCAAGTTTACAGTGAGAGTTCGCAGACGTTCGTACAGTTGTTCGTTGAACTGTTTGCACGACGTGAGTGTACACTTGGTTTCCAGTTCAATGGACAGTGGTTGGTTACACCAACAGGTTGCAGTGCAAGTTCACACTGGATTTTATAGCGCACTCCAGTTTGCACCAAGGTTTACACTGCACATACGCACGCGTACACTGTACATTGCACGATAAAGGCTTCGTTGCTTCGTTTGCTGCTTCGTTGCTTCGTTGCTTCGTTGCTTCGTTGCTGCGTTGCTGCGTTGCTTCGTTGCTGCGTTGCTTCGTTGCTTCGTTGCTTTGTTGCTTCGTTGCTTCGTTGCTTCGTTGCTTCGTCGTTCGTCGTTCGTCGTTCGTCCATTCGTTGAAATCATCGTTCACTCGTCGTCGTCGTCGTCGTCGTCGTTGTCATCATCGTTCACTCGTCGTCGTCGTCGTCATCGTCGTTAATTCGTTGTCGTCATCGTTCATTCATTGTCATCGTCGTTCATTCGTTGTCGTCGTCGTCGTCGTTCATTCGTTGTCATCATCGTTCATTCATTGCCATCGTCGTCCACTCGTCGTCGTCGTCGTTCATTCGTTGGCGTCGTCGTCACCGTTCGTTCGCTGTCATCATCGTTCGCTCGTCTTTCACCGCCGTCGTCGTGGTCGCTCAATCGTTTATGATCGTTGCTCATTCTCTGTGTTCGTCGTTCACTCCTTGTTGTCGTTGTTCGTTCGTTAGTCGTTTGTCTTTGATGTCATCGCTCACTCGTCACCACCGTCGTTTGTCGCCGTCGTCGTCTTCGGCTTCTCTGTTCGCTGTCGTCTTCGGTCGTTCATTGGTTGTTCATGTATCATTCATGCATCGTCCATTTGCCGTTCATTGGCCGTCCGTTCGTCGTCGTATTACTACGCACACCCGCGCGAGACTTGAAGCTACATAACGAAATTGAACTAAACGCGAAAAGTAAAGCAAACCCCAACGATGATTGTTCGTAAGAGCCCGTTGTAGGCACAAACGGCCGTCTCGCACCGACAGCCTAGGGCAGCATGGCGGACCGGGGCAGCAGCAGCAGCCGCACCGGGCAACGACCGCGCAACTGGCAGATCCACCGGCGAGCGTCCGTCGATGCAAACAAGATCCGTGAAGAGATGACGCTCGGCCCGTTGTATTCGAAACCAGTTAGCGAACTGCAAGCAAAGGAATCTTTGCGGCATAAGCAGCCACAGACCGCGCTCGTGGGTCGGGCCGACGATGCGCAGTTCAACGGGATGTTCTCTGTGCAATCAAAGTACCACGTGGCCCGTGCCGATTCGTCCATGGAGGTGAGGCTGCGCCCCGCCCCGTTGTTTGATTGTCGATGGTGCCAAGGTCTGCATGCCTACTGCATGCTGGGATGGTGATCGTTCTTTGTGTGTTAGGCTTTGAGACGCCGAACGGCGCCGTCGAGGGTCTCCCATCACGGCGGCGCGATGCAAGGCCACCAGTGGCTCCGCGATCGCCCCGCTGCGCATCGCGATACAACCCTGCGGCTGTTTTCCGAGCAGCTCGAGCACCGCGCCGCTGGCTGGCCCGTGAACCTTCGCCGCGAGAGGCAAGCCATGCGCAAGAAAATGCGGGAGACCGTGAGCCACTACGACTTCGTTCCTTCACGGACGCGTGTCAACCATGAGGATGGTGAGGTGGGGGTCGCTGCTGCGACAGACGACAACAACGCCACTTCCAACTCCGACGAAACTCCTCAGAGTTCGCGCGCGGCCAAGTCCGAGTCGCAACAGTCGCTGCAATCGCCAATTCCGACGAAGAGTTCGAAGGCGCGGAGCCCGACGTTCCGGAGAACCCTCACTGAGCACATTAGACATAGGCAGAGCAAAGCGATTGTTCGACTCCAAGCTTTCGCGCGTGGAGCTGTCGTTCGCGCAGCCGTCGCAGCGGTGCAACAGGCCCGCAAGAACGCCGCGCGGCGGCTGCGCAAATTTGACGCCGTGAAGAAGGTGGAACAGTTTCAACAGAAACGCGCTGCGGCGGAGAGAAAGCAGCACAGAGGTAGGCAATGGCGGTGGTGGTGTTGTAGTCGCTGTAGTTGGGCTTGTATCCACACCTGTTACTTCGATTCGACTGCTTGACGCTTGCATCCGCGCATGCTTTCTTCGATTTCGTGCCACAGTGTTGGAAGCACAACAATCTCTCGAAACTCGCGTCGAACGTGACCAGCTACGAGCAAACGAATGGAAAGAACGCGTTATGGCGGCTCGGCAGGCTCGGCAACAAGAGTCCGAGAGGCTGGTGCGTCTAACATATACCCTTCGCACGAAACCTTGCTTTGCACGAGCTAAGACGACATCGACCGACGGTTGCAGGCCAAGAAAGTGCAAATGGACGCGTTCCACAAGTTTGAAATGCTGCAGGAGCTCGCGCGGCGTGATCGCGCATTGATGCAGAACCGTCCTTACGAGCCTGCTGGTATGTTCGCGTGCGTCTTTGGGTGACGTGCATGCTTGTGTGTTGACGTTGCTCGTGGCGATGTTGTGCAATGCAGAGAACACAAAGCAGGACTTTGACAAGGTGTGGTCGAAGTACATGAAGGCGGTGAACAAAAAGAACCGCCGCATCATGCAGCGACGAGTCCGCGAACGAAAGGTTGGTTTGGTTTTTGGAATGGCGTTCGTTGTCCATCGGCTGCTGTTGTGTGGCCTCAACGCGTTGCTGCCCGTGTGCCCGTGTTGTTTGTGACTTCGTAGACGCAAGAGGCCGAGCAGGGCTGGGGCAAGCGATCGCGGTTCCCACCACTCCACGGCCCCGTCGGGGAGTTTACGCTTCAGGGATTTCTCTCACACATGGAGCACAAATGGGTTCACAAAGTATAGCACTGTCGTTAGGGTTCGTCGCGTCGCCGACGATGGACTGCTGTCCTTCTTTGTGTTTATATTTATCATTTTCAATCACAACACTCGACGCCAACGACAGAGTTATTCGTTCGATACGCGGGCCGGCGGGCCGGCGTTTTGACCTCTCGAGAAAGCTCTTTTGCGCGGAAGTATACTGCCGCAGATGTATGTGTGTGTGTGTGTGTGTGTTTGTCTGGTTATTTCTGTAGTCGAAGTATGTTGTCTTCCTCACGGTCGAACAACTTTGGCGACCTTTTTTGGACAGCCCACAAGTTTCCATGCACCAGCTCACCCGCAACATCGCCAACGTTCGCACGACGCCGTGCCTCGCCACACAGACTCGGTCGATTCTTCCGATCCACTCCGCACTACACTGCGATGCGTGAAACATGTTTGTGTGCGCTGCAGTGTCGATTTCTCTGTGATTGAGAAGGCAACATCGGCGTTTGATGACAACGTAGGTGCAGACGCCTTCGGCGACAATGCCGATCGCGTGATCCATGCAATCAGCGATGACAGTCGAACGGATCGATGCAATCAACAACGCCATCGACCCCTACAAGCACAACCATTGCCGTCCAACGCCGTCGTGCAATGACACCGAAGGCATCAATGGGAAACTAATTCACTGCAATATAGACAGAGGCGACTTCGTCAACAACGCGGGATCGATGCATTCAACGTTGGATCGCGCATTCCCTTGACTTAGATCTACTTCGCAACCAACAACGTGCTCGACACCTACGTCAACACGCACATGCACGCACACATACATACATACATTCACACTCCAACGTCGTCGAGAATGTGGTCGTCGACAACGATGAGCGAGTTCGTGTGTTTGGTGGAAGGAGGCAGGCGCAGGGACGGTGGGGGGCGGTGGCGCGCCACCGCACTGCCGCAAAACCCCAGTAAACTTTCGTTCGTCGTTCGTCGTTCGTCGTTCCTTTGTCGTTCGTCGTTCGTCGTTCGTCGTTCCTTTGTCGTTCGTCGTTCGTCGTTCGTCGTTCGTCGTTCGTCGTTCGTCGTCGGGTCGTTGTTGTTCTGGCCGCAGCGCGCAGCAGCTGCTGCAACGCGACACCGACCTCAGGGAGAGCGAGAGACGTCGGATCTCACCCAGATTCACGATCCAAGCTGACTGACTGACTGACTGACTGACTGACTGTGAGCGACTGAATACGAACATGATGTTGTAATACTGAAACTCGTGGTACTGAGTACTGTATGTTGTACTAAAGGTGTTGCAATATGTGGAATAGATGAAGGTGGAGGAGTGGGGGCGAGGTGACAGTGTAACCTGTACAAATCCATGTGTATGTTTTGAGAAATATTGGGTTTAGTTTTGTTTGGATTGATTATTGTCACTACGGTATGGTTTAGTTGGTTGTTGAAATGTATTTTTGGGTAATTTACGGTATTGTTAAAAGTGGTCCACGAATAATACTGAATGATACCGCAAAATGGCCAAACGAACAACAAACGAACGACAACAAACCAAAACAACGACGATGACGGCGACGACGCAACAACGACTTTGCGGTGCGTTGGCAGCAGCAAAGCGAGCCGGAGAAGGTGTGTGGGACGAGCGGATCGAAGATGGGTGAGCACTGTGTTGGTAACACAGCCTTACTATGACGTAGAAGCGTCAACATGCTACTTTGACGATGCCAAAGAGGTGGGTGGCTGGGTTGATGATGTGGCTTGATCGTAGTTGTCCATCGGTGCATGCTGGATGGCGACTGCGAGCATCTTTGAAAAGCGAACTCACCCGTCGCGACGAAGTGACCAGCGTTCAGGCTTCGGGAGGTCCTTGTTCCATTTTCCTCTCAAAGTGAGCTATGATTCTGTTTAGAGTTTTCGCTTGCGATCCGGTGTTGGTCGGTTCGCTCCTTGAAAAAAAGGTCGGCGCACGGCGCGTTCGACGAATGGGAACTTTGTCGGATTTCGTTTGGCGGGACGCCGCGTGATTGCGAATCGACTCCAAAAATATGTCCGCAGAAGATGCCGAGCTAAGCCGCGCAGATTTCATTGCGGCGTGTATTGATGCCCTGGAGGAAATGGATTTAGGGTCCATCGGTGAAGTGGCTCAAGGTAGCTCTGATCCCGAGTCTCAAAGTAGTGGTTCGGGCTCCAGTGCGTCGCCCGGCGCTATTCAACTCGAGCAGCCCGCCAAAGCGGGTGTGCCGAAAATCCCGCCGCCATCGGCAGTTCCTGTGTTAAGTCGCATTGCTAGAGGTGACACAGCCTCGATTCAATCACGTGAAATATTTGATGTGGCAGCCAAGGTGGCACAATGGATTATCGATTTCGAAAGTGACCACAGATCGGTCCGCACGTTTGTGTCCAAATTTACCGAGCATGCGAGTGATGTCGCCGTACTGAGTGACGAGTTCCTCAACAGCTTTGCCACGTATGCCGAGCGCAAGCCCATCACCACGCAGAAAGACACAACACAGATTCTTGCACATTTAGCATTGACGCTGTTTGTGAAATTGCCGCAGTGTTTGCTGCGCTTTGAAAAGGCGCTCCTTCGCCAAAATGTAATCGGCGACTTGTTCGGAGCGCGTCGCGAAGCGCACATAAGCGCAGGTAAAAGCAGCATAATCATCTCGAATCGGCTGCGAGAAGCGTTGGTTAATGCCGTGTCAAAGATCCCTCTTCACATTGTGCGGCACGTTTCCCAGCCGTTTTGGACCAAACAACAAATGACAGAGGCAGTGCTCACCCTTCAGAACATTCAATTCGACATCTGCCACCAGGCGCTGACTTCTGAGCAAGACGCGGACGCCGCACTGTCATCGAGTTTTGACAGCGCCCCACATCAATGGGTAACTGAATTCCACTTTCTCCACATCCTACGCGAAGCCTGCGCACTGAGGTTCGATGGTGCCGTGTGTGCAGTAGTGTAGTTTGCATGTTGTTGTAAGCCTTTTTGTGCTCTCCATTGCCAGTCCTGCCATGTCGGCCTCACTGTGGATTTCCGTCGCAAATTGGGTGAAAGCGACCTTGAAGTCGAAGCCGGCATTTGCTGCACCATGTGTGTATGCTGCATCACAATTCTTTTCAGATGTATTGCGAATGCAATCGGGTTCCAATATCCGTCGATTCCTCGACGCTGGAGGCCGCAGAAAGGCTCTGAAGGCAAGTTGCTCCGTTTTATTGTAGTTGCAGCTGCGTTGGCTCACGGTGTGATATCAATGCTTCTTCTCTAAAGGCTTACTTGCAGGATAGCAACGTAATTACCACCAAGCTCGGTGCCGTATCTTGGCTCCGACTCAACGAAGGCTTTCTTCGTGTGTTAGCGGGTGACACCACTTTGGCGTCAGTGTGCTTAGCATCTGGTGTCGTCCTGCGTAACCTGGCAGCTGCGCTTGCAGAGCTGCTGGCCACTGCGGTTGCGGGAAAAGGGCACGACACGGATGCTGTCATGGAAATTCTCATTTCGTTTGCCATTCACTCGCCCTCGTGCAGGGATTGGATGGCTCAAGTTCCGTCATTCAAAAAGATTACGGAGCATGCTCGATTCGGCAAGACCTGGACGCTGCTGCTCTCAATGGCCACTTCAGCCAAAACTAATTATTCCGCAGACGAGGCCCTCGAAATGTTCTCTTCTGCCTTAGCACCTGCAACATCTGTTGCCACAACGGACGCTGCCACCGAAACTGAAGCAAGTGAAAGTAGCACATCTGCGGCGTCTCGTTCGCCACTGCCTGCTGAGAAACTGGAAATCAAAAACGTGGAATGGACTGTCGCCCAACTCCATTCCTGCCAAAGTTGTTTGCACAAGTTCAAGCATTGGACTGAGCTCCTTGAGAAACTGAAAAGTGTTGCAAGTGACTTTGAAGCAAGGACATTGAAATGGTCGAGCGTTCTAAGACGCGATGATGCTATGCCAACCGAAGATCAAATGTCGACAAAGGAACGCGAAGATATTGAAAACATTGTCATCGCCATGAAAAACGTGCGGCGCAAAATTAAAACGATCGCGATCGGGTCCAAACGAGATTAGGGGACGGTGGCACTTCGAAGCGCACAACTAAATCACAGCTACTGTAGCGCCGTGGTATGCTTGATCCAATGTTTCGGTGCAACACAGATGCAATTCGGTGTCCATAATATTTAAAAACATAGAGTCCGCGACAACGGAAATTGCCCCCATGGGTCGGAATCCAGCAATCGATATGACTCCATGCGTCCACTCGCGTACCTGGCACATAATTTAGTCGAATACTTCACTGTTGTGACTCAAACAGAGCACACCACACCACCGAACGAATCTTACATGAGGAGGAAACCAGTGCGGCCGAAGAACGATGACCGCGTTCCTATGAACGCGCTTCCTTGAGAGAGAAGCCAGATGTCTTTCAAGGCGTTGACGGACTCTTCCTGTTGGTTGACTGATCCAGGGTGCTCTCTGAGCTGCAATATTGTGCCCTTTTCGTATCGCACTTGTTGGTCGTCGAAGAGGAGATCTCTACCTTCGTTATAATCTGTTTTAATTTCGTCAATGACCTGAAAACGAAAGACGACAACGTCAATGCTCACAATGCTCAGCACTGATGAATCCACATGCAGTTCACGCTCGACCTTGTTCGAATCCGTCGCGATAAAAACTTTCACATGCGTTGGTGCTTGCCATTTGGTAAGCTGGTCTACAGCATCGAAGTAATTGTGCAAGTCGTAAACATGAAGCGGATCTTTTGCTTCCTACAACATCATTTGACGCAAACGACGCGGTGACGACTTCGACACCACAGTTAAGTTGCATGGTGCAGCACTTCAATTGAATCAACCTTGAGACTTCCTTTGAGTTTATCTGTCTTGCGGATGTGAACCGTTGTCAATGGAAATTGCCAATCGTGGTGCGTGTACCTGTGCATTCACGGTGCAGTGTTAATAGTTGTTTGCTGACATTCGCACCGCCACAACGGACTGTGGAGACTCACTTGGCCTCATCAAATTTTGTCACAAGCCACGGCAGTGGTCGAAACACGTATTCTGTCAATTGTGCCGCAATCCACTCTGCACTGCCGAGGCAATGCCCTTCATCGGCATAGACTCGACCGTCCGTGCACTTGGCTTGACCACGCAGTCCGGCGCTCGGTTTACCGTACGGAGCATACATTTCTGCCAATTTCTGGAATCCATCAGGGCCTGCACAAAGTAGGTAGAAGAGTCAAAATGATGTCGGGAGCACCGTCTCAAGCAACACAAATGCAGACCAAGCACACAACAAACCCATAGGTTTCGGACAGGCCTCTCCGATTACGACTCGAGCAGCGGATTCATCTTTGGTCGACCACGACGGGCGATGAGCCACATTCGCGTCTTTGACTATGGTGTCGAGGTCCATATCTGCTTCTGTACACTTGGAGAGAGGGAAGAAAAAACACCTGCAATATCACAACCACAATCCGAAGTCACAACACATTGAATGTGAGAGCAGTCGTCCACATGCACAACAGAGCACGGTCAGCGGATTGCGTACATCCAGGAATCTGAGTCGCAAGTTCCATCTGCCCAGTAAAATCCAAACCCGTGCTTCTTGTTTTGCTTGGTGGGCAGCACGAAAGTACGGTTCTGGGCCATGGCTGCGCCGAACGAAGACACCATGTACTCTGTGTTTACTCCAACGCCATAATTCATTCCATGGTTCAAGTTGTAGAGATACAGCCTCGCCTTTGAGCAGTCCGGTGGATTTTGGATCTCCTTGATATGGCGCCGCAACTGCTCCACTGCTGCCACGTGATGCCGCGGAAAATTTTCTTCATTGACCACTTTGTGGAAAAATGCACGTTGAAACCGCTCAGTTTTGCGGAGCGCACCATCTGGATCATTGATGACAAACGTGTAGAGTCCCGGCACGGTTGGCACGTACGAGACCACTCGGCCGCAGAAGTCACCTGTCATGGGTTGACTCTGAATGTCCCGCTCTGGAATTATTTGAATGGGACCATGAATCTCGAACTGCATGGACGCGAACTGCTCTTCGGTGCATCCGATCTCAACATACACCTGCTTGCCGGTGTACCAAATGCGCTCGTCGCCGCCGTCCACATGGATGGTGGCCTCGTCGCCCATTGGTCGGAACATTTCCATGTCGGAAACGGTGTCAATACTCCGCCTTGGCGGCAGCCTGGCGTTCTCAGGTGCTCCATTGAACTCGCTCGCGGCGATGATGTGCTCTTCGCGAAACGTGCGGGGCTCGGCGTCAGTCTCGCCAACACGTTTCGTGAGAATCGAGTAAAAGAAGTAAGCATACATCACCACAACTGCACCCACGAACAATAGCACAATGAACAACGGCAGACTGAGGCCGCATACGCGCGGTGCTTTGGGTCCCTTCACTCTCTTTGGGGACCGCTTCGTTGGGGAGTCGGCGGAACCTGAGACATGTCGGCGGGGCATTCTCGTCGCCACGTCAACAACCAGAAACCCTGCACTTGGTTCAGAATTCCACCAGCTGCCTCAAAATTTTGGACCGGTCACTCGCGCAAGAGTGTTCAGCAACGAGCCACACTCGCAGCAGGCAGCCCTCCTCAGGCCACCATCATATCAACGACAGCTTCTGCACTAGTAGTGTGGTTTCTGGACCGGACGCTCCGGCGGACGTGATACTTGTGGTCCTTCGTCCCGACGAAAATTATCCATGAGTTCAATTCGGGTTGGAACTTTGGCAGCTGTGCGAAGTTCCCACGGAAGCTGCACGGACAGCGATAACACACGGGAACGACGACCACGTCCTTTCCGTAACGAAACCAGCAATCAACAACATAGGACGAACGCAAGGCCGATCAACAACAAAGACCACGACCGACGACGACCATGACCGGCCGACCGACCGGCCGACCGCAACAGCAACAACCACGAAACCAACGACCAGCAATCAATGACCAACACCACCAACGACCAACAACCAACGACCAACTCCACCAGCACAAACACAAACACAAAAACGGCCGCCACCAACGACAATAGCGCACGCAACCCACAACGACGACCACCGCACAACAAACACCACCATAATAACAACAACAACCACCACTACCACCACCACGACTACCACAACAAATAAGATTATACAACAACGCAGCAACCACAAACCACGATTACCACCATCAATTACCACCATTACCACCACAACAACGGACGACGACGAACGACGACGGCGATGCACAACGACGAACGACGAACGACGACGAACGACGAACGACTAACGACGAACGACGAACGACGAACGACGAACGACGAACGACGAACGA
>ENA-OWNT01005164-OWNT01005164.1-seawater-metagenome-genome-assembly--contig:-NODE-5164-length-10949-cov-3.223786_pt1 | contig 10949 bp, 10 predicted proteins | sample MGYA00238136_ERZ651165 | MGnify/ENA primary metagenome ERZ651165 (study PRJEB26861, sample SAMN08777766) | seawater metagenome | isolation source: coastal seawater | place: USA: Florida | collected...
GGATTGGGTTCGTGCAGGCATCATCATGTATGGTGTGTCTTCCATTGGTGACAAGCCAGCCCACGAGTTTGGTTTTAAACCACTGATGACACTGAAGTCGCCATTGATCGCGGTACGTGATGTGAAGAAAGGCGACAGTGTGGGGTACAGTGGCACCTGGACCAGTGAGCGAGACACGAAAGTGGGCGTGATTGCTATTGGGTACGGTGATGGCTACCCAAGAACCGCACCATATGGTACGCCAGTATTAGTCAATGGCCGCCGTGTGCCGATGGCTGGTCGTGTATCTATGGATATGATGACAGTCGATCTGGGACCAGATGCGACGGATCAAGTTGGCGACCTTGCTACGTTATGGGGAGAAGGTCTGCCTGCGGAAGAAGTGGCATCGCACGTTGGTACCATCGCGTATGAGTTGGTGACCAAACTGACCTCTCGAGTTGAAGTTGAATACATCAAATGATTAAAGCGGGCGTCAGCCCGCTTTTTTATTCCCCGTGAAGTGTCGCTACAATCTGGCGACTTCCACCGAAGTCTCGGTGCTCCCCTAGATATATTCCTTGCCAAGTTCCTAACGCTAGACGCCCATTACTGATTGGGATCATCACACTACATCCGAGAGTCGACGCTTTGATATGGGCTGGCATGTCATCATCGCCTTCATAGGTATGCTGGTAGTATGGCGCTCGCTCTGGTACGAATTTATTAAAGTGCGTTTCCATATCATGGCGAACGGTCGGGTCGGCATTTTCATTAATGGTTAAACTGGCTGAGGTATGCTGAATAAAAAGCTGTAATATTCCGACGGAATAGCTCCTAATTTCTGGTATTTGTTGTTCTATTTCATCGGTAACGAGATGAAATCCACGCTTTCTTGCCTTTAATTGAATCGTTTTTTGCGACCACATAACGGTTCCTAAATCAGGTGAATAGACAGGTGTTGGGATAAATAATGAAGCTATGCCTCTGTTAAGGTATGATCTTACTTTTCCTTGCCGCGTTTGTTGATCTTCGAAGCAGGGAACGTGACCTAACTCAATGTGGGGGAGAGTCCCCTAGGTCATAATGCGCTCTTGAAAAAAAATTACAAAACTCTTGTTTTGTGGCAATTTGCCCAAACATCTACTTATATTTTGCTAAATCGGGAATTCCACTAGTTTTCGCTAGACTATATGGAATAGAACCTACTGTAACATCGGGATAAAGACCATGTTGAAAAATATCAATCCAACGCAAACACAAGCTTGGAAAGCGCTAACTGCGCATTTCGAAACTGCACAAGATATGGATCTGAAAGAGCTATTTGCACAAGACGCAGCGCGTTTTGACAAGTACTCTGCGCACTTCGGTTCAGACATTCTGGTTGATTATTCAAAGAACCTAATCAACGAAGAAACTTTGAAGCACCTGTTCTCGCTAGCTAACGAGACTGAGCTAAAATCAGCAATCGAAGCGATGTTCAGTGGTGAAGCAATCAACCAAACGGAAGGCCGTGCAGTACTTCATACCGCACTACGTAACCGTTCAAATAAACCCGTTATGGTTGACGGTGAAGACGTAATGCCAGCGGTTAACGCGGTTCTAGAGAAAATGAAATCGTTCACTGATCGCGTAATCGGCGGTGAGTGGAAAGGTTACACAGGCAAAGCGATCACAGATATCGTCAACATCGGTATCGGTGGCTCTGACCTTGGTCCTTACATGGTGACAGAAGCACTAGCACCATACAAAAACCACCTGAACCTACACTTCGTGTCTAACGTTGATGGCACCCACATCGTTGAAACGCTGAAAAACGTTAACCCAGAAACGACACTATTCCTGATCGCATCTAAGACATTTACCACACAAGAAACCATGACCAACGCGCATACTGCACGTGATTGGTTCCTTGAGTCTGCAGGTGACCAAGCTCACGTGGCTAAGCACTTCGCGGCACTTTCAACAAACGCGACGGCAGTATCTGAGTTCGGTATCGACACAGACAACATGTTTGAATTCTGGGACTGGGTTGGCGGTCGTTACTCACTATGGTCGGCAATTGGTCTTTCAATCGCACTAGCGGTAGGCTACGACAACTTTATTGAGCTGCTCGACGGCGCTCACGAGATGGATAACCATTTTGTATCCGCTGATCTAGAAAGCAACATCCCTGTGATCCTTGCGCTTATCGGTATTTGGTACAACAACTTCCACGGTGCGGAATCTGAAGCGATCCTACCTTACGACCAGTACATGCACCGTTTCGCGGCGTACTTCCAGCAAGGTAACATGGAGTCAAACGGTAAGTACGTTGACCGCGAAGGTAATGCAGTAACGTACCAAACTGGCCCAATCATCTGGGGCGAACCAGGTACTAACGGTCAGCACGCGTTCTACCAGTTGATCCACCAAGGTACTAAGTTGATCCCATGTGACTTCATTGCACCTGCAATCAGCCACAACCCAGCGGGTGACCACCATCAGAAGCTGATGTCGAACTTCTTTGCACAAACCGAAGCGCTAGCGTTTGGTAAGAGCGAAGAGACAGTGAAAGAAGAGTTGGTAAAAGCGGGTAAGAATGCCGAAGAAGTGGCAGCGATCGCGCCATTCAAAGTATTTGAAGGTAACCGCCCAACGAACTCGATCCTAGTGAAGCAAATCACACCACGTACGCTAGGTAACCTGATCGCGATGTACGAGCACAAGATCTTCGTACAAGGCGTTATCTGGAACATCTTCAGCTTTGACCAGTGGGGTGTGGAGCTAGGTAAACAACTTGCGAACCAAATCCTACCTGAGCTGGCAGATGAATCAGCAATCAGCTCTCACGACAGCTCAACAAACGGTCTGATTAACGCGTTTAAAGCGTACAAAGCGTAATCACCAAGAGCATTAAAAAACGCCAGCGATTTGCTGGCGTTTTTTGTCTCTGGGATGTATCAAAGTTCAAACTGTGTGGTGGATATTGCTTTCTATGTCACTTTGGGTGGTAAATTTCTGCCCCAGCAAAGCCACCATTTGATCGTAGTACTGCATATTGGGTTTGTTGCCCAGTAGCTTACAAAGCTCGTTACCTGTTGGACTAAATCGGTAATAGCGCAACCTGATCCCTTTGCTATGTGCTTGCAAGGAGAGTTGTTTTCCTTGATAAATGAGCGGTAACGGAGACTCTAATTCAATCTCTCCTGACTCCAATTCGGTGCTGTGCATCAGGCCAAGTTCAAACAAGACCAGCAGGCTGGAATAGGGCAACTGAAAGTTCGCGACGTTAATGTTGCTCGTGACGTTACGTTTGCCAAAGGTGAAGATCCCCCCTTGAGAGCGGTAGCCAATCAGAACCTTGCGACTATTGTCACCGCCAAAACTACAGGCCAGAGACGATGCGCGCTGAAGGATCTGTGCCTCCTTCGGTGTCATATCTTGCAAGACGTTCAATGCTTTCATTGATGTTGAGCCAGGGTTGGTGACTTCTCGTTTTAGTACTTGGGCCCAAAGACGTTGCATGGAAGGGTTATGCACTTCTTGCGCCATATCGAAGAAGCGGTAAAGCCAGTCTGGGTCAGGCTCTCCAGCGGTTTCATCTTTACACGATTGATGTGCCAATTTTAGGATGTGTTCTAAGTTCTTTTGTCTTTGCTCTCTGCGCTTTCTTTCTCGCTCCAAAGCTCTCTCCAGAGGCGTTTTGGGAGGCGTTTCATTATTAAGCAGAGCGTCCAAACCATGGTTTTCCGCAATGTGCAGAATGCAGCTAGCACTGTCTTTCACGTAGTGCGACTTTTTCTCTTGTCTGTTTTGGGACGCTGGTTCATGGTCAATGACGACGGGTTTCTTGCTCTCAGACATCCTATTTCCTTAGCCATCATGAAGTTATCGCTACTGTACTCTTTATAAGCATAAGTCGCCATATAAAGAGTGTGAGGCCGATGTCAAAAAAATAGTGCTACCACACATGATAACAAGTTGTTAAAATTGTTGTCACAAAAGTTGAGGGGGCTTATGAAATACTTCGGTGAGAATAAATTGAAGAAGCACCTGTCAATCGCCCTACTATTACTGATATACCTAGGGGTTCTAGGTTATCTGTCCAGATATCTTGCTTAAGTTAGGTGATCGACAGGTTGCATTTTTGTTAATGTTAATTAGTAGTCATCATATTCAGCGATGGCACTTCCTTCGATCACATATCCAGTTTCAGCTAAGTCATGGGAAATGGTATCTGTTTTCAGTGTACCAATGACGTAAATGACATCCCAAAGTTCCTGAACGGGGGCTCCCTTTGGAAATTTAACATAGATGATTTGATTGGGCGGCGGAGGTGGTACGTGAATACACGCGCCAAAATACGGCACCAATAAGAATTCCGTAACGATGTTCTCATTGCCTTCCAATGGAATGACAAAACCGGGAATTTTCACCGTACTGCCATTCAGCTCGGGCCTGACACTGCCAAGTTTTGATTGCATCATCACATCACCAGAGTGGTTGATCGCTGGCATGCCTTGTTTATCAAACTGGTTCCTTTCGGCTTCTGGGATAAGATCTATCCAGTCCAGTTTCAGTACATCTTCTTGCTTCGCGTAGCTTGGTAAGCTAAAGCTCATCATGGCTACTAAGAGGATAAGTATATGTTTTGTCTTCATCATTTATACTCGAATTGTCATACCGTCGCTTAGAGATTGTTTGTAAGCCCTCAAAGCGGGAATAAAGCCAATTACTGTGCCTGCTAGTTGAACTAGGCCAAGCAGTGAAAGTTCGTAACTGGATAAGGTTATTATGGAGAGGTTAATACCATAACTTTGCTGAATGATTGGTGAAGCCAGCGTTAGGATTAAATAAAGTGCGAGCGTGCCAGCAATTATGCCTATAAAGGTTAAGCTGCTTGCTTCCAGAATTAACAGGGAAAATACGTGTTTTGGCCTGGCGCCCATGGCTCTAAGGATTGCCATTTCTCGGCGGCGTTCCTGCAAACTGGTCAGTAAGCTAGATAACATGCCAAGCAAGCCAGCGATGACCACAAACCCAGATACTGCCATTAAAGCTTGCTCTGCTACAGACATCATTCCCCATAGTTCGTGTAAAGCGACTCCCGGTAAAATTGCGCTGAGTGGTTCTTTCGTATAAGTGTTGATCTGGCGTTGCAAAGCAAACGTCTGCAATTTGGACTTTAGCCCGAGCATCACAGCGGTGATTTGCTTGGGTTGAAAGTCCATGGCATTAAGCTGGTGAGCTTCTGGTGTATTGCCAAGGTTCGCGCCAGACTCCCAGCCAACGTGGATAGCCTCAATGGCTTGCAACGAAACGTGTACCGTTTTGTCTACCGGGGTTCCTGTTGGTGCTAAGATCCCCACCACTTTGAAGGGTAGGTTATCATGACGACTAAAGCCTACATCACTGATGCCGTGGGCGATGATAATTTCACTGCCAATCTTATAACCGAGCTGTTTTGCCACATCGGCACCGACGACAGTTTCAAATAGGCCATCAAACTTTGCTCCCTGCGAGAAGGTTAAGTTCTGCTTTTGCCCATAGCGATAATGCTCAAAGTAGCTGTGGTTGGTGCCCATGACTCGAAAGCCTTTATGGGAGTCACCTAAAGAGATTGGAATGGCCCACTCAACCGCGCGATGCTGACTAAACTCCTGGTAACTTTTCCAATCAATGTTGTTGGTGGCATTGCCTATTCTAAAAACAGAGTAAAGCAATAAGTTCACCTGCCCTGAGCGGCCCCCTACGATTAAATCTGTACCAGAGATGGTGTTCGCGAAGCTGCTCTTCGCTTGGGTTCGAATTCGTTCCACACCAAGCAGCAAAATGACGGAAATAGCGACCGTCAGGATAGAGAGGATCGCGGTCACTTTTCGGTTGCGGGCACTCTTCCAAGCCAGAGATAAAGTTGGGCTCATTGTTCTCCTCCTACTTGGTTAAGGGATCTCAGATCGATGCTTCGGTCGAATAATGGCTCTAAGGTGGGATCGTGGCTCACAAACAGCAGAGTCGATTGAGCATGGTTAACCTGATCCAGCAGTAGCTCAATAAAGGCGGTTCGGTTGTCGTGATCCAAGGATGAAGTGGGTTCATCGGCAATGATGACTTTGGGTTTACCAATCAGAGCACGGGCAGCGGCTACTCTTTGTTGCTGGCCGATACTAAGCTCGACAACAGGCTTATTCATTAAAGACTCGGACAGGTGAAGTTTGTTGAGCAGTGCTTTGGCTTCGGTCTGCAAATCGCCCGAAACCTGTGAGCGTCGCTGCTTGGAAAATTGGCAAGGCAGCGTGACGTTTTCAATCACGCTGAGGTAAGGCAGCAGATTAAATTGCTGAAAGATATAGCCAATATGGTCAGCACGAAATTTATCGCGCTGATTGCCTGGTAAATCTGAAAGGCATTGGTTAAGGACGGTGACTTTGCCTTTTGTGACGGTGTTGATGCCAGTAAGAAGGCTAAGTAACGTGGATTTACCACATCCACTCGGCCCTTTCACAAATAAGTGTTCACCTTGGTTCACGTGAAGTTGAGGAATGGCGAGTGTCGGAGAGTCATTACCGGGCCAAGTAAACGAGACTTGGCTTAATTCGATAACAGGTGGTTGGTTATTGGTTTTCATAGCGAGTTCCAATCACAAGAAAGCAGCTTGGCTTGGTACCAAGCTGCGATGCCCATTATAGAGAAATCGTGTTGTTGTTTTTATTGAGGCGCGATGAAGCCTGCTTAGAATCAGTGAGCAGGTTGAATTTTACCGCTTCGGTGGCTGGAAATAGTTCGAACCAAGAGGTCTTAATGGTTGTTAGCTGAGCCACATTGTCACACTGGTAGTGGTACTCCACGGTAAATTCACCATGCCCAGAGTGTTCTGTTTCATGATCATGATGCTCATCGTGGTCGTGGTGTTCGTCATGCTTATGATCATGATGCTCATCGTGGTCGTGGTGTTCGTCATGCTTATGATCATGGTGCTCATCGTGGTCATGGTGTTCATCATGGTCATGGTGTTCATCATGATCGTGATGTTCATGGCCGTGTTGCTCATCCCCTCCAAGTGTGTGAGACACTTTTTGGTGCTTCACGCTACAACCTGCAGCTTTCGTTAAGGTGAAAACGGCACTGGCGTTACTCAGATGAGCTTCTGCTTGTTTCAATATGTCATGTTGCTCGTCAGTTTTCGGCGCATGTTCAAAGCCAACCACATCTGCACCGGGTGCGGTGATTTCAACCAGAATCTCATTACCATCTTGTGCAATGTTAAGTTCAACCTCGCCATGGACGTGAGCATCATGCTGGCGGAAGGTGTCTTCTGCAGTCGCAGAATGGCTAAGAGTCAGTGCGATAAGCGCAGCAAGTGGTGAATACTTGTTCATTTTAAATCCTAAATACAATCTTAAAGTTGTGAAATATCACTCCAACACATTTGGAGCTAGATGACGAATTAAGCGTTTGGATTGTTAGGCGGTGAGCGTGCGTGATAGACCAACGCAGTCAAAGTGACATAGTGGTAATGCTCACTGATGAAAAAAGTATCAGGGAGTGATAGGTCTTCGGTCGACAGTGTTGCCGAATTTACCCCGTGCTGGGCACAAGAAAAGAGTTGGCAATGATGATTTTGGTGATGAGAAAGGTCGTACTGGTGCTCAATGCTAGCCACACTCATCCATAGCGTGAGCATAACACTACAGAGTGCTATCACGGCCAAGCGATATGAATGTAAACGTAGCTGAGACACAACCAAAGTAAACCCAATAAAAAAGGAACTGTTATGTTATAACAATTCCTTTTCTAACGCGAAATGCATTTGTGATCAGATGTTAGCTGCGATTAAGCCAAGTACTTGTTTCACTTCGCTTTCAGTCAGCGCGCCTTCTTTGACAAACAGCACCTTTCCTTCTTTATCTTGCACAATGATCGCGGAGGATTCTGGTTTAAGCGCCCAAGTTTGTGCAATTTTTCCATTTTCATCCAATACCATGGAAGACCAAGGGAATTCTTTTTTACTGTCTTCTGCGGAAGATTTCACGAAAGAGCCTGTGCCCCAGATAGCATCATCTTGGTTGATGATCGACGTGGTTTGGTAGCTTTTCTCTGGAAATTTAGCGGCGGTAATGGCGGCCATAAGCTGCGCGTTCATTTCTTTTGCGCTGCTTCTGCCCGCAATGGCATGAATAACGCGAACCTTGCCTTGTAGATTTTGGCTAGACCATTTTTGGTAAGCCGTAGTATCACCTTGGAGTATGATTTCACCGTGTTCTTGAACGGTCACGCTAGGAACCGTGTTGCCCAGTGAGATGTTGTGTGCTGATGCCAGCATTGGAGAGCAGGCAACCGCAAGTGCGATTAATGTTTTTGTTTTCATTGTGATGGTCCTTTTTGTTAGCGCAAAAAGTATATAACGAAATTCAGCAAAGTGTCGCTGGCGGGTTGATAACGGTGATTGCTTTGGTGGTTTTGTTAACAAAAAATATACATTTATCCAGAGTACGGTATAATGTCCGCAAAGCTCAAGGAATAGAGCACTTGCAACACTGCAAGATTATTACTCAAAGGTTGGGAGTTGTTTATGCTGCGCGAATTTACTGCATATAGACCACGTCAAGTGGCTCGTTTTGTTAAAACTTTGTTTAAAGGTCAGTTTGTCATCGATGGAATCGGGGAATTCTCTTTTGACAATGGTAAGGTGCTCATACCTGATGTGAGTAACCGTCAGAAGCTCATTATGTACAAAGAAATTAACCAAGAAATTAAAGCATTATCAGCATGATGCCAGTGCTTTAAAGACACATGAATAGTTGAAAAAGTCGCCTTATCGGCGACTTTTTCATTTTAGCTATTTGGTGGAAAGCAGATACCAGTGCCTCCTAGGCCACAGTAGCCATCAGGATTTTTAGCAAGATACTGCTGGTGGTAGTTTTCCGCATAATAATACGGCCCAGCGGGTAGGATCTCGGTAGTAATTGGCGTACCGCCCAGAAGCGCTTGGTAGGCTTGCTTGGTCTTTTCTACGGTCTGAGCCTGCTTATCATTGTAGACATAAATGGCTGAACGGTATTGGGTACCCAAATCATTACCTTGGCGCATTCCTTGTGTCGGGTCATGCTTCTCCCAAAACGTTTTGAGCAGCTCTTCAAGGCTTATCACAGCAGGGTCAAAAACCACTCGCACCACTTCAGTATGGCCTGTTTTCCCTGTGCATACTTCCTCATAGGTCGGGTTTGGGGTATAGCCCCCCGCATAGCCAACCGAGGTACTCACCACCCCTTCGAGTTGCCAAAAGAGTCTTTCTGCTCCCCAAAAGCAACCTAAGCCGAATAGAATTTTTTCCTGACCTGTAGCAGGTTCCGCAGTCAGGCTGGATTGGTTGACAAAATGCGTGTCATCCAATGGCATAGCGCTGTCGCGTCCGGGTAAAGCGTCTTCTTGGGATACCATGTTTTGTTTGTTGAGCATCTTAAAATTCCTTGATGATTTATTTTTTGTACAGACCGTTTATTTGGCTGTTTTCATACAGACTTCTTGATTTTCAAACGTTATTATTCCGTAACCAGATTCAGATAGATAATTAAGCATGTTACGAAAACCATTACCACTTTTGATGGCGTTTTTACTTTCTCCAATGTTAGCTCATGGCAAAAACGTTGATCTGACAATCAAAGGCCTAAAAGGTAGTGTGGAAGATAACGCAAAGGCTTTTTTATCATCCATCCCTGAAGAAGACTATCGAACAGATCTACGCTTCCAGGCAAGGGTTCAGAGATCGCTTACCGAAGCGCTCAATGCGCTGGGTTATTACCATCCAACCTTCCGTTTTGACGTTGCTGAAGACGACAGTGAACTGATAGTAACGGTCAACCGAGGCAACCCTGTCATCATCAAAGAGGTGGATATTCAGGTCACAGGTGAGGCGAACGATGATGTGGATTTCATTCTGCTGGTTAAAAACAGCGGTCTAGAAAGTGGCAAGCGTTTGAATCACGGTGATTATGATGCGCTAAAGTCCAAAATGCGTAACCTGGCTTTGCAGAAGGGCTATTTTGACGGCACCTACACTTTAACGCGCTTAGAAGTCTCTCCAGAACTCAATCAGGCCTTTATTCGACTGCACTTCGACAGTGGTATCCGCTACCACTTTGGTGAGAATCAGATCACCGGCAGTCAAATTAAACTTGAGCGCGTGGAATCGCTTGCACCTTTCAGGCAGGGCGAACCGTACCGTGTCTCGAAGGTGAGCGAGTACAACCAGAACCTCTCTAACACCGACTGGTTTTCATCGGTGCTGGTCGAGCCTGATTTGTCTTATTTGGGAGAAGGGCGAGAGTTACCAGTCAAAGTGTCTCTTGCGCCTCAAGCGCGTAACCAGCTTGAAACTGGTCTGGGTTATTCAACCGATGTGGGTGTCCGTGGCTCTCTAAAATGGAAGAAACCGTGGGTGCACAGCCGAGGACACAGCTTTAATAGCAGCCTAGAGCTTTCTCAACCCGAGCAGACGGTGACGGCCAGTTACCGGATTCCCAAAACCGACGTGCTTAATGACTACTACAGTATTAACTACGGCCTGAAAAATGTTGATAAGCGCGATACGAAAAGCTTGGAGTCCAACCTTTCGGTAGGCCGAAGTCAGCGTTTGGACAATGGCTGGATTCGCACCGTGTTTATTCGTTACCTACTGGAAAACTATGAACAAGGTTTGCAAGATGACAGCTCTCAGTTCCTACTCGGGGGCATTTCATTTTCGCGTAGCCGTATCCGCGGCGGCGCAATGCCGACTTGGGGAGATAGCCAGAACCTCACAATCGAATACGGTGATCCAGGAGCATTATCCGAGACACGAGTGACGCGTCTGCTGGGAGGCATGACATGGGTTCGCAGCGCGGGTGAGAATCACCGTGGTATTTTCCGTATTGACGGCGCGGCGAACTTTGCAGAAGAGTACGAAAAACTGTCGCCGTCTTTGCGTTTCTTCGCAGGTGGTGACAACA
>ENA-OWNT01005165-OWNT01005165.1-seawater-metagenome-genome-assembly--contig:-NODE-5165-length-10948-cov-4.104498_pt1 | contig 10948 bp, 15 predicted proteins | sample MGYA00238136_ERZ651165 | MGnify/ENA primary metagenome ERZ651165 (study PRJEB26861, sample SAMN08777766) | seawater metagenome | isolation source: coastal seawater | place: USA: Florida | collected...
CGTTCATTCGTTCATTCGTTCATTCGTTCATTCGTTCATTCGTTCATTCGTTCATTCGTTCATTCGTTCATTCGTTCACTCGTTCATTCGTTCATTCGTTCACTCGTTCATTCGTTCATTCGTTCATTCGTTCATTCGTTCATTCGTTCATTCGTTCATTCGTTCCTCCATTCATTCGTTCATACGTTCATTCGTTCCTCCATTCATTCGTTCATACGTTCATTTGTTCCGACAATGTTGGTGACGTCGCCGCCGTCGTTGTTCGTTAGGTCGTTCGTTGCCGTTCGTTGTTCGTCGAAGTAGGAGGAGGGGGAGGAGGACGAGAGGCGGCAGGTTGGTCGTCGTCACTGTTGCCGTCGTCGTTGTTTTGGCCACTCGCCCAACATCGACCATTCCCTTTGCGCCCGTGCTGGTGTGTATGGTGAAGCAAGGAGGTCGATACTCAATGCAATAGGCCTCACATTTTTTTTAATTGCGCGCATTTTTCGTCATCTCCCGCATTTGTTTCCTGTTCGTCGTCCTTTGAGGCGTACAGAAGTCAAGGCCGAGTGTCTGTCGACCCTTCACCACCCCAGATTGGAGGTGCTGGTTCGGAATGAGCGAGTCAAAGGCCGATGGCGACCAAGCCACGGCGCAAAAGAAGCAGAAGAAGAAGCTCAAGCGACCCAAGATCACGCGGAGCATGACTGCCAAGGTTGGACGCCGTACGGTCACATTGTCGGACAAAGAACTCCAAGTTCTGATCAACGACGTGAAAGGAATCGAGTGGGATGAAATCGACGTCAACTTGACTCTTTTGTACCCCAAGGACTTGCAGCTATTGCTGGAACACATCAATGTTGATGATGCCGAGGTGCGCTGCGGTGCATATCGCCACGCAGACTACTGCTCTCTGACGCATGCCGCTCGCTTTTTGCTGTGCACTGTAGACGCTCGTCGGTGAAATCTTTGAGAAAATTGATAAGAATGGTGATGGTAGCATCGATGTAAGTGACCACACGCACCACAGATTCCGCGACAACGATCTCAATTGCGGTGCTTAACTGACTCGCCAACCATGCTGTTGTGTGATTAACTCTTTCGTCCTACCAGCTGCCCGAGCTGTTTGAATCCCTCTTTAGCTTTCCCAAGCTCGCCAAAGCCATCTACACATGGTTTCTCCAGCGAACTGCAGGCAATGGCGGCGCTCGACCTCGCGCATTAAGGTATCAGTGAGCCTGTCATTGCCTTCGCACACCCTTCGTGTCACTCATTCTTGACAACCCCCTGTTTGTATTCATTTCGTTTGTGCACCAGCGACGACGACATCCCGTTCGCTGGCCTGGTTCGACACGTGGCCGCCACGATCGACGGCCAGAGAATCGTGGTTTCTGAATTTGAGTTAGAACAGTTGATTGCCGTTGTTGACGACGACAACTCAGAGTCGTTGGATTTGAAAGAGGTGCAAGAAATGCTCGAACATATTGGTTTGGACGGCGCGAAGGTAGGTTTTGTAGCATTGACTGACCCGCAACCCGCTGCTTCCACGTGTGGTTCGTCACCATGCAGCATGCGTCTGCATCTATCTACACAGGACATGGCAGAGTCGATTTTCGTTGCGATGAATGCTGACGAAAACGATGAAATTAAGGTATTGATGCCCGTGCTGTGCCTCGCCATAATGTGGCGAAGTGTGTGCCTCCTCATGCTTGACATGATGATGGTTGTGCTCTTCCCAGATCGACGGGCTGTTTGAAGTTCTGGCGCAGTTTCCGTCCGTCATCCAAGCTATTTCGGAGGCCCATCTGCTGTTCGACCCTTTGTCGGATGACGAGGAAGCGGAACCTTCTCCGGCAAGCGACATTGATTTGGCCGCGTTGGCCGCGGCGAACAGAAAGCAGAAGGATTTGGCGCAGTCGCGTGCATCCGACGATCCCTCAAGCGAAGGAACCCACGATCAAGAGGAAGGCGAAAGTCGCGATGGAAAGGCTGAGGAAGAGACCAGCGACCGTCCCACAAGCTTTTTCCGAGCCCACTCGAAAATTCGTCCACCGCGACTTGATCAGTTCACTCGCGGGAAACGGCTGCAGTCTCTTGAAGAAACCGCGGTGGGCTACCGCAGTCGACCGGTACGTGGCGCATTGAGATACAATTTTTGTTTTCTCGCGCTACACCAGCACAGCTGACAGTCAACTCGCGTTGCCCTCTTTTTACGTCAAATGTAACAGACGACGGCAAGGACGTGGAAGGCAGCTGAAGCATCGCGTCGGCGGCTCTCCGCGATGGAATCCGCGATGAACAACGCGTACTTTCCCAAGGGCAGGAGTCCATGGGATCCCAGGAGCGTGCGTCCTTCGACCGCAACATCAAGGTACACGTCGACGAAGAGCATCGACAACTCTTTGCACCACACGAAAGTGCGCACTCCCACGTTTACGTTCAGCAGTATTGACCGTTTCCCAAAAACCAAAAAGGTGCGCCGCAATACTTATCGTAACTGCCAACTAGATTTTATGCGTGCTGTAACGCTTTGGGCGGTGCCTCAGACTTCACCCACGGTGGTGAACCTTCCATCGGACTTTGATGCGAAGAAGAAAGCTTCCACCATCCGTGGTGCGGACTGGAGCAGCTGCAAGACAGGCTCGTTCATCTTGTTCGATTGATGCCGTGACGTATTTGCAAAGTAACATGGTCGGGTTTGCGCTGTCCGTAACAGGCCGTCAAGATCCGGTCATCTGGAATTCTCGATTCCCCGTGCACGCAACGTGGGGCTACCTTTTGCGCTCTTCACATCATCACCCGTCGCTTTTTCACCCATTTCTGTGCGGATTGTAGAATCGTAGCTGCTGACGTCAAGCACCAACTCAAGCACAGCGGCATTGGAGAACTGCTGAAGTACGCCGTCGACTCTCATTGCTGCTGCATGCCTTTGCTGTCATATGGAGGTTTCTCATTTCTCATGGCGTTGTCACTGTGTTGCGCAGGGAGTCGAAGTCGGGCCCGTCTGTTCCATTCCCACGCCACACCAGAGAAAAGGTATGCTCGATCTTCATGCATCAAGCCATGACGAGAAAAATCTCTCGCAGGCGTTATTGCTGACCTCAACACTGCAACAATGACGATGTGACGTGTCCTACCGCAGGGCTTCAACGACCCGCACCACTTTTGTCATGACTTTGTAGTTCGTGGCAACATCCCGGGTCCCAACTACGATCTGGACAAGGTGCAAGATTCCTTGAAAGCACCCACGTCGCACTTCGGTGCAAACACAAGTACGGCCATTGCGTTCACGCAGCAAGTGGTCAATCCCGCCAAACTCACGGAGTTCGTGTATTTCCTCTTGTCAACGCTCTGGTGTAGCTCGCCGTGTGGTATTCACGCCGTCAGATCCCCAAGCAAGCCACAAGACGCCCGGAGGCGATTCACCTGGTGGGTTTTCGTACGATCTCAGCGATTGCGAGCACGAGTCTGCTGTTGCATCACTGTTGTGTGCTCATCCATCTTCTGCAGGCCCCCACAATATTCCTCAAAATGTTCCCGAAGCGAGGAAACGACTACATCGCGCAGTAACTTTGAAGTTCACAAATCGTCCCCAGTACGTTTTCTGTTGATGCGTTGATTGATCTGCCATCACTTAACAACGAATGCAACGATAGGTCGCCTTCGTTTTCTTTCGCCACCACGGAGTACACCCCGCAGAAAGGACGGCGCGTTGTGAGGCGAAAGGCTCGACTCGGTGACTTCCGGTACATGTCAGCACGCTTCAACGGTTTGTCAATGTTATTCTTCTTTGTCCGCGCGCGTATGTGTGTCGCGTTGCTGACTAGCTATCGCAAACGCGTGACTTCCTCGTAGCTAAATCGGCTGGGCCGCGCAGACCTAGGAGCGCTCGCCCAGTTATACCGTCCCGACCGCAGTCCGCCGTGTAGTGTCACGCGCTCCAACGAGCTGTCGGTGGCGACGCGGGAGTGAAACGCATCAACAGGTAGACTCCCAAACGTTTTATTCAGAATAAAGAATAAGCATATTTATTGCTCCGCGTCACTTCATCCCTTGTCATGTCGACGTTAGTTTTCGTGCACCATTTCCGTCGCAACAAAGTGTGCGCCCTTACGTATCAGCACAGGATGCGACAATTCCGAGGCAACAAACCTTTTGCCGGCGGGACAGAATGCTTGTGGTGCCGCGAGTGCTTCTTGCTTCCACTGCTTTTCGTCGACGCCTTGGAACCGCGCCCAGTGTGACGTCCGTGGCGTGGAGACGCACTTTGGAACAAATCGCGGCCGGCTTTTGCGTGTGCTCCTGTTTCAACACACCATTACAAGTGTGCAAGTATAAAAAAAACGTCCTCTGTTGACTGGGGATTGAGAGAGTGGCATGCAACGGTTCAACATGCAGTACGTACGCTTTTCCTCTTTCTCCGGCGAGTGCCGTTCGCCACGTGCGTACGCTTGCTCCCGTTCGATAATTTCGCGCTTTTCGCGCTCCTCCTCGTCGAGTCGCTTGTCCAAGACGTGGTGGCCGTCCACGATGATGTGGTCTTCGTCGTAGGCGCCTGTAAGGTGCCCCCCTTTGATAATCTCACCGTGAAACATGTGATTCGGGTCAGATCCCGCCTACAGCAACGTGACACGAAAGGAGGACGCGTCAGGTCGCAACAGTGGGGCACAGAGGCATGTTGGGAGTCGAACGGACGTGGTAGCGAGTGTGTTTGGCGAATCCAATCCCTTTGCTAGTCGTGGAGGGCCTGGTGTTTGTGCAAATAACGTTCAGTACCAACAGAACTCGACGCGGTAAGGCACGATGGCGATGCAACTCACTTCGGCATTTCCCCAATGCCGCTGTTGGCCAACACTTCTCTCTCGTCTGAAACAACGAAGCTGCACATCACACGCAGGTAGACACGCACAAGCACAAACACACACACACACACACACACACACAAAATGACTCGGTCATGTCCAATCAAGGCAAATTCATGCACATCTGCCTTACGTATGCTGCTTTGGGAACCTGGCCTGCCACACAAGAACGTCGGTCCGAGCTGCCGAGTGACACAACACCGAGCACCACAACGAGTAAGGTCAAAAGATACCACACAACGGCGCGCGTGATGACACTGCACAACTGACAACTGTGATCGTTGGACCAGTTGGCCCCATGAACATGCTTGAGGTCGCCTGCACCATGGAATTGAGAAGGCACAGTCGGATCGCTCTGGGTGGCCTGGCGATACAAGAAGCCGCAGATTGCCAAACACACAACGTTTGAACGTTTGCTACACCACACACACGACACCGTGCCGAGGAACGAGGAACAAGGAACAAGGAACAAGGAACAAGGAACAAGGAACAAGAAACAAGGAGCAAGGACGGATGCAGTGTTCGGCACCAAGGTGGTGGTGTTTGGACGAGCCACAAACATTACCTCTCGAGGTTTTTCGAAGCGCGACGCATGGCCAAAAGAGTGCCGCTCCGCGCTGTGGTCGATCGCGTTGAGCCCTCGGTCAAGATCCTCAGCCGACGTTTGATGCGCCTTCCACATTTCGGGCCGCATCTACGCCATGGCACCACGAAATAAATCACTGGCTGTTCGTTGATAGCACGCAGAGGTACAGCAACATGCTGCTTCACGCACCAGCTTTGGATCGAAAGGGTTCCGCGAGTGCCCGGGAAACCTTGCGTGACCCGCAATGGATTCCATGGCCTCACGGTTGTGCTTCCATGCTTTGTGCGGGTCCCACGACTGCGTTCGTCTGTGCCGCACTTTGGTTAAGCCCAGGCTTTTCTTTTCTATCTTTTGCACCTTCTCGTCTTTGACGAACGTGTTGAGACTCGGCGGTGCGGAGATGCCGGACAGAGCTTGGTGAAAGCTTGTCCGGCCCGTGTGACCGTGCGTATGTTTGGCCCCAGGGTTTATGGGGGCAAGCTGAGTCGATGAGTTCGATCGCAAACGTGGCTCGCCAACGGCGTCCGCAGTGGCAGAATGGCGAGAGCCCTTTTTGGCGCGACGCGACTTTGACTTTTTGGATCGTGTGGACGACTTGCGCCGCTTGCCGGGCGACGCCGATTGGTACGCCGTCTCCACCTGAGTCCACCCGGATTTCATTATCACCAAGCTGTCAAACACGGGTTACTCGCCCTGTTGGAAAAACGCTCCTGCTCCTCCTGTCGATGGGTTGTGACGCTCACGCAATTTGTTGGCGTGTCAGCTGTGCGAGCGAATCTGGTCGCACCATTACGAGTACGACCACGATTTGTGCACGTCGGCGGAGATGAGAGCCGTGATCTACAGGTGGGCACCGCACCACAGAGTAGCAACAAAAATGACAAAAACGAAAGTAGAACAGCGGCGAAAGTGATACAACCACAACGGGAAACCGACGCGGCAGTAATAACACCGTCGACGAGCGTTTCCGTGCGACAGTCAGCTTGCATACTTCGCTCATGCACAGGCGATGCTACTCAATGCAATGCGCATGCGCACACGCCCACGCTCTCTTGACAACTCGTATCAAACACGTCGCCTCGCGTGTAAGTGGGACCCTTGCCACTTTCGCGATGTGCCAACGAGGAAGGTGGTCCTTTCAGCAAGTAGCCACCGGTTTGGTACAAGTGAACACTCAAATCGCCGACAGTGAACAGTCAGTTGTTGCAAGCTGCAAGCATGCGTGGCCGCCGCCGTGCACTTCGCTCATGCCTTTCGCCGCCGTCCACCCACGGCCGCAAGTCCCAACGTTTTCTCATTCCATTCATTGTCCACGACGAGTCGGTGCCTCTTGGAGCCTACCGGTTGCCACGAAAACACGACAATGGCGACACAAGACACAAGTCATTCGAACGATGTTCGAACGGACAAACTGAACGAACGAACGAACGACTGAACGAACGACTGAACGAACGAACGAAACAAACGAACGAACGACTGAACGGCGCTCTGCCGTTACAGTCACTGTCGCCGAGTTGACAGTGTGGTTTCCCCAGCAACGGACACTCCAACGAACGACCGCAACCACCAACAAACAGTTCAACAGTCCAACAGTCAAACATCCAACCGTCGTTGCGCCTCACGCGAACGTCGACCTAACTAACTGTTGCCCCGCTTTTTATTTCTGCGCCTTCATTGGCAAGCGACGTAAGGCACGGAACGGTGATAGGCAGGTCATGGTGTGCGCCCCCATGCAAGTTCGTAGTGACGCAGACACATTCAGTGCGCTTGCCGGTGGATGCAATGCAATGCAATGCATGCAAGTATGCATCTCGAGGGTGATGCATGAGTTCACACTGGCAACGTCGGTGGGTTGCTCACTCAACATGGACTGGTGCCGTGAAAGGCTGACTTTTTTTTCGGAGAATTTTACTGGCGTTACTGGCCACCTTTCTTTTGCACCACCTCGAGTTGTTGACACCCGTGCTTGGCTTCGTTGGAGGCAACCCACTGTCCTTGTTGTCGATGTGGACACTGCCACAGATGAGGTTCCGACCACCGTAGTGGATCGCGATGCCGCGCGCTCTCAAAAATGACGCTCTGGGTAACTTGCTCATGCAGCACTCGTCGTCGACAACACACCACCATGCACATAATCGGCACAGGAACCGTTCTGCAGCGTCGCGCGCGCCGGACATCTCAAGCAACCCGATGGAGAGGGCTGCTTTGGCGAGGCGCGGGCAAGCATCGCACAATGCTGCGGCAGCCCGGCGGCAGCTCAACGTGCGGCTCCAAGAGCAACTCCAAAAACAAGAAAAGCTGCAGCAAATACGCGAAAGGCAGAATCGCTTTCATCGGGGAGAGGTGCGACCCCGCCGGAAAACAGCGCCGCCAGTAGCCGCGTCCAGAACTGCAGCAGGTGGCCGTGTGTCTCTCGTGGCCATGAGCATCGATTGCAACCCAACTTTCGACATCCGGCGCACAGCCGCGGAGCTGTCACCAACGGTGTCACCGCGCAAGCGAGACTTGAACTTTGCAGCTGAGGCCGGTGCCAGCCTTTCCGGGGTCCCTGCGTCCACTTCTTACGGTGCGGGGCAAACATCGCCGGCCTCACCCAGCCGGTCTCCATCGCATGCATCCAGCGCGATGGAGGCTCTTCGCCAACGAGAACAAAGGATGCTCCAGCAGCGACAACAAGAGAGGAATAGAGCCCGGGGCAGCTACGTTGACGCCGTCACGGCTCGCGTGCGTGATTTAAGGAGTCTCCGGCAGCAGCAATCTAAAGCACGTCAGCAACAGCAGCGTGGCGCCATGGCGGCGACGTCGTATCAACGGGTGCGTGTCGGATGATGCTGTGACGACGAGCTGAAAATGCGCAACATGTGTGTATGTTCTTGTTGATGGATTTCGCCTCTTTTCGTGTGTTCCTGTGATCCATTCATAACGAAGGTGCCCCCCGGCCTTTTCATAGTGCCGCATGACATTCGGCCACCACACCTCATGAACCAGCGATCGAAGGGTCCTCAGAAGATCACAGCTCGGCGTGGGGTCGTTCCGCCGAAAAAAACCGCAACCGCCGCGCGGAAAGGACGTTTTCGGCCCGCTCATGTTGGTGCTAGTGACGGTGGGAGTGCGGCACATCAAGGCGCCATGCGCTACCTCCCGGGCAAGGTACGGAAATGATTGCCCGCAAGTTGCTGGAGATGCTTGTGGGGCAACATGTCCCGCGTCCAGCAATCGTAGCTGATATGTGCAGTGCTGTGTTTCGTGTCAAGGTTGTCGTGGTTCTTGGGTACGAGTTCGTCATTCGTAGATGCAATACCGCTGCGTTAGACTACTTCCGCCGCAAGGGATGCAAGGTTGAGACCCGCGTGTCATTTGGCGACTCGATAAACAAGCAAGGTGTGGCTCGTTGTACGATCTTTGGTTGTTCTTGGTTCGTACATGCTCTCACCCGTTCCGCTTTTTCATCTTTCGCGTTTCCTGAAAACTACAATCCCAGACGCATCGAAAAGTATGTTTGAATTCGTTGCTCGCGTGAAGAATCCTGCAACGAGAGAGGATGCTGATCGAAGATTCCTGATCCGTTACGATACGATTCGCTGCAAGGTTTGTGCTGTGAAACACACCGTGGCGGTGACTCCCTCCGTGAGCGTCGTCGTGTTGTGACGTACGTCGTGAACATGTTTTCGTGTAGGCTCAAATTCAACAGTTGCCCGAAAGCAGCTCACACGTCAGTGGCGGCAAAGTAAATCACGCACCGTTAACGTTCACGGTTTCGAACGAAAGTTCTCAACACAACTCACCAAACGGTGCGGACAACCCGTCCAGGGTAGGCACAGCGGAGGCGTGGGACGACTTTATGAACGAACTAGACGGTGCAATCGGTTCAAATGTTGACCACACACATCGTCCACATCCACCACACGATGCTGTGGATGACTGGGCTCAATTTGTGGGCGAATTAGACGAAGGGGGCGCTTTCTAACAAGTAAGTCGCCACTGCCAATCGCTCCTGATTATCGCACAAGCACGCAGCCGGGTAGCATCACCACCAATGGTTCATGGCCGATACTTTCTTGCCAACGGCGGTTACACAAAGACAACGATGTTTGCCACAGCCAAGTAAACAACAACAACAAAATGGCAAAACGACAAAACGACAGCAATACAAAAACAAAAAAGCGCACCAACAGGCAACCAACCAACCAACCAACCACACACGACAGCACCGACCGTTGCCACTGCACTGCCACTCCACTCCACTCTCCCCGCCCGGTTGGTTCCACGAGAACTGCCCCCCCAACCCAACGTGGAGCCGCCGCGCCACCGCGCCGCGTCGTTGTTGGCGCGACACGCTCGCGAGCGTGTTGAGGTCGGTCGCGCGCCAACAGCGCCATCTCCGCCAACAGCGAAACAGCACAAAGCTAATCTATCTAATACGAATGTACAGTACGTTGTTCATCGATTTACTGTGGCGTTTATAGTGGAGGTTGATACCTGAATAGTGGTACTGTAGTGTTGTAGTATACAACGACCGGATCACTCTTGGACTGTCGGACTCTTTGTTTGGACTTGGACAATGTCACAAAATGTCTCAACGTGGAAACGTCACAATCTCTAATCTCCAATCTCTCAATGTCTAATGTTAACCAAATGTGCAGTACGTTGATTTTGCGTTAATAGTGGCGTTTAAGACCGTGTGTTGGTACCAAAATTATGGTACTGTAGTGATGCAATTCAGCGACTTTATTGACTTTATGACTTTTTGACTTTATGACTTTACAACTGTATCCGGATTCCAGATTTGGGATCACTCTTTGGCTTCGGCTTTCGTTCTTCGTTGGCAAATTCTCGAATTCTTCGTCGGCAAATTCCAAACTAACCATACAGTACGTCTTTTGTAATTTACGGAGTGGGTATGATAGCGATGTTTGTTATCCATTTTGTAGTGCGGTATTTGCATAGTTTTATAATACGGTGCTCGCTGCCGCCGCAGTGTTCGTTCATCGTTCGTCGTTTGTTGATTGACTCAAAGCAAAGTCCCAACCAACGAACGAACGAACGACGATGAATGAAGAGATGAGAAGAAGCCGTAAGATCGAAGATGAAGCGTACAGTCGTAAAATCGTAAAATCAGATACCAATAATCACAGAGTCAACAACCAAAAAGTAAAAAATAAAACTATCATTCACGAATATTGGGCGTAGTGAATTATCTCTTTCATACTGTACACCGCTTTCTAAATTTACTACAAGACTTCAAAAATGCCAAAAATCGTCGAAATCGAAATTCGTCGAAACTTTCAAAAGCTTCAATCATTGGCAGTCGCTCGCCGACGCCGCGGTGTCACTCACAGTCACTCACAGTCACTCACAGTCACTCACTGTGTCTCTCACCGTTGGAGGCGGCGTCGTTCGCCTCGGCGGCGGTCAGCGGGGTAACAAATGATCGCCGTTCGTCGTTCGTCGTTCGTCGTTCGTCGTTCGTCGTTCGTCGTTCGTCATTCGTCGTTCGTCGTTCGTCGTTCGTCGTTCGTCG
>ENA-OWNT01005166-OWNT01005166.1-seawater-metagenome-genome-assembly--contig:-NODE-5166-length-10948-cov-3.104958_pt1 | contig 10948 bp, 6 predicted proteins | sample MGYA00238136_ERZ651165 | MGnify/ENA primary metagenome ERZ651165 (study PRJEB26861, sample SAMN08777766) | seawater metagenome | isolation source: coastal seawater | place: USA: Florida | collected...
CCGAAATCAGCCAGATGCCCACGGTCGCGGTGATGATGGTCAGCGCGATGGTGCCGCCGGGGCCGATCAGCAACAGGGACGGCGAGAAGACGAAGAGCACCGGCATCAGATAGGCCGACCAGCCGAAGCGCATCGCGGCAAACCCGGTGGCCATCGGCCTTGCCCCCGCGATCGAGGCCGCGGCGAAGGCGGCCATGGCGATGGGCGGCGTGATCATCGACATCATGCCGAAATAGAGGACATAGAGATGCGCGGCGATGGGCTCGACCCCGGTCTCGATGAGCGCCGGCGCGACGAGGGCGGCGAGCAGCACATAGACGCCCAAAGTCGGCAGGCCCATGCCCAGCACGATGCAACCCAGCATCACGAGGATCAGACTGAACAGCAGGTTGTCCCCGGAGGCCGACAAGATAGCTTCGGCGAACCGCAGCCCGATCCCGGTCATGTTCACCGTTCCGATGACGAAACCGATCGCCGCCACGATCACCATGATCTGCGCCGAGGTGTAGCCTGCACTCAGCAACGCCTCGAGCCATTTCTTCGGCGACCGGAAGGTCGGGAAGACGATCAGCGACATCACGACTGCGGCGATCGTTGCCATGAAACCTGCGTTCTGGGCGGACCGGCCCGCGATCAGGCTGAACACAAGGAACCCGAGCGGCAACCAGAAGGCGAGACTTCCGATCCAGTCCTGCCGGGTCAGCTTCTGGGCTGCCGCCGGCGTGTCGCTGTCGCTAACTGCAGCCTCCGTCAAAGGGGTCGCAGAGATCCCAAGCCGACGCGCCTCAAGGTAAACCGAAACGAACAGAGACCCGTAGTAAAGCAGCGCAGGTATCAGCGCGGCGAGGATGATCTGCACGTAAGGAATGCCGGTCATATCTGCCATCAGGAACGCGACGACCCCCATCACAGGCGGCATGATCTGCCCGCCAGTCGACGCCGCTGCCTCGACCGCCGCCGCAAAACGCGGCTTGAATCCGGCGCGCTTCATCATCGGGATCGTCACGACGCCGGTGGTCACCACATTGGCCACCGCCGCCCCGCTCAAGGTGCCGCACAGGCCAGAGCCGACAATCGCCGCGTGCGCCGGACCACCCACCAGTTTCCGGGTCAGGGCAAAAGACATTTTGAGGAGAACGTCGCCGGTCCCGCTCACCTGAAGGACTGCGCCGAACAAGATGAAGACCAGCACCGTGCGACTCACGACTTCTACAGGCTGACCGAAGACGCCATCGGTGGAAAACCAGATGTTCTCAGCGACGCGCGCCCAGTCGTCCCCTGCCCCGCCCATCCAGCGCGGAAGCAGAATGTAGGCGGCACAGAATGCGATCACCAGAAAGATCGGCACACCGAAGAAGGCCCAGGTCATCACCGCGAGCGCGGCGATCCCGGCCCAGCCCACGACATGCTGCCAGAAAGTGATCTCGATCAGGAATTGCTCCTGGGACCACATTATGTCGACCCAGATCAAGGCCGCCCAGGTAAACACACCCAGAAGGATCAAAGCGAGCGGCCAGGAGATGCGTCCGCCAAAGAACTTTTGGAACATGAACGAGGGATTTCGCAACAGCGAAGCCGCCACCCCCAGCCAGACCGCAAGGGCCGAGACCAGCACGCTGTCGAAAGTGCCGAAGCCTGCCACGTAGAAGGCAAGACCCGCCAGCGCAATCGCAAGCGCCCCCGGAACGAATTTCGCAATCACCTGTTTTCCTCCCACTCGTTTCCCTTCCGCGCCTGTGGTCTTGCTGGAGCTTTCGTCGCGCCCAGAGCCACTTCTCGCGGACAGGGCGAACCGGATCAAACCCCCTCCCAGAGCATCAATCAAGTCACGTGACTTACAAAGTGTAAAAAGGGAGGTTTACTGTCAAGGCAAATTTTTCTGGCGCCTTTTCAATTTGTTACAAGAAACTTCCCGGCACACTTGGGCGGCAAGCCTGTGCGGGAAGGATGTAAATCGCTTGACTTATGATAGAATCGCAGCTTGATTGTCGACCGAGAGAACGACCCGAAAAATGTCGTTCGAAATCGCCCGGGGGATCGGTTTTCGGATCGGAAATCCACCCGCCCCCGGCAGCTGGCGGTAATGGAGGAGAACACATGCCAAATCAGGAACTCATCAGGCAGAACAAACAGTTCGAGAAGGATGTCGTGGAAATCGCGCCGGGCATCTGGATGGCGATCGGCTTTGCGCTGTCTAACGTCTTCATGATCGAAGGCCAACTCTCGGTGACGTTGATCGACACGACGGAATCGACCGCCGCCGCCGAAGAAATCCTCGCGGCTTTTCGCAAGATCACCCGCAAGCCGATCGAGCGGATCATTTACACGCACGGGCACCGCGACCACATCTGCGGGACGACGGTCTTTGCCCCTGACGAGACCGTCCCGATCTACGCCAGTGCCTCTTTCGCCTCGGACATGCTTGGGATCGACGCGAACGAGATTCGGCCGCTTGAAGCACTCTTCTGGCGCTCGCAGGCGCAGTTCGCAATGGGGCTCGATCCGGAAGTGAGCCAATCGCATGGCGCCGGCCCCGCTACCCGGCCACTCGAAGGCTTAGGCGCAGGGTTTATGCCGCCGAACCGTTTCGTGACCGACCGGATGGAACTCGACCTCGACGGTGTGCGCGCCGAACTGGTGCCCGCCCCCGGCGAAACCGAAGACCACATGGTGGTCTGGCTGCCCGACCACAAGCTCCTGTTCGGTGCGGACAACTGGTATCACGCGTTCCCCAACCTCTACTCGCCGCGCGGCACGGCGTTCCGTGACTATGGCAAATGGGTGTCCAGCCTTGCCCTGATGGAGGAATTCGAAGCCGAGATCCTCGCGCCGGGGCACACCCTTCCGGTGATCGGCGCGGAAAACGTGCGCGAGGTTCTCAGCAGCACGCGGGCCGCTATTCTGCATGTGATGCGGGCGACCACGGACTTGATGAACAAAGGCGCCTCGATGGACGAGATCGCCACCTCCGTCACCCTTCCCCCCGAACTGGCGGAGAAGCCATGGCTGAAGGAGTTCTACGGAAAGGTATCCTGGTGCGCCCGGGGATTTGCCCAGGGCACCCTCGGTTGGTATGACGGCAACCCGACCAGCCTTGGTTTCATTGCGCCGCACACCCGCGCCGAACGCATGGCAGACATGGCGGGTGGCGTCGCCAAGCTGCTCGCGCAGGCCAAGGCGACCGACGATCTGCAATGGAAACTGGAACTCGTAGATCATCTGATCCTCCTCGGCCAGCCGGTCGAGGATATGAAGATCGACGCAATGGAAGCCCTGGCAGAACTCGAAATCAATGCCATCGCCCGCAACAATTACCTGTGGGAGGCCGAGCGTCTGCGTCAGGGCCGCGCAAGGGATGGCAAATCGCATTCGGGCATCGCTGCCTGACCCTTCCCGGGATACGCGGGACGAAAGCCACCCCCGGGGCCATGCGTGACAGGAATGTGCGCCCGACCCGGATCGCCTTCATCTCAGGCAAAGGCACCCGTCCCCGTTACTTCGCCTGCATGGGTCGGCGCAGCGGCGGGGACATTTGATTTCAAGAAAGGACACGGAATGCGCGCTGCGGTTCTGGAAGCCCCCAATCGCCCACTGATCATCAAGGATGTGCGTCTCGCAGATCCGCAACCGGACGAGGTGCTGGTGCGGACCGCCGCTGTCGGATTGTGCCACAGCGATCTGCATTTCATCGAGGGCGAACGCGACATGCCCTTCCCCGGCATTCTCGGCCACGAGGTGTCTGGGATCGTCGAGAAAGTCGGTGCGAATGTGCCAAATCTAAAGCCCGGCGACCACGTGGTCGCCGCGCTGACCGCCTTTTGCGGCCATTGTGCGAGCTGCGTAACCGGGTTTCAGGTGCATTGCGAAGATACCAGCATCAAACAACCCTTCGGCCAGGCGGACCGCATTTTTGGCCCCGAAGGCAAGATCAATCAGGTCATGAATCTCTCGGGATTTGCCGAGCAGGTGCTGGTCCATCACAGCAGCCTGATCGCGGTCCCGAAAGAGATGCCTCTGGACCGGGCGGCGCTGCTGGCATGTGCCGTGACCACTGGGACCGGCGCGGTCTGGCGCAGTGCAAGGATGGAGCCAGGCAGCACGGTCGCCGTGATCGGCTGCGGCGGGATCGGACTGGCGACGATCAACGGCGCCCAGATCGCGGGCGCGGGACGGATCATCGCCATTGACGTGTCCAGCCGCAAGCTCGCCATGGCGAAGGAGTTCGGAGCGACCGATCTGATCGATGCCTCGATCTGCGATCCGGTCGAAGCCGTGCGAGATCTGACGCATGGGGGGGTGGACCATGCTTTCGAATGCATCGGCCTGCCGCTGACCGCCCGCCAATCGGTCGAGATGACTGCGCCGCATTGCACCGCGACAATCATAGGGGTCTTCGCGAAGGGGGCCGAAATCAGCTTTCCCGGCGAGCTTCTCCTGACCCAGCGCAAGGTTCAGGGGTCGTTTTTCGGAAATGCCCATCTGCCGGTCGACATCCCCCGGCTCGTGGATCACTACCTCGCCGGGCGGCTGAAGATCGACGAGTTAATCTCCCAGCGGATCACACTCGACCAAATCAACGAGGGGTTTGAAGAGCTCAAGTCGGGCAATGTCGCGCGCAGCGTGGTGGTGTTTCCGGACGTGTTGCCCTGACGTGTCCGGGCAAGGCGCGGGCTGGCCCCCGCCCCCTGCCCGACCGCAATCAAGCTATCGTCAACCGTAGAACGCGCGGGGCACCTCTTCCGACAGGCGGCCTGACATGCCCTCGAAAATCGTGTTGGTGAGCAGAAGTGAAATACGCCCTGCGCCGGGGTCCATGAACCAGGAATGGCCGTAAACGCCGCCCCAGCGCACCAGTCCGCGGGGCAGATGCGCTGCCGGACCCTGGGGCTCGACCAGAACCCCCCAGCCATAGCCAAAGCCCCACCCGGGACCATGCATGGTGAATTGACCCTCAGGGAGCTGATTTTGCAGCATCCGGGCCACTGTATCGGGCCTCAGAATCGGCCCGCCACCGGCCAGAATGGTCTGGAAAAAAGTCATAAGGTCAGGCGCGGTCCCCACCAGTCCCCCACCCGCCGACGGAAACGCATCGGGGCTGTACGCCCGAGACGGCAGGAAGGTCACACCGCCCTCGTCCCACAGCGGAACCCGTTCGCCTTCGCCCAGAACATGTGGTTCGGGGGTGTCGCTGACATAGGGCACGACCAGATCATCTTCGGATGGCGGGACGTAGAAGGCGAGGCTGGTCAAACCCAACGGCCCGCTGATCTTGTCATCCAGCAGGGCTTGCAGCGGCCGGCCGGTCGCCGCCTCGGCCGCCGCCCCGAGCACATCGAGTCCGACGGAATAGCGCCACCCCTGCCCCGGCGGAAAATACAGCGGAGCCGAGGCGAGGCGGGCGAGGTTCTCTTCAAAGCTCACGCCCGGCTGATCCAGTCCGTCCGCCACCCCCGCAAGCGCATAGGGACCATCTTCGCTTTCCAGAAAGCGATAACCAAGCCCGGAGCTGTGGGTCATGAGGTGGTGCAATGTAATCACCGGCTCCTCTCCCGACGCGAGACGCGGCCGGAACGAGGGTAGGTAATCGGTAATCGGTGCGGCAAGATCGAAAACACCGTCTTCCACCAGCGCCATGAAAAGCGCCGAGAGAACCGGCTTGGTCACCGAGGCGAGACGGAACCGCGCGTCGGGCACCATCGCAATTCGCCGGTCCCGGTCCGCCATGCCGACAGCGCGCTGATAAACCTGGCCCCCCACCCTCTGCCACGCTCAACACCGCTCCGACGACCCGATTCTCGGAGAACGCTGAATCGAGCGCGGCGTCCAGCGCCGCGCCATTTTGCGCCGCCGGTCTTAGATTCCGTTTCGTGTCAGGCGTTTGCATGATCATTTCCTTTCCTTCGGTTTAAGTGCGCAGGCTAATGCGACGTCGGGCGGGGTCAATCTAGTTACACTCTGTTGACTTGTGTAAATCAACTGACTTATAACCTTTCGAAAGGAAAGGGGCGGCCCTCCGCCCTTTTGGAGATTTTTGATTGGAGGAGGTCCCCTTGAACCAACAAACCCAGATCACCGCGGCACCGCGGCTTGAAGACAGCGTCGAGCCGCTTGATGTTCTGATCGTCGGGGCCGGGATGTCGGGCATCGCTTCGGCCTGCCACCTGAAGCGCGAACGCCCCGATGACCGCTTTCTAATCGTCGACGAGCAAGAGAGTTTCGGGGGTACATGGCATACCCACAAGTATCCGGGCATCCGTTCGGACAGCGACCTTTACACGTTTGGTTTCAGCTTCAAGCCGTGGATCGGCAAACCGATCGCCACCGCTGATCAAATCCTGACCTATCTCGACCAGACGCTCGAAGAATATGCCCTGGCCGAACAGATGCATTTCGGCTGGCGCGTCCAGACGGCCGACTGGAGTTCGACCGACAAACTCTGGACGGTTGCCTTGCACCATGGCGCAAGCGATGAAACGCGGACACTCAAGACCCGCTTTCTCTGGATGTGTCAGGGCTATTATCGCCATGACAAAGGCTTCACCCCGGACTGGCCCGGACTTGAGGATTTCGCAGGCGAGGTCATCCACCCGCAATCCTGGCCCGAAGATTTCGATGGGGCAGGAAAGCACATGACGGTGATCGGCTCCGGGGCCACGGCGGCGACGCTGGTGCCCAACGTGGCGGATCAGGTGGACCATGTAACCATGCTCCAGCGGTCTCCGACCTATTTCATCTCGCTCCCCAACGCGCACCAGACCGCCGATTGGCTGCGCCGGCTCGACATCCCCGAAGAATGGGTCCACGAGATCGTCCGCCGCGACACCCTGATGCAGAACCGCGACTTCCAGAAGCGGTGTTTCACCGAGCCTGAGGCGGTCCGGACAGAGTTGATCGAAGCGATCCGCGACGAAATCGGCGACATCGTCGATGTGGACAAGCATTTCACGCCGTCCTACCTGCCCTGGCGCCAACGTGTTGCGCGCATTCCCGATGGCGACATGTTCAAGGTGATAAAGGCGGGCAAGGCTTCCATCGTCACCGATCACATCGACCGCTTTGTGCGCGACGGGATCAAGCTTCGCTCCGGTGACGTTCTGAAAACCGACGTGGTGGTGACCGCCACCGGGTTCGAGCTTTGCGCCTTTGGCGACGTGTCGTTTTTCATCAACGGCGAACCGCTCGATTTCCACGACACCCTCGGCTATCGCAGCATGATGTTCACCGGCGTTCCCAACCTGGTGTGGGTTATGGGTTATTTCCGTGCGTCCTGGACCCTGCGGGCCGAAATGATCGCACGGTTCGTGACCAACCTGCTGGATCACATGGAGGCGCATCAGAAAACGAGCGTGGTTCCGGTTCTGCGCCAGGATCAGGCGGAAATGCCCGTCCACGACTGGGCCGACGAAGACGACTTCAATCCCGGCTACTTGCTGCGTGGTCAGCATCTGCTTCCGAAGCGCGGCGAAGGCGACGAGTGGAAGCTGCAACAGGATTATTGGGTCGAAAAGGAAGAATTTGCGGCCATCGACCTGCAAGACGAGGTTTTTCACTATGAATGAGATGACCAAAATGACGCTGGAAGAAACCGTCAGCGCGGCCGAAGCGGCTTATCCGGACACCCGGCTCTTCATCGCTGGCGAATGGCGAGAGGGCGGGTCACGCGCAGCGCTCGACGTGGTGAACCCCGCAACCGGCAATGTGATCGGCCAGGTGGCAAAGGCAACCAACTCCGATCTGGACGCGGCGGTGGCCGCAGCGGCACGGGGGTTCGATCTGTGGAAACGCTGCGCGCCCCTCGACCGCGCCACGCTCATGCGTCGGGCCGCAGCACTGATCCGCGAGCGGCTAGACGATATCGCCGAGACCATGACGTTGGAAAACGGCAAGCCCCTGACGCAAGCCCGGATCGAGACTTCCGTGGTGGCGGACACCATCGACTGGTTCGCGGGTGAAGCGCAACGCACCTACGGGCTCGTGTTGCCGGCTCGCAGCCCCGCCGTGAACCAACAGGCGATCCGGCTACCAGTGGGGCCCGTCGCCGCCTTCACGCCCTGGAACTTCCCCCTCAACCAGATTGCTCGCAAGGTGGGTCCGGCTCTGGCGGCTGGTTGCTCGATTATCGTCAAGGCGCCTGAGGAATGTCCGGCCTCCCCTGCAATGTTCGTGCAATGCTTCATCGACGCTGGCTTGCCGGCCGATGTCATGGGGCTGGTCTACGGTGACCCCGGCCAGATCTCCGAATACATGATTCCGCATCCGGTCATCCGAAAACTGTCGTTCACGGGCTCCACACGGGTCGGCAAGATGCTCGCCGCACTGGCGGGGGCTCATATGAAGCGAAACACGATGGAGCTGGGCGGCCATGCCCCGGCCATCGTGCTGGGTGATGCCGATATCGACCGCGCCGTGACCCAACTCGCCGGGCATAAGTATCGAAACGCCGGCCAGGTCTGTGTCTCGCCAACCCGGTTTCTGGTGGAAGATGCCGTGGCCGACGAATTCACCGAAAAGTTCACCGCTGCCTCAGAGGCGCTCCGGGTTGGCAACGGTCTTGGAGACGTGGACATGGGGCCACTCGCCAATGACCGTCGAATGAGTGCTCTGGACGAGATGATCAAAGATGCCACCACGCGCGGCGCGAGCCTTGCCACAGGCGGCAAGCCGGTTGGCAACGCGGGCTGGTTTCTCGCCCCGACGGTGCTGGTGGACGTGCCAACCGATGCGATGATCATGAACGAAGAGCCCTTTGGCCCGGTTGCAATCATCAACCGGATGAAGAGCCTCGACGACATCGTGACCGAAGCAAACCGCCTGCCCTATGGCCTGGCCTCCTATGCCTACACCGGCAGTATCGAAGCGGCGCAGGTGCTGAAAAACGAGGTTACGGTGGGAATGATGTCGATCAACCATATCGGGATCGGTCTGCCGGAAGTCCCCTTCGGCGGCGTAGGCGATTCCGGTTACGGGCAGGAAGGCGGTCCAGAAGCAATCGCGTGTTACATGGACACGAAGTTCATCACCCAACACCAGTGATCCCGCAAACAACCGGGAGGCCGTCATCGACGTGCCTCCCGCGAAGTTAAACGCAAAGCAAGCTCTGGGCGTCGTGCAAGGGCGACATCCAATAGGCCGGCACTATTCGGTGCGTGCCGCGGGTTGGGGTTGATTTAAATCCCAAGAGTAGAGCGCGGTGAAATCACCGCGTCCCATATAGTCAACCCTTGCGGCTATTTTCAACGAAATAGGCCCTTGCTGCGGAAAAACACCGGCTCAGGACCGCAGCCCGGCCCGCTTGAAGCGGCCGGGAATGCCTTTGGTGCCCGACGTTCCGCGGTTGCGGCGGTACGAGAAAGATCCAGGCCAACATGCGGAGGTTCCGGGCGGAGGCGGCGAAGAACAATCCTTCATGTGCGCCGCATGAGCTACGTAGTCGGAGCCATCCCAGGCTGATCATTCGCTGGAAGCGGGAAAAGCGCCTCTCGGCTTGCTTCGGCAATCTCATCGAGATCATATATTGGTCGGCGCGTTGATCAGCAGCTTGCCGGTGGCCCGGCAGGCGATGTCTGAAGGCGAGAAGTTCGGCCAGCGCCAAGCGCTTCCTGGCACGTCCCGCCGTTGGCGGTGGAAGGTCGTGTTCACGGGGTCCTCCGAAAACGAAAAACCCGCCTCTAGGGCGGGTACGGTTGGGCCGATCGATGGGGTCGTGAGCCGCTACGGGCTGCCGCTGAAGATCTTCAACTTGATCGCGATGCCGGCGAGCAATGCCAGCATGACGCCGGGGGTGATCATGCGGATTGCGGTCTGCATCGCCGTCTGCCGCACCAGTCCGATGCGGTCGACTAGGGAGCGAAGACCGCGGACGTCGAGGGCCGCCTCGTCGCCGTCGAGGCCGACATCGGCGAGCGCACGCTTCGCGCCTTCCTCGGCCGCCCGGATCAGGATCGCCTCGAACTCGGCGTCGGGCATGCGCACGAACCCCTCGGAGCTGGGTGGTGTCATCGGGATCCTCCTTCCGCCGCTCAATCGATCTTGCAGTCCCAGAACGAGCTGTGGTCAGCCGCGAAGTAGCCGTGCGCGACCCGGAAATAATTCTCGAAAACAACGGAAAATTCCGGCCGCAGCCGGATCGAGAGAACGCTTTCACGGGGGCAAGTGGCGGAGGAGGTGGGATTCGAACCCACGGTACGCTTTCACGCACGCCGGTTTTCAAGACCGGTGCATTCGACCACTCTGCCACTCCTCCGGTCGGGGTGGTCTAGCGGGGGTTCAGCGATTCTGGAAGCGCTGTGGCCGACAGGCCGTGTCCCGGCCTCTCCTGTTCGTGAGCGGGAAAAATCGCCGATCATCCATGGCAGACTTTTCAGAGGGCTTCGCAACGGATAGGATGCGCCAAAACAAAGGGCAGGGTCGGATTACCGGCCGCGCGCAGGGCGCGCCGAAAAAGGGGCGAAACATGGCAATCGAGGTCTACAGATCGGGCGGCGCCGCGGCACGGGCGGTTCTGGCCGTCTCCGCGCTGGCGTTGCTGGCCGGATGCATGGAAAACGATGGCGCGCTGTTCAAGGCGTCTCCGTCGGGCGATACCGGCGGTGCGTCGACGCGGCTGGTCGAGCGCGATGTCGAGGCGCCGGAGGTCTTCCAGGCCACCGAGGCCGGTCTCTGGGACGGCCGCCCCTCGCTCGGCGGGGTCTGGGTGGCGCACCCCGATGTGAACGACCCAGAGCGGGTCATCATCCGGAATTCTGCGAACGGCAAGTTCGTCATTGGCGCCCTGTTCCGCAAGGAACGCGAAATACCGGGCCCGCGCCTGCAAGCGTCGTCCGATGCGGCGCAGGCCCTTGGGATGCTTGCGGGATCGCCGGTGCAGCTTGAGGTGACGGCGCTGCGTCGCGAAGAAGTCGCGCCTGAACCGGAGGTTGCTGCAGCCGAACCCACCATTGACGTAGCC
>ENA-OWNT01005168-OWNT01005168.1-seawater-metagenome-genome-assembly--contig:-NODE-5168-length-10946-cov-16.501978_pt1 | contig 10946 bp, 10 predicted proteins | sample MGYA00238136_ERZ651165 | MGnify/ENA primary metagenome ERZ651165 (study PRJEB26861, sample SAMN08777766) | seawater metagenome | isolation source: coastal seawater | place: USA: Florida | collected...
TTGTTCGTTGTTCGTTGTTCGTTGTTCGTTGTTCGTTGTTCGTTGTTCGTTGTTCGTTGTTCGTTGTTCGTTGTTCGCCGTTCGTTGTTCGTTGTTCGTTGTTGCGTCGTTCGTCGTTCGTTTTGTTCGTCGGTTGTCGTCGTCGTTGTTGTTGTTCGTCGTCGTCGTTGTTTGTCGTTCGTTGCTCGTCTTCCGTAGTGGCGGTGGTGGGTCGGTGAGTGCGACTGCTGTTGGTGTTTGTGGAGTTGCATTGGAGCGAGCTAGCTGCTGTGCGGGTTGTGGTGGTTGATTTGTGATACCTTGTTGTCGTCTGTCGTCAGCACTGAAAATGCTGTGGTGAGTGTGTTTGTTTGGTGCTGAGTCAGCCTCTGTGTGTGCTGGATGCCATTCGGATCAGTCTTGTTGGTGGTGAGCAGAGCTTTGTGCAGGAGCATGGACAGTTCACGGCAACACTTCGCTGTCAGAACTCAAACTGGCCGTGCCGTGTTGCTCTTTGGTGGTTTCTTTTGCTTTTTCGGTTGTCACAGCTGTCGGCCGCCGACACGCGACAAGAACTGAACCAAATAGTTTTTGCAGGGCCGAAAACGCCTAAGGCTTGGAATTGGTTGTTAGTTCGCTGTCACCCCCTCACGTCGCGCTTAACAACAGGGCCGCCATGCCAAACTCGTCGGCACCTCGTTTGTCGCCTGTTGTGGCGGAGCGCGTCTGCGCTGTGTTCGAGGAAACTCTGCAGAAGCTGGCATTTTTGGGCAGCATCGCGCCTGATGTCCTGGCGCACAAGGACGAGCTCTCTCAGTTCGTGGGCGACGAGATCTCGCGAATTATCCGCGAACAAGGCAAGTTAGAGCAGGAGTATGAAGTGCTTGTTGGGCTGCGGAGCGAATACAAAGGATTGGCGAACAAGTCAAAGTACCGTGAGAACCAAATGGCTCTGCAGGAAGTTTCCCGCAAGCTGCGTGACTCCACGAAAAATCTTTGCCGGAACCTGAAGGAGAACCCGAACGTCGGAGGAAACCTCATTAAAATTCAGCAAGAACGTACCGACATCGAGGAACTCTTTCAAGAGTCGTTCGAAGAGATGGCTGCGTCGGCGACGTTTACGCGGCTGAGAAAGACGGTCGATGCTGACAGGCAGGAGGAGAAAGACGTAGCGAATTTAATCAAACGCGAGAAGCAGTTGGCTGTTGACGTTAAGAACCTAGAGGAAGAGTTGGAGGGCCTGAAGCTTGATTACGTCAAAGATGTGAAAGACCGGAAACAACAAATTTCCACGTTGAAAAAGACGCTACGGTCCCTCCAAACCACCACAAAGATTCGGCAGCAATACGCGAAGTCTCAGAGTAAGGCCAAAATGGAAGCTCGCCAACGCGGTTACCGCGAAGTAGAACAAGGGCTGCAGTCGAATATATCCAAGCTTTCAAAAACACGCCAGCTGGAGGTTGAAGTCAACTCGGCGCTCGTTGGCTTTCTGTCGGCCAAAGAAAAGGACCTTGAAAAGCTGATGCAGCACTGGACGGACAAGTACGACATGGACACAGAACGTAAGAAGGCGGAGCTAGAAGCCTTGTGCGAGAAACGCAACGACGCCAAAAAGAAACTAGACTATCTTCGTGAAAGAATGCGCAAGGAAGAAGCCACTCAAGAAGCCATGGAGGCAGAACGACAGCGCGTCGCTCAGTTGGAGAAACTCCGACACGAACAAGAACTGGCCAAAATTAAAGCAGCAGAATTGCTGCAGCGAGAGTGGCGCTCAGTCATCAAGCGCGGCGCACTTCAGAAAGCTGCAGGAGGCAAGAAAAAGAAGAAGGGTAAAGGCAAAAAGAAGAAAAAGAAGTAGTGCCCAATGTCACAATTAATTTATCAATGAGGTTCCATGGTCAATAAAATGGCACTAGTTAGTGAGTGAGTTCGATCCGACAGAATAGTGTGTTGTCACATTGGGTTGAACGCCAAACACAACGAATGGTTCAAGGCGGAGAGCGAGGTTCCCGCAAACTTGGCGACTTGCGCTGCAGTCACCTGATACCGGTGTGGTTGGAAGCAGATTTTGACCCATCTCCATTACGGAGCGGTTGGCAGGCAATGAAGGTTTGTCTGTCTGGTCGTGGACGAATGAAGTTTGATAAAAAATTACGGCAAAAAAACTCGAAGGAAGGAAGGACGGTGGTGAAGTGAAGGCAAGGAGTGGAGCCACTTGCGTCTAATTTGTACAAGCAGACGAACGAAGCAAAAACACGTCGCCGAAACCAATGACGCTGTGCCTTCCACAACTTCTTCGACTTGACATCAAAGAAATGTTTCAGGAAAGGAGTAGGTTTTGGTGATATGTCCTTGATCCGTTGGTCTGGTGGTACGGTTGAGTACAATCTGCCGAACTTCAACCAAGACGAAGGAGAAACTTTTCTCTCGTCGAGGTTGAAGCTCTTTCTATTGGGGTGGGGGAGGGGGAGGGGAGGAGAGGAGGCAACCATGGAAAAGGGAAAAGGGGAGGGAGAGGGAGAGGGAAGGCAATCAAATCGCAATCGGGGAAGGGGGAGATGGATAGGGATAGACAATGGGGGTTCAAGTATTGGGAACAAAAGGAAGAGGGTGGCTAACAAAGGGACAAGCAGAAAGAACCGCACCACCGCCGTTGGATCAAGGGCGAGAATGGGAGCAAACAGGCGAAAGAGAGTGCAAAGGCGAAGCAAGCATTCAAATGGACATCGTCCACTTACCGGACCTTACCTGTCCGAGTGGATTTACCTGATGGAGAGACGCGTCTTGTATTGTTGCCGGGATCCCGCAGGAGCTTGGTACGCGACATTCTTCTTGCCCTTGTCGCTGCGTGAGCGTCCGCCGAAGACATTCCAGAAATGCAGGGTTTCGTCCGCACCCGCCGAGCAGACCATGTGGGTCACTGGAGACATCGACATGCACAAAATGCGGCTGGTGTGGCCAGTCAAGTCCGCCATCTTTTGCATACGGGGGTAGCTCCAAAGAGTAAGCTGGTTCTCCGAGTAGCCGTGCGATGACAACAATTCCTTGGCGTCAGGGTTCCACAAAAGCTGGGTCACTTGGCTGCCCGCGTTGACCGTGTTCAAGCACTGGCCGTTCACCGAGTTCCATGTCTTAATGCACTTGTCAGCAGTACCGCCACCAGTCGCGAGGACGTTGTGTTGGTGCGGACTCCAAGCCAAGGCCTTGACGGCCGAGATGTGCTCGCGGCACTCAAACAAGGGGTTGATGGTGACGCCACTCGGCGTTGCCGCAGCTGACGTGTTGGTTGTACGCGCATCCCACAATGCGACCAGATTGTCGTTGCCACCAGAGGCGAGAATTTCGCCGTCAACATTCCATGTGAGACCACACACTTCTTGGGTGTGACCCTTGAAGCGATGAGTAATCGGGTCGCGAACACGGACGTCGTGGTTGACAATCTGGGTGTCCTGTCCACCGGAAGTAAGCATGTGCTTGTTCCAGCTCAAGACGCCAACGCGGGAGTTGCTCACGTGACCACCGGTCATGGTGCGAAGCCGCTTCATCTTGACAGCATCCCAGATAGCAACTTCTCCAGCGGAGTTTCCAATTGCCAGCACGTTGGATCCCTGGCCGACCCATCGAATCGATGAGACGTAGCCAGTGTCCAGAGTGCACAACTCTGAGATGGCGCCTGAACTGGCGTTCCACATGTAGACAGTCTGGTTCAAAGCAATGCCGAGCACATTGGCATTGTTCCAGTCCAGCAAGTTGAGGTAGTAGTCATCACGGATTTCGGGAGCATCGAGAACTCGCTCGGCAGTGGTTGCCACAACACGCTTCGGCTTAGTGACGGCTTTCACCTTGGATGGAGAAACGCCACTGTTCTTGGAATACAAGACGCGGATGGAGTCGTGGTAGCCAGCAGGAGCGGCCGGTGCCTTTTGTTTGAAGCCGAGAATGTTGGCTTGCTTTGCATCATTCTTGCTCCCTGTGCCGAGGAGCTGGTTGGCAACCTCATCAGCATACGCCTTTTCGTGGGAGGCCATTGCATCTGAGGCACCAGCAGCCTTGCTCAGTTTCCACTGGGCGGTTCCCATCTCCATTGCCGAACGGTTGGCAATGAATCGGTCAGCACTGGGCGCGGTAGTCGCCGCGGTCGTTGCTGCACTTGTGGCGGTGCGCGCCACGGCTTTTTTGCTGCGCTTCGAAGGGGTGTTTGTGCGGGGGGACAACGGCTGTCGCTGGCTCTTCAAAAGGGCTTCCTGCTTGCGCTGCCAGCGGGGCTTTGTGCTGGCACCACTCAAGCTGGATGTGCTGGTCGACTCCATGACGGTGTCGAACAGAGCATCGTTGGCGTTCGAGAAAAAATCCATGTTGAATAAAGAAAAATACAAAAGGGTACAAAGTAAGGGGTAAGACGGGCGAGGGGAAGTATGCGTGAATTTATGTGTTGGTTGGTTGGTTGGTTGTTTGTTGGTTGGTTGGTTGGTTGGTTGGTAAAATGAAAAAGTTGTGATTATGCTTTTTTCTTGCGGCATGCATCAACAGGAGGTGGTCAGACATGCGATTGCCAAAGCCATAGCACGTGGGTTGTCTCGGCCTGCCCTAGTTGTCTGTGTGTGTCAGTGAAGATGCCGCGGTGGGCAGGTGGGCAGGTGGGCGGTGGCTGCGCGAGGGGGGGGGGGGGGGGGGGGGGGGGGGGGGGGGGGGGGGGGGGGGGGGGGGGGGGGGGGGGGGGGGCACGGCTGGACATGGCCAGTCTTCACTGCGACGTAACAGTGAACTGGCGGAACCTCCTGTGCGTGACCCGACACGACCGCGCTTTCACGTGCCAACACACACCCGCGCACACTTGTACTCGTGGAAGCAGCGACGTGGATCTCAACTGACTGCATTGTCCGAAACGTCAGTCACTGCCGCTGTTCGAGCCCACAAACGTGGTTACGCGCACAGTTCCGCGGCAGCGGCCGCGCGGCATGTGCAGCCAGCCACCATGCATGCAGGTGGGCGCTGCCTCTGCCCTCCCCGACCCACACAAACGAAACGAAACGTGCGCGTTTTCGGTTCACCTCCCCGCTCCCACGCACACATTTCGGCGGCAGCGTCGTCGACCTGCCTGCCGGCTGCCGCCCGCGCGCGACACACCTCAGACAGTGCGTGTTCATCGGCCGTCGGCCGTCGACGTCGGTGGTGGTGTGCGCGCGCACGCGCGCTTACTGCACCACCAAAGCGGCGACGTTGATCGACGTCAACTCTCAACTGTCACTTTTGTTGACGGTGCTGAGTCGAGTCGCTCAGGACAGTGCGACGGTAGGTACGCGACGACTTCGGATGTTGTGTATAGTGGCATTGCCCAGAATGTGTGAGAATAAGGAGAACATTGCGTGGACGCACTTTTATAAAATAGCGACTTAGAAGGGGGAGCATTTCAAATATGTAATGCCGTATTTGAGGTGGATGGGGAAATTTTGATGCTTAGCACGTATATAACAAGGGATTTTGTGTGGTCGCCATTCGTCGTTCGTCGTTCGTTGTTCGTCGTTCGTCGTTCGTCGTTCGTCGTTCGTCGTTCGTCGTTCGTCGTTCGTCGTTCGTCGTTCGTCGTTCGTCGTTCGTTGTTGGACTTCTGAGTCGCTTCGACTTTGGTCCGGTTCGTCTGGTGACTTTGGCATCAGCTTCCGCTTCACGCACGACGCCGGTCGACGTTGTTTGTGGTACAGTTAGTTGTTACAACGTCGGAAGTTTGAAACAAGCTTGGATTTGATACGAAGGTATTGTGACGCCGGTGGGAGGTCGTGAGATGCGCCGTCCGGTTTTGGCCAAGAAGTGGTTGCGGCTAGCAATAAGTGTGATTGTCGCGCACCGTCCGTGCGAAGGGAAGGATCACCATCATGAAACATTGTCGCCATCTCAACGTTTTTCAGCGCCTGGGTGCGTCGGAAAAAGTTGGCGCCACTCAACCATTAGCAAGTGAGTCTTCCACAAAATACCAGAATACTTGACGCTGACAATGTTTGTGTGCGTACGAAGTATTTGAAGACAAAGTTTCGTGGCCCGACGCGTGGACTCTGCGCCGGGATGGAGAACTCCGAAACTCCCACCGCGCACGAAGGAGCGGATCCGCGGGAGTCGGCACTGGATAGTGCAGGAACGAGGAGTGACCAAAGCGACACGGAATCAGAAACTGAAGGTTCCAGTGAAAATGAAAGTGGTCAGATGGACAACGTTGAAGGAAGTCCGAAACATTTATTCGAGACCGTCGTTCGTGAACACACGACTCTTCTGCCCTACGTTCACAATGTAATGTCACTGGCTTCCAAACTTTGGTTGCTGGACTCTCATGTCGCGCAACAACGGTATGGCGGGCCCAAAGTGGGCGACATTGCAGTGTTCCGTGTACCAAAAGCTAATGGTACTATTGCGAACACCGACAGTCTGGATGTCTCAATGGAGTTGGTGCCGTGTAAGGTGCTACGATACGTGAATTTTGTGCATGTCTACGTGGTCCGAGTCTTGGACGGGGTGTCCACAGAGGGTCATTCTGAGGGTAACTCCGACATGGTAACAACTCTAGCAGATGCAGGCATTCCAGAGTTTTTGATGGGGTTCAATGTTGCTGAATTTGGAAGAGAAGGAATTATTCCAGCAAAAGATTTCGTGCGGATCCTGCGTCCATGCCCAGCTGCGAGCGACTTCTCCAACCAACAGGCGCGGCAGGTGCTTCCTCACCACCATGAGCATCACCACCCGATAGGAGAAGAAGATATGGCGTCTGCGAGCTCCGCCAAACCCGCCGAGGCAGCTGACGTTCGGGGTGACGGACAAAGCACTGAGAGTTGCTTCGAATCACGTGCTGCGGAAACGTCGAGCGTGGTACCCACCGTCGATGCTGGAGTGCGAGCGACTGTACCAGTCTTGAACGTGGCCGATACCGAAAATCTTGCAACGGAAGACGTCTCGGGGTCCACGACTCATGAAAGCACACCGAGTTGTCCAACACTGCTGGTAGGCCAGCGGCTCATTGGCACAATTTTTGTTCCGGCCGTGTTTGGGGATAGCGATGTGGAAGAAGAAGAAGACATGGATTTGTGGGTGCGTTTGTGACACTACGCCGGAGATGTATTGCGTTGCGTGGCATGCTTTTCAATAGAAAACTAACGCATGGCGTGCAACACTTCCTGTGACATGATGCTAACTTGGCCTTGCACAGTCGCTGAGGGAATTACAAGCAGAACGTGCACTGTTGGGCAACGACGCGATTACTTTGGTACGTCGGATTGGACATGATGTCGATAACTATGAATATGATTGTGTGGCTTTGGGTGTGTGGGGTGTGATTCGCGCTGTCCAGCCAACAGGCACAAGGCAATATCACTTCAGTATTGAGGGCTGCCGCGAAGATATTCTCGGCCGGCGAAAGTACCTCTGCTGGCACCGATGCTACAGCGATGAACAAGCATGTTGCATGACCATAAAGTTTCCACCAGGGACCACAGCTGGTACATTTTCGTCCTGTCATGGCTTTGCTATTCGCAGCGCGATCATTCGACTGTCTGCACATGCCCACTGCGACCAACTTTTTGCGCTTGTTGCGGCGTAGATTCTGGGATTGTGTCGGTCTCCGTATCATTCGCCGACGCGCAGACTGTTTGCAGCGGCACTGCAACAGTGGATTGCGCGGGTAGGCCGTTCGCCCCTTGTGTGTGAATCTAGTCATTCCTCTAACATCGAGGTTTTGTTTTGAACCGTGTATGGCGTTTCGTCAGAGGGCTTGCTGTTGGGAATAGATGGAGTAGTTCGGCAAAAAATGGGCGGGACCCAGGCAAACAACACCAATTTCTTCTATGTCAACGACGAGCAAACCCACAAGTTTCGCCTGCGGCCTGATATCGCAGTTGGTGACAATGGAGAGGAATCAGCCATGTCTGTGAATGCTGCAATCAAAGAAAGGGCAGCCTTGCAGTCGTCGCGCCAGCTTGTGCGTTTACAGCTGGCAGAGGCTGTGGGCATTCTGAAGGTCCAGTTCAACTCGTTCAGCATTCCATTCAGCAAATATTCTGACTTAGGCGATCTTGCAAAATGTGGACGTAAACCTTGGAAGTCGGAAACACATAAGATTGTGGGTACTGCTTTGACTGGGCTGGCATCGTTTGTGGATTGCGGCATAATGCTTGACTGCGTTGAAACGGTGAAGTGGCACATCGAGGTAGGCTCTGCTCCGTCTGTTCGTATTCTGAGCAATCGGCCCACCATTTCACATTCGCTGTTCTTTATGAATGCAGATTCAATGCATGCACCTACGGCGGCAATCAGCGATGCTGGATGGGATCGTCTTTCGAAGCAAAAGTGAAAAAGCTGAACTTTTGCAGAAATTGGTTCGTTACCCGCGGTGGCCTGCTTTTTGGGGCACGTATCTCACCCTCATGTACACATGTAGCCACTCCACGGAATAGATCGGGCAACGTGGCACGAGGAAACAGATTCTACCATGCACGGGCTTTCATTTGCGGTTCATTATCTCGCGACCAATATGACATACTTTTCCTTGTTTCTCTCTGAGCTTGACGTACGTCCGATCACAGCTGCACCGTGTTGGGTTGCCTTGATACGCATGTGTGACGTTGTCACGTGTTTAGGTGGTGTGGGTTGTGGGTACGGCCAGGGATAGAATTGCCGAATCATTTGCGCTGTTCAGTACAAGTTTGAGAGCGTGCCAAGAGCGCCTACCTCAAGATTGGCTGTCGCAGTATGTGAGGACTCTTGGCGGTGCAGAAAGAAGTGGGTCGGCGCCATCGGATACACGAACGTGCACAATTTGCTTTTGCGCTGAGGAGGCCGGAGATGTCATTGTTGAGCTTCGCTGCTCGCACTCATTCCACGAAGAATGTGCACGGCCTTGGTTTCATTCAAACACGTCTTGCCCATTGTGCCGGGCTCCTGTGCACGCGGAGTCCTCGAAATAAGAATCGGCATTGCTGCGTCACTTTGTGCGCCAGCGAGGTGTCGGTTTCTTGCCAACCCGTAGTAGTTTGTTGTTGCAGCAGAAAATAGCCATTTTAATTACAACATGTGATGTATGGCTGGCCGATTTGTTCACCGTCAAAGCGCTCTGCAGCATCACTGCTCGTCATAGTTTGCAGCGCGGCATTGCCTCTTCATCGTCATGCGCTCCACTAGCCCAGTCAAAACATAAATTGGGTATGTCGTCGTTGTCATATGATATGATGTGACATTTCGTCCTCAATAATGATGCCGCCTGAGATCGAGCAAGGTGTTCACGAATGTAATGGAGACCCTCGCTGCACGTATTGCGAGGACTCACCTTTTTAGCGACATCTAGAAGGTGGATATTGTCATCTAATGCACCGTTGTGCCCAATGCAAACCTGCCCGGACACACAAACCTGCAAACTTGAGCAACAGTAGGCCGATGATCATTACTGTGGACCTACAAACCTTGCCCCGCAACGTCATTAACTCGGCATCTGATACTCCCAGCAGGACGTTGCCTGCTGCTGAACCTACGACCAGATGCTCTGCACTAACAGCCATCTTCGCCTGCCATACAGAACAGACAGCGCGCACGTACCCGCGACAACAACAAAAAATCAGCAACGCGATTGTTGAAGCCCGAAAAACAGAGAAGACACGAACCACAAATGTTGCAGGGTGCGTCTGCAGCAGCGCGTTGGTGTGGTTGGGAAATCGCTCGCAGTGATTGTGGTAGAACGATTTGGACAGCAGGACTTCGATCGAGTTGGCTTCTAAGACAGGGGGTATGTACCTATTGCACCAAAACGGGGCAAAAGTTCAGGTAAGGGCGGGCAAATGAAGTGGAAATGTTCATCTGCATTCCAAAAGATTCGTGTCATACGCTCGTACCTCGTGTAATACATTCGCGCAACAAGCTGGGCTGACGCCAAGCCACCCGTGGGAGGGCATGCTATCACGCCCTGAACGGCCTGTGGATGGTCAACGGCGAATCGCAGACTTACTCTGGCCCCACTAGAGAAACCGTACAAATAAATATTGGGTAGTTGGAGTATATTGACGACTAATTCATGCAGATCTTCGACTTCGTCCACAAGAACGGGTGTGGTGCTGTTCGAATAGCAAAAAGACGACTGCCCCGTGTTTCGCCGGTCCCATGTCAACAGGTGTATCGTTTTGTAGCGGGTGACCTCGCTTCGCGTTGATTCCGTGACTACTGTCTCGAAACGGTCACGCAGTGACTCGGCAGCATCTTCACCTGTTTGGCCTCCCGGTGTTAGGACAAAAGTTACGGACTCATCGAACAAGCAGTCCTGCCGTATCAAAGTTAGCAGCTGGAAGTGTATCAGTGCCCCCCGAATGCTGTGGTACCCGGATGTGAGTGTTCGCTCGATGCCTCCTGAACCCATCGCGGCTTTACTCGACAAAAAAAGGTCAGCACAGCATCAAGGTCGAAACACCACCAAGAAGCGTTCTGAAAAGCGGATCATCAAAATTTCATTCACGATAGATCGACTCCTCGGATTCATCATCACCACTGCTCACCTGTCAACTGCGATTGCTTCAGTCCATGTGTCATCCCAATCCATCTGTCAATATCGACTGGGGCACCAGCCGTCTGTTCCGTTTCCTCTGAGCTCGGGGGGTGCCATCAACGACCGTCAACCAACCGATTACGACCGCCCGTCGAGCAATCTTTCGTTGACCTTTTCGTCGATGCGTCGTCGTTGTCGTGTTGACAACGACGAACGACAACGACAACGACGACAACGACGACGACGACAACAACGACAGCAAAACGAGTAACAGCCTGTAAATTACAAATGACAGTACTAATTGATTAGTACTACATTTTCAGGATTGATGCATCAACATAACTTGCGCCTTTATGCCCTTCAAGAATCGTCCGTGTGCTGTTCAATCTAAACAGAAATACTGCGTACTGAAACCCATTATCAGTACAATGAATGCTATAATAGATTCACTCACCGTCAG
>ENA-OWNT01005169-OWNT01005169.1-seawater-metagenome-genome-assembly--contig:-NODE-5169-length-10946-cov-4.893734_pt1 | contig 10946 bp, 16 predicted proteins | sample MGYA00238136_ERZ651165 | MGnify/ENA primary metagenome ERZ651165 (study PRJEB26861, sample SAMN08777766) | seawater metagenome | isolation source: coastal seawater | place: USA: Florida | collected...
GTTCGTTCAAAATCAACTGAATTGACACAACTTTTCTTCACCGTTGCGACAGAATGGTGTCGTGACGTTGAAGGAGTTGAAAGTCCTCGTGCCAGAGAGCACTGAAGCTTCGAAAGTGTTTGACAAGTACGTTGCTTTGCAGTGTTCTTGCGGATGGCATCACATGTTCCTGAAAACTAGTGTTGGCTTCTTGGACCACCCTGCAGGATGGACGAGAACAAGAACTCCAAACTCGCTTCCACTGAATTTACGAAATATTGGCCATTTCTGCTCAAACTGCGACCCGAAAACGAAGATTTCGAAGAAGCAGACTCGACGCTCGCAACACTTGGACGCAACAGCAAGACTGGCAAACCAAAGAAGAGGCGAATGTTGCGGGTTATTGCAGCCAAAGCGCACCAAGCAAAGAAGCTGTTTGCTGCCCGAGACGATAACCAGGTGTGACCATTGCTTGTTTGATTTCCAAATGATATGTTGCATCAACGGCGCTAACCGCTGTTCGTGTGTCAGGACGGCGTGATTACGGTGCAAGAACTCGAGTACTTTCACATGCCCGGCAACGATGCGGAAGCATTTATGGTGAGCAACCTACACTGCGCCTCGTCTGTTACAACAGCCGTGTTCTCAAGACACTTGACTTGCAGGGTGAGTACGACGACGACCGCAACAACAAACTCAGCGAAGAAGAATTCATCAAGTACGTTTAGTCTACATTTGCCCGCCACTTGGCAACAACCTCGACACGAAGTGTGTATTGATTTGTCCATTGTTCTGTGCACTGGTGTTCCGTGACTAATCGTCACAGTGGTTTCCCGGAGATAAGCCGCGCTGCGTCCATCTACCGAAGGTCGCTTGATGAGCAACAGCTTAGGGTGAGGACGAGTCTTGCCCTGTTGCAGTGTCGAGATTTTCCGTTGCATTCGTTGAACTGTTGTCCTTGTCTGCGCGCCTAGTCGTCGGATCAACAATGTCCCAACCATGTCCCACCAGAGAGAACTTTGGCGGAGAAGAAGGCATATCAACGTGCCGCCAAGGCGAAGCAGCAAGAAATCATTGCCGCTCACGAAAAGGCGCGCGCTGCAGCGCAGTGATCAGTGACGCATGTCACACAACTAGAAACAACAACCACAGCTCGCAGTCAGTCTCATTGAATGATGCTTATAATTTTACAAGCAAATATCAACCATTTCCCACCAACTCGAGACCCTCGATGATGATGTATGCGTGTCCTAATCCCCGTTGTACCAAAACGATATTCTCCCAAGGCCATGTCATGTGTGAACCAGCTCGTCGTATCTAACAATGCAACAGCAGGGGGCAGACGAGAATGCCAATTTGCCGTGATGCTATCAAAATGCTGCCCCGACTGTGGTGATGGCATAGCAGGGTATTGCACGTTATTGCTAGTCCTGGCAACAATTAATTGTCTCTGTCATCGCCACGGATTATTCACTGTGACGAACAATGAACCGTAACTCCTGGTGTGTGTCTCATACAAATTGAAATAAGTAGTGCAAGTGAAAAGCATTGCCATCAACAGCTCCGCTACGACAGCTCCGCTCAGCTCAGCACGCAGCGTCCGTCCATGGATCATGGAATTGGAATTCACAACAACTCACAGCACAACTGCACGGGCGACGAACACATTGCCCAGATGCGATGTACACTGTAAAATACATTCGTTCTCAAGTTTTCGCGACAACACTTTGGCAGCGCTTCTCCGTTTGCAATGCCACAGTCACTCACTCACTCACTTACTCACTCACTCACTCACTCACTCACTCACTCATGCCGCGGCCACAGGTGGACGAACATCCATATTGTTGTACGCAGTTATGTACATGTAATGTACAGATTCGTACATGTATGATTAGTGGGTATGCACGGGAGTGTGTTGGTGGGTGTACATAAAGTGTACATTTCCGTACATCGGTCGATCAACGTCGTTTGCCGTTCGTTCGTTCGTTGTCGTCGTTCGTTGTCGTCGTTCGTTCGTTCGTTCGTTCGTCGTCGTTCGTCGTCGTTCGTTCGTTGTCGTTCGTCGTCGTTCGTTCGTTGTCGTCGTCGTCGTTCGTTTGTTGTCGTCGTTCGTTTGTTGTCTTCGTCATTCGTCGTTCGTTGTCGTCGTCGTCGTCGTTCGTTGTCGTCGTCGTCGTCATTCGTTGTCGTCGTTCGTTGTCGTCGTTCGTTGTCGTCGTTGTTTGTTTTAGATTGCTGTCGTCTTCGTCGTTGCCATAGTTTGTTTGTCGTCTTCGTCGTTGCCATTGTTTGTTTGTCGTCGTTTGATGTTGCCGCTGTCGTTGCTGCTGCTGCTGCTGCTGTTGTTGTACGTGTTGGTAATGGTTGTGGGTTTTGGTTCTATGGCAGTTGTTGTAGTTCCTGTGAATCATTTCTCAACATGCCCGCCGTCACTGTCGTCGTCGTTGGCCCTGCTGCCGTCGCTGCTTTTCCTTGCCTCCGTCTTTGTAGTCGCCCTTGGCATTGGCCTTCTCGTTGTTGTTCACGACGTTGATGGCGAAGACGACCAACCACAACGACACGGTGTCGTCGTGGCGGAGATAAGAGTTGAATCGTCATCTTGGGATAGCAAGTTACAGTGGCGAGCAAACGACGCTGATTGGGACAAGATGGGTGGGTAGCCATTCAACGACAAGTGATAGTTGAACCGCGGGTTCTTTCTTCTGCGTTTTTGGTTTTGTCGTGTGTTTCTCTTGTCTGTTTGCGCTCTGCCGTTCCTCTCTTTGGCACGCCGAAACACGCACCCGTCCAGCTCTCTCGGTCACTTGGTGTGTTCACGACTCAAAGATGGCCCTTCCGTCTCGATTCATTTCGCTTGCGGCGTCATCGGGCCGGTTGCTCGCTCGTCGCACGTCCACGCCTGCGTTTCGTGCACTCGCCCCTAGCGTGTCGGAAGCGCGCTCGTCTTTCCACTCGTGCTCGTCCACAGCACGATGCAGTTGCCGCGTGGGTGCATGCTGCGGGTCGTGCTCGTGCTGCGCAGCGACGTCTGCACGCAGACACTTCAGTGTAGATGCTTCGGCTGATAGCGATGAGCCCCTCCCACAAAACAAGTGGGAGCTGCGCACCAACGAAGACGGCTCGATCACAATCGTGAAACCTGAGAAACATCCCAACCAGCAAAACCACATCCGCAAAAATTACGTCAAGCGCGCCAAGCTGCGTCGGTTGGCAACTGAGAAGGCAGCACGCAAGCGCAAGAAGCTCATGAAGGTAAACCTGCCACTGTTTGTCGCTCGCACTTGCGGTGACGGTCACGCTTAATTCGTTGTGTGTTCACATTCGCGCACGCAGGCCGCCAACATCAGAAAGGTTGAGAAGCGCAACGCTCGCCTTGCGGCCATTCGCGAGTGGAAGCAGGAGCAGCAGGCACAAAACGCTTGAGTGGGCGGCGTATCAGCGCTGCAATGTTAGGTGATCTTTGTTGCGAGAGGGAACGTTTAATTTTTTAACATCGTCAATAGGCACTCATTATCTGGCTGTGCTACCAACACAAAAGATCCCTCCCAACTGTGGTAGGTCGAGGCGGTATGGCAGGCTGCTCGATGACGTTCAATTTCATCGGCAACCATTCGAAAAAGCACTCGCGTTCCAGCTCCTTAGTTGCTGTCGCTATGCTGACGTTCGGCCTAAATCAAGTGGGTGAGATCATGAGGTCATTTGTTTGTGACAACACACACGCGTGTAGACTGAAAGTACACTATGAATCTTACCTTGCCCATCTCCACCTTCCGGGCCCGGCTCGCAAAGTTAAGAGTTGCGGCCGATTCGTCAATATTGTACTCTGCGCTTCCGATGTTTGCGAACATCAAAACCTGCGGTTGCGATCAACACATCAACGTTTGAGTCCCGGCGACGTGTGTGAAAACGCATTGTGTGTGGCAAGCGCACCTTGGAGTTTCCGGCTAACGACGACTGCAGCGCATATGTCAGAATAGAATCGCGGTATGGAACATGCGACCGCTTGTTTGCGCGTGCAGCAATGACATTGCCAAGAGCAGACAACGACTTGTTGATGGCTGCGGCTTCTTTCGCTCTTTGTCCTTCGGCACCGGACTTTGCCTACACGAACGCAGAAGAAATGTCAAGGGAAAGCTGGAGACACACAGTTGATGACGGAGAATGCTCACCAGGCGCTCAGATCCTGCCAGATCGATGTTGTGCAGTCGTCCAACCAACACTTCGCCCGTATGACGTGACGTGGACTCAACAATCACGCTCAGCATGCAATGGCTGCGAGAAGAACGATCGTTCATGTTTGTTGAAGCAATCGAGCGATTGTGCGAACCCTCGCGAATAATGTCGTCGACATCCGATGGACTAGCGACTTCGCGCATGGTCAGTCCGGGAATGTGATTGCCGCGGCGGCCAATCTTCACAGCCAGCTTCTTTGAGTTCTGAGGATTCAACAAATCTTGAATCGACTCGTTGTAGATTTCGAGCATCGAACACTTTACAGTGATGTCGAAATGAGCCGAGCGTTGCTCGCGAATCGCAAAGAGAGTCTGCAACGCACGTGGGTTGACGCCGGGGTCCGACGCACTGCCGTCCATTGTGTAGGTCTTGCCGGCGCCGGTTTGACCGTACGCGAAGATGCAGACGTTGTACCCATCCATGACCGAGGTCACCAGTGGTTCGACCGCAGAGTAAACCTGGGCGTTCGTCATCCCCGGCTTGAACACCTGGTCGAGCTCCCACTGGCTTTCCTTTTTATTTCCGCGTTTGTTGCCACCCGCACGCGCGTTCGCCAGCGCAACGGTTTCTTCGCCTTTGCATTGCACGGCGTTTGAGAAGCCTTGCTCCTGATACCACAGAAAGACAAATCTGCGTGAGGAACGTGCATTCGTTGACACATACACAACTGGCACAAAAATTGAGCAAACCTCTTCGTTGCCGAGCAGTGGGCGCACGCGAACAAAAACTCGAATGTTGCCGCGGAGTTCCTGAAGTTGGTTGAAAATCTTCTTTCTGAGACGGAATTCCTTCTGGTAGGCCTTTCGCATCTGACGCAAACACAAAAAAATCAGCACGACTGGCGCGTCGGCAACACCGCTCGCCGAACGAATTCTTACCGCCACAACAGAGTTGCGTCCTGACGAAAGCTTGGTCACAAGCTCCGTGATGGAGCCTGTCATGAAGTCTGTGAATTCACTCATCTCGGTGGAGGCATCACTTTGCAGCTGCTTGGTGGCAGCACTTAGTCCAGAAGTAGACTGTTGAACCTGAACGATGGCGTTCACCACCTGTGCTCGTTGCGCCTTGAGACCGGTAATCAGTAGTTGCTGATCCTCGCGTTTGTCGTTGCTGCGATTGAGCTCCGCATTCAAACGCTTGTTCTCGACCTGCAGCTTGGACATAGAAGCCGCCACTGACTTTGCTTTGACACTGTTTTGTGCAGCGGATTCCAACTGAGACTTCAAGGATGTGACCTGCAACTCCAACTCAGAGATGCGGGCCTCAGCAGCCTTGGCTTTGCGCTCGAAAGAATCCCGTTCTTTTTTCAAAGCTGCGACCGCAGCTGAGTCTACCGACGACCTGGACGACGACGCCATCTACGAAGGGACACAAAGAAGGAAGAGTGATTAAGGTGCAAGTCGCTTTTGAGAGCAATGTGCACTTCTGGAACCCACCTTTTTACGAAGAGCTTTCAAATCGTTTGCCATGCGGGTCTCCCTCGCAGACGGCTTGGACAGCAGGTTGCGCAAACGTTTCAATTCGGCTTCCTGCTCTGCGTCCTTTTGTTGCAAAGTGTCGAGTTGAGCGGTTAATTTGCCAACAACAGCATCGTGGTCCTGTGATGACTTTTTCGCCGCCAATCCTGGTGTCATGACCATTTCTTTTGTGGTCGCATTTCGGGCACTTGCCACGGTTTTCTGCGGCGAGCACGAACCACGAAGGCTGACCGGCCTCTTTTGAACAGAGGCCGCAGTCTCCGGACTGACCTTGGCAGAACTGTCAGACTCATGTGCCAAAGTGGCGGACAGTAATTGCTGGCCCTGACGCTCCGGGGTGGGCTCTGACGAACTCACCATTGGACGGGCAGCAGACAGCAACGTGTCTCGGTTATCAAACGCGGAACCAGCACTGGTATGGCTGCTACGACTGGAACGGTTGCTCGAGCCACCGATTGCTTTGGCGGGTGTGAAGTGTGCATCCTCGCCGCTGACCCACTCGTCAAAATCCATGCCTTCGCCGTCATCTTCGTCGCCGTCCTGGTCGGATTCGTAGGCCTCAGTGTCGCGTGCAATGAAGCTACGAGCATGCCACAACTACAATTAACGACCGGCGTGTGGATTGCATTTGGTTTCGAGAGAAAACTTACTGCATATCAGCCAACTGGACATTTCCTGTCGTTTTGCCGGTGCTGAAAATACGAACGCGGCCAGTCCGGGCACCCACGGACACAAGTTCTCCTTCTTGTCCTTTGTACTTGCCTTTTTGAATCTGCACATTGTCACCGGCTTCAAGCTGGTGCGCCTCCGCCTCGGTTTCGACCTCGGCTTCGGACGGCTGCGCAGAAGAAGCAGCTTCCTCGGAAGTTGTCTCCACGGACTGATTTCTCGGAGCGCTGGTCGTGGACTTCGGTCCTGCGTGAGCGTATTTTCGCTGAGCGCTGATCTCCTTCAGTCTCTGAGCGTACCTCAGCGTGTTCAAAGTATGTTCGCAATTCTCGATCGACGGTGATACCGTTGCAATCATGACCGTTCGGGAGTGTTCTGCCGTCAGGGCTTGGCGCAAGACCTGAGTCAGTTTTGAGCCGCGGAAGGGACTGTGCAACGTTAAAAGACGTGAATGCAGGCAATTCAGAACCAAGTCGTACAAAATGAGATATGCGATTCATGTGTCAAGCCGGCACGGATGACGCGACGCTGAACTTACGTGTGTTGGCTACCACTGCCCATCGCACGAATGCACTCTTTCAACGCCAAAAGGCTGCGGTTGATGTCTCCTCCCTCTCTTGCTCGCTGGGTGTCACAGTTCATCGTGTCAGCGGCACGCTCGCTACCGGCCAAATCGACAAGGTTGATTTGACCACACATGTTTTTGCGATCCCCTTGCGCTCTAGGGTTGTTCGTCGCGTACAGCGATACGGTAATGACAGAGTGTGATCGTGATGAGTCAGCGTTGGCAGACGTGACTCCAACACTTCTTGATCGGTGGCCCTTCGTCTGTCACCAAAAAAAATAGGCGTCAACGTGGACGTGGAAACCCAGCGCGAGCATGTAGTATCAGGGGACATACCAACAATCGCCTGACCCCGTCAATTCCGGTGATGGTCACCTCCCTGAGTCCTTTGATGGTGACATTGAGCTGCGGTCAAAACAAATACAAACAAAAACAAAAACGGTGAGCGCTTGCAAGCAGCACCAGTGACACCGGTTGCCAGAAATGCCCAACAAACCTTGGAATCCTCAAACACTCTGAGCCGACGACGGTCGCTGAGGAGATCGAACACCTTGCCCATGTAAATTTCGTAGTAAGAAAACTTCGCAAAGAGCTGCGTTCCCAGAAGTGGTTCGCCGTCTGGTCCGTCTGCAATAAATTGAAGAAAAAGCAACGAGTCACTACAAACACCAACCAACGCGGGCTCCAGCACCACCATGACTGACCTGCAGCGAAAAGATTGTCCATGACAAAGTTCGTGATGGCGCTCATCGTGTATGTTTTCCCGGAGCCGGTCTGGCCGTATGCGAAGCACGTCAGGTTCCCTCCGGCCAGAACATACCTGCAAGTACAACGCAAACAAAACGAGCGTGGACGGTTTTAAGTTTCGTAGTGCCCAAAGCAAATCGCACAGTTGCCAGTCCACACGTACTGCAATTTTTCGCTGAAGATGCAGTCGTACACCCGGCGGGAATCCTCTTCCTCGTGAAACACTTGGTCAAACACAAATTTGGTGTTTTTGATATCCTGCGTGCCGTCCACTCTTTTGACAGGCTCGTGAACAACAGCTTCGTGCGTTTTGGAACGCGTGATGATATCCAAGCTGCTGCTCTCCTGCTCCTTCTCGTTCAAAGGACGCTTCCGAACACACACCGTGATGTCGTAGTCGTCCACCGTCGCTCCAACGGGAGCGAAGTCTTCCGGCTGCGCAAAAAACAACCACAAACAAAACACAAAACGAAACAAAAATATTCGAGTGAGCAGAGAACGTGCAACCTACTGCACAAGGAGCATGAGCACTGGTCGGAAGCTAATACACACCTTTGAGGCGGCCGCAATTTCCTTGCGAGTGTCCTTGAGGTGCTTGGCGAACATGCCCCATTCTCCGTACTCCTCCATTTCCTCGCGCTTCTGCTGCATCTCGATTTGGCTCGATAAGCGGCGCTGGAGTCGGCGTTTTTGCATTTGCTCAATGTTCAGGACAACGCTACTCTTCGTCCACGACTTGCGGCGGTTGGCACGGGACTGGGCAGGCGCTTCAAACACGCCCGACTTTCCTGCCGAGCCGGGTTTCGACTGGAACGGAGATTTCTTGGAGCTGCGTCCACCCCACGATTGGCGCCGATTGACGACGGCGGGCTTATTCTCCTGGTTGTTGGACTCCAGATCACGGGACCCGCGCCGAGCACGAAGGGCACGCTGGCGTGCCTCCGACTTCTTCGCGAGCCTCTGGCGGGCTTTCTCCGACTGGTCATCCTCGAAAGACTCGCTCATATCCCACGCTGCATGGAGCATCATGGTGGCGTTCTTACTTGCGGATCAGCCGCAGAACAGGCACGAGACGGTGTTGTTTCACCCAACTGGTTGTTGGATGGTTGGCCGGACAGACCCGTGAAAAGATCAGGCACGCAGCGTGCCGAAGAAACGGGAAAGAAAAGCGCTCTGAGACAACCACGCCGTCGCTACTTATCAAAATACAGCGGAGAACCACGACGAGCAGACTGTGCACGTCGGAATTTGTCGCTGCCTACCTTGGCTTCCGCAGACTTGGTCTGTTGGGCGTTGCGCGCTGCAGCCATGGCTACATGAGTCACCGTGTCGAAGAAAACACGCCTCCGCTCATGATCAACCACGACGACGGCGGCGGCTTGGTGCGGAGGCATTTGTGCAACCAACCCAGCTCTCGGATGGCCGCCGTATCCTACGGTGCCTTGAACTACGTGGCTGGAAGCAAACTGGGCGCGCGCTGGAACTGCTCCAGCAACCTTTAGAACTGACTGTGAGGACAACCATGGCGATATCACCAACTAAAGTGTGCATTCTTCAAGAGCAAAGCCGCATTGACATTAACACTGACGGTAAGTACCTAGTACCCAGACGAGTGCCACCGACTATGGTAAGCAAACTGAACCACGGCGGCGACGACGACGACGACAACGACGCAGCCAAACGAACCCAACAAACGAAGAGACCCCAACGAAGTGCGTACAAATACAAACAACCGAACGAACCAAACAACCGACCCCAACGAAGTGCACCCTCCCACGCGAAAGCGAGTGAACGAACGAACGAACAAACGAACGAACGAACGAAGTAGATAACAAAGCACAGACGAACTGAACCAACCAACTAACCAACCAACCAACCAATCAAAGCGAACGCACAAACGAACAACAAAGTCAACGAACGAACAACAAACAAAGTCAACGAACGAACGATGTCAACGAACGAACGAACGATGTCAACGAACGAAGTCAACGAACAAACGAACGAAGACAAAAAGTCGTTCGTTCGTTCGTTCGTTCGTTCGTTCGTTCGTTCGTTCGCTTGCGCCAACTTCCACATCGTTCACACGCTCACTCACGCTCCCTCACTCACTCACTCACTCACTCGCGCCAACATTGATGAATGAATGAATGGCGCAAACAAACACCGTGCAGCTGACTGACTGACTGACTGACAGTGGGAGCGGACAGTGACCCAACTGTCTGTCTGTCTCACTCTCACAGTCACTCAGTCATTTCAAACCAAACGGTCACTCTCACTCAGTCTCACTCACTCACTCACTCACTCAGTCTCAGTCACTCACTCACTCAGTCACTCACTCAGTCTCAGCTCAACTGCCACTTCACTTCACTTCACTTCACTTCACTCACTCACAACCATATTATAACTGACTCCAGCAACGGCAGCGACTTTACTTTATTTGTATTCCGTATTTTTGTATTTTTCATTTTTCGCTGCGCTTATTCCCAATGCAAGTTTTCAATTTTCGACGTTTTTCGTTTCTTCTATGTTTCGCTCTTTCACTCTCTTTCTCTTTCACTCTTTCGCTCTCTCACTCACCGAATTCCCGTTGAGGAGTGGCGGACGCTTCTTTTACGTACTTTGGTGTCGCATTCATTCCCAATGATAATGTTTCGATTTTCAGATTTCCGACAATTTTCTCACTTTTTCACTGACGTTCGCTCACTGCAAAGCTTTTGTCGTCGTCGTCGTCGTTGTGGTTTTATTGTGGTTTTCATCGTCCTGAGTACCGTCATAATCTCCTTTTTGAAACTCCACTTCTGTCAGCTATAGTGACACATAATGTCGGATTTCGTACTCGGTATTCTTATCACCTGCATTGAAGTACTCCAAAACACCGCCGAGCGCCTTCGCACCGTCCGTGTACGTTTCATGTATGTACATTATATGTACGTTTGCTCTGCGCCTTCAGTTCATATATTTAGTCCTCTATGTACGCGTACAGTTTATGTACGATGGCATCAATGTCAGTTCGCTGTGATAATCGGTCGAAGTACTGTTTGTGGATACATTGCAGTCAGTTACTCCACGCCACAGGAAGTTATCCCGTTATGATACATTACGTGAAATGAGGACTGACTGTGGGCGGCTGTGGGTGGCTGTGGGCGTAAGTGAGAGGCCGGCTGACGTTTCACTTCACTGCACTTTGCCGTTCGTCAATCGCCGTTCGTCGTTCGTCGTTCGTCGTTCGTCGTTCGTCGTTCGTCGTTCGTCGTTCGTCGTTCGTCGTTCGTCGT
>ENA-OWNT01005170-OWNT01005170.1-seawater-metagenome-genome-assembly--contig:-NODE-5170-length-10944-cov-3.663385_pt1 | contig 10944 bp, 12 predicted proteins | sample MGYA00238136_ERZ651165 | MGnify/ENA primary metagenome ERZ651165 (study PRJEB26861, sample SAMN08777766) | seawater metagenome | isolation source: coastal seawater | place: USA: Florida | collected...
ATTGAGTGAGTGAGTGAGTGAGTGAGTGAGTGAGAGTGAGGCTGGCCAGGCGGACGCCAGAAAGGAGGCACACAGCAGCAGACAGCAAAAACAGGCGTTGTTCGTTTGCTGCTTATTTATTCGTTCGTTCGTTCGTTTCGAACTCTCCTCCATGTTATCTACATTCGATACTACACAGAAAACCAACTATTCGTGTACTCCAAAAACGTGGAATATCAGATGTAGATATACACGTCAGTGCATGATGCAGCCAGGGTCGAGCACCGCAGTGCCACTTCCATGCAGTGCACCCGCTCACTCACCCACCCGCTCACTCACCCGCTCACTCACCAGCTCACTCGCTCCTCACTGATGCACGCAGTCGCAGTCACAGTCACAGTCACAGTCGCAGTTGCGGTCGCAGTCGCAGTCGCAGTGGCGGTGGCGGTCGCGGTCGCGGTCGCAGTCGCAGTCGCAGTCGCGGTCGCGGTCGCAGTCGCAGTCGCAGCCAGTGACTGGTTGGCTGGCTGGACGGGGCTCTGATGGCTGAGCGGGGTCGGACTGCGTTGATTGGTGGATAGGAGAGCCAACGGGGAAGAGTCACTGAGCGCCGCTGCGTCATTGCGACTCCTCGGCACGTTGGTTGGGTGCTGGTTGGCTGCCGCTCGCCATCCCCTTCGATGTTCACTGTCGCTCGCTTCTGTCTGACGCAGTCGCGTCGCAGACGCAGACACAGACACAGACGCAGACGCAGACGTAGACGTAGACGCAGACACAGAACGCAGACGCAGACAGTCGCCGTCGTTGTCTGGCTGGCTGGCGGACTGCTTGAAGGCTCGCTGACTGACTGCTGGCTCGTCGCTCGCTTGCTGGTTGGTGCTCGCTGGCTGGAGTTGATACGCTGTTCGTATTCGGTCGTCTTTGCCTCGTTCGTTTGTTTGCTTGCTTGCTTGCTTCGTAGGTGGTGAACTGAGCCGAGCCGAGCCGAGCCGAGCCGCAGCACCAGCACCAACCGAACCCGACCAACGTTACGGAATACCGCACAACCAGGGAACACTGTCGCGGAACGACGCGCGCTGGTGGACAGACACTACCGTTGCTGACACACTGGCGCTGCCTGCCTGCCTGCCTGCCGCACGGGCATGTGTGCCGCTGGGCATGCGTAGGTGCACTGGTTCGAACCGCCGACAGGGAACGCAAGGAAAACAAACAGACAACGGGTGCAGTCAGTGGGAGGCAGTCTGCAAGTTTTCGACCTGCTTGCCATGCTGTTTCTGGTCCTCCCCGACGCTTGCCGCTTCCCCGCCACCCTGCTTTCTGGGCACGTGATCGACCCACCGGCGTTAGCGCCAGCGCCAGCGCAAGTGCAAGTGAACCAGTTTTGCCAGTCGCGTGCAGTCTTAGCAGTTGCGTGAGCAACCGCGTTGCCCGCTGCTAGTCCCGGCTGAAATAATTCGGCGCACACGAGCCACAACAGCACAAAGCGAGAACCACAATCGCGCACAAGTTGTCCCACCACAAAGACGAAGAGCAGCTGCAAACCAAACGGCGAGAACCGTGGGCCTTGGGCGGACGAAGCGCGGCTTGTTGTGAGCGGGCTCCATAAATACGTGCGTACCTTTTTTGTTGCAAAAAAACAGTGTTCAAGCAGAGATGCGGTTCACATAACAAAGGAAACCAAAGGCAATCGCAACCGCACATCCGAGTGCGAACTCTTGTTTCAGGTGCGCGTGGTCCGCATTTTGTTACTTGGCATCAAAGTTGCCAAACATGTTGACGAGATACCTGGATCCGTCGTAATCAAGTCCCCTCCGGGCCTTCCGGTCGCCGTCAATCATGCCGGCACAGAATTTCGTGCGCCGCGGTAATGCTCTGGAGTTCTACCAGAGACACGAATCTCTCGGCCGTGGAGCCTTTGGCGAGGTATGCAGAGGAGTACGACGTAGTGACCAGTCAGAATGGGCAATGAAGTTTTTGAACCGCAAAAAAATGAAGACTGAAGACATCAACGGCCTTTTGGCTGAAATCAAGGTTCTAAAAGTCATCGAGCACGAGAACATTGTGCATGTGTGGGAGTGTTTTGACGATGGGCGAAAGTTCTTCGTGATGGTGATGGAACTCATGAGAGGCGGGGAGTTGCTCCAACGCATCTCAAAACGGAACGTGTACACAGAAAAGCTGGCTGCTGGAGTGATCCGCGACGTTGCCTCTGCGCTCGCGTATTGCCATAGTCGGGGCATTGCACATCGTGATATCAAACCCGAAAACCTCCTTTTGGTCTCCGAGGACTCGGAGACCGTCAAAGTCGCAGATTTCGGGTTTGCCAAAATGAGAAGTGACGGCGAGGTTTTGAAAACGTCCTGTGGCACTTTGAACTACGCCGCGCCTGAAATTTTATCGAGAAGCCGAAACCGACAGTACACTGTGAAAGTTGACATGTGGAGCTTGGGCGTCGTCTTGTACCTTTTGTTGTGCGGGCATGAGCCATTCGAAGACGAAAATTACCACCGACTAGTGAACCAGATTGTGAAAGGAGTATTCAGGTATGAATAACATGTCTCACATCGCACGAATATTTGCAGCCGCGTCTTGACCCGACTGACACTTTGCCACTTTTGGTGCAGATTTCGCCGCGAAGAGTTCGCCCACGTGTCCGACGGAGCCAAAGATTTGGTTAGGCAGCTGCTTGTTGTCGATCCGGAAGACCGTTACAGCGCAGAGCAAACACTGAAACACCCGTGGATTGTTGAGCAATGCGACATCAAGTGTACGAGTACCACAGAGCTCCCGTCTGTGCCCGCGAATGCAGCAAGGTTCGTTTTGGTCAGCGAGTGTGCGGTGCAAGATATGAATGAAGTGTACTGAGCAACTACTCGTCGCATTCTTGTCGCAGAACCGTGGAAAAGCGAGCTGTCATGCGTTCTGCGGTATTGAAGTTAAAAACTCTCTACATGTTGAGAGAAAGTGAGTGTTTCTGCCTCCTTACCCTGTCATACCCACAAGCTCACTTCCGATACGCTCGTTGTGTAGGCGGAAGCAGTGGCTCGCTGAAACAAGAAACCAAGGCGCAAACCAAATCAGAAGTTGAAGTCGACACTAAACAAGAACCGAGGCGCAAAGGTGACCGAACATCAAAAGTCACACCAGAGAGTCAGGCAACTGCCCGCAAGAGTGAATGTTGTATCATTCTTTAGTGTGTTGCAAAGGCCAAGTATGATAACACTTCACAGGAAGTGCATTAGCGAGGATGCCCCATTGCCCATTGATAGTCTCATGGGTGTTTCGAGGAACAAAATAACATTCAACTAAGATTAGTTCACACATACACTCGCTGCAACCATTTGGCTCGCTTGGAGCGGACAGTGCAATTTCGGTGTTGGCAGCGATTCATTCTCTACGTTGACTTGATGAAACTCCGATGCAACATAGTTGTGCTATTTCTGCCCCCTGGCCCCTGCAAAGCTTTCGCAGTCAGTGTTCATCGTCAACGCAAGGTGTAATATGGCTCTGGACAGAGCCATATTACACCTTGGTCGACTCACTGCTCTCTCGTGACCCGTGACCGGTGACCCGTTGAACGAATTCCTACTTTTCCGACCATCGTTGTCATTTCTCAATTTCCAATTTCCATTTTCCGCATTCAATGTATGTCCGTCGCGCTTCGTTCAACACGTTGCTCCTCGCCATTGTCTATGACATACTGGTCCAAAAACGCCGACACATAAAATGATGACAAATCGCAAATCGCAAACCAAAACTTCAAAACTCGAACCTCGAAACCTCGAAACCTCGAAACCTCCAAACCTCCAAACCTCGGAACCTCCAAGGAACCTCCAAAAGTCGAAACCTCCAAAAGTCGAAACCTCCAAAAATTGAAACCTCCAAAAATCGAAACCTCGAAACCTCCAAAAATCGAACACACACGCGGTGCAGTGCATGAGTGCATGAGTGTATGAGTGCGTGAGTGAGTGAGTGACGTGAGTGAGCGAGTGAGTATGCCATAGCAGCTGCCAGCTGGCTGGCTCGCCACTGGCTGGCTGGCTGGCAGCAAGCAAGGTGGGTGCCGCACCACGCGCTCACTCACAGTCACAGTCGCAGTCACGATGGGCGTGTGGGCGTGTGGGGGTGCTGTGGGGGAAGCTGCAGGTCACTCACTCACTCACTCACACTCACTCACTCACACTCACTCACTCACTCACTCACTGGCTTCAAGTGGCCAGTTGACTGTGAGCGAGAAACCAACTGCTTGTGGGGCTGTGAGGGACGAACGGGTGACGAAAACATTGCTCGTCAAGAAGTTGCGTTGAATTATTTGATAGGCGTGGACGGGGAAAGTATTTCACTATTAGTCCACAGTGAAAACAACATTGAAGTAGTTTCAAAAGTCAAATTGGATTGAAGTGCAAGTTTGTGATCAAGTGAAATAACCTCCACTCACAAAGGAGTTCCCCCACCCACCCACACCCACAGCCACACCCATACCCACCAACAGCGACCAACACCAACAGTCACTTACTCACTCACTCACAATGGTCACAGTCACCCTCACACTATCACTCAGCGTTCGTTCGTTTGTTTGTTCGTTCGTTCGTTCGTTCGTTCGTTCGTTGCGTCCATTGATTGCTTTGGCCTCGCGGTTCGCAGTTCACAGTTCACAGTTCGTAGTTCGCTGTTGCCTCGTTCAACCTCCTTCTTGCCTTCTTTCTCCAAGTCTCTCTCCGTCTCCCCGGCTGAAGACCGTCACCACAACAACCGCTAACAGCATTGACTGAACTGTGGTCGGCTGAGAAGACCCTGTCCCCTCCCCCACCCCGTCCTCCCGCTCTTCGGTTCCGCCGCGGATGCGCAGCAAAACGCAGACGAGAGTAACTGTCAGTCTCTTGGGCGACTCCGACTCTACATCCGTCTTGCACGTGCGACCAGTTGATATGGTTACAACACATCGCCTACCTCCGTCACTCCCTCAACAACAACCTTTGAGGGGGTTGAGTGCCGCTCAACAGAGGAGTCTCAAAGACTTGGACTTACAATTTTAAAAAAATCAAACGGATTTTGCCGTTTGATCCGACGGCTCGGTATTCGATTCCTGATAGTGTTAGGAATTGAGTTTCTTGTCGTTCTGACGGCGAGCACTATGTCCGCCTCGGCAGTTTGCACGGCGGATTTTTCGACGGTTGTCGTCGAAGCGCCCTCCGACGCTATTACATCCCGATTTAATGCGGTTCTGGACTTCATTTTGTCGTTTGTGGGACCACAGGGCGGCGGGATTGACGTCGATACTGTTGTGTCTTTTGGGTTGTCGCACGTCGGGATTGTTATGTGGGGTCCGATCTTCCTTGTGTTTTTGATTTTAGCCGCGTTGCCGTTGTGCTGTGCACGCTGCTGCTGCACAACTCGATGCTGTGCACCAAAGCCCGAATACATCGTCCCCGGATATCCAGCAAAACACTGTGATGGCTACGGCATCGCCACGCTGGTTTGGTTCGTGTTTTGGGCCGTTCTGGCTATTTTGGTCATTTATCTCCCCTTCGCATTCGGTGCGTTCGGTTCCGCGATAAACGAATGGTCTTGTGTTGTCGTGGAGACAGCTGACACTGCATCTGGTTTAATCGCGGACTACCAAGTGTCAGTGGCAGTCATCTTCGACATTGTCATCGACGCCCTTGCCACCATCGTTACTTTGGCGCTCAACCTCATCTCTGACGTGTCCGCTGACACCATCTCCATCAACGACACCATAACTGATTTGTCCGATTCCATCAATGAAGGGTGTGCGAATATCACGACGTCTATCGAGTACGAACGACTGGTCAATGCAACTGGATTTGAGTACTCCTGCTCCAACCTTGATGTTGCATCGCAAGCTGCAGCGCAGATTGACACAATCATTGATGCCCTGTCCCAAGCCAGCACACAGATTACCAGTCTTCAAGTCTCCGTTGTTGCGCAAATTAACGACGTTGAGTCCAGCGTCGCGGATATATTTACGGAAATCGAGCAAACGATCGACACATTTTTGGCTGACCTCTTCAACCAAACACTGCTGCAAAACTCTCCTCCGATACCAATCATCTTGCCCGAAGGTGGGACCATGACCTACGTGGAAGTCACAGAGACGGCAACGAGCAACTTTCCATCGATTGGAGCTCTGATGATCGTATTTTCTGCACTGGGACTCTTCTTTTGGCTCATTGGTGTACTTCTTGTCGGCTGCATTAAGTGCAAGGCCAAGAGTGGATCCAGGCTGGAACGGTCTGACGAAGTGAAAAGCGGATGTTGCGGTCGGTGCCTGAGCAAATTTGGTTGTGTCTGTGGCTACTGGGGCGCTTTCTTGTTGTGCTTCTTTGCCATCGTGTTTCTCGCTGTCACGCCCGTTTTTTTGGACGTGGTGGCAGTGTACCATGCCGCACCATACAACTTGGACAGCGCGCTTGATGCCATGGTTCAGGCTCAAATATTGGCACCTGACAACGTGAGTGTGTACGAAAATGCCGTTGACGAATGCTTCTTCGGGAACGGGCAAGCTTCCGTGATTCTTTCGTCGTTCGGATTCGACATCAGCACCATCCTCGGATCGTTTGATCTGTCGTCGCTAGACATTGACCAATACGCCAATGTCACTTCCGAAGTCGAGTCCGCGCAAGCTGCCGTCGATTCGGCGCGCACAGACCTGGAAAACTTCAAATTCACGAGCCAGGATCTCGCCTATGCCGACGATGCTGCGGACAACTGCTGCAACTATGGCGACCTCTTTGCATTGTTCACGGATGACTGTTCGAACCCAGGCTCTACCTGTAACACCTGTGACAGCCTTAGCGATTGCAACCCATCTGGTTGCACTCCCCCATCAAATGGATCTCCAAGCGCTCAGTGCAACGAGCTTGCTCGCGATGCCAGAGTCATTATGCTCTCCCAAAACACGCTCGTGGACAATCAGCTTCCGAAAGTGGACTCCATCTCGGACACTCTCGACGATCTCGCAGCTGTGGACACATCCGCTCTTCAAGCTGCCATTGATTCGGCCGCCGTCGACGTACCTGCTGACATTCAGACGGAAGTTGATTCACTGTCCTGCTCCGAAGTTGCCCTGATTTACTTCGGCGTCTACGATTTGCTATTGGCGCCGATGGCAAACACTTTTGCCTCGATCGCCCTCGTCATCACTCTCATAATCTTCTGCGCGATCCTACTCGTGTTCATCTCGATCCCCGTCGATGTCCGACTCGGAAACGACGGTGTTGACTTGAACAACGTCCAACAGAGTGTCATTCGAAGTGTGGAATCATCCGAAGTTGCCATTGAGATGGCTGGTGTGGACAATCAAAAGACCGACGAGCTTCCCGTTGCCGAGCCGGTCGGGTATGAGCAGTCATATGACCAACCATATGCCGGCGGCGGTGCGTACTCACCTCAAAAAACCGATGAGTACGGTACGCCGCAGGGGGAGAAGTACGAGTAATGCTATCCGCGGACATCGATCCGACTGCGTTACTTACATGTTATAAGTTCGCAGTTAGACTAGGCAGAACACGAACACTACAAACAAAACACAAAACTATAAATAATTGGTTCGAAATTATTTCCTAGTGGGAGAGGCGCAGCCTCCATTTCTTCGTTTGCCAGCGCAATTTATTGTTAGCTGATTGTACAGCCTTTTGATGTTGGAGACTTCTTTTTGTCAATTTTCTTGGCGGTGGCTTTCCGTGCAGCAACAGCTTCCTTGTTTCGCCGAACAATTCTCCGCAGGCGAACTAACTGATGAGCCGCAAGCAGCCCTCCTCTTAACCGTGCCCGGGACTGCACAACACACGAATTACAGGATCGGTTGGATGGAGAACTCACTGTCAAGTACCGGCAAGACGAGCGTTCACAGCGACAGCAAAGCAAGACACATGTGCGGCAAACGACCATCAAGTGTCCACTTACCTTATACTTCTCCAAGTTTGCTTGAGCAAAAAACAGGTCGTGGTCTTCTTCTTGCACGTTCAACCACGGGTGCTCCAGAACTTCGCTTGCAGACAGCCGCTTCTCAGGATCAACGACCAATAACTTATTGATGAGGTCGCGAGCCTGCATTGAAATATGTGACCACTCATCTTCCACGTAGTGAAAATCGCCCTCGCCGATAGCCTTGTACAAGAGACTCGCGTTTGGGTACGAAAAGGGTGGATAGCCGCACAAGAGAATATACGTGATCACTCCTAACGACCACAAATCACACTTTTCCGTGTACGGCTGTCGGCTCAGCACCTCGGGAGCAACATATTCAGGAGTGCCGCAGGCTGTTGTCATGAGTTTGTTTCCTTGGTCTGTAATTTTCGAAAAACCGAAGTCCACAATTTTCAGCACAGCATTTTCCGTGTGATCAGTGTACAGTAGGTTTTCCAGTTTCAAGTCCCTATGTACGACATGGTTATCGTGGCAGTATTTAATTCCAGAGGCGATGTCGCGGATGGCTTGCTTTGCCTCGGACTCCATGTACTTCTGTTTGTCGAGCATCCGATCCAGCAATTCGCCTCCGGCCATTTCTTCCATGACAATAAACATTTTGCTTTGCTCGCGGAACACTTCGCAAACACGGCAAATGTTTGGATGCTGCAGCTTTTCAAGGACTTCTACTTCTGTGTGCAAACTATCCAGATCACTTTGCGTCATTTTGCCCAAATTAACAATTTTGACCGCATATCTTTTGCCGCTGGCTTTGTTAACAGCTTCCTTGGTCGTCGCAAAACTCCCTGACCCGAGCGTTTGTCCAACGTTATAGTAGTCCAAGAAATAGAGTCCTTCGTTGTAGAAATTATCAGACGACGGGTGGCTGAATCTCTTCTTCAGCACCCGTGTCATCGTGTCTCAATTCCCGCACTCGGCAGTTATGGAGGCGACGTTCCCGCTCGCAGCTGACGTCCCGGCCACGCCATGGGCGCAGCAAATGTTGAACGATCGTAGTTGTGCCAATAGGAGTTTTGTCAAAATGTGTCCCTGCTTTTGGGGCGTGCGTTTCAAAGTCGGAGGATATCGCCTTCCTGCGACTTGATGTCACCTGTTGTCAGTGTGTGCGTCGAACACTATCCTACAATTCAGAATACGCACATTTCAGCAATGAGCAGGCAACAGTCATCCCTCGGCACGAATGGCATCAACCCAAGCACCAGTACGCAATCCTGCAAAGCAAGACAAACACGCAGACGCCGTGCATTCAACACGTCCGATACTAGCCACAATCCCACCCCACCTTCTTTCTCATACCAAACCAGCACCACAAAGACAAACACAAGACAAGCAAAAACGTCAAACACAGACGCGAACACTTGTATGCAAACCGCAAGCCACAACAAGCCGACCTCCAAACCCAAAAGCGGATCCTAAACCCAATACGGACCCCAAAGCTGATACGGACAGCCCACATCGGACCCAAAGCCCACCCACCAGTCAGGAATAAGTTGCCAAAACCCACAAGGAAGTAAGGAAGTCAGTAAGTTGCCACAACCGCCCACAACACCCAACACAACCCACAACCTCAAACAAACACCCAACACAACCCACAACTAACGACCCACAACCCAACCCACAACACCCAACACAACCCACAAACAACTGACGACCCAACAACCCAACAACCCGCAACCCGCAACGCAAACACTGCGACCAAAAACGCCAAACGGCGACAGATTACAAAAGCAACAACCACCGAACCACCGACCGACCGACCGACCGACCGACTGACTGCACCACCGCACGCACACACCACGGACGGCGATCACCCACTCACTCAAGTGAGTGAGTGAGTGAGTGAGTGAGTGAGTGAGTGCAGGATAGTGCAGTGGAATGACTGACTGAGTTACTGGGTTACTGGTTACTGGTTACTGAACTGAGTGGGTGAGTGAGTAAAGAATTAGAAACGAAGTGAGTGAGTGAGTGAGTGAGTCGCTGAGTGAGTGAGTGAGTGAGTGAGTGAGTGTTTGACTTTGAGTGAGAAAAACGGATTGCCCCATTCACTCACTCACTCACTCACTCACTCACTCACTCATTGCTGCTGGCTGAGCTGTGTGTATGTGAATGACGCTGATTGAGTGAGTGAGTGAGTGAGTGAGTGAGTGTGTGAGTGAGGAGAAACGGCAGTCTGCGTGCTGCGTGCGTGCTTGCCTCGCAGCAAGCAGTCAGTCACTGTGACTGGCTGACTGAGTGAGTGAGTGACTGTGAGTGGGCGGCTGGGTGGGTGTGTGTGCTGTGATGTCAGCCAGCTCACTCACTCACTCACAGTCACCTTCTCTCACTCATCAGCTGCTCTCTTCGTCCCTCCCCCACTCACGCCCCTCTCACTCACACATTGTACAGGCTCATTGTACTCGAGTTGATGTTGAGGGCAGATCTTGTACAGGCTCACTCACTGCCGTAGGAAGAATGTTGAGAGGGTGCAGCTGCATCGCCCAGAGCTATTACTTACTTACACCTTGGCTTTGTGTCTCAAGTGCGAGGGGTCATTGCTGCTCGACATATTATAGTCATCACCCCGCCTTGCTTTGATGGTAGCGAACTGCGAGTACACTACTCGAGTATAGTACCCCTTGCCGTCAAAAAGGCTGGCTATGTGATCGTAGTATATCATACTCGTACTCGAGTATGATACGACGTCATTGCAATGGCTGACAACGATATTACCATACCCCTTGATCGCAGGTTGATGGTTGGTCAAACATCACCTTGTGTACCCAAGCTGACTTACTTACGTATTGAGTTTGAGGTTGGGTACTGAAGTACTCGTACCTAGTTCGAGATTGATTTTTTTCCTGCAGACACCCTTTCTTGCTTACTTACTTGCTTCACTCAATTCACTGCGTTGCCGTGTCGTCGCACATGCATTGCGTTGTGCTGCATTGCATTGCATTGTTCTGCTGGTTCAAAACATAATCAAGGGGCAGTAACCGGTCGATCACCTATTACCCCTCGGTCGAATGCTGGACGTGC
>ENA-OWNT01005172-OWNT01005172.1-seawater-metagenome-genome-assembly--contig:-NODE-5172-length-10941-cov-3.424890_pt1 | contig 10941 bp, 8 predicted proteins | sample MGYA00238136_ERZ651165 | MGnify/ENA primary metagenome ERZ651165 (study PRJEB26861, sample SAMN08777766) | seawater metagenome | isolation source: coastal seawater | place: USA: Florida | collected...
AGCAGTGGAACCACATCGTCGTCGGTCACGTGCCCCGGCACGCTCCCTCCTCCGATGCCGGCAGCTACGCCGCCTTGCTTCCACCCTCTCGATGTACCTCAGCGAGCTCGGTCCGGTCTCTCTCGACAACCCGTGGACACCCCGCTGAGGGGGCTATGGCGGGCCCCCTCTCGACCTCCCCCCGCCGCGGCTGGGCAGGTCGTGGGGGGCTTGGAGCTACACCTGGGGCTGTGGTTGGCGGGCGCGCTTGGGGCTGCCGCGCTGGGGTGCGGGTGTGGCGCTGACGGTGACCCGAACGATGAACTCGACGGCTGGGTCCTGCTCGTGCCGACCATCGCTGCCCGGGGAGGGCCCCTCTGGACCTACCCCGGCCGCGGCGGTGAACGGAAAGGCTCCGCGCCCTCACAATACCGCCGCCCTCCGGACGTCTCCCCGACCACCACCCCGCGCCGGAGAGCCACGATGCTCCTGCTCCTCACCCTGGCCTGCACCCCCCACCTCCCCAGCGCCCTGCCGACGGCGGGCGCCGCCACCCCAGCGCTGGACCCGTCCACGGTCGTGCTCCGCGACCTGCGGTGGTCCCCGGAGCACGGGGTCGATGTGTACCTGCGCGACGACGACGAGCCGAAGCGCCTGCTGGTGTTCGTGCACGGCGGATCCTGGGTCGGAGGAGACAAGGACCACCTGGCCATGGCGCCGGGGCTGGTGGACTGGTTCCTGGACCGCAACGTCGTGGTCGCCGCCGTGGACTTCCCGCTGGCCTCCCGACCCGACGCCCAGGGCCCCCGGGTGACGCCCCTGGACCAGTCCCGCGCGGTGACGAAGGCCACGGCCTGGGTCCGCGACCAGAGCGAGGCGTGGGGGGTGACGGACCGTCGCCCGGTGTGGATGGGCTTCTCCTCGGGGGCCCACCTGGTGGCCCTGGCGGCGGCGGACGAGGAGGGGCTGGCGGCGGCGGGGATGACCCGCAGCGACGTGGCGGCGGTGGTGTCGCTGGACGTACACGCCTACGACGCGACCTACGCCCTGGAGCAGATGCGGGGCAGCGCGGTGGCCAAGAACATCCGCCTCATCGAGCACCTGTTCGGGACGACCACGGCAGAGCAGCAGCGGCACTCCCCGGCCCACCTGCTCGGCACGGAGCCCATGCCGCCGAGCCTGATCGTGTCGGCAGATCCGTCGGCCCGCCCGGGAAGCAAGGGGCGTGTGGCCCGCGACGCGAGCGCTCGGTACCAGCAGCTGCTGGCGCGCCGCGGCGACCGGGCCGTGCACGTGCACTACGACGACGAGACCCACAACGGCCTCGTGATGGACTTCGGCACCCCCGGCGATGGGCCGACCGAAGCTGTGGAGGCCTTCCTGCGGTAGCCTGCAGCATGCCGCTCGAGCCCATCCCGTCGCCTCCGCGCACGCCCTTCCTCGGCCACCTGCCGCAGATCATGGGGCCCAGCGTGATCGACGCCTTCCTGCGGATGGCCGAGGCCTACGGCCCGCTCTTCCGCCTGTCCCTGCGCAACGAGATCATCGCCATCACGTCCGCCGAGCTGCTGGGCGAGATCCTGTCGCACCCCCACCACAAGTACATCTCCGCCCCCCTGCGGGAGCTGCGCACGGTGGTGGAAGACGCCCTCTTCACCGCCTACACCCATGAGCCCAACTGGGGCCGGGCCCACGAGATCCTGGTGCCCGCCTTCCGTCGCCAGGCCATGGCCGCCTACTTCGGCGCGATGCGCGAGATGGCGGAGACGATGCTCGCCCACTGGGACTCGCTTCCCGAAGGCACCCGGGTCGACGTGCCCGAGCAGATGACGCGGCTCACCTTCGACACCATCGGTCTGTGCGGCTTCGGCTACCGCTTCGACTCCTTCGCCCGCGACGACCCCCACCCCTTCGTCGGGTCGATGATCGGGGCCCTGGTCGAGGCCCTGCGGCGGGTCCAGGTGCCCCGGCCGGTGGTGCCCCTGCGGTTCCGGGCCAACCGACGCTTCCGGCACGATGTCGCCACGATGAACGAGACGGTGGACGCGCTGATTCGCCAGCGTCGCGCCGAGGGGCGCCGCACCGACGGCACCGACCTGCTCGAGCAGATGCTCCACGTGGCCACCGCCGAGGGCGAGACCCTCGACGACGTGAACATCCGCCAGCAGATCCTGACCTTCCTCATCGCGGGCCACGAGACCACCAGCGGCGCGCTCTCCTTCGCGCTGCACTACCTGCTGCGCGACGACGAGGTGCTGGCCCGCACCGTCGCGGAGGTGGACGAGGTGCTGGGCGACACCGAGCACCCCACGATGGAGCAGGTGAAGAAGCTGAAGCTGGTGCAGCGGGTGCTGAAGGAAGCGCTGCGCCTCTGGCCTACGGCGCCGGCCTTCTCGGTGGCCCTCGAAGAAGACACGGTCATCGCGGGCCGCTGGTTGGTGCCCAAGGATGTGCAGCTGATGGTGCTCCTGCCCGCCCTGCATCGCGACCCTGCAGCCTGGCCCGACCCCGACCGCTTCGACCCCGACCGCTTCCTGCGCGCCAACGAGCGCACCCGCCCCCCGCACGCCTACAAGGCCTTCGGACACGGGCAGCGCGCCTGCATCGGGGCCCAGTTCGCCATGCTGGAGGCGTCGCTGGTGCTGGGCATGGTGCTCCAGCGCTACCGGCTGGTGCCCGACCCAGGGTACGAGCTGAAGCTGAAGGAGACGCTGACCATCAAGCCGGATGGGCAGTTCGTCGCCCTGCACCGCCGCCGCCGGTAGTCGCTCCGGGCTTAGCTCCCCGGCAGCCGCGCCTCCTCGGCATCCCGGGCCGCTCGGGCCAGCTGATGGGCGAGCTCGGCGTCGACCACGGCCTTGCGGGCCTTCACCAGGTTGCTCTCCCGCGAGAGGAGCTTGAACAGGTCGCCCGCTCCGAGCTCGAAGTTGCGCCGCTCCAGCCGCACCACCTCGGCGGCGTGGGCCTCGGAGGCTCGGGATGCCTCCAGCTGCCGCCAGGTCTGCTGGACGGCCGCGCGGGAGGCCTCGATGCGGGCCGTGGCGGCGTCGACCGTGCCTCGCCGCTGCTCTCCGGCCCGGTCGGAGGCGGCCTGCGCCCGGGCGAGCTCCCCCCGCTCCTTGCGGAAGAGGCTGGAGACCTCGAGCTCGGCCCCGAGGTAGAGCTCGGGCACCTCGGCATCGTCGACCGGGCGGATGCCCTCGCCGATGGCCGCCACGCTGGGCAGCAGCGCATTCCTGGCCCGCCGCACGTCGACCTCGGCGGCGTCGACCAGGGCCTGGGCGCGCCGGGTGTCGGGGCGCTCGCCGGCGAGGGCGCGGGCGTCGGAGGCGTGCACATCCGGCGGGTGGAGGCCCATCTCGGTGGGGAGTCGGGCGTCGGTGGGCACCTGGGGGCGCCCGTCGTCGGAGCGCCACCACAGGCTCAGGAGCTGGGCCGATGCCTGGAGCTCGGCCTCGGAGGCGGCCAGCTCTGCCCGACGCTGCTCGAGGGCCCGCTGGTTGTCCAGCTGGTCGATGCGGGCGCGGGTGCCCTCCTCCACCCCGCGGTCGAGGGCGGCCTGCCGGGCGGCGGTCTGCTCGACGAAGGCCTCGCTGATGGCGCGCTTCTCCCCATTGGCGACCCACTTGGCCCACGCCTCGGTGGCCTTCCGACGCACCAGGAGCTGCTTGTCGAGGACGTCGGCGTCGGCGAAGCGCACCTGGGCGGCGGCGCCCAGGACGTCGGCGCGGGCCTCGGGCATGACCAGGCCGTCGAGGAGGGGGACCTCGGCGCGCACGTAGAGCTCGCCCCCCTTGCCGGAGGTTCGCTCGTCGTACGTGGGGAACTCGCCGTCGCCCATGCGCCAGCCGGCCTCCAGCAGCGGGCCCACCGAGAGGGGGGCGGCCACGGACGCCTGGGCCACGGTGCGGTCGTAGACCTCCTCGTAGCGGCCGACCTTGCCCTTCAGCTTCGGGTCGAAGCCCCCGCGCTTGCCGAGCAGCTTGCCCTCGGCCTCGGCGCGCTTGGCGTCGGCCATGGCCAGCTCCGGCACCCGCTGGTCGACGCTGTCGAGGACCTCGTCGAGGGTGAGTGGAGCGGCGAGGGCCAGCCCCACGAACCAGGCCAGCATCACTGGAGGTCCGCCGGAGCCTTGGGCTTCTTGCCGGAGGGGAGCACCACCTTGTCGCCCTTCTCCACGGGGGGCAGCGAAGGGAAGCCGTTGATGCGGCGCCACAGCTCGTAGCCCAGGCTCACCTGACCCAGGAGGACCCAGCCCTTCACCCGCACTCCCTGCCGGAGGCGGTCGGGGTCGGGCCAGGCGTGCTCTTCGGGGTCGGGCTGCACCACGATGCGGAAGTGCCCCTTCCCGTCGTCGGCGGCGTCGACGAAGGTGACACGACCCGCGTAGGTGCCGGCGTCGGCCCCCGGAAAGCCCACCACCTGCAGCGCGGGCCACCCCTCGAAGAGGAGCCGCACCTGCTCGCCCTCGCGCACCAGGGGCATGTCGTTGCCGTCGACCCACAGCTCGGCGGCCTGCTCGTCGGACTCGGGCACGAAGGTCACCAGCAGGTCGCCTTCCTTGACCTGCACGCCGCCGGGCCCGCCGTGGAGGCGCAGGACCCGGCCATCACGGGGGGCCCGCACCAGCTGGGCCTCCTGCCGGCTCACCTTCACGTCGAGGTCGATCTGCTTCTGCTCTTGGGCCGTGAGCTTGGCCCGGGCGGACTCCAGCTCGGCCTGCACGGCGGCCACCTTGGCATCCCCGTTGGCGCCGGCCGTGGCCATCGCCTGCTGGGCGGCGAGGATCTGCTGGTCCATCGCGGCGAGCTCGGCGCTGGCCTTGGCGGCCTTCATCCGGCCCAGCTCGGCCTTCCGCTGGGACTCGATGCCCTCGGCGGCCAGGGTGGCGAGCCGCTCGGCCTGGAGCGCCTCGACCTCGGCGGCGGAGGCCAGCCCGACACGCTTGCCCTGCAGACCGGCCACCTTGGACCGGGCCTCGGCCACCTTGAGGTCGCGGCCGGCCTTCTCGGCGTCGAGCTTGGCCTCGTAGGAGCGCACCTGGTCGGCCAGGGTGGACACCTGGCTCTGCCCGGCGTCGCGGGTCTTCTCCAGGCGCTCCAGGAGGCGGGGGTCGTTGTCGCGGAGGGCGACGAGCAGGTCGCCGGCTCGGACCCGCTGGCCCTCCTGCACGTACCAGCGGTCGATGGTGCCCTTCACGGGGGCCTCGACGGTCTGCTGACGGGCCTCGAGCTGGTAGGCGATGACGCGGCCGGTGCCGAGGGCCGCCTGCTGCCAGGGCATGATGAGGAGCAGCGCGCCCAGCAGCGGCAGCACCACCGCCAGGCCCTTGGCCACGAAGTGCACGGGGGTGGGGGCGCCGACCAGGCGAGCGGCGGAGTGCGAGCCCGGGCGCTCCAGCAGGTGATGGAGCGTCGCCGGCGGCTTGTACCCGGCCTCAGGCCGGGGCGAGGGGCGGGCGCTCATCGAGGCCTCCGTGGTCGAGGGTGAGGAGACGGGCCGGGTGCGCGGGCACGCGGGCATCGGCGGTGAGGAGGAGGAGGGTCCAGGGGGCGCCGGGGTCGGTGAGCACGTCGCGCAGGCGGTGGCGCTCGGGGTGGGGGAGGCCGTCGAGCACACCGTCGACCACCATCAGCCGGGGCGGGCAGACCAGGGCACGGGCCACGAGCAGGCAGCGCTGCTCGATCTCCGACAGGGGGGAGCCCGAGGGCGCCAGCACCGTGTCGAGCCCGCCGCTCAGGTCTTCCACCCGGCGGCGCAGGCCCGCCGCGTCGAGGACCTTCCACACGTGGGTGTCGTCGACCCACACCCGGCCCATGGTGATGTTCTCGCGCACGGTGCCGTGGAGGAGGTCTTCCGGACGGAGCAGGGCCACGTTGCGGTAGCGGTCTTCCGGGCGGAGCTGACTGAGGTCGACGTCGTCGTGGCGGATGTGGCCCATGCCCGGCGCGCGCAGCCCCACCACCAGCTGGGCCAGGGTGCTCTTGCCGGAGGAGGTGGCGCCCAGCACGATGGTGCGGCTGCCGGGGGCGAGCTCCAGGTCGACCGGCGCGATGCCGCCGCCGTCGGGGTAGCGCAGGGTGGCGCCCTCGAGGGAGACGCCGATGGGGCCGTTGTCGTCGCGGGGGAGACCCACCGGCTCCTCCGGGGGGAGGTCGAGCAGGGTGCCCAGCTTGTCGACGCCAGCGAGGAGGTCGTAGACCGTGTCGAGCTTGTCGGCGAACTTGGCGAACCCGACCAGGGCGGCGTTGACGATGAACTCGGCCGCCACGAGCTGACCCACGGTGAGCTGGCCGCGGAGCACCAGCGCCCCGGAGGCCACCAGCAGCACCACGCTCATCACCACCTGCAGGGCCTGCACGCCGGCGTACTGCCGCAGGAAGACCACGAAGTGGTCGCGACGCCGCTCCAGCCAGGCCCGCGCCAGGCGCTCGGCCTTCCGCTCGGCGATCTGGGCGCCGTTCATGCGGAGCGCCACGGGGTGACGGGCGATCTCTTCGATCCAGGCAGCCATGGCGTACTTCGCCTTGGACTCGTTGATGGCCGTCTGCTGTGCGCCACGGCCGAGGGGCAGCAGCGCGGCGGCCATGCCCGCGAGGAGGAAGAGGTCGAAGAGCAGCAGCCAGGGGTGGTAGAGCCCGAGGAGGAGCACGGCCACCGTGACCTGAAGCAGGGCAGTGAAGCCGTCGAGGAGCAAGGTGCTGGCGGCCTTCTGGAGGGTCAGCACGTCGAAGAAGCGGTTGGCCAGCTCGGGGCCGTGCAGCCCATCGAGGGCCGTGGCCTGCACCCGCGACAGCCGCCCGGAGAGGTCGGCCACCATGCGCACGAAGATGCGGCGCTCGATGGTCTCCACCGCCATGCGCTGGAGCAGCTGCAGCCCCGCCGCGAGGGCCAGGGCGACGAGGAGGGCCGAGCCGAGCAGGAAGATGGGCTGCAGCAGGGCGCCGAAGGCCAGCCAGTTGATGAGGACCTGGATGGCCAGGGGCGTGGCGAGGGAGAGCAGCCCGGCCACGGTGCCGTAGAGCACCACGACGCCGCCGTCGCGACGCTCCATCCACAGCAGGCTCAGCAGCCGCCGCATGGGGGAGGCCAAGGCGCCACTGCCGCTGGCCAGGGGGGCGGCGGGGAGCGTGGCCTCGACCATGGCCCAGGGGATCGCACCATCGCCCAGCTGCCGACGCAGCTGCGCCAGGCTCATCCAGCGGGGGCCACGAGGATCGTCGAGGGGGAAGGCGCGCACACGGGGGCCGGCGACGCCGTCGAGCACCCAGCAGGCGCCGTGGTCGGTCCACGCCACCACCGGCATGTCGTGCCGGGCCAGCGGGGCCGCGTCGTCGACCGTGGACACGACCCACCGGACCCGCAGCCCGACGGCCTGAGCGGCCTGCTCGAAGCGCTCGCTGCGGGCCACGGCCGTGGACAGCAGCTCCGGGGTGATCTCGACCCCGGCGCGGGCGGTCAGCACCGAGAGGAGCTCGACGAGGTCGGTGTGTTCGGCCTGGGGGCGCTCTTGGACGCTCATGACTCCTCCGGAATTCGGGAAATCAGTAACACGAAGATATTGTCGTGTTAACGAATTCCTCAAGTGAGGGTCCGGTGCCGCCTCAATTGACACGAAAACGAGTTCATGTGAAAACGAGGAACATGGAGCCAGGCTCGACCAGCACGTGGACCTTCCTGTCGAATCACGCCCACGTGCTGATTCTGCTGGGCCGTGATCCCGACCTCCGCATGCGCGACCTCGCCTCCCGCATCGGCATCACCGAGCGCGCCGTGCAGCGCATCGTCTCCGAGCTCGTGAGCGAGGGCTACCTCGGCGTGCACAAGGAAGGCCGCCGCAATCACTACACGATTCGGGCCGACCAGGAGCTCCGCCACCCGGTCGAGGCCGGGGTCCGCGTCGAAGCGCTCCTCAAGCTGATCGGCTGAGGGCGCGGCGGGCGTCGATCAGGGCTCGAGGCCGAAGGGCCAGATCACCTGGAGCCCGGGGTCGACCGTGCGGATGCGCTCGATGTCTTCCTGCAGGAGGCCCCACATCTCCATGTCGACCTTGGGGTCGGTGCCCCACAGATCGACCCGCTCGTCGGGGTCGACGGAGCGGTCGTAGCGGACGGGCGCGGCCTGGTCCCAGTCGAAGATCATCTTCTGGGACCCGCGCACCACCGAGCTGATGGGGCCGAGGCGGGCCACGGCCCAGGCGTAGCGCGGGGCGTCGGCGGGCCGGGTGCCGAGCACGTAGCCGGTGGCCGCCGGTGGGACGGGCACCCCGACGGCCGAGAGGATGGTGGGGGCGACGTCGACGGCGTGGGTGGGGCCACTGTGCCGCACGGGCACGATGTTCTTGGCCCAGAAGACCGCGAAGCCGTCGTTCTCCTCGCCGTAGAGGTCGTAGGCGTGGGTCTGGTTGCCGTTCTCCCAGAACTGCTCGCCGTGGTCGTTCCAGAACACGACCAAGGTGTTCTGGAGGAAGCCCTCCTTGTCGAAGGCCACCAGGGCGTCGGCCAGCTGGTCGTCGAACCAGTCGATCTCCCCCTCGTAGCGAACCCGCATGTGGGCCTCGAGGAGCTGCTGCTCCTCGGGCGTCATGGTGGGCCAGTCGTCGCCGGCGTCGTAGTGCACGTCGCGGTCGTCGAGGTCGATGTCGATGGGGTCGAGGGCCTTCAGCCCGGTGCGGTATTCCTCGGGGGGCGTGTAGGGGGTGTGGGGCTCGGTGGCGTGGATGTGTACGTACCAGGGCGTGCCGGCGGGCACGTCGCGCAGGTGGTCGAGCACGATGCGGGTCTGGTCTTGTAGGGAGGTGTGGGCCGGCAGGATGTGGGTGTGGCCCTGCACGCTGTTCCACTCCTCGGACAGCCAGCCGTTGCGGGAGGAGATGGCGGTGTCGTAGCCGGCCTCGGTGAGCCAGGTGGCGAGGAAGTCGGTGCCGGCGGGGAAGGGGGCGCGGCCAGGGTTGAGGAGGGATGGCAGGAAGCCGTTGTCGACGTGGCGACGACCCAGCAGCGTGCAGGTGGTGGTGGGGTAGGTCCAGTTGGCGCACTGCATGTGGTCGTCGAGGGCGACGCCATCGGCGATGAGCTGGTCGATGCGGGGGGTGAGGTTCTTCGTGCCGTAGGCGCCGATGTGATCCTTGCGGAAGGTGTCGACCGAGATCATCAGCACCCGGGTCGGCTGCTGGCCACGGAACTGCAAGGGGGCCGTGCCGACGATGGGGAGGCCGGTCTCGGCGGTGGTGCTGGTGGCGCCTGTGGTGCCGGTGCCGGTGCCGGTGCTGCCCGTGGGGTCGGTGCCGGTGGTGCCGGTGGTGTCGGTGGTGGACGTGCCGGTCTCGGTGGACGGCGCGTCGGTCGTGGCGGGCTCGGAGGGCTCGGTGTTCTTCCCGCCGCAGGCAGCGAGGAGCAACGGGACGAGGGCCAGGGCGGGGAGCAGGTGATGGTGCATGGGGGACTGTAGCCGGTGCAGGCGGAGGCTGGGCCAGGCGCTAGAGGATGGTGCGGCCCAAGGCGGACTCGATGAGCCACACCGCCAGCTCGCCGGTCTTGTTGCGCTCGTCGAGCACCGGATTCAGCTCGACCATCTCCATGCCCAGCACCTGACCCGTGCGGGCGATGGCCTCGCAGATGAGGTGGGACTCCCGCAGGGTGAGGCCGCCAGGCACCGGGGTGCCCACGCCGGGGGCATCACGTGGGTCGACGCCGTCGAGGTCGAAGGAGAGATGGATGCCCGCCGTGTGCCGTGACACCCGCTCCACGGCCTCGGCGACGCAGGTGGCCGTGCCCCGCCGGTCGAGCTCGCTCATCGTGTAGACGCGGACGCCGGTCTCCTTCACGAGTCCCTTCTCGGCGGCGTCGACGTCGCGAGCGCCGATGATGGCGATGTCTTCGGGGTGCAGCGCCGGGGGGCCGCCGGCGAGCCCGGTGAGCTCGCTGGGGCCGTAGCCGAGCAGGGCCGCCAGCGGCATGCCGTGGATGTTGCCGGTGGGGGAGGTGGTGGGGGTGTTCATGTCGGTGTGGGCGTCGACCCAGATCACGCCCACCCGCTCTCCACGCTCCCGGTGGACGCGGGCCAGCCCGCTGATGGTGCCGATGGCCTGGGCATGGTCGCCCCCGAGGACCAGGGGGAAGCTGCCTTGGCGCAGCTCGCGCTCCACCCGGTCGGCCAGCAGCTCACAGGTGTGCTGGATCGCCGGGAGAAAGCGAGCCTTGGGGTTGCCGGTGGCGGTGTTCTCGTACGACCGCGCCTCGATGGGCTCCACGCCGACGATGGAGTGCCCGAGGGCCTCCAGGCGAGGCACGAGCCCCGCCACGTGGATGGCCGAGGGGCCCATGTCGGTGCCGCGGCGGCCGGCACCCAGGTCGAGGTGGACATTGGTGATGGAGATCTGCACGGGACGTGGCTCCCAGACATGGTTTGACATGCGGCGATCAAAGCCCTCTCAGGCGGACAACGCTCCGGCCGATGGGGGAGCGACGGCGTCGTGTGGCGCCGCGAGGCATCCAGGTGGAGCTTCACGGGTCTACGACGTAAATGGGGGGATCGACCGAGGTCCTCCTAGAGGAAGCGGGAGGTATCATGGCGAAAGGCATCCGACCGCGGCTCGTGCCGCCGGGCACTCCGATGTCGCGGCCCCTGGTCGCGGGCCACCTCCACGTAGGCCTCGACTGGGTCGACGGCGACGAGGTCCTGCCCCTGCGCAGCCACCAGCTCCACCGCCTCGGCCTCACCGAAGACCAGGCCTTCGAGCTCGCGGCCGAGTGGCTCGAGGCGGCGGCCGGCTCGGACGAGCTCCGGGCGGTCGACACGGTCGACGGCATGTGGTTCCTCTCCAGCGCCGATGGCTCGGCGTCGGTCCGCATCGGCCGGCTCACCGAGCAGCTCGAGCCCCTCGGGGGCCTGCTCGCCGCGGTTCCGAGTCGCAACCAGCTGCTGGTGGTGCCGGTCGACAGCATGACCGCGGTCGACGCG
>ENA-OWNT01005174-OWNT01005174.1-seawater-metagenome-genome-assembly--contig:-NODE-5174-length-10936-cov-4.077724_pt1 | contig 10936 bp, 11 predicted proteins | sample MGYA00238136_ERZ651165 | MGnify/ENA primary metagenome ERZ651165 (study PRJEB26861, sample SAMN08777766) | seawater metagenome | isolation source: coastal seawater | place: USA: Florida | collected...
TCGTTCCTTCGTTCCTTCGTTCCTTCGTTCCTTCGTTCCTTCGTTCCTTCGTTCCTTCGTTCCTTCGTTCCTTCGTTGTTGTCTCCTTTGGTGGTGAAGGACGGCGATTGTGAGATGAGATGAACGTTTGAACATGGTGATGATGGTTTTCGTTCGTTCGCTTGTTCGTTCGTTCGTTCGTTTGTTCGTTTGTTCGTTTGTTCGTTGTCTTTGTTCGATGAAGCGCACAGTCACAGAAGAAGCAGCCGTGCAGTGTCTATTGTTGGTGTCGTTGGCGTCGTTGTCTTGTTTGTTGTTGGAGCGGTGGACGTGGAGGCGTGGTTGGTGTCATCGCTTGTGATGTGGTGTTAGTGGCACATGCGGCGATGGCGCAATTTCAGCGGTCGCAATGTTGCCTAACGTTGCGTGCCTTGTCATTTGACGAGCAACTTCGATTCTCATCCCTTTGACTCACTTATGATTCCACGTGTTGTGTTGCGTAGGAGCCGTGGCCGAACGATGTGTGGATCCCCTGCATACGGTGCATGTGTCCATCATGGTCTTGATCTCTCGTCAGAGGGACTTCCACCACGTACGCACATGTCTGGAGTACCGTAACATGCCAAATAGTTAGCAATCAGTGTAGATATGACGCGATGCCACGTGTGACCATGGTTTCTGCCGCTGGTTTGGGCAGTGACTAACCGTCCGGGTCTGGGAAGTTGCTACAAGGGGTGGCTGGCATTCATCTGAAGCGCGGGAAAACTGGAGGCAAAATCGTTTGAGGAAATTGAACTGGTGCATGCGGAAATGCTTCGTCACTTTCGTCAACCATGGCGCAGCGTGAGCACCGCCGCGCGGCGCATCGTGACGCGACACACACCAGCAGCTTGTCGTGCGTTCTCAGGGAATCCCGATGATCGTCGTCCAACACCGAAGGATATTCCGACTGATGCGGAGGTGGTGATTATCGGCGGCGGCATCATTGGGAATTCGGTCGCTTACCATTTGGCAAAGTCTGGCATGAAAGACGTGGTGCTTCTCGAGCAAGATCAGGTCACGGCCGGAACTACTTGGCACGCTGCCGGATTGATGGTAACGTTTGGTTCCTTGAGTGAAACCTCAACTGAAATCCGTAAATATTCGAAGCAACTTTATCGAGATCTCGAGTCAGAGACTGGACATGCCACCGGCTTCAGCCCTGTCGGATTCATTGAACTTGCTTCCGAACCCGATCGATTGGAAGAGTATCGGCGTATTGCAGCTTTCAATCGCGCCATGGGTATCGACGTACAAGAAATAGGTGCCTCCGAAGTCGAAAGCTTGTTCCCACTTTGCCGCACCGACGATATATTGGCTGGGTTCTATGTCCCCGACGACGGCAGAGTGAACCCAGTCGACGCCTGCGTCTCGCTGTCAAAAGGCGCCAAAATGCACGGTGCAACTGTGTTGGAAGGTGTCCGTGTGTCTGGAATTACTCGAGATGCGTCGGGCACCACAGTCACAGGCGTGACGACGGAAAGTGGACAGACCATCCGCGCAAAGAAAGTTGTGAACTGTGCAGGAATGTGGGCTCGGCAACTTGCCGAGCAAGCCGGAGTCGTGTGCCCGAACCAAGCCGCGGAGCATTACTACCTCGTGACTGACGCCATGCCGGAGGTAACTTTTGTACTTCCATGTGTCATTTTTGTGAGCATTGTGACATGAAATGTTATCTTTGCTGTTTCTACCCTTGAAGGTTGAGAAGCACTGGCCTGTCATTGAAGACCCAGCCAATTATACTTACATTCGACCTGAGGGCGAGGGCTTGATGGTCGGCTTGTTTGAAGCAGAGGTACATATGTGGTTAACTGAAGCTGGCGTGCGTGACCTCACTGGTGACCTCAAACTGTTGTGACGCCAATGTGTGACCCGTGTGATTATTACGTTCATCAGGCTGCCAGCTGGAATGTCGGCCGCATCCCAGACGACTTTGCGTTCGCAGACATAGGGTATTAAGCGCGCAATTTTGCTGTCAGTGTCCTGTTACGGAGTCTGACTTGTTGTGCGTGGCTGTCGCTGTGCTTTAGTCCTGACTGGGACCGCATGTCGCCATTTTTGGAAGCCGCAATGTCCCGTGTACCTGCGTCAATGGAGGTATGTTGTCAATGGCCCGCATCTACCCGCGATGGATCTCAAAACGATCAACCGTGCTCTTTTGTGAAAGGCTGGCATGAAAACCTTCTTCTGTGGACCTGAAAGCTTCACGCCTGATCTTGGCCCTATCGTTGGTGAGGCTCCTGAGCTCAGAAACTATTTTGTTGCAGCCGGTTTGAATTCAATCGGCATTCTCAGTGGTCCAGGAATTGGCCGGGTGCGTCCTTCGCGCTTTTCCTTCGCAGTATCAAACCTACTTTTGAGTTTTTGTTGTCCACATCTGCTCTATCACTTTCTAGCTGGTAGCTCACTGGGTCAAGACAGGGGCACCGGACATGGATATCACTGGTGACAAACGAACTTCACAATATTGGTAATGTTGCGTGGGCATCTCATGCCTATTTGTTGTGTTTTCCGTTGACACAGGTGTTAATATCGATCGATTTCAAAAGTTTCACTGCAACTATGACTTCCGTGGATCTCGCGTGGAAGAGTCTCTGGGCAAAGTTTACAAGTGTCACTACCCTCACGCGTACAACAAAACTGCTCGAGGTTTGGAGCCAACTGCCATTTCTTGTTGCATGACCCGACAACCTAATGGATATCTGAATCCTTGCCATAGGTGTTAAGCGAAGTCCTATCCACAAGTACTTGGAGGAAGCTGGAGCATGTTTCGTGGATGTCAGCGGGTGAGTAATCTTGCATGTTGGCATACACGATGCCGGTGTCGTAAATTTGGCTACGCTCTCAGGTGGGAAGCACCTGGGTGGTTTGCCAACCTCGAAGCTGGACAAAAGCCAGTGCTCGACCCATTGGGATGGGGTATGTTGCAATAGTTGGCTCGGCATGTTGTGTTCGCCAACGCACCTGTTGACATATCCCTGGCATTTTAAGGTCGGCACCACTGGTTCGACAACTGGAAGGCCGAGCACACGGCTTGCAGAGAGGTGAGTACACTGCCTCGGCAGAATATCAAGGATTTCACTGCATTTTAACATTTTGAGACACTTTTCGCACACAACGCAGGCTGTGTCATTCATCGATATGTCATTCATGTCCAAATTCTTCGTTGAAGGTGCGCCTGGTACTTGCAAATGACCGCATGCGTCGTGGTCGCTGATGCAATTCGATAATGTAGGCCCTGGCGCTGGAGAATTGCTGAATCATATTTCCACGGCGGCTGTTGATGGAGACAATGATACGATCACGTACACGTGAGCGAGAAAAAAGCGTTTCCTTGACTCTCAATGTATTAAACCCCTCACTCTCACTGATGACGCAGGCAATGGTTGAACGACCGCGGAACTCTGGAGGCTGACTTGACTGTGACCAAGATCAGGTCTGACTTCCACGCCTTTGTGGTTTACTTGCCATGTCGTGTTCGTCGTTTTACTGTTATTGTGGACTTGTTGTGTGTTCAGTGAAGACAAGTTTTTCGTTGTGGCAACTGACACCATGCACCGACATGTCGAGGTTGTGTTTGCCATGACCGCGTTGCAAGTTTGCCGAAATGACTCACATGTACTTTGTTGCGCTCTTAGACTTGGATGCGCCGCCACGCAGAAGACCGGCCAACTCGTGGGGATGTTGTCATCACAGGTGCGACGCCATCGTTTGAGACTTCAATACTGTACCGCCGCAAGCAACGATATTGAAAGAACATGTGCACCAAATTCAGATGTCACTGGAGCTTTCGCCCAGTTCAACTTGCAGGGCCCACAGTCGAGGGAATTCTTGGATCGCATCACATCTGAAGGTGACACGTTGCCCTATTCCTGTTTGTACTGTGTTGTTTTACTTACCTGTGCCTTGCCGGACAGACATGAGTGACGCCTCTTATCCTTTCCGCACTGCCCGCGAGGTTAGTTACGCCATTCTATGTGTGGATGGGTGCTCGAGAATGATCTACCGATACATAATTCTGTTCCCTGCCAGATTGACGTAGGACTGGGTCGCGCTTTGTGTGCGCGTATTACCTACGTGGGCGAGCTTGGATACGAGTTGTTTGTGCCCGTCGAGTACGATACTAAGAATCGATCCCCAATTGTGCCCAAGTTGTCTTGAAAGCTAACGTGCTCGCGTCCACGTGTTTCGCCAGGCACGCAGCACATGTGTACGAACGAATCATGGAGGAATCTGCGCTCCCAGATGCGCCGACGGTTACTTTAACAGGTGCGGATGGTATTATGTGGCACCCATGCGATGTGAACCAGCACTCTTAAACGTGCTCCACATATGTCGACCAGGACTTCGGGCGTTGTCGTCCTTGCGCCTGGAGAAGGGTTACCGAGATTATGGACATGACTTGGACAACACGGACACTTTAGTGGAAGCGGGCTTGTCATTCACTTGCGACTTTGAGAAGGTATGTCCATGTGTAAACCTGTTGTGCAACATTTACACTGTGTCTTCGCTGACATTTTTGTTTTGTAAAGTCCACTCCATTCATCGGGCAAGATACTGTTGAAGCTCAAAAGGTATGTTGTGCCACTGATCTATTTTCGCTGCGCACGGTGGCCCACTCGTACTTGCTCGCGTAATTGTAGGCGCTGGGAATTCCACCAAAGAGATTGCTGCAGATTTTGGTCACGGACCCAGAGCCGATGATGTATCATGGCGAAGTCGTACTTTACAACGGCGAAGTATGCAGTTGATTGTGGTTTGCCTTTCAACAGCTTTGGCTCAACAGTTTGCTCGGTGGTTTAGGTGGTCGGCGACATCCGCGCTGCTTCCTACGGGCACACTCTCGGTGGCGCCGTTGGTCTAAGCATGGTTTGTTTTGCGACATGACAATGTCAGTGTGCGTCTACTGAATGCTGAACACACTGTGAACCTAGGTTGAGTCCAAGACGACAATGATCAACAAGAACGGCGACGAAGTCCCCCAAAAAGTGACGAAGAAGTGGATCAACGCCGGCAAATGGGAAGTCGACATTGCCGGTAAGCGATACCCCGCCAAGGCTTCCGCCGTACCCATGTACGACCCGAAGAATGAAAAGATCAAAGCGTGAAAAATACGTTGTGGCGTCACAGTTGTGGTGCGTCACACAACTGGTTGCACTTAACGTCGCTTAAGCTGGCAGGAACTACTGTGAAAAGGCACGCGAAGAGCTCTTCACATTGTTTTTTATTAAAATTCCCTCTGCACTCGTCGTGATTGGAGTGGGTTTAGTCATTCGTCGCATTGCACTGCTCCTCAATTACACCCGCCTCCGCACGCATGTACAATCCAACGGGTCGAGACTGAAAGGTCATCTGCGTGTTCAGATTGTCCATCAGAAAGACGTTGCAGGAGCTGAGCATGTCCCTGTGTTCCTTGCTTGATACCGCGTCGTGAAACGCCTTCGTTGTCATTGCCCATCGCGGTGGAATCGCAGGAACAATGTTCCACAAAGATTTGTCCAGCGCATCATCTGTTGCTGTAGGACCGTGAAACGTGAAACGCCCAACCCTTGCAGCTCCAACGCCACGTCCCGGAACAAACATCTGCACGACGCATGTCCCACGAATCCCCAGCCAACACACAAACCCAAGTGCAATCGGGATAATCGTTGCGGCGTTGCGGCTGTCAGTCGCAGCAGTTGCGGCATTCCGTCGTTGGATGGACCGCATCCCGAACGTCGATTTTTTGTAGATTGTGGATTTTGGACGTTTTGATTTTCGAGGCTCAATTTTTGCCACTTATTTTCGACGAAGCAGGCTGTTGGCTGTTGGTTGAAACCGTCGATCATCAACCGTCGACGGATGACTTCGTCACTTCGTCGTTCTTTGTTGTTGCTTGTCGCCGTTTGTTTTTGGTTCGGCTATTCGGCTGGCTGTTCGGCGCGCAGTTCGTTTCTGGACTATCGTAGTTGACGTGTTCGTTTGCCCACAGGTAGATGTCGGCTGTTGGCTGTTGGGCGGTTTGATTTGAGCTTTGGACGGCGCTGCAGATTTCAGACACGTGACACAGAACACGAGCGACGGTGCGCGATTCAAAGATCACATGGTATGTTGCAAAACCCGGCATGCACGCACCACCTCAGCTCGATAGGATCGGCGTAGAAACAGAGTAGAAGAGAGTTACACAGTTCCAGTTTGACGAGAGGAGGCGACGACATGACAGAACTCTTGGACGACTGGATTTGCGGTCGATGGTGGGGGTAGAAATGGAAGTGTGGTGTGAGATGCTTCGATTATTTGTGTCATCGGCGGCGTTAACGATCGTGCACATTGGGCGACCTTGTGACTTCAGAGTGTCGTTATGCACTGGTGCTGAGGTCCAGTGTTGTTGTTCTTGAACATAATTTCTTGGGTTTGTATTTTAATATGCGCATCGCTCGTTGACACAACATGGTTTGTCGCTTGTGCCCATGGAATTGTTGACGTAGCGTCTTCGCCTCCGCGGAGGTCTGGCAGCATGGAGCCGTCCAGAGATGAGCTCCGGAGTGTGCAGGGACATACAGCAGAAGATCTAGAGTTAGACAGAGCTGAAACTGTTTGTAAATTCTGTGGTGTCAGCTACCTAATTTTTTCGGAAGTGAAGGCATTAGAGAAGAAGTTGAAAGATGTCACAGCAAAATATGAGCGCGTTCAAAAAGCTGTCAATGCAGAGAAAGAAAGATCAAAGGCAGCAGTGACGAAAGTCCAGGTGTGTTTTACATGACTCCCAACAGTTTGAATGAGCGATTGTTCACTTTTACATCCTCTCGCTTAGGTTGATGCTCTAGAACAAAAGCAGAAGTATGAGGCGACCATTAACACCTTGAAACAAGAAATTAGTGACCTGAACAACAAACTGGGGGACTCCGCCAGTGCCGTTCAGGCAGCAGTCGAAGCTGTCGAGAAGCGTGAGGCTGCGAAGCGCGATGCTGCCATTGATGAGGCTACCAAACGATCTCAGCGTCAACTACTGGTGGAAATGAACCACAAAGCAGACCTCCGCAGCTACTTGAAGCAACTCCCACATTATCTTTCGTCGGTGCGCAGACTGCAGCATGAGCGTGACCACTTGAAGAGTCTCGTGTCAGATCTCCAACACTCCGTAAAGGAGCAACTGGAGCAACTGTCTGAGGGTGCGCAACGCATGAGTGCGGCAATGCGCGATGCTCAGGATGGTGTGGAGTCAACTCGGCGTGAGTTGAATGCGCAACTAGCAGTTGAAGTGGAGAAACTGAATGCCCGAACGAAAGACCACGGAAACGTCGTGGCTGATCTTGAAAACCAAATTCAGATGTTACAGAAATCGCTGACTGAGAGTCGTAAGGCACTGAACGAGCGAGTGCTCGAAGTTTCAACAGCAAAAGATGCGGAGTGGTCTTCGAAATTTGAAGAAATGAAACGGAAACACGACGAATTGGAAGGCGTGGCAAATCAGAACGAGGCTGAAAGAGCAAAGGCCATTGCGCAACTGCAAAGTGAGTTGCAAGATGCGAGGGCGCTTATTACGCAACAAGCGTCAGCTGCTCAGCATGAAAAGGATACTAGCTCTCGTCGGCTGAAGCAGGCAGCTGCTGCGGAAGAGTATGCTGCCAGAGTGTCAATAGAATTGAATGAGCTGAAGCGTGGACATGCAAAACTGCAGGAGATTCACGAGAAGAATTTGGCCGCAATAGAACGCAGTGCTGCCTCGGAGCAGCAGCTCAAGGATTCACTGGCACAAGTGTCTGGGCGTGAGCAGCAGCTCAGAGATGCTCTCAACCAAGCCAAATCGCAAGCCGAACAAGCTGCTGCGCGCGCGGCGTCGTGGCAAGGTAGTGCTAGCGACGCGGCGAGAGTGCATGCTGCCGAACTTGCGTCGGCGAAAGAAAAATTCGATGAGCGTTGCAGGAGTGAGGTCGCTGCTGCAGTTTCAGCGGAACATCGACAATTGGAAATTCATGAAACTGAATCGAGTGCGCTCATTGAGCGTCTTCGCAAAGAAAACGAAGAACTTAGGACCCAAACAACTGATTCGCTCACCGAAGTTCGAAAACAGATGAACGCTCAATCTTTAAAAGACATTGAACAGGCCACCAGGCAATTGCAGCAAGAGCACGAGCGAGCGTTCCGTGAAAGTGAGCGTTCACACAAAAATGATTTAGAAAACCTGCAACAAAAATTAGATGCTGCGCAAACGAAGGTACTTGAAGTCCGCCACTCGTCATTGCACAACGTTAGCTTCGTTAACTTTCTCTGTGCAACCACAGGCGTCTCAGAACGACGATCTCTCACGACAGTTGCAACAGGCGCAAGAACGTTTGGAAGAAGCGAAATTGCAAATTTTGTCACTCCAGTCAGAAATCGATGAAAGCAAAGCTTCAACGATACATTCCGGAGAAAGTGAAGCGGAGATCCAACGTTTGACTGAGAGTTTGAATTCTAGAAACCAGGAAATTGAACGGTTGGAGGACATCGTACACCGAGAATGCCTTGAGAGGACAGATTTATTGGCCCGTATCCGTGAACTTGAGTGTGGGTGATGACCAATCAAAGATGTCAATCGCTGAAGCATGACAGTTTAGGCTGGTAAATAAATTAATTGGTTAGTTTCCATAAATCTCGAACATTCTTCAATACGCTCGCTGGCACAAAGCGACGTCAAAACCTTCCAAACCCACTTCTGAGTCTTGAGCGTTTGTGAAGAAGAAGTGGTTTGGCGGGTTTGGCGGGCTTGGCGGGCTTGGCGATTGTCGTGGCAGCATCATCAGCCTTAACGATTGCTGTACCAGAGTTGGCAACAGGTTTCCTCGCGAAGTGGTAAGTTTCTGTCGATTCTATTCCCTCGTGCATGGCTTTTTGAATGAAATCGTTTGCGTCTGGCACCTATTACACGAGAAATAAGGTCGGAGGATTAGCGAAGTGGTGCAATAGAAGTGCAATCTGGATTGCACACAGAGGAGGCCTACCAGTAGAGGCAGGTCATCATGGAAATGCTGAATTGCCTTGTTGTAACTTCTGCCCGCGTCATGGATCAAATTACGCGTCAGGTACAAATTGAACAACTTTTCACACTGCTCCTTTCTGTGTGTCGCGCTCTCCATCAGGCACACTGTCGATCCCGCCTGTATTGCACATGCATGTCAAAAGAGTAAGCCATGCGAATCGTCGTGAAGCATCGACAATCATCTCACAAACTCACTTTGAGAACGTTGTAATCTGCTAGCGTATTGTACCCGGAATCAGAGCCCACTGACGTTGGTGTCTCGGGCACAATGCTTCGATCGAGATAAAACACGCCCTTGTACGTTGGCAGAAACAAGTGGACATTGCGATGGACAGCAAGGTCACCGCCGGCGTTGCTGCGATACAGGAAATATAGATACTGCATGGTACTGCGATTGTCCAAGTTCAAGTACACTGCCCGGCCCATTGGCATCGGCTTAATAATGACCTTCACGTATGCCGTTCTTGCTAATTTCTTGGCGATCGCAAGTTGTTCCTTGCCCTTCTCCTTCGCTCCCAGAGTGGCACTGGCAGCAGCCACTTCTCTGGCTTCCACAAAGTTGAACTGACCTTTGGCGTCCTGAGACCCAAGACCACGCCGGCCACAACGCGGGCAGCTCCGAACTTCTCCTTCTGGCTTCCCACACAAAAAACACGGTTTAAACTTGTCTCTCAACTGCCACATGAAACGTGGACGATGAGGATAGAGCGATTCCCTCTCTTTGACGAGTTCCTTGATTCCCTCTGCATCTAAGTGATCGCCGGTGGCGGTCTTGTACGTGTAGAATATCGGATTGAAGAGGGCCTGATCCCATCCCGAACTGGCATGCATCGAGTACCCAGCCATGCACGGCGAGCGCAGGCTTGGATGCAGTGGGAGCGGTCGCTTCCGTTCGAGGGCTCTCTTCCAATCTGGTACCAAAGGAACACGGGCAGATGCCAAATCAATCGGGTAGTCGAAAAAAATGGGGCTTATTTTGGTGTCGTCACGGGGCAAATGCTTCATGGTGTGGTAGCTGGTGGTCGCTGGATGCGTGAATTCAGCGTTGACTTCGAGATCAATGGGTTGCGGCACAACGTTGTTGAATGATTGGGCCTTCGGCGGAGGCGCTTTGTGAATTGCTTCTTCTAATTTTGACCAGTGTCGATGCAACATGGCCTTTTTAAGCTGCGATCGCGATATCTGTTTCTTTTTAATCTCTGCATCTCTTTTCCTGCGTGCTGACCGCCTTCGCTTCTCAACCTGACGCTGCTTTTCGCGCTCGAGCATTTTGGCGAGCTTACTTTCTTCGTCATCATCTTGGCCGCCGGCATCGCCGTCCAAACCGGCATCGTCCTCAGGTGGCGACTTTACTTGCAGGCGCGGCGAGTTCCGATCAACAATCCGACTTCTCTTTTTCTTTTTTGAAGAAGTGGGAGTACTTGAGACGGACCCCGCCCTTTCTGTGCTCTCGCGCGCCTCCATGTCAGCGAAAAAGTCCTGAACTGTATGAATGACGTCCCATTTTTGACCTTAATTGTGAACAGTCATTGTGTCTGAATACCTGTGGACGACCACAGAAAATAAACCCCGCATTTTTTCTTGCCCTTGTGTTTGTCACCGTGCTTTGTAATGAAACAATTCCGTCTTCGTCGCACTTCGTCGTCGTCCACCGCAGTCATCGTGCTGCCATGCGCTTTCACCTTAGAGCTGTTGTCGTCCGTTGTCGACGTTGTCGTCCGTCGTCGCCGTTGTCGTCCGCGTTATTGTTGTCATCGTTACTCCTTTTTCACCTCGATTACTTTACCGTCCGCCGCCGTGGCCTCCGCCGTCGTCATAGCCGCCGTCGTCATAGCCGCCGTCGTCGTTCGTCGTTCCTCGTTCGTCGTTCGTCGTTCGTCGTTCGTCGTTCGTCGTTCGTCGTTCGTCGTTCGTCGT
>ENA-OWNT01005175-OWNT01005175.1-seawater-metagenome-genome-assembly--contig:-NODE-5175-length-10935-cov-4.195524_pt1 | contig 10935 bp, 14 predicted proteins | sample MGYA00238136_ERZ651165 | MGnify/ENA primary metagenome ERZ651165 (study PRJEB26861, sample SAMN08777766) | seawater metagenome | isolation source: coastal seawater | place: USA: Florida | collected...
CCAACACCAACACCGCCGACAACAATGAACATCGATCGACACACAGACACCCTCGAACCTCGAACGGGTGCAGTGAACAGTGTGGAGTGGAGGAGTGGAGGTACACTGATTGTAGGTTGGTGCGAGGGGGAAGTTCGCTCGTGGTGCGTCGTCACATCGTCACATCGTCACTGACTGGCGGTAGCCACGCCACTCACTGTCAGCCAGCACAAACACCACAACAACAAGGACCTTCAACCTCACTCACCCACACTCACCCACGCTCACTCACCCACACTCACCCACACTCACTCACCCTGCCAAGCCGCCATGGAACATGGTAACGCCGTTATATAGGAATTGTAGGAGTTGTTGTGAAAGTGCATTGTTATTCTATTGAATAACAATGCAGCTCAAACCCTCCCTCCCTCGCTCACTCACTTCAGCACTGCACAGTCAGTCGGCGACGGTTGGTTGGTTGGTTGGTTGTTTGGTTGGACGGCGCCGGACGCCGGTCGTTCGTCGGCACGACGTTACAACAACGCGAGCTGCACCTTCCGCGACAACAAACAACACGGGGCCACGAGTTTACGAATTCTTCTGTACTTGACTGGCGTCGTCTTGCGTGGTCTCTCTTTGCCTCCTTGCCCTCTTCCTTCTTCTCTTCTCACTCGTTGTGTTGATGGTTCGTGATGCACGGTCACGCTTCTTGGAGACTGATGTACATGTATGTTGTGGTGTGTGATGTGATGTAACTGTGCTATGATTGGTTGTGCCCTGCTCGGCCTTGCCTTGCCGCGATAGTTGGAGATTGTTGGGGAAGTAAGACCGGGCTTGGGGTTCGGTTCCGGGCTATAGCTGCCCCTTTAGTGGCAAGATGACCACGTGGCTTCGCTGTTGGCAGAGCAAAACTATTGAGAGGTAAGATTGCGGTGGTGGGGAATTCCACGAGATTTTTGAATGGCCGGCAGGCTTTCGTCTCCGTGTCAATGTTTCTTGCGACGTTGCAGCGAATGTACGATCTCGACTGACAAGTTCACGAACAATGTAGTTTCCAGTTTCCACACACCTCGCCGCCAGACGTTGACCATGCGATGCTCGAGACGTGTTTAGCCAGACATGTTCAGAACAAGTTGTGCGTGAACGTTGCGTGACGAGCCGCTCAGCGTGATGTCGACTTCTTTACGCGTCCACAGTTTCGACTCGTCCGGGCAGGCGGTGGCGACGAGTGTGGTGAATGAAGACGATGGATCAGTCAGTCGCATTGTGCAGCACTCGCCAGTCGTTTACAGTGCATTGGTTGCGGAACCAACAGGGAGAGCGTCAAGTGCAAACAACCGTGTTGAGGGCTTAAATCGCAGTCGACGAGCCAGCACGCTGACTGTACTGGAAAATACACCAGGTATGGTTGACGACACGCCACCCGTGCGGAATGAATTGAACACTCGACGTCCTGATGGACCACCGCCTCCGCAACACCTTGCCACGCCACAAATATATACCAACGAAGATCGTCGTCTCCAAAGGCGACATACATTCTCATCTCCCGGATCCGATTCACCCGCAGGGATGTCTGACTCTCGACGTGTCAGTAGCGGGCCGGATGAGGAGAGTGATGATGACGATAAAAATTTGAGACAAGTACCCACAACTCAACATGACCCGATCCCGGCCATGAGCGAACATCTAATCCAAGTCTTTGAAGGTGCAATGCGGGAAGCAGAATCTCGCGACAACGCTGCAGCTTCTGCGTCTGGAGCGCGAAACTCGCCTCAAAGACCGTCTTTGCGGCAAATGTTGATGATATTGGAGCAAGAAACCCTCTTCGACCGACTGGGGCAGCAGAAGAAGTACAAGCAATCGCTGCAGAGTCTCGAAGATCGATATGGCGTCGAGATAGCCACTTTACGTTCTGAAATGGAGCGTTCGAAGAAAATTCACAAACTGGTCCGTCATATGTTGCGTGCACACGTGAAGTGCTGTTCCCTGTGAGTCATCGGACAACTTGTGTTGCGTAGGCTCAAAAATACCACCTCAACCGCATCAAGCAGCAAAAGGAACAAATTCATACCTTGCAGCAAAGCATCGACGTCCTGCGGAAAAGAAATGCCGATCTTTCAAATCTCGTCAGAGACCATCACCGACGGCGCACACATGGTCGTTCTGTATCTGAAACCGATGCGTCCACAGCGACACCTGCTGTTTCCCCTTCCCACGACAGACAGTTTCCAGGTTCCTCTGGCGAACCTTCGTTAGCCGAGCAAGTTGACTCTTCCCAAACTGAGAGTACAGAAACCACACAGAGAGAGGCCGCCCCGGCACGACAACATCAGCGCGGAGAGCAACAACATGAGCACCAAACGCAGGCACACTGGGAAGAGCCTTGGACAGAGGGTGGTGAGGTCGGCGCTAGCGATGGTGTCGTGGACACAGAAATCGACACACTGTTGTGCCCCATTACCCAGGAAGAATTTGAAGACCCCGTCGTGGCAGCCGACGGCCATACGTACGAAAGAGCCGGTATTCTTCAATGGCTGGAGAAGCATGACACATCTCCACTCACGGGCGCACAACTATCGAGCAAACAACTTTTTACGAATTGGACGTTGAGATCCGTTGTTGCAGATTATAAAAAGCGACTGCTGGACAAACTTCAGCAGTCGACTTCGTCACAAGCAGCCGAGACAACGGCCGCGGGAACAGCAGCAGTTGAAACAACCCAATCCTCAAATTCAGATCCGCCATCTTCTGGAGGAGCAGAAAAAGATGGAGATGGAAACGAAGCACAAGCATCTATGTGGGTTGCAGCTGCCAGCGCCGCTCGTAGCGCCGCGCAAGGCTCGTCTACCACGTCACCAAGCGTCGTGTTCAATGCTGAATCAGAACTGGCAGGATCACAAACGTGTGTCATCAGCTAGAAAAGCAGCATGGTAATTACACTTTTATTTATTACAAACTTTGCTCGCTGACGAAAGCGACAGTCGCCGTCCACATGTTTCAACAAATCGCTTGTCATTGTCACAGCATTGTCACCGCAGCAGTGCTTGAAAGAGATCATTTTTCGGGTCGACGAGGCTCAGCATGTCTTTCAGCTGAGCGGCCGTTGTCGATTGCAGACCCTTGCTTCGCCGCCCGATCTAGTTCATCACAAGCAACAACATTGGAGTTCGTGCTGGAAAATGGCCAAAGCTTCATCTTTGGTTCGTCAAACACGCGTACATACCTCCTCAGCAATTGCAGCTGGGCACGGATGGCGCATGGCTACTTGACCTTTCTTCCCAATTCTGGAGGCGGACGCGAGGTAGCTTTCAACATCAGGATCGTTGGCATCTGGAAAGTGCAGTACAACCACTCCTGGTGTTCCGTATATTATCAGTCCTCGCAACGCAAGCTGCTTCGCCTTGCCAAACACAAGGCAACACAACCATAGTACACACACATCAACGGAAGGCTGAGAATTGCGCGAACATTCCGACGTCGCCGTGCAACCCACCGCGGACACCATTTTAGCTTCCTTAACATGTGACTTTCCGTGAAGCAGGTGGTGAAAAGAGCAAAACACGAGCTCTCCAGCGACAGCACCGGCATCAGACACTGAGTGTTGTTTCGTTTTCAAGCGTTTGCCTTTTTTACCCTTCTTTTTGTTGTACTTTTCATACTCATACACGGCGGGTTCTTGCTCCGACGTTGACGGAGACTGGGACGTCTCATGTTCCAGTGACGCGCTGAACGACTGTAGATCATCTATTACACTTGTTGGTGGTTGAAGCACACGTAAGCGCTTGCTTCGCGCCGATTCACCACTGATCACGGAAATATTGCTCTTCGGAACGCCCCATCGCTTGGCAAGAAACTTGACCAAGAAAGCATTAGCCTTACCATCGACAGGAGGGGCCGTGATCCGGATTTTGAGAGCACCGTCTTCGATTCCAGTGACAGCATTATTTTTTGCCTTTGGAATTACCCGGACGTTTAGCACAAGGTTTCCATTCGGTTTGACGTCGAACCATGTGGCTCTTGTACTTTGCGGCACAGTGGGAGGCCCTATCGCGTTTGGCTGTGTTCCTCGAGTGCTTGTGTGGATCTGCCGGGTTTTCGCGGGAACCGACGTTGACGTCTGCGTGGAAATTGTACTTTGCTCGCGAGAAGGCACGTGTGGAGCTGGCAATGGTGTCGATTCGTTTTTGTCTGTAGAACCAATAATGTCGGGCACCAGCTCTTGCAGCTCTGTGACCATCTCGACTACGGCTTCCTCTCCTTCGGCAGCCAAAGCTTTGCTCGCCAAAGCCGCTGCTAACGCGCTGTTCGTGCTATCATCTGCACCAGTGACCTGGACAGTCACTGTTAAAGAAACTTGAGGGTAACCGGGCGGCAATAGAAGCTGAATATCTGCAAGACGTTCCTCGGAGCCGGTGTCCACTGGAATTGTCAACGCAACCCGAATAGGGGGAGCTGTCCAATCGGCGCTCACCTCGCCGCCGATGCAACTTTGCGCCTCTTGGATAGTGGCTGCGTCCTGGAGCTTGAACGCACCGTCTTCGTATCCGTACATAGACTGTAGCACTTCTAGCTCTTCGCATGCACGCACGAAGAGAGCAGCCGCAGCTGACCCTGACACCGGTGCCGTTGACATCGCGTTGTGAGCGGGGAAATAACTACATATACGAAACACTTGTCTGCCACAAAGGTGTCGGAGCATGGAACTTCAGATCTGGCGTGAAATCGGTAGTAATTTTCAGCGAGAGCCTTTCTTGCCCACTTCCTGGAAGTCGTTTGTCTGTGTCCACTGTGTTCCTTACCAAGCAGCGGCTCGGAGTTCTGCCCTGAACGCGCCACTAAATCGGCCGGCGTCTCACGAATCCCTGCACCCACAAATTCAAAATCGGTTCCCGGTGTTTACAGTTCTGACCTAACTACGAAAACGCTAGACCCGGAAACACTCCACACCCAGGCCTCATGTCATAATAGTAAACCACTCGGGAAAAGCCTCGACGAACAAACGCGCTCCGCACGCACGAACGACGGACGACGGACGACCAAAACAAACAGACAACGAACAACGAATAGAGAGAGCATCGCGTCACGTCGGCGAGCGACGACGTTCGTCCGGACTTCTGGAGCGGCGACTTTGAACCAACTGTCCGGTTCTCATCTCGAAAGTGTGTTCAACGACGTCAGGACGAAATGTAACATAGCCTGTAAAGAGGATCTTTTTCGGTGATGTGAGAGTGTGAGAGGGGCAACACACACTATGACTGACGCTGTGACTGTGTGACTGTGGCGTCGTTGTGGTGAACCGGTGGTTGGTGGTGGCTCTGCCTGCGATCGATCTGCGCTCTGCGTTGCGTTGTGTTGCTTTGCGTTGCGTTGTGTTGCGTTGCGTTTCGTTTTGCTTCGTTGTTTGTGTTCGTTCGCTGCGTTCGCTTGTTGTCGACGACTTGCAGTTGGAGAGCTGCAGTGAGGTACTGGACTTGAATGCTGGTTGGTTTGTACATGGCTTCGCACGTGACAACTCGTTGCCGGAGGGATGCCCACCACCCCAACCCCCACCCCCACATGTCGGCGAAAACTTTGCAAAAAGTTTGTTGATTTTTGTTTGATTCGTTTTCGTTGTTTTACCCACTTTCTTGTCGCTTCTAAAATGAAAACTATCGCAGCACTTGTGGTTGGAGCCTTCGCCGTGGTGAACGCCGATGACCCCACTCTCCCCACATTCACTACGTGGTGGTCACACGTGAATTCGACGATGGTCCCGAAGGTGGGGCTTAAAGAGCACTCCACCGGCGTTGCCGCTTGGCAGGTCGACTCTGAAGTAAACAAAACTGCATGGGTCAGCGACCGCCAACCTTTTGTTGCCGATTTCAGTGCGGGAGTGGTACGTTCCAATTCTACTTTTTGCAGTGCAGATTGTCCAGTCGACATCTGACGGTCTACACGCGGTGTTCGTGCAACAGGCATACTTCCTCGGTGGCAAGGACGGCAACACCTGCCAATACACGTGCGATATTTCCGCAGACGAGCCTTGTGATTCGCAGCTGGACGGCAATGCCCTTTGTGGATACGATTATGAGCACCGCGCCAAGTTTGTCGCCGACGAACCAATTTTCAACACCACTGCTCATCACTTTCAGTACAACGATCCGCTGGGTATCATTTCCATGGCGCGCCACGATATTTGGATTGACGTCAATTCCGGGAAGGTGCTCAGGTTCATTGCTGACTTCCACCCGTTTGGGAAAGAGCTGGCAGTCATCACAAGTGACTACGCTGATTTTTCCACCGAAACACCGCCGGCAGAGTATTTCACTGTCCAGGATGTCAAGTACTGCCAGCCCGGAGATGATGACCAATGCGGAGACACAATGAAACTCATTGCCGGTCTTCGTGCCATGAAGCCGAACTAAGTTGTGCTGGCGATTGAAGACTGTGATTTGTTGTACAACGAGATTGGCGTGCCGTAGTCGAGACTCACATAGCAACGAATGTTGCGACAGCGGGAATAAATAAATTGTATGTTGTCAAGTTGCTAATCGCCCTTCAGTTTTCGTCTGTTTTGTCTGGCCCGCTTTGACGTTTTCCTGCCACGAGCTGAAAACAAGAAGTTTCTAGAGTTGTCGTCTGTCTTGTCCAAGTATTCACGCAACTCTTGCAGTTTTTGCGCTTGCTAGCAAAATACAACACAACAATACAAACACCGTGAGGCTTCCGGAATACTGCAAGGGTAGCAACGACACAGAAAGAGCAACACACCGTTTTCTTGGGCGGGGGCTCATCACTGTAGCGTTCGTTCTGACCTTTCTGCATTCGTTCAACGGCTTTGGGATCGACCTTTGGATTCTCAGTTGGAGCAAGAAATATCGCCCAAAACATGACGGCCGCAAGGATGAGGAGTACGGCAAGTGCCCCAGCCGCAATGTAGTTTTTGTACACTGGATGCTCAATCTGAATCGTTACCAAAACAACAACAACATCCACGCAAATTAGGACAAAGTGGTTGTCAGATCAGTAGCAAGAATTTAAAGTTCTCACCAAGGGTTTGTACACCTGTCGGCCATCGCTCACGGCCATTTTTCGCGGTTCGCAAAGACGTGCTACGTCTTCAGCATTACTGGTTTGGAACTTCGTTTGCCCAAAAATGTATTTCCCCTCAACGTTTGATCTTAGCAGTTTGTTCGGCGTTCTGTTACTTGTCCGGAATGACCACCGCCTTCGACGCTTCACGTTGTATGTGTCTCACACTTTTGCTTTTTCACCTGCAGTAGTACGTTCATCGTCAAAATGAGGTGAGGCATGCTTCGTTCGTGGACACATTCACCCGCCGCACACTTTGTCCTTGCTTGCCGCAGGTTTGTCTCGTGACGCGGCACAGTGACACAACACAGGCCTCCGCTGTGCATCGACGACATTGCGTCGTTTGCCAGCGAACCAACAGCAGCACAGAAAGTTGTCGAAGCGGACGTGTTGCCCTTTAAACAATGGTGACGAGGCAGGCGGTGTTGCAGTGACTCCGCGGGTGGTTTCGAGTTTCGAACGAGGCGTGCGGTTATAGCGCACTGCGAATAGCGTCAGATAGTTACATCAACACTTTGGAAAAAGCGGTCTATGTTTATCCGCTAGCAGTCAACTCACATGAACATTGACCACTGAACACTCTATTGACCACTGAAACTAGACACTGACCACTGACCACTGAACACTGAATTCTGAATTCTCATTTCTGACCACTGACCACTTACATTGACCATTGGCTACAGCCCACTGACCACACAATTCGTCGCGCAGCCGTTGACAACTGACACCAACAACACCAAACGTCGAACGTCGAACGTCGAACGTCGAACGATCACGAACAACCATCATCGAACGAACGAACGAACGATCGATCGAAAGTCGAACGTCGAACGTCAAACGTCGTTGCCAAGTGGCAAAGTGGTTTGTTTGTTCGGTTCCGTGTTGCGGCCGGGCACTCGCTGGTCAGTGAGATCTGCAAGGTGGACATGCCAGGTAAGACGGCGTCGCGCGTTTAAGTGCTCCGTTTCTTCACGATACCGCTGCATTCATGTTCGGCAAAGTATTGTTGAAGGTGGTGCCGATCGTTGCGCACCAGTTCGCCGAATCGCGCTTGGTGGTTTTGTGGTTTTTCTCGAGTTGTTATTGCTTTCCACCGATTATCGGTGACATTTTGATTGCACCCTCTCGTTTTGTTGGTTGTGATATTACGACGAAAAATGTTCACGCGAGTGCAACGATAGGTGTCGGGTTGCCGATATGTCTCTGGACGAGGAGCAAGTGCTGGACGCCAGCAAGGAATATGATTTGGAGTGTGTTCAGTGGCTTTCTGTCACGGCGTGCGATCTCAGGGATGTCTGTGTTCTCAGCAAATGCCCTAATATAGTGGAACTCGACATCTCTAGCAATCGAATATTCTCTTTGAGAGGACTTGAAGGTTGCATTCGCCACGTTGTTGTTGTGTGCCTTGCGTTGCCGACAAGCAGCTCATTCTATCACATTTCGCATGTTTCCAGGTTTGAAACACCTCCGAGTTCTAAATGCGGCTCACAACAAAGTCTCAGACCTTTCTAAACTGGAGGGTTGCGTCAAACTCGAAAAGTTGCTGCTGCAAGACAACGAAGTGATGTCGCTGGATTCACTGCCTTCAAATTTGCAGTCGTTGCGTCAACTTACTCTTCGTGATGAGGAAGGAACTAATCCAGTTTACGAGGATGCCTCCTTCGACAGCCCAGAAGCTGTCGACATGTCGTTGCTGAAGATTCTTGAAGAGCGCTGTCCAAATGTCTTTCTGTTTAATGGTGGACACACGGTTTGTAGCCTGAAATGCATTGGCGTTTGCTTGTGCTGTGAGTCATTGTCACCTCACCCTGCCACTGGACAATGCCCTCTAGACTTTCGCAAAGTCAGCTGCAGAAGTGCTGTTGGATTTAGTCGGCCCTGAACCAGCTGAGTCTTTGGAAGATGCTACACCAAAAGATTGGCTAGATGGGTTTGATTGGGGAGAATATTTTGATCCAGAAACATTCCCGAACAATTACAAGCCCATCGAGGAGGATATTGAAAGTGCGATTAATGAAGTGAAGGAGCTGGGCCAGGGTGTGGATACGGCACTCGACGCAGCTAAAACCAGTGATTGAGAAGATCGAGCATGTCTTCTAATTTTGAGAGGATATTACTTTGTCCTACTCTCTACGTCCGTTCATTGTGCCCTCGTCAACAGGAGTTACGGAGTTACACCTGTTACTACGACTGTTCACTAACAAGTAACTAGACACGTTCATGCAATTGTAGCAAACACTCTGCTACAGCCATAGTGAACGCAAAAGCCTGACTGTGTCCCCACCTCGCTGAGTGGTCGACGTCTACTTGGTAAAGTATTTCGCAAAATCAGCAATGTCATTGACATCACCAATGTGTACTTCAGGTTCTGGCTCAGGTTCTTGCTCATAGTATTCGAACGTGCTGTCAGTCTAAACATGAATTGTGTGCAAGTTGAACAATTTTACAACTTCGATTACATTTCGAGACGAGCTGCACATTCAAAACAATACATACCTGCAAGAGACCGCCGGCATCTATGAGTAATTGTTGTATCTCCTTTTGACGATTCCAGAAAGCAATGTGAAGTGCCTGCAGATCGTTGCACAAAATCACCGTTTCCATCCACCTGGCGGCGCATGACAACGAAGGAGGAGACGAACCGTATAATCTTCATAATTACGCATGCATGGATCCACCTTTGCATTGAGAAGCTGCCGAACACTGTCAACGTTCTTTTGATACACGGCTAAGTGCAGCGCAGACGACTGCGAAACACAGAGGCAATGGGTGAAATAGGAACACAAATCAACAAACTACGTCAACAGAATCACTCGACAATCAAACCTTGCTGTCGTAGGTCACAGCATTGACATCAGCTCCACTCTGGAGCAACATAGCGATGATCTCGGATCTCCCGTAGTGTACCGCACTATGTAGCGGGGTGTACCCGTGATTGTTTACGACTTCCAAACTTGCCCCTGACTCCACTAACAGCTCAACCATATTCTAGAGCACGAGAACACACGGTGATGAACAAGACCGGACCGATGTCACGTGTGGACAGCGATCTGCGGAACTTACTGGCTGATCAGCAATCGCAGACAAATGGAGCGGTGTGTACCCAAACTTTTCATGTACTGCAGTATGAGCCCCACACATCAAAAGAGCGATGACCATCTCGGTGTTGCCGTGGTGGGCGGCAAAGTGCAGCGCGGTGTACCCTGGATATTGATGCGTTTCATCAGTTGGAAAATTTAACTGAGGATCTCTCTGTAGCGCCGTCATCAACGCCTCCACATCGTTTTTCTCGGCGGCTGCGATCAATTGTCCCTCGGGAGAGGCCTTATATTCAGCAATCCGTCGTTCCAACATCTTCTTGGCCCAGTCTGCCCGTTTTTTCATGGCCAGTTCGCGCGCACGCTGTGCCTTCTGCGCCGGAGTGAGTTCGTCCTCGCCATCTGACTGGCGAGCAGCCATCGACATATTCAATTCGGGCATGACGACGCGGTGCACCGTCCGTGCAGCTAGTGCACTAGTTTGACTACATCACAGTCGGCTCGTAGCGTAGCCGAGCTATGGACTTAAGAAAAGAGCAACAAAATAAATAGTCCACACAAGCGTTCGCCACATTATATTTGAGTCCGCTAATCGTCACGCACCTCACGGTTTTTTTCAACATGGTTTTCGTTTCGTGAGACACAACATGAAAGCAACATCAAGACATAGCCACACACGCGTCACTTTGCCACAACCTCACAGCCTCTCTATGATGCCACCCACAATCCCACAACGCAACGTAACGTAGCGTCGTCACCGCGACACGACACGAAGGCGTTTTCGCGCAACAAGTCGAACACGAAACAGAAACGTCAACAACGACGACGACGACGATGACGACGACGA
>ENA-OWNT01005176-OWNT01005176.1-seawater-metagenome-genome-assembly--contig:-NODE-5176-length-10935-cov-4.176183_pt1 | contig 10935 bp, 13 predicted proteins | sample MGYA00238136_ERZ651165 | MGnify/ENA primary metagenome ERZ651165 (study PRJEB26861, sample SAMN08777766) | seawater metagenome | isolation source: coastal seawater | place: USA: Florida | collected...
GGGGGGGGGGGGGGGGGGGGGGGGGGGGGGGGGGGGGGGGCGGGGGGGCGGTGGGCGCTGCGTCGTCGTTCGCCGCCGCCGCCGCCGCCGCCGTCGTCGTCGTTGTTGAAGTGTTGCTGGCTTACTTATAAAGCTTGACGACGTCGACGCGTCGAAGGAAACGATGGGGCTGGGTAAGAGGTGGTGATGGTGGTCGTGGCGGCGGTGGTGGCTGGTTGGAACGGGTGAGAGATGTGCGCAGCTACATTCCGCTGCATTGTAGAGCAGACATGATGACGGCTGATGGGGATGGCGGAAGATGGATGATGGGATGCATGACGCAGGAGTATTATCAAACGTGAGAGATGCTCGCAAACTGCGACAATGTCCTAGTACAACAACAACTGACTGATGTGAGTCCAGAGGGTGCAGCGGAGACGGGAAGATGGCGGAATCCCACCGACCATGCGGAACTGGCTGCTCGGGATGTCGAATTTTGCCGAGAACGAAAATTAGGGAGGTTTGAATTTCAGACTGTTCAGACTGCTCACTTCACGACAACGAGTCCACAGCATGTGACAGCTTGTCGTGAGTTCGAGGCAGTGTTGAATTACTCTTGCATCTTGGTCAAGCGATGCCCATCGATGCTATTGCGTTGATTCGTGCTGCGAAGGCGGGGCGGACAAAAGACGCCGGCGGGGACCAGCCGACTCCCGCTGCAGCCGCGTCTGTCCCAAACACTAATATTGCTGAAGTCGAAAGGGCCTCGGCCGAGCCTCAACGCACCATGGAAGCCCCGCCAAGAAAGGCATTCGCTCTGTCAAACCGACTACGATTTCAACAACGGCTAGGAGAAAGCTTGGACAAATTCGTGTGCGAGGGTGTGCCCGGCGTTTACTACATACCGAACTACATCACGCCGGAGGACGAGAAGTGCATTTTGGACCAAATTTACAGTGCAGAATGGGTGCAGCTGCGCAACCGACGACTGCAAGCAATCGGAACCCAGCCAGGTCCTTCCACAGTACATGTAAAAGGGATGGTCAAGACGATACCGCAGTGGCTTGACCAAATTGGGTCGACTTTGCAACAGGAAGGCATCCTCAAACAACGCCCGAATAATGTTCTGATCAACGAATACCTTCCAGGACAGGGCATCCTCGCCCACGAAGATGGCCCGCACTATGAACCTTTTGTCGCAACTTTGTCTCTCGGTGCTCCTTGCGTCTTTTACTTCTATCCACATGTTCGAACGGACGAAATTGGGACGAAAGCTCAAGGTATGGTTCCGTTCGCATGCCACTTGATTGTTCTACCTGCGGCTGACATCCTCACACGCAAGCTATTTTTGAAATAGGTCCGTTGCAAAGTTTGGTATTGCGTCCGCTGAGCTTAGTCGTGTTCACCCTCGACGCATACACCAAGCATTTGCATGGTATCGATGAAGTCACTGAAAGCGTCGTTGGTGCAAGATGTCCATGCGTGAATGTCGATGCAGCTGCGGCGAAGGATGGACAGACAATTCAGCGCGGACGAGCGCGGGTGTCGCTGACTTTTCGCTTCGTTCCACAGCGAAATGTCGTTTCATACCCGGGCAGTCTCTGAGTTTTTAACTTATTTTATTTTGCAACAAGTAATTGCTCGTGTACTTTATTTACTTCGAGGAAGTGAGAGGGTTCCATTTTTGCAGAGATGACGATGACGATGCCGAGCACGTGCAGTGAAGTGAAATCACAATGGTAAGGAAAGAATCACTCGCCCATCAATTGCAGCCGAAGATCAATAGGCGCCTTTGTTTTGAGCGGGTGGTCTGGCACCTTTTGGTTCCCAAGCACGTTGCCGTTCTCCTGTCCAGGTGTGAGGCGGATGTGCACCTGCACGGACCAAATCAGAACGAAAAATGATGATGGTTGCGTGCAGATCATTGGGTCAAGTTGTGAGATCACGACACGAACTCGGATGTCATCGGGCGCAGACTTTTGGACGACTGGGATCAAAAGCTTTAGAATTGCCTCTGCATACCTGCCATGCAACACACACACACACAAGTAATGCACTGGAAACTGATGCGTCGGCAGGTTCCCAGTTACGGACTGGTGTGGAACTTTTTGCAAGTCAACTCTTCGAGCGAAATCCATCTGGCGGTACATTGAGCCTGGTAAAAGGAAAGAGGCGACTGATGTACACGTAGTTCGAAGACAGCACGGCGTCGTGACAAGCACCTGTGCAAATTCCGGTCGCCCATTTGTGCAGTTTCTGGCGTTGTTCACGGAATTGTGTCCAAGTGTCTAACAGCTTTCGCATGGGTGCCGAATCAATGCGATCACATTTGGGGTTGATGGGATACGTAGAGCAGTCATGGACTCTCCATCGTGTGAGTGCCTGCATAGCTTGGATTGCCTGCATTTGGGCTAACAACATGGCTTCCTCGTTCACAGTCAAATTTGTTCCATCTTCGGCCGCTTCACCCAATTCAGCATCTTCTCCCTGCAACACACACCGCAAGTGTGAACTTTCGAAAGTTTTGTTGCACCAGATGCAAGGGAATACAACCTCCAACAGCTCGTCCGTGGCACCATTCGGGATATCACGATGAAGATTGTACTTTCGAATGCCAGCACCACCGGTATCGTACTATGGCAATACAAAGCAGGATATGGTAACGCAACGCGTTCAGTGCAGAAATAGACTCTCTTGCGATTCGGCAAACCTGCTCGCGAAGCATGTCCACAAGCAACTTTTCGTGGCCGCGGTGCTTCAACAGTGTCCGTTCAACGTACAAGTTCTCCTACAAGTAATGAAGACTTGAGCATGTAAAGCAAACCCTATTCACGATTGCAGGTCACAGCCAACCTGCAGCTTTTGTGGAGCAAACTCTGACAAAAAGCGAATAATCTTCTTCTTGAATTCCAAAATGCTGGTGTCTGTGTGCTGGTATTCGTAGGGGTTGTCTCCAACGGTTGACAGCTTGCGTCTGTCCAGGCACGGTCATCAGTCAATGTGGTTAAGTTTGTTGAATGCGTGAACGATGGCAAAGCAGATTTGAACTAACCCTCTGCTTGGCGAGTCAACATGTATTGGCGCACTGTCTGCGTCGCGATATGTTGGCAAATCCATGCCTTTGGTCCGTTCGTCAAGGGAAGCGATGGTCATTCCTGCGAACACGAGGAAACAGATGAAGCGAGCAGCAAGCAAATTGTAGCGTGTCACGAACAAGTGGACTCACCGTCGCCCCAATCGTCATTGTCATTGTCGTTGTGGCTCGAAGTCGCAACAGCTGGTGAAGGCACAGGCAACGGACTTTCTAAAGCTGCTCCCTCCAGTTCGTCACCCGAGACCGCAGCAGCAACTCGCTGTTTGTTCATCTCGTTTTCAAGTCGCTGTTTCTCTCGCACCTGGCCAGACATAGGTCACCGTTGATTGACACTGTCTGGGGAACAGTGCACTACAAATCCACTTAAAATTTTGGCGAACCTGTCTTTCGGTTTCCTGCGTTGCCGCATCCATCTTTTGCTTCAACTGGCCCATGTTCACTTTCATTTTCTTCATGTGCTGTTTCATCGTCAGAATACCAACTTTGGCCTTTTCCAACTCCATGGAGTAGTGTTGGTTGCGACTTGTCAGTTCTTGTATTTGAGAGTGCGCGAGGCGGAGGTTCTGCTCAAAGGTTGCGACTTGTTGTCTAAGCTCTGAAATTTCTTCGACAGCCTAGCAAAGGGCGCCAACAAACGGATTTAAGTGTGGTCGACGAGTAGTATCGCGAGCTGTGGGGATCAAACCTCGTCGCGGGCGCTACAGATTTCTGATTGCTTATTACTCAGTTCTTGATACGCCACTGCGAGCTTGTTCAACTGGAGCCCTCGCTTCTTCACTTCTGCTTTGAGCTTTTGAGCGTGCGCGACAATAGCGGCACGTTCCTGCTTTTGTGTTTGCATTCGCTGTTCCTCCAATGCTTTGTTGTCTTGAATGCTTTGCGATAATTCTCGAATTTGTGCAGACAATAGTTCCTACAAGAGCATAACAACGAAGTTGAAGTTGCCGGGGACAAACTGTGAAATGACGTCCAAGATGCTGTGGTGTAACCTGTCCTTCGATTGCCTCCGCGGCTTGTTTGCGCTCCTTGATACGATCTTCCTCCAATTTCTTTTCTTTGCCCTCCAAGTAAATGACGATCGGGAACGATGTGAAAATAAAAGCACAACTCCAACACAAACGACGTTGGTGGACTTTGGCTTTGCTGCCACCGAGTTCGTGTTTGAACTTGCTGATGGCATCGTCGGACGGTGGCTTAAGGAATCCGTATCTGTCGAAGAATGGACACTAAGATATGTGGCAGAAAAAGCATATTCAAAGTCCACGAGTGACGCACTTCGACTCCAGCAAGTCTTTTGCTCCTTCTTTGATGGTGTCTTCCATGAAGGATACTGGGTGCTCTGGTCGTCCAATGCCACCACAAATGGCAGGGACTGGCTGCATGGACGCGCACAATCCTTCAACCAACATACGCATTGTTGAGCCGGCAATGGCACACAAGTGCGATCAACGACGGGGTTGTGAACATACCGCAGAAAAGTCGACCGCATGAACGGCAGTGCACTTTGCTCGTCTCCACACGAGCGAACGATCGAGCGCACTTGAAACACGCAAAGCCACTCTTCAACGGCTGAAGCTCAGGACTGTTTTTGTCATACAGAGCATAAAGTTGGCCGCTCTCGAAGCTATCTCTGGCGCGTTCCAATACGTCAGAGTAAGCCTTCAGGAAGAAAATGTCGAGCACAGTGTGGAGCACTGTAAGATCAAAGACGCCAAAGTGCACCAACCGCGGCAAAAGTACCTCGTCATGGATTGTGGACGTGATGAAAGCCAAACGCATGGCGTCAATGACCTCTCTGAGTTTAGACTTCCACTCTTGAGCCTCTACGTCAGTTCGTGCCTCAGCCTACACATTGGTGGGGGTGCCGTGTCAGGGTACGGCCTTCAAAGAGATGTGTGCACCATGTCACAACGTACTGCTACAAAAAAATTGTCACCGGGGCGAATTTCTAACATGCGAGGGTGATCGGGATGGATGAGTACTTGGGTAGTGTGCGACAATTGGACGCGGCCAATTTCTTGAGACTGATCATTTTCATGCTCGTAGTACTTCAAAGCTCCTCTTCGAAGAACAAAATAACGCGGGCGAATGGTTTTCATATCTCTGCCAAGCTTGCCACGCTTCATGAGCCTAAGTGTCATGATGAGCAACGAAGTTTTAAAATCACCACGCCGAATCCGCCGACGCAATTGCAACACTGCCACACGATGCACTTGCCATCCTTCGTATTTCAGGTCTAAATAGTTTTCTTCTTCAAACGCAATCGACTGCTCAGCTTTCCGCATCCAGTTCGAGTTGGACGTAGACACCGTCAACAGATTGTCAAGTACAGCGAGCTGTTCTGTTGCGCTAGTACCGTGGTCCTCATCTTCGGCGGTCTCGGATTGGAACACGTCGTCTTCGTCACCGTCGGCGCCAAAGGGGTTCGACATATCTTCACCCTCGTCGTCTTCACTGTCGTCTTTAAATGCACCACCTCCGACTTCACCTTTCTGAAACACGCCCGCAAACTTGGAAACGAGCGAGCTTAGCGTGTGCGTTATACTCATCCGTTTGCTGCCATCACTGACAGCAGCGTCCGATGCCTGCAATTCCAAACACATCGGTTTAAGTATTTCTCGCACACGACACCGTGCACACATGCACAACATACCGCCGCCGCTGCTTGACGGTCTTTCGCTTTTTGGCGCCGATAATCGCGCAAAGCCTTGAGTTCGCTTTGCACATCCGCTTCGTTGACATCACCTAATAAGTTTATCTGTGAGATATCGCCATCTCTGATACCTTGCGCGTATTCACTCCAGATTAAGAAGCACCATACACAAACGCGATAAGGCTTGTCGGTGAACTCAAGGTCGCGAGCGACTTTGGAGTGGGCTGCACAAAACACATCGCCACACAGGCGGCAATGATGTTTCGTGAATTCGCTTTGAAATTCGTCATCGCAGTACGTGCACACAGACACAGCGTGACTCGGCATCCACTGGCTTCGTGGGAGCGGCTCTGGCGCAGAAACCTTCTGCAGGCCCCACAAACGGGCGTGGCGAAATCGCATCTGCATGTCCTTGAGGTCAAGCTCTGCGAGCGCTTCCAACTCCATCTGGCGACTGGCATCAAAAATACGACTCAAACTGTTATACCACGAATTACATTCGTCGGAACGCTCGCAGCGCAGTTCGATGTTGCTACTGAAGTCGGACCACAACGTCAAGACCTTTGTTTCGCTGTCGGCTCCAATGCGCAGTGTGTTTTGGAGGATGCCTCCCAACTGAATGTCAGAGCAGACACCGAGCTCAATGCTTCGCTGCGGTTTTGTCCAATCCTTCGCGGCCGCCTGGGATTCGAAGAGGTCCAGCACAGTTTGATGGAGAATACAGTACCAGCGCGTAGACGTCTTTGTGTCTGTGAGCCAGCCCTGCTTCAGTGCAGCCGACTCGGCATCAGCAGTGCTAAAGTCCGCTTGCCTGTGCATTTCCAGGCGCTCGAAGTCATCAAATGAGTCGTCCTCCGCCATTGTGTCCACAGAGCCGGTTTACGCCGTCGCGCAGGCAGCTGGTCTACGTTGTGACTTCTGGCAGAATGCCCAACGATGTCACCCCGCTCCTTGTTTTCCGCAGGAATTCCGCAGGAACGCTTCTTTGCTCTTTCCTTTTCGACATTAAATTTTATTCACTGCGCTCGCCACAACGTTGCACACGCAACGAAGTTGAAGGCATGGCTGCCGGATTGTCCTCGAATGCAGAGAACTTACTTTTGCCACGTAGGCCACAACGCTCTCGCTTCCTCAACCAATCTATATTCACCACAATAGTAGGTTGTTGTGAAGCATTCCGTTTCTGGGTCGGACTTGTTGTGCTGTGGCGCGCCCTTTCGCGTCCCCAAATCATTGTGCATTGCGTACGTCACCCTCCTTCTCTCCACCGTCAACCCCATGTCCCAACCGATCCAATTACTTCAACGCACTGCACGGTTGTGTTCCCCGCAGGAATCAGTGCCGTCGCAGCAGCAATTCAACGACAACACGACAACGACAACGACGACGACGTCAACGACAACGAACGACGACGACGACGACGACAACGAACGACGAACGACAACGACGACAACAAACAAACGATGACGGCTCGGAGGTCAACGACATCATCGAAGGGTTGAGTGAATTCTGGCGTTCACGCACTGTAACAACATTTTGCATTTTGCATTTTGCCTTTTGTCATCTTGCGAATGATGTTGCTGCTGCATTGAATGATGCTATGATAGCTATGGATAGCTGGTAATGCAGTGCACGATGCAATGCTGTAAAATGATGCATTCAACGATGCTATCTACCCGTATGATAGTGATGCACGACAATAATAAATGATTCGAGTGTGAATAAGAAAAGAAGACGGAAGAGGCAAGAAAACGGAGGAGGCAAGAAGACGGAAGAGGCAAGAAGACGGAAGAGGCAAGAAGACGGAAGACGGAAGGATGGCAGAAGAATGGCAGAAAGAGGGAGAAGGAAAGAACGCGAATGGACAAGGAAAGGGGGATGAACAACGACACAGCGCAAGAAGAAGGAAAAAGGATGGCGAGAAGAAGAAACAACTCCATGACGACAACGAAGACAACAAGGACGAGAGCATAGAACAACAGACCAACAGTTGAAAAGGAAGCAAAAGAAGTCAGGAAACAATTCACCACGCAAAATCCCTCAACATGCATCGCAGAATGCACCCCAACTCATTGGGGTCGGTGAGGCTTCCGATTTCGATTTCACAAGTTTAAAACTACGAGCTATTATTGTTATGCGGATGAGCTTGGCAATGCGACGGTAGGTGACGATGGCACTTGCTACGAAGTGGTGCGTTTTCAGCGCTGCGTGGGTGTGACAACTGCGCAGCTGGTCGCTTCAAAACTGGTTGGCTAGTGTTTCTCCAGCGAAAAGGATCTTTTTCGCAGATGAGATTTTCGGAGTTTTTGGGCTTAAGTCCTGTTCGGGCAAAAAGGAGCCGAATGGTCAGCGATGATACAAATACGGAAGTCCGACGTAGGTCACTGAAAATTAGCGTACGCACCCCGGCCATAGGTGGCAGCTCTCCGCGACGCTGGGGAGAACTGCTTTGTCGTCTCAGCTTTGATTCTGTCACAGTACGAGGAATTTGAGCTTGTAGCCGCAGCGGCGCCCCCTCACTGCCGGATCGCTGCGGAGGGCTTCTAAATTCATCCTGCATCCAACTCCCGGGACTTGTTTCATCGTCATCCTGCACACAACAATGGCGCGATTGAGCTCCGAGCGAAGTGCAGTTATGAGCCTGGGTTACAACGTACATCACCAACAAATCGTTTTCGAGACACACGGTCTTTGGCACCACCGCCACCGTCTTCTCCATCCTCTTCATCCAACTCCCCGAGGGGGGTCAAGGACGCGTGCGGGCTCAAAGAAGGTCTTTGGATGGGGAAATCGGGCGAGTTGGGCACAGAATTGGTGACAGAATTCGCTCGCGTAGGCGACGGCATCTCAACCAGGTGCAAAGGAATTTCGAGCCTAGTGGACATAAATTTGCCGGTGAACGTTTTGTCAGTGGCACGAGACAAAAAGACCTCGTCTACTACCCACCATTCGTCATCGACCAGCTCCTTTATCGTGGCTCTCGCTTTTGGACTTGGCTCTAGCAATGACTTCAAAACGTGTTTGCACTCGCTTGACAAGTCCTGGCACAGGAATCCGTTGTGATCGTGTCAGTGAAAGTGTGGCGCACAACACAAAGCGAGGGAACACAACACACACCTTCAAAGGTCCATCTTCCAGGGCTTTTTTCACTTTTTTGACGGCGGCGTGTATTCTGCGTCTAAACACAGGCTTGTCACGCAAGATTCCAAGTTCGTACGCCTAAGATACAGCACCAACAGACGTATCGCACGGTGACGAGTGGAGTCAGCGAGCCGAGCACGCCAAAGTAGAGTGACCCACCGGCATCCATGACGCTTCAAAGAACTTGTTGCCTGCCACTAACTCGAGGAGAATGCAACCGATACTCCAATAATCTGCAATCTGCCCGTGGTACTTGTTGTCGACAATGATCTCGGGGGCAAAAAATCCTGGACTTCCGCAGAAATCTGTCAACTTCTTGGACTGCGCGCGAGAACACAAAAATGGCAGAGAGCGTTGGGTAAAGTTTGCCATGGTGGCAATGGATGCAGTGAGACAGGTAAAACGGCGCCATACCTTGGACAGATCAGCACACAGTCCAAAGTCGATGACGCGCAGCGTGTTTTGTTCTGTGTCAAAGAGGATGTTCTCGGGTTTCAAGTCACGATGACAGAAGTCTTTCGCATGGACATGCGATACACCGGCTACTAGTTTTTGAATGATGTTTCGAGCTTGATCCTCATCGACCCCATGACGGTTCTTTTCGAAAAACTCAAATAAATCTTGACCACCGTAGTCAGTGACAATGTACAGGTAGTCCTCGGAGTGAATGACGTCTTGGAGAGACAACACGTTAGGGTGATCCAAAATTTGTAAGGCAGACAGTTCGGCGACAACGCGGGTCAAACTGGTGACGTCGGGGATTTTGTACTTGTCGATGATTTTCACGGCGCGGTAATGGGGCGTTTCCCCGTCGGGCACAGGCTGCGACAGATCTACGGCACGCCGGACATCACCAAACTGACCATGCCCAATGTGCTTGTCTAGCTTATAGCAGTCGACGTAGTCCTCACTTTCGTGAACGTCCGGGGTCTTCAAGGGCAGTTTGTCGAACCCAGGACAGTTAGCCGGGACGAAATCCCACAGCGTCGCACGGTTCCGAGATTTCTGGGCCTCATACTTTTTGTGCAGGGCCACGAACTCGGAATACAGTTGCTTCTGTTGGTCGTGGAAAGTTTTGATGGAGTCGATAGCCGCGGTTAAGTTTTCCTGCAGGGTGTCCAGCTCGGCAGTTTTCTCGTCCAGCAAGTCTTGCAACTGGAGATTTTCTTCTTCAAGCTCGGCCTCTCTGGCTGACATTTTGCGCAGCTGGCTGCGTTGCGCTTCAGTGTTGGCCTGTCCACTATGAGCTGCCGTCGTTTCTTACATAACTGACATCTTTCTGACTCCGTGTGTTACGGACAAGTGCTTCGTCAGAGGAGCTCGGAACAAACTGCGCGTATACCTGCGTTCCAGCGAAGACCCCTGAAAAATCGGCGAGGAATTTTGGGAAGGGTTCAATTGCATTTGTCGTCAAGTTCTCTTGCGCGACGACGACAACGAAAAGACGAAAACGACGACGACTGGCGAACGATGACGAACGGCGAAAGGACTAAGACAAACGAATGCAGGACTCCGACTCCGACTCTGACGACGAAAGGGCGAAAACGACGGCGAGCGACGAAAGGACGAAAAGACGACGACCGACGACTCCAACACCGACAGCGACTCCCTCCGACAGCGACTCTCTCCGCTTGCGACTCCACCTCCGCCTCCGCCGTCGCGTCCGATTCCGCCGTCCGCCGTCCGCCGCCACGACGAACGAGGAACGACGCCTCCGCCTCCGACTGCGACTCCGCCTCCGATACGGACGGCCCGACGCTCCGACGAACGACCATAACGAATGGACGAATGGACGAATGGACGAATGGACGAATGGACGAATGGACGACGACGACGACGACGACGACGACGACGACGACGACCACTCCAACTCCGACGGTCCGACCTCCGACCTCAGAACGACGACGAACGACGAACGACGACAACGAATGGACGACGAATGGACGACAGCGACGAATGGACGACGACGGCGACGACGGTCCGACGGTCCGACGGTCCGAACGACGAACGACGACAACGAATGGACGAATGCACGACGACGACGACGACAACGACGACGACAACGACG
>ENA-OWNT01005177-OWNT01005177.1-seawater-metagenome-genome-assembly--contig:-NODE-5177-length-10935-cov-4.024314_pt1 | contig 10935 bp, 9 predicted proteins | sample MGYA00238136_ERZ651165 | MGnify/ENA primary metagenome ERZ651165 (study PRJEB26861, sample SAMN08777766) | seawater metagenome | isolation source: coastal seawater | place: USA: Florida | collected...
ACAACAACGAACAAACCCCAGTCACTCCTTTCCAAGCTGCCGCTCCCACGCCCACTGCGTCACAGTATCCATCAAAGCCGAAGTCTATTGTACTAGTACAGAACATGCAGTACTAAAAGTACAACCACCGAACGCGCACCACACACGAACGGCAACCGCGTAACGACACAGCGCCTACTGCCCATATAGCGCTACAGCCACACTGCCACACTTCGACGCGACAACGACGACGACACGACGACACACGACACCGACACCACGAGTTGTTGGGAGTCGCGAAGAAGGCGGACGCCGTCGGATGTGATGACAAAGTGGAAGGCCACAGGACGTAGGCTGCAGGACGGATGAAGGATAAGGAGGAAGGCAAGAAGAGGAAACGGGACGGAACAGGACGGGAACAGGAAGGAAGAGCTTACTGAAGACGGCGAACACCTAGACGCAGGAAATGGCAACGGACAAAGAGGCGAGCGTGTCAAGGGAAGCAACGCCGCCGAATACGACACCTCTTTTGATACACACGCGGGGCAAAAAAGTAGATGCCTGTCTCAAAAACTCGAAACTGGAGAGTTCTACTTTTGTTGGATGGGATAACTCAACAGACATGCTCTAGCTCTGAGGTGCCGGCCAGCGGGCACCTATCTAGCTCACTGGACCCACTTGTGAGGTTGGCGTAGCCGCCTTTATCTAGTTGTTGAGGCGTGATGGCGGTTGGGTGCATTGCAGCCATTTGAGGTGGCAGGTGTTGCCCTGATGAAAGGTCCTGCCGTTCGAAAACGAAGCCAACGGCACTCTGAGCCATCTTCACGGTCTGTTCCTTCCGCAATCGTCAATATCAACCCCAACGCGGCTGTTAACGTAAAGAGGCTGCAGCGAAGCATCCAAGCAGTATTTCAGAAGCCGAAGCGAGCTTATCAACTCGCATGGAAGGCAGAACTCGATGAATACATCGAAAACTTTGGGATTCCAAAGAGACATCGGGAAAATACCGTGCCCTTTGACGAATTTCACCCAGAGGCCACGAGAGCGGCGGCTCTGTCCTTGATCAAACCGAAGGTGATGAAGACTTACCAGCGCAAATTTGATTTGGTGGATGCATCAGATTTGAGCAGAATGGCACGTGAGTATGACAAACTCTTCGTCAGCGTTTCGACAAGGTTCGTCGACGTTGAGATAAAGGAACAGTTCACGACAAATAGAAGGGCGGTGTCTGAGATTCCCTCACACATCAGCGGAATTGATTCGTTGATTGACCGCGAATTTCAGCGCCTGTACGATGGGAAGATCCTCGAAGCTTTGCACCGATTGAAGGCAGAAACTATCACTCTGAGCTTGAAACGGATCAGAGACGCTCAACTGGCCAAAACATGGGCGTGACGCAATACAATTTTATTTGTATAAAATAAAATAAAACGATGGTTCCTCGCGAAGCCACCATGCTCGAGTGCTCTACTGTGACACCCGAGGATTCTTTATCTCGAAAACGAAAGAGCATAAATCTAAGACGGCTTCTCTCGCACGACATACGACTGACACGAGGGTCCACGCGCGTCTTCCACTTCCGGACATGGCTACAACCACATGGAAAGTTCTATGTCCGTGGCTAGGTCGGCAGCGTCGTCGGCTGATTCCGAGTGCGGCGTTTCTACACTACTTGCGCTGGGGTCGGCCTCATCGACCTCAACTGTGACGTCTACATTGTCGCTATTCTTCCTGGAGCTCGAGACCACCGCGACATCTCCTTCTACTTCGATGCTAACTTCAACGTCGTCGTCATCACCAACTGGGATGTTTGCATTCGGTTCAGGTTCCTGCGTTCCTGCACTCTGCGGGTCTGTCTCGCTACCCGCAAACGGCGTCAACACCTCGACTACACCATCTTCGGTAGCGTCACGCGTTTCCACGGTGAGGCCAACTTTTGCTGGTTGCTTCTTCTCACTCGCGTTGTCCGCAGATTTGGACTTGGAAGTGGTCGTACTCGCGGCTGCAGCACTGCTACCGCTCTCACTGCTGGCCCGGCGTTTGCGCTGAGGCCTAGCAGCTGCCTTCATCAACTGCTCCACCTCATCGTCACCCATGCGGGCAGCGATGGCGGTGCGCTGGATGAGTGTTGCCGTCAACGAGAGCGGCACTCCAAACGCTGCCATGTTGAAGACTACGCCACGTAATTGGGCTGCCACAATCTGCTGGTACACGTATTGTACCTTCTCAGGAGGGCGGCGCGGACAGTTACGCTCTACTTCGGCACGCACTCCGCGCAGCAGAATTTCTTCCCAGTACGTCAAGTCGTGCCAAATCGGGTGCTGTTGCACTCGCTCTTGCATGAATTCTTTCTCTCCACTTTTAACCTGCTTGTTTTTGTCGCCGCTGTCACCGCCTCCTTTGCCGTCAACAACGATGTATTCTTTGCCCGTCGGACTGGTTGGGTGAACGCGGAAGAAAGTCTGGGACATAATCATCACCATGTTGCAGTTGTCAACGTCCATGTGCCTCACGCAAGCATCTAGCAGAGCCTCGAGGGTTTCTGCGAGCACGTCAAAGTAGATTCCGACGTCCTTTTGCGCGCCGCGCTGCCTGTTCAGGCCACGGATGAACAAGTCGCGCCCTGGTTGCGTGTTGAACGAATCCACCAGCTGAGCCGCTAGCGCACTCATTGTTGTGCCTTCCAACTCGAGCGAGAGCTGCGCCTCCGCGCTGGATTTCTCGACACCTGCCCTCCGCCACTCAAACACGGCGTCCAGGAACTTGTCCACGACGACCTGCTTGTGCGTTTCCTTAGCATTGCGCTCTTTCTTCAGCGCGCTGCGTTTCTCTCTCTCTTTCTTCGTCATGAAAGGTGATTTTTTCAGCAACTCGTTCACTTTGCAATTGTGCGCGAAGAGCCGCAAATCAGAGAAAGGGTCGACGACGGCTAACTTTCGCTCGAGCTCGGTGAGCTGCTTGATACGCCGCTCGTAACTGTTCTTTTCCAGCTGGATGCAGTGACCCAGTACCGACAGAGTGTCGTAAATTCTATCGACTTCCTGAGACTTTACATTGCGCGCAATTTTGCGGTACACATGTCGCAATTGCTTTTCTGTCTGCATCCCGGCTTTTTCTTGCTCCTTACACACTTCCGCCGCCTTGTTGCACCGCATGCAAGTGTCTTTGAACTTTTGGAGCTTCTTAAGGTACGCATCTGACGTCTTGTCCTCCTCGCGCTGACCGACTGCGGCAATTTCTATTCCCTCCTTGTTCTCTTCCTTTTTCAGACGGGCGAGGGTACTCTTGGCGTTTTCGAGGCGGCGGCGCGCCTCTTCATCGTTCCGGGCGATCGTATTGCGCTCGCGCTTGAGCGCGTCGTACATGCGCGAGCGAGCGTTTACGTGCTTCTCCAGTGTCGAGCAAAGGATGGAATCTATGAACTTGGCAAATTTGCGCCGATCTTTGGCATAGTCGCTGAGGGCCTGCCGGATCGTGTGCAAATACCCTGAAGTGCTCTCTGAGTCCGCCAGAGCGAAGGTCAAGTTCTGCTCCCCCAACAAATCACGGCCGATGCTCTGGAGGCTGCCCAGAATGTTGTTCTGTGTCTTTGGCTCCTCGAAGCACTTGGCAAGTCCAGAGCAATACTTTTCCTCGTTTTTCGCCTGCCGTCTGAGGAAGTTGATCAAGGACGCGGTTGAGTCCCGGTCCTTTTCCATGCGGTGCAGCAGGTAACTAAACGGGAGCTCCGTGAGGTCCAGTTCGGGCCAGTCTATCGATGTGTTTTTTGGTGCCGGAGGCGCAAAACGATACTCCTCATCGTCCACTGACATTGTCCACACCAAGGACGCACAGCAGCGTAATACTCGGTCGCCACCTCAGAATTGAAACGCCAGGCGAGAGTGCCAGTTCGAGGGCACTTGGCACCACAGTAGCGCAGAGACGACACCAAACCGCGCCACCCGACGCTGGAGTTGTGACGTTCTCACTCAAATATATAAATCAAATCAGTAGCGTCAATTGTCAAACGCTATTCGCGAAGAATATCGCGGTACCATCGGCGGGGCTGTGCTGTTGCATCCGCACCGCATTGGTTGCAAGGACGTGTTGTCGTCGAGACCAAGTCAAAGTTATCAAAGAAAGCATTACGAAGCTTCAAGCAACCATGCAACGCCCCACGTCCCGCGAAGAAACCAAGTGTGTCGACTGCCATTCAGAGCAGTAGGCAACGTCGAAACAAGGTGTAAGTCAAGTACAGGAAGGCGCTGCAGATGCTCGCGTATTGACAAAGTCAAACAAACACAACACACAGCACCGACAACCAGGACGCGCCAACTTTCACTCAATAATAACCATCCATTCCGTTCCGTCACTCCTTCAGTCCACACTCCATTTCTCCATTCCTGTACTTCACCATAGGCAAGCAAGCAAGCAAGCAAGCAAGCAAGCAAGCAAGCAAGCGAACAGCCAACAAAGTCAAAACAGGCACACAGGCAAGTAAGTAGTCAACGAGCAGCGTACAAAGCACAAAGCACAAAGCATAAAGCACAAAGCACAAAGAACACAGAACACAGAATGGTAAACACAGTCAATCAATCAAAGCCAGCAAACGAACGAACGAAGACGAAGTCGAGAAGAAAGAAGAAGAAGGAAAGTCGAAGTCGTCATGGACCGCCGAGCAACCAACCCAGCAAGCAAGCAAGCAGGCAAGCAAGCAAGGCAGCCAAGCCAGCCAGCCAGCCCACAACCCACAACCCACAACCACGCTGTCACCCACTCACTCACAGTCACTCACTCACTCACTCACTCACTCACAGTCAGTCAGTCAGTCAGTCACTCACAGTCAGTCAGTCACTCACTCACAGTCAGTCAGTCAGTCAGTCACTCGCTCACAGTCACTCGCTCACAGTCAGTCAGTCACTCAGTGTCGAGAAGGAGCGGGCGGACTGATTATTGGGACTGTGAGTGAGTGAGTGAGTGAGTGAGTGAGGGAGTGCACTCCACGCACTCACTCACTACGGACTCCCAGCTCCCAGCCACGGCAGACAGACAGACGCCTCCGTCAGTCAGTCAGTCAGTCAGTCAGGGACTCAGTCAGTCAGTCAGGGACTCAGTCATTGGTCATCCATCATCCATCCGGCAGCGACTGAGTGAGTGAGTGAGTGAGGAAGTGAATTAGTGAGTGAGTGAGTGAGTGAGTGAGTGAGGTAGTGAATGAATGAATGAATGAATGAGTGAGTGAGTGAGAGTGGGAGTGGGAGTGGGAGTGGGTGGTGTGGGTGTGAGGTGTATCATACTCGAGTAGGCAGGCAGGCAGGCAGAGCAGCAGGGCAGGGCAGGGCAGGCAAGGTACAGTATGTCTAGTGAGTGAGTGAGTGAGTGAGTGAGTGAGCGAATGACTGTGCGTGAGTGAGTGTTGAGTGCGTGAGTGCGTGAGTGAGTGAGTGAGTGAGTGAGTGACTGACTGAGAGAGTGTGGGATCTGTCAGTCTGTCTGTCTGTCTGTCTGTCTGTCTGTCTGTCTGTCTGTCTGTCTGTTCGTCTGTCTGTCTCTTCTTTCGTCTGTCTGTCCAATCGAACTCGTCGAACTCACTCGCGGATGACGAATGAATGCATGCATGTGTTACGTGGTACGTAGTACGTACGTAGTGGTGGGGTGTGGGGTGGGTGGGAGGTCAACCAACAACTTCTGGTGCTTGTTGCTGGTTGGTTGCACGCTCTCTCGCCTGCTCTCTGTCTGTCTCTCGCTGATCGCGGCTTCCTTGTGCAGTTCGCTGTTGTGTGTTGCTGGTTGGCGACTGACTACATATTGGTTCAATTGTCCCGATTCGGAGTTGCTGGCCTTCTCGATTTGATAAAGTCAACTCCTCAACAACAATAGCGCTCGCGAGGACACAAACCTCAAGAAATGTTGGGCGTTGACCAAGTTACCGCCTATGCTGATGCATGGGACCACCGAGCTCCATATAACTACAGCTGCGTTCGCAACGACTGATCCCTCTGGGTTGGGACAGAGGTGTCGGGGACGCACGACCCAGGCCAACTTCCGATGCGACGAGACGGCGAGACGGAGAGACCTTTCGCAACAGCTACAGCATCGTTTGTAATTCCGCAGGCATATATATATTTTTTTAGCAACCTTTGGTGGATAATAAGGTATGCGTGTTGTTCTGCCAAGAGCTGTGCCGGTGGCGGCACGGCATTCGTGGTGGAAAACACCATTCTGACTGTAAGATGCCGTGGTCAGTAAAGTGACCGCAGCCATACGGGTTGTTGATCCACAGCGGCCGTCGAAGTACCGACAACTTTCGCTCCTGTGGCCTCTGCGTGCGAAATGGACGCGACGTATGACCCAACCGAGGGGTTAAACACCAATGTCGCAGAATTGGTGCGATGCTACGTCAAGTGCGGGTGCAATGTTCAGCGGCAGCAAAGCAACATTATGGCGTACTCTGCTCGGCGCCTGCTCAGCGCCCAAATCTACGCTCTGAATGGGTACGTCCTCGACGACAGTCCAGACAACTTTAGTCATTACCAAGCGTACATCGCACAAGCTTTGATCCGACTCCCAGTCATCCTACATTCGCTGTGCTTCGGAAAGCAAGTGGTGTACCACTCCGTCAAAGCCAAGTTGATTGCAATGTTTGGCGAGGCCATGTTTTGCATTCTGAAACCAACAATTCAGACAGAGCTTGAAAAGGCCTTTCGGAAGCGAGAAGCCGACGCCCAGGGTCTGTTGAACTTGAGCTTTGGCAAGATTCTCAGGTTCCTGAACACGTACTTCCAAAGCGACAGGTCGTCACCGCCCGATTGGTCCGCGGCCAATAAAACGCTCGGTTCCAGAAAGGGGGCAGACCCTTTGACCATTGCACGCCATCCATCCCGGCAACGTTCGCACGCTTTGACACCGCGGCACAAACGCTTGGGCGTGTTGTCCAACTACCACGCCGTCAAGCGACAACTGATTGGGCGTTTCGGAGAGGAGATCTTCACCACGCACAAGTCACACGTGACCAACTACTTGAGACGCGTGTCGGAGTTTGCTGTGACGCAGGGTCACTACGGCATTTTCAAGCTTTTGAATGCCAAGGATGGTCTCGCGGTGCTGGCGGAGTTTCTGCCGATCAAAGATATCCTCACATTGTCGTTGGTATCACGAGGGGTGCACCAATTGGTGATGTCGGAATCAGTGTACGTCGGATCTCCTGTTGGTCATGGCGCTTCCGTTGCGGCTGCGCGGTGTCTCACGTAGATCTTGTGTATTCTTTGTTGCTGTCGTCGTTGTCGTTGTGTCTGCTATGTTTTCCGTTGCTCGCAGCTGGGAACATTTGTGTCGCCTCAACTTTCCTGCTCAAAGTTGCGCAACGCAGCTGCTCCAGCTTTGCTACAGTATGACCTGGACGCAGAAGTACGTCATGTTCAGTTCTCAGCTAGCGAAACGCCCCGTCGCTGCTGTAGTTGCCCCACCACCGGAGCCAAAGTCGCTGCGACAGTGGATGGCGGTGCTTCCCCCAATCGCTGCGGCGGAGGCAGCAGCTTTTTCGAAAAGGGCATACGACATAGAACTGGCTGCCGGCGCTCCCGACTTTCCCAACGAAGTGGGAACCGGAGGAAACCTGCCATTCGATAGGTGCATCGGCATGCTCGGGCACCCTAAAGCCGGAGTGAGCACTTTACTCCATAGTCTTAGTTTGAATAGAGATGTGGCGAGCGTAGAAGCCGTCCCTCGCTACAAATCAGTGCTAATCACTGTGCGATTGAGGCGTGTCGGCACGGCCGCCACTTCAAATCCGGCGGGCAGCGGCGAGGTCCGCCTATTGGTGTTGGACTTAGGTAGTTTTGTGGCGCCGACTCGGCAGCACTGGTTTTGGTACGTTTTGACGTAGTTGTTCACGCGTGAACCGAAGAAGTACGGGAAATCGCACCTTCACGTTGGTACTTTTGGCATATTGTAGGCGTCACGCAAATTACACGCACATCGAGGAGGCGGCCGCGCAGGTATATTTGTGTGCTGCTGTTGTGTAGTGCTTGATCTTCGTCCTCAACATTGACTCGCGCATTGTCTGAATATGTGGGTTGCAGGAGTGCCACAATAGTGAATCGGAGCAATCTTTCCACAACTTAGCAGCGCTTGAAGGTATCGTCTTCTGCTACGATCTTGGAGACACAGCCAGCTTTACAGCAGTGAAAAAGTTTTGGGCACGCATGAACGACGGAGACCGTCTACCACCCAAACTGCAGCGATTCATGTTTCTAGGGTGCAAAGGCGACAAATTGCGCAAGGTTCCAGTTCCAGAACTTTTACCGAATGAAATCACAAAAGCTGAAGGCAGTACGCCGTTGCCCGTGTTTTGCGACTGCAGCGCACGGTGGAATATTGGAGTCCAATCGGCCTTCGCGAAGCTGTTGCAAATGGAACCCAAAACAGCTGACGAGTTTGAAGATGAATTATTTAGTGACTGCACGACCGTGCAACCAATGGAAACGATCGCGTGAGGCGTGCGCCAAATCGGGATATAAATATATTATGGAGTTTCTGCACCAGATCAAGTTTGATCGGTGGCTTACTTTTAAAATTGTCTTGTGTGACACATATCTGCGCGGGGACAGCTGCTGCTGCTGTCTCCTGCTTTGACGAGTCGCGCTATGTTGGTCAGAGAGCTCGCAATCAGCAGCAGCTGGCGGAGAGTGTCTTCATCACGCCTCTTCATTCGATGCGACCTTGGCAGCATGTTTGGTTAGCCGTTGCGCTCGCGTTCGAAAACCGCGGGCCACGGCGTCTTCCGCTGTCAACACGGGGTGGAGTGGGTCCAATTTGGAGAGTCGTGCACAACTGAGATGCGAGAACGCCTTTGTCCCTTCATCGGGAATGTTCTCATCGACAACCCACTTGATGTTTGAGTCCACAAGGTCGTGGTATAGCTGCAGAATTCGCTCGTTAGTGATTGTTCCGGCATTGTTGAAGTTGACGACACCTGTTGCATCGCTCTCAACCAATCGAGGAATCCGTGGCCACAGATCGTCCATCACAGTTACAGACGTGGGCACGGAAGTAATGGTGGAATACCGAAGGAGCTTTGCGGCGAGCGACCGAGGGTGCATGTTGGCGCAATCGATCGGATACGAGACCCGCAGCAACAGCACGTTGGGGAACGGGCGTAGTAGTTGCTCCAGTGATATTCTCAGGCGGGCGTACACGTTTTGGACGAAGTTGGGAACATCTGCTTCATCGTAGGCTGTTGCGGAGGGTCCACCCATCGGGTGGCCTGCCTCCTCGTCGTAGGCATAAATGCAGCCAGTTCCAATGATTGTACAGTGGGTAGGGCGGCCGTCTGGCCGGAGATGCTGGCGGCACGCCTCCGCCACGTTCAGTTGTCCCACCACGTTCAACTGGATGGTCTCGGGTTCATGCGACTCACACCAGCCAATGTTGGGCTTTCCTGCTGTTCCCGCGCAACAAATCACGCCGCATCGAATCGGAGCAAACTTGTCCAGGTCGGCGCAAATGGCAGGAAAATCCTCCAATCGCGCATTCGAGCTACACAACAATGGGCCAAAGGACAGCACAAACAGCGTCAGTTTCATGCGCAACAGACAAGCCAGGCTTACGTCCACATGGCAAATTCGCGTACGCGCACGTATGCCATATCACGGACTTACATTGCCACAACGCGACCGCGTCTCCGAAGCTCCTGTACGGTCGCAGAGCCTAAGAATCCCGAAGCGCCCAAGATCACGTAATCCACTCCACTGCTGGCAGATTTGTCGGCAGCCGCTGGCGACGATGCGTTGGCCATCAACTCTTGTTCACAAATCTTCTGAAGGCGTGGCTGCAGCGCCAGCAGCGAGGCAGCATCGCGATCTTTTTGAGAAACGATGTATCCATCCAAGTCGCCAACGCCTCTGTCTGAATGCCCCTGGTTATCCGGGTCGCAGATCACCGGCTGCGGCCATTGGATGCCCACCTCGACATCCATGGGGTTGAGCTCGACGTCTTGCCCGGGCGCGTACGTGCCTTCTTGGCTGTACACAACGGTGGAATTGTCCTCCGCAGCGAAAAACCCGTGACCGCAGCGTGCGGGAATGTACATCTGCGTGTGGTTCTTGGCCGAGAGCCAAGTCCCGTACCAACGACCGAAAGTTGGAGAGGTTTTGCGCAAGTCGACCACCACGTCGAACACTCTGCCAGCAGTGCACTGGACCAGCTTGGCATATGGCGCGCAGTGGATTCCACGAATCGTGTTGGCACGAGAGCTGGACACACTGACTTGCTTCATCTCCGCTCGTCGCCACTGGGCGTTGCCGTTATGTTGGTCCAAAAACAGTGGGAACTTGTCGAAGTTGTATACTTCCTGGAAGAAACCCCGTCCATCAGAGAACACTCGCGGCTGAATAACCAGCGCACCCTCTACCTGCTCAATCGGTGAGCACTCAGCATTATAGTCTGCCGGGATTCGAACGGTCGACAACCTTGCTGCCATGTTACCGGAGTCGTCGTCTAAGGGCGTTACTATTCCGCATGGAGCGCCCAGAGGTTGGATACCTCGCACAGGCGGAGCCGCACCGCGTTGGGTGGCCAAGGCAAGGCACGAGGAGGCCGGCCCACGGACGCTGTTTTGTGTTTGCCTCCGAATTGTTGAGCGAAAATTGGACGACGACGGAAAGATCTTTGTGCTCAGTTGTTCGAATCAAAACCTCTGACAGTGGTCACCAGCAACAACAGAGGCAAACTGCGGCAGCAATGTGCAGAAACAAGCCCCAATGACCCGCCACCGCGCCACCGCGCCACAGACGACAACAACTGTAGTGATGGCATTGACAGTGGCAGCGTACGAACCACGACCATGACGATTCCACCGCCACCACGATCATGACCATAAGTTGCAGGGGTTCAAGTTGCAGGTAGGTCGGTAGGTCGGTAGGTCGGTAGGTCGGTAGGTCGGTAGGTCGGTAGGTCGGTAGGTCGGTAGGTCGGTAG
>ENA-OWNT01005179-OWNT01005179.1-seawater-metagenome-genome-assembly--contig:-NODE-5179-length-10934-cov-4.067238_pt1 | contig 10934 bp, 4 predicted proteins | sample MGYA00238136_ERZ651165 | MGnify/ENA primary metagenome ERZ651165 (study PRJEB26861, sample SAMN08777766) | seawater metagenome | isolation source: coastal seawater | place: USA: Florida | collected...
CCGACGTCCAACGTTTTATACTGCCAACGTCAATTGGTATTTGCTTTTGTGTAGGTTGTGGATATCTGGGTCAACGCAACAGCATCGTTTGCTCTCTGCGCCAGTGGCTTAATTTTCTCGTGGGGATCAGGGACGAAGGGACAATTAGGGACATCACTGTTTGTGGACACCGTCGTGCCCAATTTTGTTCGTCCTGGCCAGGACGGTATAGACATGTTCAGCGAAGTAAGTCGTTTGATGTGCCGTATGCCGGCGGGCAAAGAAACAGCAGGGTCATCCGTTCCCTGACACAATTTCCTGCTCAATGTGCCAGATTCCATTGTTTCGGCGATTACCTGGGCCTGGATATGGAGGTGGTTTTGCAGCAGCAATCTCCGTCCACGGTGAATCTGCCTCCTTGCCGAAAGGTTCGACTTGCGCGCCACCATGCATGCAATTGTTTCTCGCCACACACAAAGACGTAATCGGTTTACTCGCCTGATGCACGCACAGGAACTACGTTTGAATCGCCGGCTCTGGCAGTGACTACACGCAAAGATTTTGAGGACGAGATGGAGTTGAATGACATTACAGCCAAGCTTGTCGGGCTCAATGAAGAGGAATTCCAAAAGCTCGCTCGCGACGGCCATGTAGACATCCCGTCACCAACGAGGGCGGCTGCTGAAGGAGACGGTGCGGAGGATGCGCCCCCAGCTCACGACTTCAGTTCGTCGGATACCGAGTGAATTCGCGGGTGCTGTTCGTGGCCTCTCTGTGGCGGATGCTGCACATGTCCAAGTGGACGGAGTCAACTGCGGAACGGGACATCGTCGAACGACAAGCACGACAATGGCGCGGGTCTTGACTCAAGCGGATGAACAAAGGCGATGGAGGAGACTCTCTCCTTTCAACTCAGTTGTGGCATTGCACTGTCATTGAGAATTGAGATCAATAAGAAATAAATGTTATTGTAAGCGATGAGAGGGAAACGGCGACAATGCCGCACATTGTTGTATGGAGATTCAAAAATAAATAAAACTAGCATCGACTATAGAGGGAAGGACAACTTTGGCCATTTAACATTGCACTGCCATCGGGACCACTTTGGATGACGCGCCACCTCCTCCACCACCTGGGACGACCTCAGCGACTTGGATGTCAACACCCATTCGGTGCGACGAGCGCCTGTGGGACATGGGCGCAACCTTGTCAGTGTGGCCATGGTGTCTATGGTGCTTGTGTCTGCTCGGCCGCTTTGAGTGCGCGACAGGAACTTCTCCTGCAGCAAGACCCTCGATGACCTCTGCTTTGACAAACTGGCTCGTGAACGGGTCGTCGACGTGTTGGGCTGCATTGTTGAAAAATGCGTTGCGCCTGACTCTGCCCCAACGCTTTTGTGCTGCCTTACTGTGTTCAGGCCGTTTCATGTCTTGCAACTCGATTCCAGGAATATCGTGGTCTGCGGGGGCCACTTGATGGTGGTGGTGGTGGCGCTCTGGCGCGTGAAATTTGGTGGCCAGGTTCTTTTTGGCGAGCAGGCGAGCGCTCGACTTCCTACGAATGGCAAGGCGCCGACGTGCTCGCTGCAGTTGTTCATCATGCTCGTCGTCGTGTAACACCTCGATGATGCCATCTGGGTTGGCGATACCACCCGTCTGTTCCGGCTCGTCCAAATCGTCATCCAAATCGTCGTCGGTGAACGCAAACACTCGTGTCTCTGTTCGGGCGATAGCGTTCCGGCCCGACTCGTTTTCGTCGCCGCCGAAGCCCGTTGAGCGGCGACGGTTGCGCTGATTGCGAAGTTCCTTCCGAACGTTGGAGTGCCCAGCGGCGCCACGATTCAGGTCCTTCAACAATTTGCGCTTGCGTTTTTTGTTGCCGGCGACCACAGCGACGATGATGATGATGACCACAAGGCCACCTGCAGCGCCTGCAATGGCGTAAAATGTCGTGTTGTCCAAGCCATCAACTATGCTTGTGGCTGCCGCAGCTGCTGCGCCGAACGTGGTCGAGGTTGTAGTCGTACTGGTGATTGATATTGTGGTCGTGGTCGTGGTCGTGGTAGTTGTCGTGGTAGTTGTCGTGGTCGTGGTCGTGGTCGTGGTCGTTGTTGTGGTCGTGGTTGTTTTTGTTGTTGTGGTGGTGGTGGTGGTTTCGGTAGTAGTGGTAATCAGTTCGGTGGTCGTTGTGGTCGTCGTGGTTGAACACTCGCAGGAGCGTACTTCCGTGCCGTCGTTTGTGGCGAGTTCTGGACAGTCAGATCCACCATAATCTGCTTCCTGGGAGACTTCCCAAGTTCGCGTGGACGTGCAATCGTCTGAACAGCTACTCCAACCACTCCAAGAGCCAACGCAATCGATAGGACATTCAAACTCGTTGCAAGCCTCCCACAGCACGGGGTTGTCCGCATCTTCACATGGGTCGCCGCCACCAACAGCTTCGCCGATGACAGTGAAGGATTGGGAACGCTCTCCGTTACCACAGGTCTGAGAACAGTAACTCCACTCGCTCCAGATACCGACGCAGTCGCTGTCACCACAAATGTTGTCGCTGTCGGCATCGTTGAGAGGATCGTAAGGGCACGAATCCACATCTGCGCACAACTGATCGGAGTCGACGTCGTTCAGCACATCTGCTGCACACGAGTCGATGGATCCGCACACACCATCGGAATCGGCGTCATTCGTTGCGTCCTCGAGACATGAGTCATCATTGTCACAGATACCGTCGCCATCGGCATCATTGGTGGAGTCATGCTGGCACGAATCGTCTGCGTCGCAGATGCCATCGTTGTCGTCATCGTTCAAACTATCACCGGGGCAAGAGTCTGAAGAGTCACAGATGCCGTCATTGTCCACATCATTCAACGCGTCGCCGATGCACGAATCGACACCATCACAAATGCCATCTGCATCGGCGTCATTGGCAGAGTCGTTCAGGCACGAATCGACAGAGTCACAAACTCCATCGCCGTCAGCGTCGTTGAGAAAGTCACCAGGACATGAATCTACGCTGTCGCAGATGCCGTCGCCGTCGCTGTCATTGAGCGGGTCATTGGCACAAGTGTCAACATCACCGCAGATGCTATCACTGTCAACATCGTTGTTGGCATCCCACTTGCAAGAGTCTACATCAGCACACATCCCGTCGCGGTCAATGTCATCGGCGTTGTCGAAGGGACACGGGTCAATGTTTCCGCACACAGAGTCCCCATCAGCGTCGTTTTCAGCGTCCAGCACGCAAGAATCCACATCTCCGCAGATCAGATCACTGTCGTAATCGTTGCCGGCATCGTATGGACAAGAGTCTACGTCACCGCAGATGCCGTCGCTGTCGATGTCATGCAGAGGATCATAGCGGCAAGGGTCGTGCGGTGCACAGATAGTGTCGCTGTCGGCATCGTTCTCCGCGTCGAACGCGCAACTGTCCACATCTCCACAAATCAAGTCGCTATCCCAGTCATTGGCAGCATCGTGTGGACACGGATCATCGCCTTCGCACGTGTTGTCAGAGTCCCAGTCGTTCTCTGCGTCGTACGGACAGGAGTCACTGTTGCCGCACGTGAGATCACTATCAGCGTCGTTTTCGGCATCCAGACTGCAGGAGTCGACCGATGTGCACAGTTGATCACTATCTTGGTCATTCAATGCGTCACCACGGCACGAATCCACTGCGTCACAAACAAAGTCCGAGTCTGCATCGTTCAAAGAGTCGTTGGGGCACGAGTCAAAGCGGTCGCAGACACCGTCGCCGTCACCATCATTCAAGCTGTCTGCAGGGCAACTATCAACTCCGTCGCAAACGCCATCGCCGTCTGCGTCGTTTTCTGCATCACCTCGGCACGAGTCCATGCCGTCACATATACCGTCACTGTCGACATCATTCAGAGCGTCTAACAGACACGTATCATCCGCGTCACAGACGCCATCAGAATCGCCATCGTTGAACAAATCATTCGGGCACGAGTCAACAGAATCGCACACGCCGTCGTCGTCAGCATCATTAAGAGTGTCTCCAGGACAGGAGTCGATTGTATCGCAAACACCGTCACCATCCGCGTCGTTCAGGGCATCGCCCAGACAGGAATCAACACCGTCACAGATGCCGTCGCCATCAGCGTCGTTGGCCGCGTCGTTGGCGCAGGAATCCACCGAATTGCAGATGCCATCCATGTCAATGTCGTTTGCAGCGTCACCGGGGCAGGAATCCAGGCCGTCACAAACACCGTCGTCGTCCACGTCGTTTGCAGCGTCAGTGGGGCAAGAGTCCACCGCGCCGCATATGCCATCCCCATCAACGTCGTTCGTCGCATCACCAAGGCATGAATCTTGACTGTCACAGATGCCGTCGCCATCGGCATCGTTGAGTGGGTCTCCCAAGCACGAGTCAACGCTGTCGCAGACACCGTCGCCGTCGGCGTCGTTCAGGGCATCGCTCGAACAGGAATCAACACCGTCACAGATGCCGTCGCCGTCGGCGTCATTGAGTGCATCGCCTTGGCATGAGTCGTCGCTGTCGCATATCCCATCGCCATCAACATCGTTCAGCGCATCGCCCTGGCATGAGTCCACGCCGTCGCAGACGCCGTCGGCATCTCCGTCATTCAAAGCATCACCAAGACAAGAGTCGACGCCGTCGCAAATGCCATCGCCGTCAGCGTCATTCAGGGCATCGCCCAAACAGGAATCAACACCGTCACAAATACCGTCAACATCGGCATCGTTGAGCGCGTCACCGGGGCACGAATCTTGACTGTCGCAAACACCATCGGCATCAGCATCGTTCAGCGAGTCGCCCTGGCACGAGTCAACGCCGTCACAAATGCCATCAGCATCTCCGTCGTTCAATGCATCACCGAGGCACGAATCGACACCGTCGCAAATGCCATCGCCGTCAGCGTCGTTCAGGCCATCGCCCAGGCACGAATCAACGCCGTCACAGACACCATCAGCATCGGCATCATTGAGTGCGTCACCAGGACACGAATCTTGACTATCACAGACACCGTCGCCATCACCGTCGTTGAGCGCATCACCTTGGCACGAGTCAACGCCGTCACAAATGCCATCACCATCCGCATCATTCAAAGCGTCACCGAGACAGGAATCGGCGCCGTCGCAGATACCATCTCCGTCGGCATCGTTGAGTGCATCCTGGGCGCACGAGTCTACATCGCCGCAGATGCCATCACCATCGACATCGTTAAGGGAGTCGAATTCGCAAGAGTCAACGTCACCACAAATAGAATCGAGGTCCGAGTCATTGTCGGCGTCATACGGGCAGATGTCGACGTTGCCACAAATACCGTCGCCATCGGCATCATTCTCAGCGTCGAGGTGGCAGGAATCTACATCTGCGCAGACACTGTCGCTGTCGAAGTCGTTGCCAGCATCGTAAGGACAGGAGTCGACATCGCCACAGAGGTCGTCGCTGTCAACATCGTGCTCCTCATGGAATTCGCAGGGATCGTCCACGGCACAGAGCAAATCCCCGTCGGCGTCGTTGTTGGGATCGGCAGGACAGCTGTCGACATCACCGCAGATAGCGTCACTGTCGAAATCATTTGCCCCATCATGTGGGCAGGGGTCGACGTCGGCACACATGTTATCCGAGTCTGCATCATTCTCAGCATCATATTGACACTCGTCTGCATTGCCACATATTAAATCACCATCCGCGTCGTTCTCGGCGTCCAACCAGCAAGAGTCAGTCACAGTGCAAATGTCATCACTGTCGAAGTCGTTTGCTGGGTCACTTCGGCAGGAATCAACGCCGTCGCAAATGCCGTCACCGTCGGGGTCGTTGAGCGCGTCATTTAAGCACGAATCTTCGCGATCGCACACGCCATCCGCGTCGGCATCATTGAGGGCGTCTCCAGGGCAGGAATCCGCTCCGTCACACACCCCGTCTGCATCGGCGTCATTCGCTGCGTCTCCCAAGCAGCTGTCCTGGCCGTCACAGATGCCGTCGCCATCAGCATCGTTGGCTGCGTCACCGAGGCACGAATCCGCGCCATCACAGATGCCGTCGGCATCAGCGTCGTTGAGGGCGTCTCCAATACATGAGTCTACACCATCACAAATGCCGTCGCCGTCGGCATCATTCAACGGGTCAGAGGGGCACGAGTCCACGGAATCGCAGACACCGTCAGCGTCTGCGTCGTTGGCAGGATCGGAGGGGCATGAGTCGGCGCCGTCACAAATCCCGTCGGCATCGGCATCGTTCAGGGCATCTGCTGGACACGAGTCCGCGCCGTCGCAAATACCATCGGCATCGCCGTCGTTCAGCGCGTCGCCCAGGCAGGAATCATCTGCATCGCAGATGCCATCGCCGTCCGCATCGTTGGCAGGATCGCGAATGCATGAGTCCTCCGTGTTGCAAATGCCATCGCTGTCTCGATCGCAGCAATCAGTGTTACATGCCCGCGAATCACGCGATGAGTGCTCCGCACTGTACTGTTCAGTGCACGTCACACCCCCATCGGACACTTGCGTCGTTTGGAAGAACGTTCGGAATTGCACACCAGAGCCGCACACTTTGGTACACTCTGCCCATTCCGTCCAGGAGCCGTCGCAATTTTGCGGGCACGGCTGCGTTTGACACGCACCCGTGTCAGTGTCGCCGTCCTCGCTGCCGTAAGTAGCTGAACACGAAGCGCCGCCGAGAGAGGCTGGCGTTGTCACGCCAAACGTGCGAGAGTGGGTGCCAGCGTCACAAGACACGGGGCACGCGCCCCAAGCGCCCCATGCCCCGACACAGTCGATGGGGCAGTCCATTTCATGGCAGGCTTCACTCTCCGTGGCGCCATCGCGCACGCCATACTTTGCGCCGCAAGTGACACCGCCGGAAGATGAGAGGGTGGTCACGTGGAAGGTACGCGAGCGCGCACCGGTGCCGCAGGTGTCCGAGCACGACGTCCAGGCGCCCCATGCGCCGTCGCAGTCGACCGGGCACGCCTGGGTCTCGCACGCTGTATTTTGGACGTCGCCGTCCTCGTAACCGAATGCGGCGGTGCAAGAGTTGCCGCCGTTGGCAGCAGGGCTGGAGACGACGAAAGTACGCGAATGTCCACCGCCGCCGCAGGAAGCAGTGCACGTACTCCAGGCTGCCCAGGCGCCGACACAATCCGATGGGCATGTTTCCGTGGCGCACGTCTGTGTCTGCGTGGCGCCGTCTTCGACACCGTAGACCTCCGTGCATGTTGCTCCATCGCCGGCTGTGGCGACAGATTGGGTGAACAAGCGCGACTGGGAACCGCCGCCGCAGCTGATCGAGCAACTACCCCAGCTGCTCCATGCACCGTCACAGTCAACGTCCATGATCGTGCCGACCAGAGAGCTGCGGAAGAACGCATAATTCTGGCAATTGTCGGCCCACATGGACTCCCACGAGTCGCCATTGCCGGTGGTACCGCAATCATCGCAGGTGATACCGGCGTCGCCGGCCACGGCGTCTGGCCACGCGGAGTCGTCGAAGTCGACGGCATACCATTGCTTGGGCGTTTCGCGGTTCTTCTTGAAGGATTGTGCTCGGAATAATCCGCCACCCACAAGAGAACGGAAGTCGTTCCAAGGAGAGTTTGGGTCGGTGCTGGAGCACGTGAGCGCAGTCCCCGCCTCCGAGCACTTCTTGGCGCGATTGAAGAGAGCGAACACCTGCGAGCCTGTCGTGGAGACGGTGTCTTCGAATTCGTACACGCACGACTTGGCTTCATTGTCTAAACAACCAGTGTCTGTTGCCGTGTTCGTGATGTCGGCACCGTTGATGTACAGAAACTGCAACCGCTTGTCGACGTTGATGTTGCACGTCACTACTGCAGTCTGCAGCGAGCGCTCGCGACGAGCAAGGAGGCTTCGGCCGCGGTCCACAACCTGCGTTTCAGAGGCGGCGGGCGTCGCGGAAGAACGGTCTTCGGCGGAAGCGGACTCGAGCGCAGCCAAACCGGCGGCGATGCTGAGAAGTATCACGCAGAGGCGTGTGCCCGCCATCGCCACCGCACGGTCGGTTCTACGCCGACTTCGGGCCAGAGGTTTGTACTGAGTGTATTGTCTGCCTGATGTGTCCTGGTTCGAGTGCTGCTGCGGAGAAGAAGCGTCTGCAGAGAACTTGAGTCTACGAGGTTATCACAGAAAAGAATAAAGTAATGATGGCCTTGAAGGCGCAAAAGTAAAACAACCTCCAAAATCTGACCACCTCTATGCGGCCATGAGATGTTTATATTGTCATGGGCCAATGTGCTTACGCCACAGTGGCAAATCTTTCCTTTTCCGTGCGACGGATCGTGTAAGTACGTTGCCAGCACTCCGGCTGGATGCTTCCCCGATTTTGCAAGTATGATGGCCGCGCTCGATCCAGTGATCTCACCGCCCACTGCAGCTGCTTCAGCAAAACAGTCTCCAACTCACGCACGACGGCGCACGTACCACCGCATCGAAACGGATTGATCCGTCTGTGAATGCTCAAGCGAGCCAAGTAGCCAGGAAGCGTCCAACCACTTAGCTGTAAGAAGACCTGAGTCGCAGCAAGAGCGCCTCGCCGTCAGTGGCGAGCAGCGAGGAATGCCGCCGCAATCACGCCGTGTCCCAGCGCCTTTCCATCGGTTGCCACGGCTATCTGAGTCAATCTGTGCCAACGGTGCGATCCAACCAATGACTGCATTCGCGTGGCAGATCACCTGAGCTCGCACAGCACCACACCGCACCGCCACACAGCCGCCCGTCCAACCACCATCAAGGTCGTCAGTGTAGCTGAGCCGCCACGAGGGCAGCCAGTGCGAAGCCAGCCAGCGCGAGTACAGTTCACGGAGTCGCGCGGTTCGGTGCCGCGCGTCATCGTCGTCGGTAAACAACGACAAAATAGCGAACGTTCAACAACAAACGAACGAAGGAAAGAACGAAGGAAAGAAGGAAGGAAGGAAGGAAGGAAGGAACAAAGGAAGGAAGGAAGGAAGGAACGAAGGAAGGAAGGAAGGAACGAAAGAACAAAGGAACGAAGGAACAAAGGAACGAAGGAACGAAGGAACGATGGCAGCAAAGGAACGAAAGGAAGGCAGCGAACTTCGAACGAACGAACGAACAAACGAACGAAGGCAGCGAACTTCGACGATGATGACGACGACGAACAACGAACGAAGAACGAACGAACGAACGAACGAATGAACAGTGAACAACAACGCAACGACACAATGACACTGCCAAACAACAGAGGCTACGCTATAAATTTCAACTTTCCCTCCGCCTCTGCGCCCACATTAAAATTCCAATTTTCGGTTTTACTTCGCCGTCTGAAAATAGCAAAAATGGAGAAATCGGAGAAATCGGAGTGCGCTTCGCTTCGCCGTTCCGCGACGCCGCGCACTCTCACTCACTCAGTCAGTCAAGTGAACCGTTCATTTTATGAGCACGGTTCGTATTCAAAGGTCGTATTCCACAAAGATAAAGGTACTCCACCCACAGCCACTGACTATATCACATACCAGGTAGTCAATGTCGACGTACCACCTCAATGTCCATATACCGACATGAAAATTTTCAGGCGGCGGCGTGGGCGGCGGCCGGCGGACAGTTGAAATATTTCGAAGGCGTCGCAGTCAGCCGCAGTGACTCACTCACGCACTCAACTGTGCCTGGCTGGGCACGCTGCCACTGCGGTGCTTGCTGTTCAGTGCCCTCGGCGATTGTTGAAAAGAAGAACGGTATGGTTGGATATGGAATAGTGGGACAGTGCGTTTATGGGAAGGATTGAAGTGTGGGAGCGGCGGCGAGGTGGAAAAATGGAAAATCGGACATCGGAGAGCGGAGAGCGGACGGAGAGCGGAGACGGCCGACGGCGTCGCTCAACGTTGGACATTCATTCGATGTACAGTTCGAATATGGGAAATGCGTGAACTGCAATAGAGCATGAGTAAAATTTATATTCGTCGAATGGATGTTAAAACTAAAAATTAAAAGTGGGGTAGTGGGTGGTGCGGTCGGTGGCCAGCTGACCCGGAGTCGCGAGTTCAGGACCCCCCATTTTCAGCGTGCGATCGCATCGAACAACAAATGTATATCAACCTGTACACACTCAGCGACCGCCGCACCGGCTGTGTACGTAAACGTCCAAAAAACGCAAAAATCCGTTTTTCGAGGTTTTCGTTTTTTTCGAGGTTTTCGTTTTTTCGAGGTCTTGATTTTTCGAGATTTTGAATTTTGGAGTTTTGAGTTTTGGGAGCTTTCGAGCTTTCGAGCTTTTGAGCTTTTGAGTTTTTGAGGTTTTGAGCTTTTTCGAGGTTTGAGGTTTTCATTCATCAGTCCGCCGACCGAGGCAATGAATAATGAATTTTATAAAATGAATGCGTGCGAAGGTGCGATCCATACAACTCTATATTTTAGAATCACACAAAACACAATGTACAGTATCAAAAATAGTTTTTTGTCCCAAGTATGGTTCCCACCGCTTTACTACTGTACTGTATGGCATTCTTCGTATGATACCATCGGCGGCGGCGGCGGGAGAGAGCGTCGGCCAGCCCCGCGGTCCCTGCCCGCTGCCGCCTGCCTCGTGAATCCTCGAGTTCACGGCTTCTAAGCGCGCGAGCGTGCACTGTTATACGTATTAATGCCGCGCGGTCAAATGCACAGAATCGAAGTGGACATGGCAGACTGCACTCGGCAAGGCTCGGGGCTCGGGGCGGTGACGCGGTGGTGGTGACTGCGAGGCTGCCGAGGGAGTGCAGTGTGCAGTGCAGTTCACCACTTTGCGGGCGGTCCGGCCGTCCGTCGGTCGTCGTCGGTGGTCGGTCGTCGTTCGTTCGTCGTTCGTCGTTCGGTTGTTCGTTCGTCGTTCGTTGTTCGTTCGTTCGTTCGTTCGGTTGTTCGGTGGTCGGTATTCGGTATTCGGTGGTCGGTGGTCGGTATTCGGTCGTCGTAGGTATTCGGTCGTCGGTCGTTCGGTTGTTCGGTCGTCGTTCGTCG
>ENA-OWNT01005182-OWNT01005182.1-seawater-metagenome-genome-assembly--contig:-NODE-5182-length-10928-cov-3.935306_pt1 | contig 10928 bp, 13 predicted proteins | sample MGYA00238136_ERZ651165 | MGnify/ENA primary metagenome ERZ651165 (study PRJEB26861, sample SAMN08777766) | seawater metagenome | isolation source: coastal seawater | place: USA: Florida | collected...
GTACGCGCGTGCGTACAACATTTCTGTACGCACCCCTGCGTGCGTACAAAGCAAATTTTCGTACTCTCCCAGCACTGCAATTTAGTGGATCGACGATGTTTCCGGAAATAGGATTACATTGCTATGGCGACGTCCCAACCCATGACGTACGATCTCATAAACGGATATGTCACTCTCTCTCGTATCCATACACCACCTACTATTCCGTTATTGGGATTATACGATTCAACATCTTCGTTGTTGATGTGCCGAATAATGTCATTTAAGGACACGTACTTTTGTTGTATGTTTCATAGTTTAGAAACTCTTCCTTTTATGGGTTTCGTGGATTTGAAGGGTGGTCGTTCGGGAGGGCGCAGACAGCCAAATGAATGAATGAATGAAATTGTGAGTGAGTGAGCGAGTGAGCGGCAGATCTTCCCCGATCAATCACTCACAGTCACTCACTCACAGTCACTCACTCACAGTCGCTCACTCACTCACAGTCGCTCACTCACTCACTCACTTCCAATCGCTCACTCACTCAGTCGCAGTTCGTTGTTGTCGTTGTCGTTGTCGTTCGTTGACGTTGACATTTATTTGGCATCGTTCGTTCGTTCGTTGCTTCGTTCGTTGCTTCGTTCCTTCGTTGCTTCGTTGTTTCGTTCCTTCGTTCGTTCTCTTCGTTGCATCGTTGCTTCGTTCGTTCTCTTCGTTGCATCGTTGCTTCGTTCGCTTCCTTCTTTCGCTTCCTTCGTTCGTTCCTTCGTTCCTTCGTTCGTTGATTCGTTGATTCGTTCGTTCCTTCGTTGCGTCGTTGCGTCGTTCGTTGATTCCTTCGTTCCTGCGTTGGCTTCGTTCTCTTCGTTCCTTCCATCCTCCTTCGCTTCGTTTCTTCCTTCGCTTCCTTCCTTCCTTCGCTTCGCTCCTTCCTTCGCTTCGTTCCTTCCTCCGCTTCGTTGGCTTCCTTATAGCTTCGTTTGTTCGTTCATTCGTGCTTTCACACATGCGCGCAGTCGCGCAGTCGTTCGTTGACTCCGTCGGTCGGGCGGTTGGTCGGCGGTCGGTCGGTTGTTTCTTGAACGTCAGTCATCAAACTGCTGAGCTGAGCCCTCCTTATAGTCCCTCGTTGATACCGACCCCACTTGTGCTGACTTGCTGTTTTTGTGGTGCCTCTCTCTTTCCGTTTTTGTTCCCACACTCGGTGTTGTCGCCATAAGCTCCAAGGGAACCACCTGAAGTGTACGTCAACATTTGAAGGCGATGGACTTTCCTGATCCTCACTATGGTGGGGACGACGTAGACTACGGTCCTCCGCCCGGCGCAGGGATGGCGGGGGCCGACTATGGCGCTCCGCCTGGCGTCGGGTTTGAGGAACAGTATCAAGCTCCTCCACCAGGTGACACTGATTACTCGCAGACGTACGAGGAGCCACAGGGTTACGGCGAGCCGCAAGAGATTCATTCTGCAGCACATCAGCCGTTGCCAACTCCCACAGTGCAAGGCGCGCACCACGCCGACGGTGCCCCCCAAACTGCTGCTGTTGACAACTCACAGTTTCCAGCTGATTACGTGGAAGCATTTCAGATTTACGACAAAGAGTATGGTGACGACGCCATCAGTGCCGGCATGCTGGGAACAGTGCTCAGAGCGCTGGGTCAGAATCCAACCGAAGGTCAACTATCAGAGTTGATCCAAACCATGGGCAAGGAGCTGTTCACTGTTGCCGACGTTGATGCCATATTACGAAACTACGACCTTCGTGACGAATGCTCATCGGAGGAGATCCAAGATATGTGGGAGATGGTGGCTGGGCCTGGACAGACATTCGTTCAGAAAAGTGTGTTACAAGCCGCTCTCGCCAAAATTGGTGACAAAATTTTCGAGCAAGACTTTGCCAAGATTATGATGGCTGCGAATGTTGGGGGCGACGTCGTCACCTTCGACCAGTTCGAGAGAATCATGACTAATTAAACTAATTGACTATAATAATGATCCGAGAAGTGCAACAAAACGTTCATGGTGTGTGTGTTGCCGACAACAGATGACAGATTGGAGCATTGGATCACATTCTTGTGCTATCACTCATGACACTGTCGGGGAGACTACTCTGGGTACAACCACATCGATTCGAAGTTTGTAGCCGCAGTTGCAGGTACAATATTTGTTCGTTTCGTTCCAGTTCAATCCATGGTGGCGGACACAATCAGATGCACTAAAGATCGTGGGGGACATGGTGTGTGGACAAGCAAGGTGTGATCAGTCCTTGAAGAAGTTGTTGTGATTGAATTGAATTGGAATGTACTGCCGTTGGGGAATTACTTCTTCATGGTCAATCCAAGGGCTACCATGCTTACTTTACTTACTTGCTGGCTGGTCGAACAGCAAAAAGTACCCTGGCTGAATGAACAGCAATTACCCCTTGGGTCAATCCATCCAAGAAGCCAAGAAGCCAAGAAGCTTCAACCAAAGCCACGGAATGCAGTGCACAGAAACAAGGAACACAGAAAACAGAAAACAGCGTAAAAGAAAAATCCCAAATCCACTCCCATAAAAAATCTCTCAAAATTGTATTTTCAGTAAAGTGAATAAATGGGATGTGAAATGCCAGAATACAAAGATGAATGAAGCACAAAATAATAATAATAACACAATGTCGGAGCGTCAGTCGACAACTTGTCAACTTTTCGCCAACTGTTCGGCTGTTCGTTCCTTGTGCGTTGGCGTCGTCGTTCGTCGTTCGTCGTCGTCGAAGTCAACCGCGCCGTCTCGTCGTCTCGTCGTCTCGTCCGGACGCAGTGAACGCTGCAGAACAGCAGACGAATACACAAGTAAGATGCCGGTACGTGTATAGCACAGTGTGGCAACTCCTTGGAAGAGCTGTGGTGGTGGAAATATTGTTGCAGTGACTGTGGAGTATTCACATCGAAGCATTACAGAGATGGCGCGCTCGAGTCGCGAATGAAATTTGAAAGCGTGTAGCAAAGTTGACGAGGGGACTTGACGGACGACGGAGCGAACGAAAAGGAGAACACTTCCTTTTTTTCGGAAACGTGAGAGTGGATTTTCACTGGTTTGTGGAAAACAGCCCTGTCAGTCGGACGCGGCACTGTCATTCGCAATGTTGACAGCACGCCATGGTGTGCTTCGCGGCTTTGGCGGTCGAGCGCGGATTGGCGCGCGGAGTCGCCACTTTCAAGTTCGCAGCAACGCAACAACCGTGACCCCAACCGGACTTTTCCAACGTTCTTGGACCAAGTCATCGTCCACCAGTCGGCGATTATCCACCAACCCACAGCCCGCGTCCAAAATTGTGAACCAACCCGGGGGAGCCCCTCCGAGTCAAAGTAGTACTAACTCAATGTTCGGCATCCAACTGCCTGTCCCGCTGGCATACCCCGCGGGAGGTGCCGCTCTCCTCGTCGGTGGCGGTTTGTACATGGCTTTCTCGTCATCTGATGAAGCAGAGAATGGAAACCATGCTCCTCCAACGCCGGCAACACCAGTGGCCGATGACGACCGAACCTCGACGTCAGCCGTCGACAGTTCAGAGACTGGTGATCATGGCCCCGATCCTGCCAAGGAGGACACTGCACTTGCTGTCGTGAGTGAGACTGACGCCGACACAGCAGATTCGGCCACAGCAACGATGGAACTGCCAGCTGAAGCAACGACTGTTGACGACGAAATCTCAAGCAGCACGGTCGCGTCTGCAGCATCCAGCGATGCATCGGGCGCCGTTGTTGTTAACGACGGTGATGCTCCCGACGAAAGCGACGCAGCCCATACGCGCAAAGAGATCAGTGGTACGGAAGTACCTGTAAATGACGAATCCTCTCTACAGTCTGAAGTGCCGCAAGAGCAAGCTTCTGCAGCTGAAGCTGAGGATGAAACTTCTCAACCCGACGAATCAACGGTCGGGGCAATTGAGGCCGAGCACGACGCCACAATTGTCAATTGGGCTGGGACACACTCCGTGAATGTGGCAACTGAGTTCTGCCCTGCAAGTGTTGAGGAGCTGGAGACATTAATTCGTGACGCTCATGCAAGCGGCCAAAAGGTTCGCCCCGTAGGAAATGCTTTGAGTCCAAACGGCGTAGCCTTCGAACCAGATGGTATGGTCAGCCTGCGAAACTTGGACAACATCTTGAAAATCGATCCGGACAACATGGAGATCACGGTGCAAGCCGGTGCACGCGTCTCTCAAGTGTTAGAAGCGTTAAAGCCACATGGTTTGACTTTGCAGAACTTTTCTTCAATTCAAGAGCAACAGCTTGGGGGATGGACACAGGTTGCCGCCCACGGTACAGGTGCTTCTCTTCCTACAGTGGACGAAATGATCACCAGGTTGCGCATCGTTACGCCGGCTTTTGGCACGTTAGAAGTGTCAGAGACCAAGAACGCTGCCCTGTTCAATTTCGTCAAAGTTGGTGTTGGAGCGCTCGGCGTCGTATCAGAACTGACACTCAAGTGCATTCCACAACATAGACTGCACGAGCGCAGTTTTGTGATCGATGATATGAATGAGCTCCGCGCAACACATGCGGACCGACTCCGCCGTTTCCGACACGTACGTGCTGCGAATATGTTTCCAAGTTCCTTGTGATGAAGTTTTGATCTTTGAAATGATCGTGCAGGTTCGGTATATGTGGTTACCTTACACTGGAAAAGTCGTGGTCGTTGTGTCCGATCCTGTAGATGATGTCGGCAGCGACGTCAGTTCTGTGGTCCAAGCATATCGCAGTGATGGTCGTCATAGTCAGAGCACCCCCATTGACGACCCGCTTCTGCCCTTAAAGACCCTTTTGAGCGAACAACAAGCTGTACCCATTGAGTCGACATCGGTACGTTACTGCACATTGTGCACTTGTCCACATCACAGATAGAAAATTTACTTTGCTAATCTTTGGTCGTGTAGTCAATGTCATTTGCCGACCTCCGTGGCGAACTCCTGAACGGAGTCATTGTTGACGATCCATCCACCTCACTGGAGGCTGATGACAACATTCAGCTTTCCTGGACAAAACGCATCAATGAGGCCGAAGCTCAATTTTGGGAGGCGAACAGTGGGGACAGAGTTGATGATAGTACTGAAATTTTGGGCTTCGAATGTGGTGGCAGTCAATGGGTTCTTGAAACTGTAAGAATAGCTTTGCACTTTACCCTGCGTTGTCGTTGGCTGACATTTATTGTGCATTTGTAGGCGTTTCCTTGTGGGACGAGAGAGGAGCCCGACCTCCGAGACATTGACTTCGTGCTCGAACTTCTTGACGTCATTGAGGCCAACAATATCCCTGCACCTTGTCCCATCGAACAACGATGGACTGCAAGGAGTTCGTCATACTTCAGTCCTGCGTACAGTACGAACCCGGACGAGATATTCAGTTGGGTTGGAATTATCATGTACGTTGCTAGTCTTGCACGCTCGCCGACGCAGCAGTGGCATCAACGTGTTCTATCATGGCAGGTACCTGCCCGAGGCCAATGAGGGTAATGATGCAGCTGCCTTGATGGCACAGCAACGAAGGCGCTTCATCACGTACGCTGCGGAACAAGCAATTTTGTGCAGTCGTGTTTGGATTTGTTTGCTGACGTTGTTCCTCGCCGCGCAGGCACCAATTTCAATCGTACTCGCGCGCCAAAGAGCAGGTGGCAGCCAAACCAAAATATAATGGATTTCCTCACTGGTCGAAAATTGAAATTGGGGACTATGGCTTAGCTGAGTCTCATGATGACCTCGGAAGCGATGAATTAAGCGAACGAGTTGCAAACTTCCGTGCGCGATACGCTGCTCGATTTCCGACGGAGGCGTTCGAACAAGTTCGTCACACTGTGTTGTGTGACCGTGCATCATGCATTCTGGAAGTGTATTTAATCGGCCCTTCTTATCGTTTGCTTCCAGGTCCGGTACATGCTCGACCCGAAAGGAATTTTGAGCAATCATATTATTCGATCATTGCTGAACTCCAAAGTTGCGGATACTGTGCACGAATCTGAACCTGTTTCAATTCCTAGCATTAATTCGAACGACACAACCGACGAAGTGGAGGCAGGAAATGGAAGCAACGAGTAAAACTGTGGCTGGTGTTGTGAGTTTTGAATATTATTCCGCAAGCTGGCCTGGTGGGGCGGGGATTTGGTTAAAATCTAACAGTGGTTTGATCAACTTGTGGAGTCAGGAACAGGTTCCCCTTTCCAAAATCTTTTGCACTTTCCTTGCCAGTGCTGCTAGAGGAAGTTGGCTTCGGGGCCACATCAACAGGAGCCGTTTCCTGTTGCTCTGCGGCGCGGGTGTCTGTCGAATCTGCTGTTACCCTTGGATCAGATGCTTGTGAGTCGTCACAGCCGTCGTCGATGGCTTTGGCTGATTCTTCTTTTTCTTCTTGAGCAACCTCTTGATCGGGACTTGCACTGCTTACCAGCACGTCGGTGTCGGTGTCGACAGCGGTCGGAGTCGTTTTCTGTAAGTCTTCAGCCTCTGTTTCAGCGATGTTCGTTTTTCCTTGCATGTGAAAATCACAGAGCTTTGCAAACACGTTCATGCGGGCTTCATGTTCGATATCTTGAATAAATGAAGATGCCCTGCCGATGACTGATAGCTACATCACAACAGGCAACAGGTCAATGCACAATGTAAAACATCCAAACTCCGTCGTAACCCTGTGCTATCAGTTGTACCTCAAATATTTTCTTGGTGATGTCCATACGAGTTGAATGAGTCAGATTGTCGTCTTCAAAAATGTTCTGAACCATCGATCGCCACAGTCCACCGTCATCCTCCGGAGCCATCCCCATACTATCAATAATGACCTAAAATCACAAGAAATCTTGTTTGAGACTATCAGCGCATTGCGCGCAGTGGTGCGACAAAGACGACGCACGTCTAGGTTCAACGCCTGTTTCAACCTCCGCCGAGGACTGGAATTACTCTGCGGTTTGTGTTTCAGAAACCTTATCAGCACTTCGTCAACGAATCACAGAAACACAATGCTGCCAAACCTCGGAGAAAATGACTGGGAATCGGTGATCCGCTGTTCGAACCACCACTGCGGCGTCCTAGTATCACAGCAGATCAGATACGGTCAAATGCCATGTGTACTGACAACGCCTGTTCTCCGCGAACAGTGACACCAACCAGAGCTTCTGCGACGACGTTAGCGGAAACAACAGCAAGGTCTTCTCGTTGTATGGCCGAAATCTACATTCAACTGAGGTTTAGGCGAAAGCACCAGACTCGTGCTGCGTGTACAATCCAAAACGACGCACCTGTTCCCTCGCTGTGCGGAGCCAAGCGTAAGGTCCGGTGCGGACACTCAGCCAATCGAAGTTCAACGAACATTTTGCCAAATCCTGAACAAGGCTGGGCATTCCGCTCAGTTTAGAGTTGTCGTCGGCAGCGTCTTCGCCACCGCATCGCAACGGTGCATAGCAGAGTTGAATTTCCGCAATGTGACGATTGATATCTTCAGCGAAAACAACATTGACGACCACGTCGCGCCACCCCTCACTTGTTGGCCTACACCCATACAATTGCGTCAACTTAGTGCACGAAAACTACAACGCTGTGACATAGTGAACTATGGTCCTACCCGCTGAGTGGATCTTCTTCTATCTTCGAAACTCGTTGTCGCACCTTCACAACCTCAACGTCTGACGAAGCTTCCATTTCTGAAAGTGCTTTCATGATGTCACGGATTTCGTGGAATACAAGTGCACCACGGGCAATGTCGAGCAACTGCATCCAACGATAAAGGAGAGCAAGTGTGATGCGCAGACGCAGACAGACATGCGACGCTTGAGAGACCAAACAACTCACCTCGTCAAAATGTCCACGAGTCATTTCTGGTTTCACCCAAACTTTTTCAAATGATCTAAACATGGATTTCAACGGAGGCACGATACATTCTTCTGCTTCGCATTTGACGGCCAGTTTATCCAGAAATTCCATCAAAAGATGTCGAGCTGTGGCAGCCTGCAAACACGGAGACCGTCACGTTGAGCAATCCAGTCGGAACACATGCTGGCTTTCGATCCCGACGCACTTGTGGATATATTTCAATCAACGAGTTCGAGCATTGCTTGATGTTCACACCCGCTCGCGCTCTCACTGTGATAGCAAGAGTCGAGGCATACTTCGACAGCTCCGCACTTTGTGACTTGACAGAGAGCGCAACGCCCTTGCGGAGACGTCCTGTGTTCCAGCACCCACATTTGTCAAGATTTCACAAATACTGTGATGACTGAAATGGACAACGAACGAACCAGTCAATTTCGTGATGTAACGAAATTTGTACGGTTTTTCGTCTTCAACCATAACGGTGGAAGCACGTTCCAACCTGTGCTGAAATGCCAAATCTAAGCAACTGTACACAATTTGGATTAATTGTGGATGGCTGCGGGCATCAATGTTGACTTCTCGACTCAGAAAGTCGCGTGTGATGTTCAGTGCTGGCTGCACAAATGCTCGAACAAATTCCTGTTCAGCAACGAGCTTCGTCAAGGGACGAGTGCCTGTCTCCGTAAGCATAGGAATGGTCGTACCTGTGTCCACACATGCACTTGCTGGGATGGTCGACTGCCATCGTCTCGGGATGAAGTTTCGCCATCTTTGTTCGATGACAGGCGGTCACGTCCACTGAGCGGCAGGTTTTTAGCACCAGAAAGGTGACTCGCTGTTCCGCCCATAAGGAATACTTCTAAATGGTGAAAGAAATTTATCAGAGGCAGAGCTCGCAAAAATGATGGTATGAATGCCTCGGATCTGCGCAGCACACAAAGACTTGTCTCAGATGTGGGGAGCTCACATCATACAATTTTGCAACGCATAACGAACACAGGGCCGCGAAATGTTGCTAGAGTTTTGAGAAGGTATCGCGTTGATGTGTCCGTGGACAAAACATCGTCTGGGATAAGCGTCGAGAAACGAATATCATCGTCGAGAACGACATCGTCATCGGTGTCTTCTAGTTCTGTGGTTGAAGACACATAGCTTGACGTGTTTCGCTGCATGCGCTTCGTTGGAGATACAGGAGCCGCCACGTAGCTAAATGACTTCCTCTGCTTTCTGTTGGATGGAGATATTGGCGTGGCGATGTAACTGGATGCGTTCTTTTGCAGTCGCTTCGTGGGTGACACTGCAGTGGCTTGAGATGAACGCGGTCGTGTGCTTGCACTTGTCGGACGCGACACATTCGAGTCTCCTGACGAGAGCGCCTGTGCTCTTGGCGGTTGCACACGAACCGCCCCGTCAGAGCCAGTAGATTGAGTGTCGATGATCCATTGACTACATGAGTTGATGGCCTCATCCAAGCGGGCAGCTTGCAACTTCATCTCGCCGGTCAGAAATGTTGCAACTCGTTTTGCCAAATCTTCAATGGGGTACTGTGACAGTAGCATCTCAACAACTGCAGGTTGCTGCACCAAAGCCAGGTGTTTGGTGAGCAGTAGCCAAGTGATGTCTAGCGGAGCTTTTCGGATAAGAGCATGGTGCAACGGTGCCAAGCCATCTGCATCAGGAATTGTAGCGACACTCTCATCGAGAGACACAACATATTGCACAATTTCAAAATCTGCTGCGCCCACACCAGCTACGAGGTGAAGCGGCATGCGACCACGCAGGTCAGTGGTGCAAATCGTCTGGGGCGCAACATCGAATAAAAGTTTGAGAAGCGGTAAATGGGCTCCTTGGACACATGCATATTGAACAGGGAGCAATTGATATTTGTCCCGTTCTTCCGCCACCACGGGGTTTGACTTTAACAGCCTGAGCAGATCGTTCCAGTCAGAGTACACGTTGTTGGCGAAGGAAGGCTTCGTCCCATGCAGACCACTTGAAAATGTTGACACAGCGAGAAGCTGCAACATCGACAGGTCCTCTCGACTATTCAAAGCATACTGGAGTGGTTTCGTTCCCGTTTCATCGGCCATCGTGGCGCCATATGGGTAATGCGTCAGAAGCAATGACACGATTTCCTCGCGAGCTGTTCCGGCCGAATTGCAAAACGCATAATGAAGGGGCAGGCGACGCTTGGCATCCACCTTGTACACAGCTTTGGGATTTAAGGAGAGCACTCTCTTCACCAGCCCAAGAGGAATAACGCGCCCTTGGTAGCTGCACCAGTGAAGAGGTGTGAGACCATACTGTCCGACTTCTGTTTGCGCACGAGAAGGTTCATTGTCTAATATTGAATGTGCGAGAACGAAGTGCCTGTCTCGAATAGCATCGATAAGAGGCCCTCCATTTTCTTTCACACCTTCTGGCAACAGAAACCCTTGTTTTGTCCCGGGTGAATTTGGCCGCTGAACCAGGGACGGCATTGTAAAGAGGCCAATCTACCACATCACATGCAGCGTATGCAGCGTGGGTCGATGTCCCAACGCAAACAACGCGGTGGTCACTTGGAGCTGTGAGTTTGTTCGGAGCACATCCCACCAATACCCGTCTTCTTGTGCGCTTGCACCACGAAATTGCGGACGGCAACAAGAGACGCGGAAAAGCGACCGGCAAAACAAAAAGGGCAAAGAAACGCAGCAGCGATATTCATCACCAACCATCCTGGCAGCCGATCACTCTTTCGTTGGTCGCGTCTCAAATCTTTCAGCCACACTGCGCGTCGGAATCCAGGGTCACTAAGCACATACCGGTCCCCTCATCCGGCATCGTGTTCTCTTCGTTCCGACACGGGGATGACGGACGAACAGTTTACGAGCCGGAACGATACCATTCAACGCGCCTTCCCAGCCGTAAACAGACAATGGTCAGCAGCACAGTGTCAGTCCTTCACAGTGTCAATCAGCTCAGCCCGCCAAACAACGTCCACGATCGGCGATCGGCGACGAACGTCCAACTCCGTCGTCGTCGTCGTCGTCGTCGTCATTGTTGGGTCGTCGTCGTCGTCGTCGTCGTCGTCGTCGTCGTCGTTGTTGGGTCGTCGTCGTCGTCGTCGTCG
>ENA-OWNT01005186-OWNT01005186.1-seawater-metagenome-genome-assembly--contig:-NODE-5186-length-10916-cov-4.171326_pt1 | contig 10916 bp, 13 predicted proteins | sample MGYA00238136_ERZ651165 | MGnify/ENA primary metagenome ERZ651165 (study PRJEB26861, sample SAMN08777766) | seawater metagenome | isolation source: coastal seawater | place: USA: Florida | collected...
TCGCAACGACGTCACAACGTCGCAACAGCGCAACAACGTCGCAACGTCGCAACGCAACGCAACAACGTCGCAACGCAACAACGTCGCAACGCAACAACGTCGCAACGCAACAACGCAACAACGTCGCAACGCAACAACGTACGTCGCAACATCGCAACAACGTCACAACAACACAACAACAATAGATTCGTACAGGTTGGTTGTCGTTCTCCAAGCGTTGTCTGTCCGTTGTCAGCTGACGACGCACCACGCCGACGTTGGTTGCTTTCAGTGACTGTGAGTGAGTGAGTGAGTGACTATGACTGAGTGAGTGAGTGACTGTGAGTGAAGGTGCGGTGGCTGGAGGGGTGGTGAACGAAATGGTGAGCAGAGCAGGTGAGCTCGGAAGTAAGGTTGGAAGGTGGCAGGCTGCAGCATCACTCTCCTCAAATATCATAATTCCCGTTCATAGATAGCACTGTATTGAACTTCCAGAAACACATACATTGTATATCCACATCCGGGAATTAACGATCACCTCCTACTTTCAAAGACCAAGTTCAATTTCCCACGTATTCCCTAATATAGATAACACCTTAAACACTGACTATAAGCCAATTGAAGATGTATCTACACACGGGACAATGTGATTTAGTGCTGTGGTTTGACTGGGTGAGTGAGTGGGTGCGAGTGAGGGTCGTTCGTTCGTTCGTTCATTCGTCGTACTGTGACTGACTGTGAGAGTGAGCTCAGCGCGGCGCCCTGCCTTCGCTGTTGCCGTCAGCAGTCGTCGTCAGCGTTCGTCGTCAGCCGTCGTCGTCGTCGTCGTCGTCGTCGCTGTCGGTTGTCGGTGGTGGTAGTGTGGTAGTGTGTGGTGGTGTTTGTTGGTTTGTTTGTTTGGCCAGCTGAGTTAGCGTGCTGTGATAGTTCAGGCTACCGCGCGAGTTGGACGGGAGGTCGGTCGGTCGGTCGGTCGGTCGGTCGTGTGTGGTGTGGTGTGGTGTGGTGTGGTGTGGTGTGGTGTGGAGTGGAGTGGCTCGATATGGCCATGTATGTCTGCAGCAGCTTAGTGACACTGGCCACATCACGTCAGGTCAGGTCAGGTCACGTCATGTCACGTCACGTCGTCAGTTCACACGTTCACGTCGTGGTCCACGGCAGGCAAAGCCGCGACATGCTGCAGAATATGAAGCGGGGGTACGTGCTTGACAGGTGCGGGTGCGGGTACATGTGCGTGCAAGTGTGCATGGTGTTTGCATGTGTGTGTGCATGTGTGTTTGCATGTGTCCCTGCGGCTTGCGATGAAGAGAGTGTGAGGAGTGCGTATGGCGTAAACAGGGCGTTGTCAACGAAGGCATGGCAGCGGCCGCGTAGTTTTGAGCGTTGTCCAAATTTCCAACTTCGAAGTAAAAGAAACAAAGAAAAAAAAAGGACCTGCTAGAAGCTCAATCGCTTTTTTCCGTCAACTACCCGCCCTGGGTAGCCACTCACTGAACAGCCGCTTGGAAACGTCCCGGCATCAAAGCGACTTTGCATCCATTTCATTGCAGAGATGGCTTCCTTCCGCAGTGTCGCCAGTGCTGCTTTGGCACTAGCCGCACACGAGTTTGGCGCCAATGCCGATATTTACATGCACAATCCGCCCGGCTCCAACAACCGCAACCGAGAGCGCAACCAGAACCGCAACAACGCAAACCGCTTGTTCGACAGCCAGAACAACGACAAAGGAGGCTACCCTTGGCGGGGTGACCGGGAGCTGCTCAATTCGTCCGATGCCATCGCCTTCTACGAGGGTTCCACCCTCCGTGTTGAGTGGACAAACCAGCACGCGTGCGGTGACGATCCTACCACTTTCTGCACGATGACGCTGCAGTACGCCTGCGAAGACACTATGCCGAACCTTCGCGACGGCTATCCTTCAGGACCCTTGGAAAGTGCGGACTCGCAGTACATCCTGTACAAGCAAGCCACGTTTGTCGACAACAACAAAGACGGCACGACCACAATCACTGAAGCCACGAAGGACAACTTCGAGTTCGGCATGCACGAAAACTTCACTTGGTTCAGCGACTGTGGCAAGCGGCGTCGCAACAAAGGACTCTACACTGCAGACCGCATCCTCAACCTCAACAGCGCACGAAGCACTCGTCAGAACCCCAATGGCGGCCAACGAGGCTTCGAATGCCCGGAGGAGCGAGACTACTACCCTTACTGGCACCCCACACAATGGAAAGACATCGCTGTTTTCGTTACCGACGAGAGTTGGTGCGATTACTACCGCGAGCACAGTCAGAACACCGCGGACCGCCAGTACTGCCTCATGACAACAACTCCAAGCACCACAGACAAGATGATCCCAATCGAAGAGCAGGAGTGCCTTCAGTACAACGGCAAATGGGTGACAGAACCGGCGTGGAACATTGACCCGCCGGAGTGTGCTGTCCACCCACGCTCTCGACAGAACCACCTTGGCAATGTTGGTCCTGTCTCCGCTGATGGGTTGCCCGAAACTCCGTACTACGACTGGACAATTCCAGAAATTCCGGCGGACATGGACACAGCAACGTGTGTGCTAAGAATCCGTTACAACATCAGTACGGGTGACTACGACAGTATGGGCGGCTTCGTGTCCACGTCGACGGAGTCTACTGGCGACACTGTGTTCGGCAGTGCGAACAACTGCGGCGAGATCCTCACCCCTCCCGCGCCAGTGAACACGCCTGCCCCCGCCCCACGTAATGGACGCTCGTCAGCTGATTCTGCGGCGGCCTCTGCGGCTACCCCGAGCCCGTGCAGCAATGTGCTCAAAGATCACAACCGCCCTCTCTACAACCGCCCTTACGTAACGGTGTTCGACTCGAAGCCGCAGCTCAGCCTGGCCATCAACACTGATCAAACCGGCCGAACGTTCCAGGACCGTTCCCATGTCTTCAATATCACCAAGCGGCCGTCGGGAGTCTCGTCCACAGCATCGATCTGGAACGTCAACGTTCGTGGCCGGCGTGGAAACATCGTCCAGTGCTATCCCGCCGTGGAATACGATTTCACGCCGGCCGATCTGGAGGTGAACATGGAAGACTACATTCACTTCCAGTGGTCCGGCTCTGACTACAACCAAGCGATCAACCCGAACAACGGCGAAGGCTGGAAATACTCTGACCGTCACAATTTGGTTCAAGTGGACAACATGAACTACAATGTCCCCGTCAAGTATTCTGAACAAAAAATGTTTTTCGCTGACGAAGACACTGCACAGTTGTTTGCCCTGCAAAACACTCAGGCCAACCTAGCTGTGGTTCGTCAGTTCTGATTGTTGTCGTGTCTTTTTTTTCGTTCCGTGTTCACTTTTGCTCTTGTGCCTCCGTTTTAGTTGGGTTTGAGACACAACAATACGGCGACGCAGTGCGGAACTTTTGTCAGCGGGCAGGCAAACGAACAAAACGATCCCACCAACTGCGGGAAACTCAACGCCGCTCCCGTGAGTGTCATGCGCCGCAGGCTGTTAAATACGGACCAGCGTTGGCATCACGTTCCACTTTTGATTCTTTGTAGGCAAAGTTCAACCCTGGACTTATGCAGGTAACTCAGGAGCGCGGGACATATTATTTCATGAACACAAGAGACAACAATTTCTCCAACAGAGCACAAAAGTGGTCTGTGACGATCGGTGGCATTTCTTCGGCCGAGGCGTTTGGATATGTGGTGCTGGGAGTCGTGACTGGATTTGTGTTGATTGCTGGCGCACTCGTCGTGGTTGTGTGGCGGCGAGACGGCAAGATCACCAAGGGTGGATTTGTGGCTCTCTTTGGCGGCTCCAAAGGGCGGGGTGGTGAGTGGACCCGTGACTCAGCTGACACGACACAACTCTGCGATGTTGACAGAACGCCGATGAAATTTTCTTGTGTTGTGTGCTAGGTGCTCGGAGAGCTTTGACGGAAGGCAGCGACGCTCCTCCGCCACCACCGCGACGTGGCAAAAAGAAAAAGAAAAAGAACAAGAAAAATGGTTTGTTGGACGGAGGCAAGCACACCAGCTATGTCTGAATACCGCAAAGACGGCAAAATTAATGAACCTGTGTCACAATTCCCAAGGGTTATAATTACTTCAATTGTTGCCTTTGAACATTTTTGCGAATGCATCGCCCGCCGACTCGAATGCTTTCTGCGTTTTTTGCCCCGCCTGTCGTTGAAATGGTCATTGTCGTTCAATGTCAAAAGTCGCACAACAGCAGAACCCGCACGCATCGTGAGTGGGTGTCTTACCTCGCCAAAAGTAGACCGAAGAGCCGCGGCTGCTGTCGATGGCGTTGACACAGAGCGATACGCCAAACCAAGACGCTGGACCAGCTCCTGTTGCTGCCGCTTTTTGATACCCTACGCATGTGGCATCATCAACGAGAAACGTTAAACTACACAACTCACACTCTCGCCATCACTACTGTTCTATGATGTGTTTTGACCTTGAGTTGAAGAATGCCAATTAAATCTTCAGCACTTCCATCTCTCCATAACACTTTGAAGTTCTCTTCAATACGCTGTGCGTCCATTCCCACAAGCTGGATGAGCACTTCAACCTTAGAAACTTCATTGTACACATATCGAGCGAAAGCGGCGTTGGTCGACTTGGACCGGCCTACAAAATAACGACAATGCGTCAAGAACGAGCCACAGCCGACACAATGGCAACTGGCACTCCGCACCGCTGCCTTGCTTGGACTGGCCCATGTCAGGAATTGCAAGAACTGCTGTCTTCACAACAGAGGTATCGAGCAAGAGCTGTTGTGAGCCGACAAGCCCGATACGCTTGCATCTGTGGGAAATTAGACAGTTTTGGAACATAGCAACATGTAAGCACCGGCAACTGTTCTGTAACGATGAGCAAGCTGATGTAACGTACTTGAAAATATTGTTCATGAACGCTGGCAGGAAAGTTGACGCGAAGCGGTCACAGAAGTTGTCGAAAAACAGCGGCGACAAGATGGATCGAATCAATGGAATTTCATCCTGCCATCGAAAATCACGTGAGTTGCAAAGTCACTGCGCGGATGTGCACACCTCGATCGCCAAATAACAAACACACCTGAAGAATGGTCTTGATTTTGGAAGCGTACGGCGAACTGTCGCCCACGTCTTCGATGTTCGCCCAATTTACTCTTGTCATGTCCACAAAACTTGGGCCACATTTTGCCATTATGTGCTCAATCAGAATTTTAATCGCCGCAGAGAGCATGTCGTAAAAGTATTCCGTCTCCGCCTCCATGTTAATATGCTCTTTGAACGGCTCTTGAATGAGCCGCACCACGATGTTGGCAACTTTGGGAACTGTTTCAGCGCAATATGCACCAGTGTTCACGACATAGCAAGCCACACGCACGTCCTTTTCCCGCAACCCGTCAATCGGCACTTCTTTTGGCAGCTTGACCGCAACTTCGTCGGCATACTTTCGGAACACCTGCTTGATTTCCTTCTGAAGCAGCATCAATGTTTGTCCGTTTGAGATCTCTGCACAATGCTCCAAGTTGTCACGAATGATCATGAACAAGTTGACGGCAGATGAATACCTACAAATACAAATACACGACGAAAAACCCCGCACAGTGAACAAACGCCCACTGAGAGATGGGAACAGCCGGATGCAGGTGCTTACTTGTCAAGCGACGACGACTTGTGGTCGATAGTCTCTTCATAGGACAGCTCGTCCACCATGTCATCCATGTTTTGCTTCTGTGCTTGAACGTAGGAGACCAAATGAGGCTCGAACGCACACGACACCTTCTTCAAGAATGGCGCCGACAGTGGGGCGCTATCAGAACTATCCTTGCCACCATTTTCTTTGGACTTGGATTCGTCGGATCCCGCAGCAGCAGCCTCTTCTGCAAACTCGGCGTCTTCAGTTGCAAATCGTTTGTCCATTTCTTTTTCGAAGGCCATGGATTGCGCCAGAGCGCGCACTAGTGCCTTCACGTCGTGAGGAGCGTCTAAAATAGTGACAATGTTATCACGGGTTTGCTCACAACAGGCCATCACGAGCCGGCGCTTCATTCTCCAGTCCTTCGGGAATACATCATCGAAATTGCGCGTCTCGTACTCGCGCAACACTTTCTTGATGTGAATGAAGTGTCGAGCAACATCCTCCAGCGTACTGGTTCGCGATGGGAATTTTCTCTGCAACGCGCGAATTTGCGTTTTGATAAACTGCCGAATGAGGGCTTTGTACTCATTGCCACCCATGGCAACAATCATCTTGCAGTCAGAAGCCAACCGCGTGGTTGGCGGGCACCCGTCAGTCGACTCTTCGAAGCCCAGCACCCCAATGCTCGAAAAGTCGTGGAACACCTCGTCCCTCAAATTCATTTTAATCTCCGACACGTTTTGAAGCAGTTCCTTAATTCTGGGCGTCCTTGTGTAGTCCTCAAAATGAACAGTCAATTCCGTGACCGCACCCATAAGGTTGGCCGCCAGTTCGAATCTCCCGTCCGCTGCCATGTCCTTCAAGCGATTGATTGATGTGATCAACATCTGCAGTCGCTTCAGAGCAGTAATGCTCGATTCCAAATTGTTCTTTGCGGCATCAAGCTGACGGATGTCTCTGCAAATTTCGTCAACCATTTTCTCTGAATCCTGCGCCTTACCTTTGATGTCTGTGATCTTGTTGAACAACTCGCTGATGGCGACTTTGCAGTCTGCGATTCCTTGACTGGCTTCCTTGCCAGACACAGCTTGGTCGCGGATTGCGGTGTAGATGTCTTTGTCCAACTCCGTGATTTGTGCCTCAATCTCTTTGGCGTAAACTCCCACGCCTTCGAGAGAGTTTTCATCGGGAAACTTGGCGTTGATGAACGCAACCGCATCAAAATCGGGGCTGTCCAACGGGTCCTCGGAAGGTACCACAAGGTCAATAGCCGCATTGACGTCAGCGGAGAAGTTCTCCGTGTCATAGAGCGGACGGTCAGCCACCTTGAACTCGCCACCGTTAGAACTCATGGCTGGCACTGTTCGAATCCACTTGCCGTGGGATCTAACCTAACTAACGCACAACCCTCTCGCCCGGGGCAGTCACACGACAACGCGCGATCGAGGAGCAGACCTGGACACTGAGTCCCTGCCCGAGACTTGCGCGTGGAAGATGGATACCCACAGCACATGCGGCACACACGCGCACACCGACAACCACACGGGCAACCGCCCACAGACAAAAAGAAACAAGCCGCGGCAAGAACCGCAAACAAAACCAGACGGGCAAGCAGGCAGCGGAGCAAGCAACAAAACGCACAACAAAACAAGCAAGCAAAAGCCGGGGATGTACTTTTCCAGCGCAACAAGCCCACCGACTTCACGACACTGTCGATTGACTTGCACTGCGTCTCTCACCCCATGGCTCATGTCATACCCATGACACCAACCGCTTCTGCCATATCAAATCCCACATCTCACCCTTCGCCTCTCACCTCTCACTCCTCGTTGCCGTCTGGGTCCCATTTCTCGTTTCGTCGTCACATTCGGCGCCACCACATCTTATCTCGTTTCACCCCAAGCTCCAAACACCAAACACTGACACTGACTCCGACTCCAACCGACTCCGACTCCGACGACAACAACAGGAATTTGCACCGACGACGACGGCAACAACGACTGCAACGAAGTAGTCATCGAAGTCATCGAAGTCATCGAAGTCATCGAAGTCATCATCGCAGTCATCGAAGTCATCGAAGTCGTCGAAGTCATCGAAGTCATCGAAGTCATCGAAGTCATCGAAGCGATGATCCGACTGCGACACTACGGACGACACTGCGACACTGCGACTGACTGTGACTGACTGTGAGTGAACGACTGACTGACTGAGACGGTGAGTGAGTGCGTTGACCGCTGACTGACTGACTCACTCTCACTCACTCACTCACTCACTCTCACTCTCGCTCACTCTCACTCACTTCATCAACTCAGCTGCTGCGAACTGCGTGGGTGGCGATCGCTTCTCTGCGTTGGCGGTTGGCGGGACGAAGGTGCAGCTGAGCGGTCCAAAATCATGGCAATGTTTTGGACATGGTGCACTGACTTAGAGCGGAACAACGGCTTGAGCAGTGTACAAATGACTTTGGAGCGGCGCAATGAATTCGGGGCAGTGCAGTGATTTTGGTGCAGCGCAAACGACTTTGGTGTGCAATGACCTCAAGTGGTGCATTGACTTGGAGCAGAACAAGCACTTGGAGTGTACTGACGTTGAAGCAGGGCAATGACTTTGAAGCAGAGCAAAGACTTTTGGAGCAGAGCAATGACGTTGAAGCAGTGCAATGACGTTGAAGCAGTGCAATGACGTTGAAGCAGTGCAATGGCTTTGAAGCAGTGCAATGACTTTTGGAGCGGCGAAAAGCTTGAACCTACTACGCTGCTGCAAGTCATTGCACCGCTACAGGTCATTACATTGCTCCAAGATGTTGCAGCGCTCCAGTCATTGCGCAGCTCAGAAGTCTTAGCAGTGCACAGCTCGAAGGCAGCGTAAGCAAGTCAGAATGCTGTCAGCAATTCCAGAAGCAAACTTTATAAATGCTTGACTCTTAGATCGCTACATGCACTTCGTTGGCGGGGCAGACTCATTGCTCGAGCGAGCCGCCGACACATGTCGTCGTCCAAGAAACGAACAGGGTGCATATTTGTCATGCGAGTAGCTCGGCGATAGCGCTGGGACAGCAAGAGAAACTCGTTAATTTAAAGAAGAGCCGCCTTCGCAGAGTATTTGGCGCGCGGGTCGCGGCGCAACTTCGTCTAATAGGATGGTGTCGGTGGCTTTGGCTCGCACTTCCCGTCGCACCATTCGCTCGTGCACTCGAAAGAATGCGTACAAGGACATCCGTTCGGGCGATTGGCCGGTTGTGAACATGGACTGGCTGGAGCTGGAGATCTGTTGAACGGGTTCATGCCGGGCAAGAGTGTCAGAAATTGATGCAACAGACCATTGTTTGAGCAGCAGCCATTCCATAACTTACGGGTGAGCGGCCGGCGAAGGGTGTGGCACGGGTTCCTGGTGATTATCGCAACACAGCTTAAAAGATCCGGCAAACAAGCAAATCGGCACAGCCCAAGAACAAAACAATCACCTCGCATGTCCCATTCTTCGCGCAGACTTTGCTTTTGCACTCTCTGCTTTTGCTGCATGGACAGCCATCTGGCCGCTCACTGGGCAGCTTGCACGGAGATGGTGGCTTGGGTGCTGGCGCCTGCCACAAACACCAACAAACGATTGGTGAGCACACCACAAAAACTGTCTCGAAGATGCGGCGCCACCCAACCTTCGGCGCCGGTGCTACGCTAGGAGACGGAGTGAAGTCGCAGACAGCTGCCAGTCGTCTGGACAGCTTGCGCGCGCGGGTAGAGCTTGTTGTTTTCGGGGTGATTGTTCGGTTGATCCACGTTGGATGGTATCCAGGCTACATTTGAGCAATCAGTTGGGATCAGATGCTTCTCAAGAATCACGATGGTTCGAGAGCACTTACTTGATCTGCGATCTGAGGATATGCTGCGTCACGCTGTTCGGAAAACCTGCACACATGGACCTCCGCAACGTCCATGTACGCCTCTGTGGTAAAAAAAGTATCACAAAGTACGAAAATACCACATTAACACCCTTGCTACCGTGACAACCAGCACATTCGGTTAAAACAACAAACCAGAAAAACTGGGTTTCCCGGTCCAAAAACTGTTTGTGGACGGGTACAATCCGAACACGAAACGAGCTGCTCTCGACGGAACAAACACATCATTCGTGGCGATGTACCTAGACCGTATCAAAGACCACAGTGACCAAGATGTTGCATTAGCCAACTACGCAAGCACCATTGGAGACAAGCAAGACGATGACACCACGCACTCTCCGTCGAAGAAAAAGTCCACACGTGGCGTGCATGCGCCTTCTGCCGCAGGATCTGCGTCGCCGGTGTGCCATTCGAAGCCGTAAGTGTGCCAGTTGTTGTCGACGAACTTTCTATTTTCATGCCCATTTTCTGAACCATTGACACTTCACCAACCACGACAAAACAACACGTCACCACAATCACATGCATAATTGCAGAGAGCACATCACATACCAAAGACTGGCATATGCGGGGCCTGTGCCACCGTTATTGGTGTAGAGGTAGTTGTTCAGATTCATGGTCCCGAATTGGCCGCCACAACCTCCCAATGGCTGACACAGAGCCAGGCACGATGCAGGGATTTCGATGTCAATCTCGTGGTTCACTTGACTGACAGGATCCCCGGTCACATTCAAAAACCTGTTTCCAACGCCGTGCAATACCAAACAAGCGTGACGGGGTGGCGCGAACGTGGGAGTGAAAACAACAATTACACTCACTGCTCGTCCGTTTTGCCCTCCAGCACAGGGTCCCCCGGCTCCCGGTGGGTTTCGTAGTGAAACGTCCACATGGCAAAAATCACTCCCTCCACAGCCGGCAAGCGTGCCTTTATTTCGAAAAAGCCCGAGGCGAACAGGTCTGCAGTTTGTACAAGGGCGCCGGAGGAATCTACTGGATGCTGTGATATGTTGTAGCGGGTCGTTAACCGTAAAATATTTTGTCGCACCGACGTCTCGTTGGCAAGTCCCGGTGTTCCGATCTCACCAACAGGCTGATTTTCAAGCAAGGCGACGTTAGCCGCAGCCGAGCCCTTCTGCAGAAGAATGTTAAATCGTTCTGGAACGAACCCTTCTTCCCAATATTCGTGCAAGTCCTCACTTGCGGGAGTCCAGCCACCTTCAGTGCTTGTCGGGAGACCAGTTTTGTGGTCAACGAGGCCATTGGCGTATGGCGCCCCGAGCTCATCAAGGTGAGTGAACTGACTAGTGTTGGCCCATCTATTTACGCCAACGTTTCCAGATTGCACCACATACCCATGCTGCTGCGTAACGAACGGAACAGCTCGGTGAGAGATCATCTCATCAATGTG
>ENA-OWNT01005188-OWNT01005188.1-seawater-metagenome-genome-assembly--contig:-NODE-5188-length-10914-cov-3.747901_pt1 | contig 10914 bp, 9 predicted proteins | sample MGYA00238136_ERZ651165 | MGnify/ENA primary metagenome ERZ651165 (study PRJEB26861, sample SAMN08777766) | seawater metagenome | isolation source: coastal seawater | place: USA: Florida | collected...
GACAAACGACAAACGACAAACGACAAACGACAAACGACAAACGACAAACGACAAACGACAAACGACAAACGACAAACAATAAACGACAAACGACCAACGACGACGACGCTGACGACGACCGACGACGACGCTGACGCTGACGACCAACAACAAACGACGACGCTGACGCTGACGACCAACAACAACGACGACGACGCTGACTGACGAACGAACGAACGAACGAACGAACGAACGAACGAAGTTCGATGACACCGAGGCGCGACAACGCAACGCAACGCAACGAACGCAAGGAAGGGCGTTGACTCACTCACTCACTCACTCAGTGAGCGGAAGGGAAGGAAGGAAGGAAGGAAGGAAAGACAGTGCGCGAACTGGAGTAGATCTTACAGAAATCTGCAAAACAGGAGGGCGCGACGACAAAGACAGAAATGTGCAAAAGTAGTCAGTCGACCAAACACCAACACAAACACAAACACAAACACCAAGCAGTGCTAGTGGCATTCACTTCAACCAACCTATGATACCTGATACATCACATGCATTCTACGCCTTGGTGCATTTTATGATTGCATTTGTTTCAAAGAGCAATGGCCCCTTCCTTGCTCTCTTTATCGTTGTGGAATCAACTAGAATGGACGTCATACATGCCGTCGTCACAATCACAATCACAAACCGCGGCAGTGAATCACGAGTGACTAATGACTGCCGCGGGACGCGGAACGGGAAATGGCAGCAAGAGGATGGACGGGTGGAGGAAGTATGAAAGGAGAACGATCGATCAACACGGATGGAAAGGAGCCATCAATCATCGAGCACCACGACAGATCGTGTCGATTCAGGTATGCACTGTGCGTGTCGTCGTCGACACTCGCAGTGCGAACGAACAACTCATGGTCAGTAAGTAAGGGTAATAAAATTGAAGCAAAAAACGGGGAGCGAACCGAGCATGATACAAGCGCGAAACCTCCGTCCGTCTATCGGTTCTGTCTGTTTGGTCCGTTTTGATCCGTTCGTTTGATCCGTCCGTTTGTTCCGTCAGTCGCCGCCGTCCGCGTCAAGCATGGTGCTCTCCTTGAGCATGATGGCGACGTTCTTGATGCTGAGCTTGCGGCGAAAGATCGCCTGGATCTTGACCGTGGCTTTGTGCAGCACCATGAAGTCCTGCGTCGCCTTGTTCGCTGGCGTCTTCACCGAGTACGTGTCGTGCACGTTGTTCGGGCTCGTCCAGCTCGACTCGCCCGTCTTGTTGTTGTGGTAGTAATAGGCGTTGTGGTGGGCGTCGAACAGCTCCGTCCACAGCGGCTTCTGCTCCTCCACGAACGTCAGCGTGATCTTCTTCTTCCTCTTCCCGTGCTTGGCCCAATGCTTGCGGTGGTACTTGGCCGCGACGCGCTTGAGCTCGCGGCCGTACAGGTGCTCACCCACATCTTGCGTCAAGATGGTGAAGATCTTCTGGTCCATGACGAGCAAAGCTCCAGACACATGGAAATGGTCGACGAGGTCCCCGAAAGGCTGATGCACACAACAACCGCACAGAAACAGGGACAGGACAGGGACAGGGACAGGGACAGCGACAGGAACAGATGCACACGATCAGCAAAACAGAGTGGTGGTCCAGAGAACAGCGCGAACACGCACGGCACTGCACGTACGTTGCGAATGATGACGACGAGCCGCATCAGTCCGTTGTAGAACAGCGTGAGGAGGAAGCACGCCAGCACGGGCACGATCTGGATACGAAGCGGCGGGTCGGCCGCGATGTACATCGTGTTGACCAGCACCACTGGCATGATCAACAGGTAGACGTCCATGAGGAGCCGCATGATCTGCACGAATGAGAGCGGAGGGTACAACATGGTCGCCGACTTGAGTTCTTGCATGTTATGGATGACCGAGGCCAAACAGTTGACGAGAAACGCGCGGACGCGCGCGGCGTCGGCGTCGTTCTTGGTCTTGGTGGCCAGCGACGCGAAGAGGTCGTCGTTCTGCAGGACCTGCACCAACCACCCGCGCATCGTCGCGATCGGCGTGTTCAGGTTCTCCATTTGCTTGACCTCGTCCTTTGTGAGGAGCCCCACGTTGCCGAGGTACAGCGGGAACTGCTTGCTCTCTTTGACGAACTCCGGAATCAGGTACGCGTAAGCCAGAAAGTGGAGCGCGTTCAGGTAGCGGTACAGCTGGTACTTGGAGCGCCTCGTCCTCTGAAAGTCGGGGTACACCGTCACGAAGTTGAGAGCCATGTTCTCCATCGACTGCTGCAGCTGCATGGCGCACTGAAAGCACCGCAGGTAGTTGTTGACGTTGAGGACGGTGTAGAAGATCAGCATGAAGGAGACGTATTCCTCGATGACGTCGTTCATCTCGGCCACGGCCGCGATGTGCGCCCGCACGTTCCACAGGGTCGTGTAACGGATCGCGTCGTCCCCGGCACCGGCACCGGCACTGGCCCCGGCACCGGCGGCTGTGTTGTTGGAGGCAGAAGCGCCACTGGTCGGCGTCGTGACCGAGTCGAGCAAGGAGGTCACCGTCGCGAGCGCTGCAGACAGCGCGGCGCTCGTCGTCGTCGCGTTGGCAGCCGCCAGGCCCGCCAGGCCCGCGTCCTCGCCGCCACCGCCTCCCGTGGAACCGATGAGGTTGTCGAGAGACGTTACGAGTGCGTCGTCGTCGGTGCCGTTGTTGCCGTCCAGGATGTCCCAGTCCTGCAGCTGCTTTAGAAAGTAGAGCACCCACAGCATGAGGCCGGCGAGGCAGGAGGCCTGGACGGCAGACCGCCACGAGCTGATGAGCGCGGTGCCGGACCACTTGGAGTAGAGGTCGAAGCCATACGCCATGGCGGAGCGGAACCCGGAGAGGGGCACGCCTTGGAAGTCGACCTTCTCCATCTCGGCGTACGAGCGGTCGCGGAACGCCTCCCAGCTCCGACTGTGCGTCAGGAACGTCATTTTGGCGACCTTCGAGAAGCTGTATTCCAGGATCTTGCGTTGCGGGGGCAGGCCGCCGCCCTGCGCCCGCGCCCGGCGCATCTCGACCTCGTTGGCTTTCTTCTGGCGCTTGGCCTTGGCTTCGGCGACGCACTCCATGATGTGGTCGCTGAGGCTGACCAGAATGAGGACGATGAGCCAGAACGCCGGGAGCGCGAACAAAGCGACGAGCTCGTCGGGTCTCATGTCGACGAAGCAGACCTTGGCCACGGTGCCGTCCGAGCAAACGTTCTCCGGTTCCGCTGTGGTCGTCGTCGGCGGGAGCGTCGACTCAACCGGCGGCACCGTCGTCTCGGCCACCGTCGCCATCGTGGTCTCGATGGGGAAGTCGGTGAATGCGCATTCGCAGCCACCGCAGTCGCACCCGTAGGTGTCCTCCAGCACGATGCAGTCATAGGACAGGGTGGGGGAGGAGTCCCAGAAGTCGCACGACTCCCCGAAGCAGTCCGATGGGTGGCATAGCTTCGTGGTCGTTGGAAACGCCGTCGTGGCGGTTGTTGTGGTGGTGGAGACGGCGGCGGTGCTGTTGCCGTTGCCGCTGCCGCCGCTACTATTGGTCGTCTGCGCCACGCAAACAGACGACAGACCAGCGATCGCGGCGGTTGCCACGTACAATTTTGCCCATCGGGAGCGCATGGTGGCGCGGGGCTGCATGTGAGCCAGCAGGGTGCGAATCCGCGCGTTCAAGCACATGCACTCGCGCGACACATACTTGGGCGGAGGTCGGTCCACGGGCCGTCAGGCAGGCCCGAGATCAACATGGCGTCTGTGCCTTGGTTGGTGGTTCGTTCGGGCGCAGACTGCCTTGTCCGCCCCACTCAACGACTTGGGCCAAGAAGCACCATTCACGAACCAGGACCGCAAATAAATATCAAAGGCGACAAAGTTCCTTGGATATTATATTGACCGCGCCCAACCTCCACGGCACGGGGTGGGGGGCTTGTTCACCGCAGGAGGGACTGTCAACAGACCAACAGACCAACAGACCAACAGACCAACCAGTCAACCGGCCAACAGACACACCAACCAACCGACCAACAGACACACCAGCTGACGGAACAAAGCAAACAGGCAAGCAAACAAACAAACAAGGACACAAACAAGGACACAAACCAACAAAACGAGGCAACGAACCAAACGAACCAAACGAACCAAACGAACCGTACCAACCAAACCAACCAAACAAACCAAACCAACCAAACCAACCAAACGAACCAAACGGACCAAACGGACCAAACGAACCAAACGAACCAAACCAACCAAACGAACCAAACCAACCAAACCAACCAAACGAACGACGGATGAACGAACACCGATCAAAGACAAAAACGAAAACGACAAAGAACAACGACGAAACGAAACGCAACAGCAACAGCAACAGCAACAACGAACGAACGAACGAACGAACGAACGAACGAACGAACGACAGTCAGTCAGCCAGTCAGCCACTCACTCACTCACTCACTCACTCACTCACTGTGGAACTGCAAACCACCCCCAACAGTACAGTACCAGTACCGTGAGTACTACTGCTCAGTACTAGTACTGCTACTCGCACAGTATCAACACAGTCACTCACTCACTCACAGTCAGTCATTCACTCACAGTCATTCATTCGTTGGTTGGTTGGTTGGTTGGCTGTTGGTTGGCGGTTGGCGGTTGGTCGTCGTTCGTCGTCGGTTTTTCTTCTTCCTTGCTTGCTTCTTTGCTCTTGCTGCTTCATTGCTTGGAAGTTTGAATGTTCGTTCGTTTGCTCGTTCGTTCGTTTGTTTGTTTGTTCGAATGCTGACTGTATTGGTGGCTTGCTTGCTGATGGCTTGCTTGCTTCACATTGCTTCACCGCTTGTTTTCTTGCTTCTTCTCTTGCTTGCTTGCATCGCCGCTTGCGTGCGTGCGTGCGTGCGTGCGTGCGTGCGTGCGTGCGTGCGTGTGTGCTTCTTCGGTTGCTTGCTTCCTGCTTGATCGTTCGCTTGTTTGCTCCATCACTTTACTTTATTGTTTGCATCACGTGTTTCTGACTTCATCGCTTCATGACTTGCATACTTGCATACATGCGTACTTGCCTGCTCTCTCTATGAATGCAACGTGCGACGGCAGGTGTACTGCTTGGGAATCTCCTCCTGCCCGACCACTCCATCGTTGCTGCCGTCATTGCATGGCGAATTTGATGCAAGTCCTCCCGCAAGGTGGCTTATGACTTGTGGCAGCTTGGCCGGTGACGCGACAGGTGATGACGAGCTTGCACCTCGGACTGCACCTCGTAGCCGCACCTGCTTGCAGCAGACGTGCACAAAGTATTCGCAGAGATATCGTGTCCGCAGGTCACGAGGAATGGCACTTGTGATGCTTGCTTGCTTGCTTGCACTCCTATCAATTGTCACGCCACGTAAGAAAACACTTCCCCCGCGATTGTTTTTACTTTTTTTGTGTGTTGTTGTTGCTGCTGCTGCTGTCGTCGTCGTGGCAGTTAGTCTGGACGCAAACAGCTACCGAGCGGCCACACTCACCTTGTCGTGCTGCAGCAGCTACCCTGCTTGCTTGGAGGTTGTCGCATCATGCAGAAACTGTACTTTGAGGAAATTGAGCCCGTGGACGACAATGAGGCGGACGGCGTGTCCATGGTCCACAGCCACGACGAAGTGGGCGAACCCGACGCGGCGGCTGCCGTCCCCGTGGTGTCGCAGCACGCCACCTTGGCAGACGCCCGACGCAACGCGCAGCCGCCTGTGCAGTCCACTGAGGAGCAGCCAGCCGACGCCGCGGCCGCCTACGACGAAGACCAAAACGTTGCCGCGCGAGACTCCCACTCCGCCATTCCCTTGCCGGGTGGTGGCGTGTGGGTCAGCCTCGACGACTCCATCGACGGACCCTGCCCCGGACCGCGTTCCGGGCACACCGCTGTCGCCCTCGGTGAGCACGTGTATGTGTTCGGAGGTCACACCAGCCAGCGAGACGACGGCGCCTACCTGTTGGATCCCACGCTGTACAAGCTCAGCCTCTCCAAAATGAGATGGGAGATCGACGGGACGGACATGGTGTTGCCGAGCGGCGACGTGGAGCGCATCATCCGCGACAGCAGCCTGTGCGTGATTGGCAAGCAGGCCAGCGACGCAGTGATCGCGGAAGCCACTGCGGCGGAGGAGATGAGCATCCTCCCAGAGGTCATGGACTCCGCGCAAGAGAACGCCAGTGGCAACCAAGCGCTGCCGGCACCAGGGGGCGTCCGCGCCGACGACTCTGCCGAGGGCAGCAGCGCCGCCACCGCCGACGATGGCGGGGCAGGTCCCGAAGAGGCACTCGAGGGCACGGCTGCGGCGCCGTGTGCCAGGACCTGGCACTCCGCAGACGTCGTTGGAGACGAAATGTTCGTCTTGGGTGGCTGCCTCGACGCCCCGGCTTCTCAGCAGTTCTGGCAGTACACCGCAGCTACCCCGCAGGGTTCCTGGGCCAGCTTGCCGGGACCGCCCTGCCACGTCGAGGGCCACAGCACCGTTGCGCTGCCCTCTGAACCCTGGCACTGCCTCGTCGTCATCGGCGGCGGCACGCGGGCAGAGCCGCATGGGTCCGACAAGGTCATGCTGTTCGACTTCGAGACCGAAGTCTGGCGCGAAGTGTCGCCTCGAGTGCGTGTGGCAGCCGGGCACGCGAGCGCCACCACGGCCGAACCAACACCCTCGCCCCCGAGGCGCCGGTGTGCCATCGCCATTCCCAGCCTTGTCCAGCACAGCTCCACAGACGGTGCGGGCGGCCATGCCCACGACGCCGGCCATGTCAGCATCGCTGTCGAAGGCGGCTTTCTGTACGCCGGGGAAGCGCTCGACCCGCCCTTTGCCGCCGGAACTTCGCCAGTGTACGGGTGGTCACTGGAGTGCCGTTTGCCGCCACACGTGATCGAGGGCGCCGATGGAGGGCGCGTCGACTGGTCCTCAATGTCCGATGCCGAGGTCTCCGCCTGCTTCGAGTGGGTCGCGACGCCAGGCTCTGCGAAGCTGCCTTGGTCTGAGGCAGCTTTCGCGCTAGGCTCGTTCGGCGCGGCTTCCCGCACAAAAACGTCTACGAAAACACCAAAGTTGACCACCATCGTGAGCGCAGCCGTTGTTTTCGGCGGGTACCGTCGCCGCAGGCTGATGGAGCACGCCGCCACGACCCCTACGGTGTCAACGGCATCGAACAGCGGAGAGGGTGGCAACTCGCCTTCACCGAGCAGAGGGTCCGGAAGGTCGAGCCGGCGCCGTCGCTCCAACGTGTCGAGTGGCCATGGGTGCGAGCGCAGTCATGCCCACGCCCATGGCCACGGCCGCAACAACGTGCACGAGTCTGACTCCAGCGCTGACGCCGATGCCGATGCCGATGCTGACGCCGATGCCGATGCTGACGCCGATGCCGACGCCGACGATCAATCTGCCGGGCCCGCGGGTGTGGGCGGCAGCGGCGGTGCCGCGCAGCCGCACGGCGGCGAACCACAACCGAATCTAGCTTCACCTGTCAGTCGACGACTCCGCACCCAACGCCCTAGGCATCCACAAATGCCTCACACGAGCGAGTCGATCGTCGACCACCATTTGACCCTTTGGCAACAGCATCAGCAGCATCAGAAGCAACAGCAGCAGCCATCCCAGGAATCTTCTGCTGGCGCGGTGACTGGCAGTGCGTCCAGCAGTCGCCACGCACCGACACCACAATCGGAGGTGTCTTTTCTGATCCAAAACAGTGGTATGCAAGACTACGATGTGCGCGGCAATGGAACGGGGAATAAAGTCAGTTTGTTCGGACCGGGGCGCATTTCTGGAGGCACACTGCTGCGGCTGCCGGGGAAACGCAGTCTCGGGCTGTCGCGCGAGATGACGTACCCGCACTATCTTTTCCTAGGCGGCGACAACAACGGTGAGAGAACTCGTGCGCGTGAGAAGCGACAAGCACGCAAGCTTTGATGGTGTGGTTGAACGGCCGTTTCCCTCATGTCCCACCCTGCCCCTCTCTGCCTCTCCTGTGTGCACATAGGCCGAGCATCGCACATTTTTGCTTGGGAGTTGGTGGCGTCGGAGGTGTGTGCGAAACGGAATAAAAAGCTTCTGTTTGTGAGGACCCATCGCAGCAGCCGTTGGTGACTGATGTGGCCTGTGTTTGCTGCCCGTTCTTGTGACGCATGATAAGGATTTCGTTGCGGAGCATTTGGTGAACTGCCCAGTCTGCGGAACACCTGACCCTGCCATGACCTGCGGCGGGTGCCGCTTCATCAAGTAAGCTGGACTTTTTGCTCAGTACAATATGGCGAGAATGTGCCTCACTGTGTCCGAGTGTCCGATCGCTGACGTTGGTCTTTGTTGCTGCTTGTTGTGTTCCTCAACATTGCGCGTGTTGGCCTGGCCTTGCCTGCGCGCCAGGTACTGCTCGCGAGACTGTCAAAAGTCGCACTGGTACGCAAACTACTTCAGAAACCTGGCATTCGCGGCACCGCGTGTGTGCCCGCCGGCCACCCGCGCGATTCCGAGGGCTCACCTAGACATGTGTGCGCGCGTGCTCTGCTGCAATAGGTCCAAGCTTCACCCCCCGCACAAGGTGATGTGCCGCGAACTGAAAAGCCGCGTCGAGGACCAGCTCGCGAAAGCCGCCTTTGAGTGATGCGGACTCTCAACAGCTTGCAATTCTTCACGTATGACAGTCGGTGCTGCTGATCATCTGCCAAAGTACTCCTCCCCGAGTACGGGAATGCACTGCTGTGGCGGCGAACCGCCAGACGGCGTCCATCGCCACGTTCTCTTGGATCGTGTATTGACAAGGAGTACACTTGGCTTCAGTACCAAACATATAGTTTAGTTCTCTCGTCCAGATTTATCTGCATCATCTACATGTATTTGCACGTATGTGCGGGAGTGTGGGTATGGGGGCACGGACTTGTGTTCAGTGACGTGGGGACGGATCAACAGAGATCACAGCCACCGTCGACGTTAATCACAGATGACACCCACGTCACTCACAACCCACGGACACGACTGGCATCGCAGACATTGCAGATCGCATCGTGACAGAGCACGCAGCGCATTACCATACTCCACTACAGCATCCATCAGTCTATGATACATCGAACATCGAACATCCAGACGACCAACATCCCATCTCAATCACGGCATCCGATTCATCATCAATCAGAATCAGAATCAGATGTACCAGCACAAGCACAAGCACAAGCACAAGCACAAGTACATTGTTGCGAACATCGTGGGACGGCGAAGTCAATGAGCAGTACACTGTCAAACCCGCGAACACAGAGAGCAGAGAGCAGGGAGCAGGGAGCAGGGAGCAGCAGGGACCATAAGAGGAGCGAGTTGTGAGTGAACTGTTAGTCACTGCTTCCTGACTGACTGACTTCCTGACCGACTTCCTGACTGACTTCCTGACTGACTTCCTGCCTGACTTCCTGACTGACTTCCTGACTGACTGTGGAACTGACTGCCTGACTGACTTCCTGACCAAGGGGTAATAGCTCCGGTGTAGGCGTTGTGAATTCCGGGCCATTGTTGTCATGGGCAGTGGCGTGTTTAAGAAATACTTGCGTAAACAGATCATACAGCTCCCATGAAAAGGCAACAAAGCAGTCGCACGGCCGACCCCAGGAGTCGCAGAATTCACAGTTCTTGGGGTCAAACGCTGTATTGGCGTCGGTAAGAACTTTTTCCAGAGCATTATACCGTTCCTTACGTTCAAAAACATTGAGCAAGTACATTTCGTCTTCGTGGTGGTTTCGAGTGGCGTCTGCGAAGACTTCGATAAGCCACTTGCGCTGACTCCCCCAGAACTGGTCATATGCCTCTCCCACCCATGCAATATCCGCGGTCTGTGGCCGAGCCTCTAGTGCTGATGAGTCTATGGCATGCAACACCTTGGTCTCGTTGACGAGCGTCGTTGCTGCTGGGACCAGATCTTGCAACATGCTAATGGTGTCTTTGATGCTCTTCATCGCCGGGGCGTTCGATGTCAACCCGAACTTTTGTTTCTTCCACAGCCCGCAACTGAGTAATAGTGATCCTGCCACGCGACACACCCTCCTGGCCACTGACGACGCGTAGCCACCGTGTGTTCCTGAATCAAGCTCCACAGAAGCGGTGGACACGTTCTTCACAGTTGGATGACGAACTCGGCTCGCGTTGAAGAACGCCAAATTTTTGACGACGGCAAACTGAGGTCCTGCTCAATTATTGGCCGTCCGTTTTCTCGAACGAGTGTTGCATACAAAAAAAAACAAAAAAACAGGCTTTCACAGTCAGTCACTGCCGACGAGCGACAAGGACGCATCTACGCGTCACAAAGCCACACACACACACACACACACAACCACTCCACAAAGAAACAAACAAAGAAACAAAGAAACAAATGCAGTTGGTGGACGGACGGACGGACGAGACAACAGACAAAGCAACAAACCTGCTTCGATCTTTCTGTGCTTCTTTCTGCTTTCTGTGGCAAAACAAAGTACCCGCCGGGTAAGTTGCGAGGATGGAGCAAGGAGCCGCGCACTGTCACTGTCGCATTCACTGTCGCACTGTCCGTCGGCGAGACAGAGGACAGAAGCCGACCGATAGACCGACCAACAAAACAGCTGTCATGCTGTCATGCATGGTTAGTTACCGCAAAGACATGGTCCACCACTTAGTTGAGCCACGCTCGCAGTATCAACAAAACTTCGCGATCTCACGCCACTCGCCGGCGTTCAAGTCCCACAAATCAATCAATCACTCAGGCATAGATAGATGCGATGCATACGGTGGATACAGATAGATGGTCATCACACCTTCCTTCCTTGCTGGACTGACTGACTGACTGACTGACTGACTGTGGAACTGACTGACTGACTGTGGAACTGACTGACTGACTGACTGACTGACTGACTGACTGACTGACTGACTGACTGACTGACTGACTGACTGACTGACTG
>ENA-OWNT01005189-OWNT01005189.1-seawater-metagenome-genome-assembly--contig:-NODE-5189-length-10909-cov-3.414420_pt1 | contig 10909 bp, 11 predicted proteins | sample MGYA00238136_ERZ651165 | MGnify/ENA primary metagenome ERZ651165 (study PRJEB26861, sample SAMN08777766) | seawater metagenome | isolation source: coastal seawater | place: USA: Florida | collected...
GCCGCGGCGGATGTAATCCTGGATCTCGTTGGTGATGTGCGGGATCACCTGCACGGTCTTGCCGAGATACTCGCCACGGCGCTCCTTGCGGATCACCGATTCATAGATCTGGCCGGTGGTGAAGTTGTTCACCTTCTTCATGCGGGTGCTGATGAAGCGCTCGTAGTGGCCGAGGTCGAGGTCGGTCTCGGCGCCGTCGTCGGTGACAAAGACCTCGCCGTGCTCGAACGGGCTCATGGTGCCTGGGTCGACGTTCAGGTAGGGATCGAGCTTGCGCAGCCGGACCGAGTAGCCGCGGGCCTGCAGGAGGGCACCGAGTGCCGCCGAGGCCAGACCTTTCCCGAGAGAGGAGACAACGCCGCCGGTGATGAAAATGAATCGCGCCATAGGTGTCGCTGCTCCCGTGAAAACCGAATTCGAGATGGTTTGCGATTCACAAAAAACCGCTAACTCACGGGAGTCCATCTATAACGGATTCGCGTGAGAAGGGCAATAGAACCGCAAGGTGTTGTTGCGTGCGTTACCGTCCGCTCAAGGTATTGTAGGCTTTGCCGAAACTTAGTCCGCTTTGGGTGTCAGCGGAGCGTCGTCGCCCTGTGCAGGCGGCAGCAGGCTGTCGCCAGAAGGCACCTGAACCGGGGTGCTTTGCTCCTCGGTTGCGGGTGCCTGGGTGCCCAGACGGTCCAGCACGGAAACGCCTGCGGCCTTCTCGGCGGCAATGATCGTCAGAGCCAGCGAGGTGCAGATGAAACCGATGGCCAGAACCCAGGTGAGCTTGCCCATTGCCGTCGCCGCCGCGCGCCCGCTGACCGCACCGCCACCACTGCCCATGCCAAGCCCGCCCCCTTCGGAGCGCTGCAGCAGCACGATGCCGATCAGAGAGACGGCAAGGATCAGGTGGATGATGAGGACGACGTTTTCCATAAGAGGTTCGGCTCTCCGGCTTTGACGGGGGGTATCTATGCAAGATTGCGGCGGGGGGCAAGGGAGGATTGCGCCCTGTGGCGCGGTTGCCGGTTCGCGCCCCTGCAACCGGCCTGTCGGGCGCGTGTCCGCCTGTTCACGAGAGTATTATCGGGACGCGGTAAATTCCGGTTGAACAGGGGCGGGACCGTTCCCAGTTCGGTCCGGACCACAGGTCTTGAGGGAGATGATCATGAACATCAACGGGCTTATCGAAAGCGTTCTCGGATCCGGCAGCGCCGGAGTGCGAAATCAGGGCGCCAGAAATCAGGGCGGGCCGGCCGGACCGGCCTCCGGCCTGCCGGGCGGGCTGGTCGGCGGCGCTGCCGCCGGGGGCATGATCGCCCTGCTGCTTGGCACCAAGAAAGGCCGCAAGCTGGGCGGCAAGGCGTTGAAGTACGGCGGGCTCGCAGCTGTGGGCGGCCTTGCCTACAAGGCCTACCGCGACTGGCAGACCAACCGCCCTTCGGGGACCGAGGCCGACCCGCTGGGCCTGCCCAAACCGCCCGCCGACAGCGGGTTCGACATCGACAACGACCGTGACAGCGGGGGGCAGGATTTCCGGCTGACCCTGATGCGCGCGATGATCGCGGCGGCGAAGTCGGACGGCCACATCGACAAGGCGGAACACGAACGCATCCGCGCGCAGATCGACCAACTGGGTCTTGGCGCGCCCGAGAAGGCCGCTCTGTTCGACTATTTCTCGGCTCCCTCCGACCCGGCGGCGATGGCGGCGCTTGCTCGCTCCGGCGAGCAGCAGGCCGAGATCTACCTTGCCTCCGCCCTCGCCATCGACCCGGACACGGCAGAGGAACAGGCCTATCTGCATGCGCTGGCAGGACACCTCGGGATGCCCGAGGGGCTGCGCGATCACCTCGACCTCGAGGCCGGTGCGGCGCGGCGTCAGGCGGGCGAACTCGCCTGACGCGGGCAGGTCAGGGCAGGGCGACGTCGGCAACGAACCCGAGGTGGTTCGAGCCGAGCCCGGCCCCGAAGGTGTGGATGTCGCTGACCTGCACACCGCCGCGCACCAGAAGCTGGTCGATGGGCAGGCCGAAACGGCCTGCCGCCACCGGCCAGGAGGCGGGCTGGCCGCGGATCACGCGCATTCCGGTGCTGCCGAGCACCTGCCGCATCGGAAGGCTCCACGGCGGCATGTTGTAGTCGCCGACCACGGCGACCGGGCCGGTCAGCCAGTCGTACTGCGATTTCAGCCGCGCGATTTCGGTCTCGGCGATGCCCGGCATCCAAGGCTTGGCCAGATGGTTGGCGACGAGGAAGCCACGCTTGCCCGACTGCGTGGCATATTCGAGCACCATGTAGCGCTTGGGAAAGCCGGGGGCGATCCGCATGGCCCATGTGCGCACCACCTTCAGGTTCGTGGCCACCAGCATCGTGCAGCCCTTCTCGCAGGGCGAGACGAAGTCATAGGTCGCGCGCAGCCGGTCGAGGGTGGAGGTCAACGCGCCCGCCTCGGTGAAGACGAGGATGTCGGGCTGTTCCGCCAGCGCGGCATCGACGATCCGGTCCGCCGACTCGCTGTTGCTGGCCAGCACGTTGAACCAGAGGATGCGGACATCCGTGGCGGCCTCCGGATGCAGCGGTTGGCTGATGGTGCGGTACTCGGAATAGAGCCAGCCGCCGCAGCCGATGGCCACCAGCGCCAGCAGCGGGCCAAGGCGCCGCGCCCCGAGCAGAAGGGCAAACAGGGCAAAGAGCAGGCCGATGGCGAAAAGCAGGGGTGAGAAGGGATCGACCAGCCGCGCAAAGGGCCCGATCACGGAGTTGGTGGGGCAGTCCATCGCGACGGCGCCGCCGATGATCGACAGGGCCGACACCGTGATGGTGGCACCGCCAAAAGCTGCTTTCGTGCTCAACGGCCTCGTTCCCGCATTGCCCACCGGTCCATCTGCCGCGCGCGACAGGGGCGTGGCAATGATCTAGCATCTGATCATCACGGCGCCACCCCCGGTTTCGTCGCATATGATCAAACAGATGGCCTCTGGACAAGCCGGGGACGGCGGCGCAGTCTCGGTTAATGCCACACGATCACCACTCCCACGACGATGCGCATCCGCACGCCCTGCTTCCCTCCGATCCGGCACTCCGGGTCAAGGCCCTCGAAACCATCCTGACGCGAAAGGGTCTGATCGATCCGGCGGCGCTGGACGAGATCATCGACACCTACGAGAACAAGATCGGGCCGAAGAACGGCGCCGACGTGGTTGCCCGCGCCTGGAGCGACGCGGGGTTCCGCAAGGCCCTGCTGGAGGATGCCACCGCCGTGGTGCGCGATCTGGGCTATTACGGCCGTCAGGGCGAGCATGTCGTGGTGGTGGAAAACACGCCGGAAACCCATAACATGGTCGTCTGCACGCTCTGCTCCTGCTACCCGTGGTCGCTGCTTGGCATTCCGCCCGCCTGGTACAAGTCCGACGCCTACCGCGCCCGCGCCGTGCGTGAGCCGCGCAAGGTGCTCGCCGACTTCGGCGTGACGCTGCCAGAGGGGACCGCCGTGCGGGTCTGGGATTCGACCGCCGAGATGCGCTATCTTGTCCTGCCCATGCGCCCCGAAGGGACAGAAAGCATGCCAGTCGAGCAACTGGCCGCGCTGGTCACCCGGGACAGCATGATCGGAACCGGCCTCGCAAAGGCCCCGGCATGACCCGCATCCATGACATGGGCGGCCGGTTCGGCGACGGGCCGGTGCAGCCGGAGGGCGAGGACGAACCGATTTTCCACGAGGAATGGCATCGCCGTGCCCTGGCAGTGACACTGGCCACCGGCAGCCTTGGCCAGTGGAACCTCGACATGTCGCGCCATGCCCGCGAGTCGCTTGCGGTGCCGGATTACGCGACCTTCTCCTACTACGAGAAATGGATCGGTGCCGTTGCGGACCTGCTGGTCGACAACGGGGTCCTGACCCGCGCCGACCTTGCCGGAGAGGACAGCCCTGCCGATGGCGCGGCGCATCCGCTGGCCGGGCGGGCGCTGACCAAGGACAAGGTGGCGGGCGTCCTGTCGCGCGGCGGCCCGACCACGCGCGAGAGCAACGTCGCGCCGCTGTTCGAGCCGGGGCAGGCGGTGCGCGCCCTGCGTCCGGCGGCCAACCGGCTGGTCGATGGCGGGCACACGCGGATGCCCTCCTACGTGGCCGGGGCGCGGGGGCGCATCCTGATGGCGCACGGCGCACATGTCCTGCCCGACAGCAACGCTCACGGTTTGGGCGAGGCGCCCGAGCCGCTCTATGCCGTGATCTTCCCGGCCGGAGAACTCTGGGCCGCGCCCGAGAACCCGGACGACGAGGTGGTGCTGGATCTCTGGCAGTCCTACCTGGAGCCGGCATGAGCGAGATTCCGGAACCCGTCTTTGCCGAACCCTGGCACGCGCAGGTCTTTGCGCTGACGGTGCACCTCAGCGAGGCCGGGCGTTTTGCCTGGCCGGACTGGGCCGAACGGTTCGGGGCGACGCTGAAGGCGCACGGGCTTGCGCGCGACCTTGACGGTGGGGACGACTACTTCAACGCCTGGCTGGAAACGCTGGAAGCGATCCTCGCCGAGGATGGTATCGCCGATCCCGTCGAGGCGGCGCAGGTCAGGTCGGCGTGGGAAGCCGCCTATCTCTCCACCCCTCACGGCAGCCCGGTCCGGCTCGCCGGGGACTAGGCGCTACTCGTCCACGTCGTCCATGTCGGATTGACCCGAAAGGGCGCGGCGCACGTGGCTCCAGCTGAGCCCGATCCCGAGCACCAGCGAGAGCGCGAGAATGCCGACCCAGACGTTCGCGTCGCGGTTGTCGAGCGCCAGTAGGCCGAAGTCGTGCAGCACCCAGAGCAGCGCGGCGACCAGTGCCAGCACCAGACCCATGCCAAACGGGCCGATCGAGCGCAGGGTCGCGCGCAGGTAGATGATGTAGCCGACCAGCAGGAACAACCCGATGAGCACCACCAGCGAGAGCTTGTCGCCGCTCTCGGCGCGGGCCCAGGTGATGTAGTTCCATCGAGTCGGATTGTAGGTGGCGCCCAGCAATATGAAGGCGAAGATCCATCGTACGATGATGCCCATTGCCGCGTATGCCCCTGCGCCTGCCCCTTCTGCCCGAACAGATGTGCAAAAGCGCTGAGGTCTGTCCAGCCTTTCGCGCACGAGGGTCCACTTTCCGGTTTCGCTGCGGCAGAGGCATCGCTATACCGGCGCGGGTTTGATCCACATTAAAGCAGAGGACCTGAAATGGCCAATGTCGTCGTGGTCGGCGCCCAGTGGGGCGACGAGGGAAAAGGCAAGATTGTTGACTGGCTGAGCGAGCGTGCGGACATCATCGCGCGTTTCCAGGGTGGTCACAATGCGGGCCATACGCTGGTGATCGACGGTGAGGTGTTCAAACTCTCGCTGCTGCCCTCCGGCATCGTGCGCGGCGGCAAGCTGAGCGTCATCGGCAATGGCGTGGTGCTGGACCCCTGGCACCTGGTCAAGGAGATCGACGGCCTGCGCAGCCAGGGCGTGACAGTCAGCCCCGAGACGCTGATGATCGCCGAGAACACTCCGCTGATCCTGCCGATCCACGGTGAGCTGGACCGCGCCCGCGAGTCGCAGAACTCGGTGGCCAAGATCGGCACCACCGGTCGCGGCATCGGGCCCGCCTACGAGGACAAGGTCGGGCGCCGCTCGATCCGCGTGGCCGACCTCGCCGACGACGCGACGCTGGAAACCCGCGTCGACCGTGCGCTGGTGCACCACAACGCGCTGCGCGCGGGTCTCGGGCTCGACCCGGTCGACCGCGACAAGCTGCTGGCTGACCTGCGCGCCATCGCGCCCGCCGTGCTGGAGTATGCCGGGCCGGTCTGGAAGGTGCTGAACGAGAACCGCAAGGCGGGCAAGCGCATCCTCTTCGAAGGCGCGCAGGGCTCGCTGCTCGACATCGACTTCGGCACCTATCCCTTCGTGACCTCCTCGAACGTGCTCGCCGGTCAGGCGGCCACGGGCACCGGCATCGGGCCGGGCTCGATCGACTTCGTCCTCGGCATCGTCAAGGCCTACACTACCCGTGTGGGCGAGGGCCCGTTCCCGGCTGAGCTGACCGACGAAGTCGGCCAGCGCCTGGGCGAGCGGGGCCACGAGTTCGGTACCGTGACGGGGCGCAAGCGCCGCTGCGGCTGGTTCGACGCGGTCCTGGTGCGCCAGACCTGCGCGACCTCGGGCGTCAACGGCATCGCGCTGACCAAGCTCGACGTGCTGGACGGCTTCGAGACCCTGAAGATCTGCGTCGGCTACGAGCTGGACGGGCAGCGGCTGGACTATCTGCCGATCGCCTCGGACCAGCAGGCGCGCTGCACGCCGATCTACGAGGAAATGCCGGGCTGGAGCGAGTCGACCGAAGGCGCGCGCAGCTGGGCGGACCTGCCGGCGGAGGCGATCAAGTACGTGCGCCGCGTCGAGGAACTGATCGAATGCCCGGTGGCGCTGCTCTCGACCTCGCCGGAGCGGGACGATACCATCCTGGTGACCGACCCGTTCGCGGACTGAGGCGGCGCATTGGGTTTCGCCCCGGCGAAACCCAGGCCTCCGGCGGGGATACTTGAGACCCACAGAAGCAGGGGAGGGGTTCGATGGCATTGTCCTACAAGGCGCGGAGGCGCTGGGCGCTGGTGATCCTGCTGGTCGGCCTGCCGCTCTACATCGTGGTGGCGGTGACGGTGATGAACCTGCTGGGCCGCCCCTCGATCCTCGTGGAGCTACTGGTGTACGTGGCGCTGGGCGTGCTCTGGGCGCTGCCCTTCAAGTTCGTCTTCAAGGGGATCGGACGCGACGACCCGGACCCGCGGTCGCGGTGATCGGAGAATGCGAAAGGGCGGCCCCGGGGCCGCCCTTCGTCATTAAGGGGTCTTCGATCAGCCCGCGGCGCGGGCGTCGGGGCGGAAGCCGATGTCGTGGGTCGCGGTGAAGCGTCCGCCGCCGGTCTTCTCGATCTTGCCCTCGCGCAGCAGTTGGCCGAAGGAGCGCAGACCGTCCTCGCGGTTGAACTCGTTGTGCTGCACCTGGCGGACCTTGTTCATCAACTGCGGGCGCGAGAACTGTTCGCGGCCCTCGACGAAGGACAGGTAGGAGGCGGCAGCCTCGAGAAGCTCGCGCAGCTCGGTCGCGCCCATGTCGGCGGCGTATTTCTCGAACCCACCCGATTCACCCGCCTCGGCCTCGGGGGCGGAGACACGGCGCGGACGGACCGGGCCGCGGGCCGTGTCCTGGTCGAGATCGACACGCTGTTCGGCCACCAGCTTGAGCGGTGCGGGGCGGGATTCGCCCGAGGGCCGCTCGGGGCGGGCTGTGCCGTTGGGGCGGGGGCGGCGCGGGCGCACCACGTTTGCGAGATCCTCGCGGTAGACATCGTCGCCGGAGGCGTCGCCCGGATTGCGGCCGGCACTGCGCTCGGCCTCGGTTGCGGCGACGGCAGCGCGCAGGTGGCGGTAGGTTTCGCGGCTGGTCGAGGATTCGGCCTCGCCCATGCGTGCTTCTGCGGCGGCCATCAGGCGCGACACGTCGCTGTCGGACTGATCGGCGACGAGGCGGGCGGGGCTTTCCGGGGCCTCGGGGGTCTCGTCCTCGACGGCCTCGACCTCTGCCGCGATTTCTTCCTCCTCGGCGGGCCGCAGGGCTGCGATCTCCTCGGCATCGTTTGCCGTTTCGACGGTTTCTTCCCCGGTCTCAGCGGCTTCGGGCAGATCCTCCGCGTGCTCGGCCTCGATCTGGGCGAGTTCGGCCATCAGGTCGGCCTCGTCCTCGGGAGAGAGCGAGCTTTCGTCCTCGTCCATCACGGCACGGGCTGCGGCCTCGGCGGCTTCCTTTGCGGCCAGCTCGCGGGCCTCCTCGGCGGCGCGCTCGGCGCGTTTCTGTTCGGCCAGCGCGGCGAAGTGGTCCTCGACGACCTCTTCGAGCTCTCCTGCGGCAATCGCGGCTTCGAGATCGGCGCGCTTGACCCGCATGGTCATCGGCGTGGCGTCTCCGGTCGATTGGTCGAGGATGTTGATGACTTCCTCGTCATCCTCTCCTTCGTCCTCGTCCTCGTCCTCGTCGCTCACGTCTTCCGTGGCCATGTCGTCGGGGGCATCGGCGAAGAGGACGTCGTCGTCCTCGTCGTCTGCGGCTTCGTCATCCGCTGTGGCAAGCGTGTCCTCGTCGTCCGCGGCCTCGACCTCTTCGTCTTCCACGGCAGGGGCGGCTTCGGCCTGCATCGCGGCGAGGATCGACATCACGTTGCCGTCGGTCGCGTCGGTCTCTTCCTCGTAGCTGCCCTGGTCGCCGGCATAGATGGCGGTTTCGGCCCGGGCGTCGATCCGGGCGAAGGCGGCGGCGAGCTCGTCATCCACCGGCAGCGCCTCGGGTTCGTCCGCGTCCACGTGCTGGCTGTCGGCATCGAGCGCGGCAGTCATCTCATCCGCGGCGGAGGCGATCACCGAATCGGCGTGCTCGTCTTCGGAATAGTCGTCCGCCTCGGCAGCCTCGTTGCGCGAGACCACGGCGCGGATGCGCTGCAGCTTGGCGGCGATGCTTTCCGGGGCAAAGCTCTGGGCGGCGGGGGATACGGGGGCAACGGCTTCGGCGGTCTCTGCCACAGCGACTTCGACCTCGGGGGCCGGGGCTTCGGCGACCGGCTCCACCGGCGCGGCGGCGGCGGGAGCGGGAGCGGGCTGCTCAACCGGGGTTTCGGCAGGGGCCTCGTAGGCGCTGGCCCGCAGGACCACACCGGTACCGTTGGCATCACGGCGCGCCTCGACCTGGCGCGAGGCCTCGCGGCGCGCGATCAGGGCCAGCGTCTCGGGGTCCAGCTGCGGGGGCTCGGCCCCGAAGTAGCGGTCATCCGCGGCGAGATCGCGGAAATACTCCGCGATGGCCTTCATGGTCTCGAACGAGTCCTCGAATCCCTCAAGGGTGCACGAGAAAGTCCCGTAGGAAACAGTCAGGATCTTGTTGTTGTTTACCATCGGATGCTCGTCCTCTGCATAAGTCCTTGACGGTCAATACCATCCATAGAGCGTCAAAAGCGGCCCGAATCTGTGCAATTCAGCGTATCATTTCGTGGCGAGATTGTGATGGGTCGATGAAAATGCCATTCAAATCGCCATGAACAAACAAACTTCTCGTGCTGCCCTGACCACCGGGCAGGCAGTGACACTGGTCGGCGGCGGCGCTCTGGACGACCGCGATCTCGAAACCGCCATGGCGCTCGCGCCGGTGCTGGCGGCCGCCGATTCCGGGGCCGGGGCGCTGCTGGCGCGCGGACATATGCCCGAGGCGGTCTTTGGCGACTTCGACTCGATCGCCGAGAGCGACGCGGCCCGCATCCCGCCCGGGCGACTGTTTCGCGTCGAGGAACAGGACAGCACCGATTTCCACAAGGCGCTCAGCCGGATCGAGGCGCCGCTGGTGCTGGCGGTCGGCTTTCTCGGGGCGCGGGTGGATCACCAACTCGCGGTGCTGAACACGCTGGTCCAGGTGAACCGGCCGCCCTGTCTGTTGCTTGGACCGCACGAGGTGATCTTTCATCTGCCGCCGGCCTTCGCGCTCGACATGGCGGCGGGAGAGACGGTCTCGCTGTTTCCATTGTTGCCGGTTGCCGGACGGTCCGAGGGGCTGGAGTGGCCCATCGACGGCCTCGCCTTTGCGCCCGGCGGGCAGATCGGCACCTCGAACCGTGCGCTTGGTCCGGTGCGGATCGAGATGGAGGGGCCGGGGATGATCGCGCTGCTGCCGCGCCGGCATGTGGAGGGGGTGATTGCCGCGCTCACACTTCCGGGGGATGGGGCGTGACCACCGCCTTGCGCGCAGAGACGGGAACGTCCGGGGGCACGTCACCCAGCCGCGCGAGCCGTCGCTCCCGCAGGATCACGTAGAGCCCGGCAGCGATGGTGATGCAGATGCCGAGTGCCGCCATGCCGTTGGGCAGGTCGCGGAAGATCAGCCAGCCGATCAGCGTGGCGATCGGAATCTCGAGGTACTGCATCGGGGCAAGGGTCGCCGAGGGCGCATAGCGCAGCGACCAGGTCATCAGCAGGTGACCGAACGACCCGATGAGACCAAGGATGAGATAGAGTGGCAGCGCCGCCCCCGGCACCGGCGCGGGGCTGAGCGGTCCGTCCCACATCAGGCCGACCACGGCAAAGGGCGCGAGCATCCCGATCGCCATCAGCCCGCTGACCCCCTGCATCGCAATCGGGTCGAGCGCCTTGGCCACGGCGCGCGTGACCAGCATGAAAAGTGCAAAGCCGAGCGCCACGCCAAGCGGCAGGACCGCGGGCCAGCCCACTTCGGCAAAGCTGGGCTGGATCACCAGAAGCGTGCCGACAAACCCGACCGCACAGGCCGCCAGCCGCCGCCAGCCGACCTCCTCGTTCATCAGCAGCCAGCCGAGCAGCAGCAGGATGAACGGCATGACAAAGGCGATCGCCACGGTTTCCGCCAGCGGCAGGAACCGCAGCGACAGGAACATGAAGGCCACGCCGATGATATGAAGAAGCGTCCGCGCCAGCACCAGCAAGGTCTGGCGGCGGGTCATCCGAAGGCTGCGCCCCGTCGCCACGGCCAGCGGCACCAGGAACACCGCCTGCATGGCAAAGCGCAGCACGAGAACCTGGAACACCGGCTGCGCATAGGCCGCCTGGCCCAGCAGCTTGGCCGTCGCGTCCGACAGCGGCGCCACGAAACAGAAACCGGCCATCAGCGCGATGGCAAGGAGGGGACGGTCAGCATTCATCCAGGCGCCTTTCGAAACCGCCGCGAGGGAAGCATGGGGGACGATGCCAGGCAAGGCGGACCGGCCGCGACGGGCGCAAGGGCGGGGCTGCGGCGCACTACCGGCCCCGCCGATCACCGGGGCAGGGGACATTTCCTGTGACTTTCTCCACGCCGGATGGAACCCGGCAATTTTCGGCGGATATTTGCCAATGGCATCAGCG
>ENA-OWNT01005191-OWNT01005191.1-seawater-metagenome-genome-assembly--contig:-NODE-5191-length-10904-cov-3.145470_pt1 | contig 10904 bp, 9 predicted proteins | sample MGYA00238136_ERZ651165 | MGnify/ENA primary metagenome ERZ651165 (study PRJEB26861, sample SAMN08777766) | seawater metagenome | isolation source: coastal seawater | place: USA: Florida | collected...
CATGAAGGGTGGCGCGGCGGGTGGCGGCTATTCTCAAGTTGCACCAATGGAAGAGCTGAATTTACACCTCACTGGCGATATTCACGCCGTTACTGCGGCACATAACCTCGCAGCAGCCGCTATTGATGCGCGCATATACCACGAACAACGTAATGGCTACGACGACTTTGAGCAACGCAGCGGCCTTAAAGCACTGCGGATTGACCCAAAACGCGTGGTTTGGAAGCGTGTAATGGACCACAATGATCGCGCACTACGAATGGTCACCATTGGTCGTAACGAAGAAGGCAAAACCATTAACGGTTACGAACGCGAAGACGGTTTTGATATTTCCGCCGCATCTGAATTGATGGCTGTGCTGGCGCTGGCTAGCAACCTTAAAGATCTGCGGAACAGAATTGGTCGAATTGTAGTGGCTTATGACTTAGATGGCGCTCCCGTGACAACGGAAGACTTGCAAGTTGCAGGTGCAATGGCAGTTAGCATGAAAGAAGCCATTGAGCCAACTCTGATGCAAACGTTAGAAGGTGTACCAACCCTGATTCACGCAGGCCCATTTGCCAACATTGCCCACGGTAACTCTTCCATTATTGCTGATAATATCGCGACTCGATTAAGCGACTTTACGGTCACAGAGGGCGGCTTTGGTTCTGACATGGGGTTTGAAAAAGCCTGTAATATCAAAGCGCAAATGTCGGGTAAAGCGCCGGACTGCGCGGTGATTGTTGCAACTCTACGCGGTTTAAAAGCCAATTCCGGCCTGTATGACCTAAAACCTGGTCAAGCTATTCCAGACACTCTGTTTGAACAAGATCAAGCAGCGTTGAAAGCTGGGTTTGAAAACCTGAAGTGGCACATTAACAACGTAAACAAATACGGTATCCCCGCAGTTGTTGCGATAAACCGTTTCCCTCAAGACAGTGAAGAGGAACTCCTTCAGCTTAAAGCCATGATTGAAACGCTGCCAAACAATGTAGAAGTGGCAATCAGCGAAGGTTTTGCAAGTGGTGGTGAAGGCACGCTAGATTTAGCTCAGAAGGTCGTATTACAGACACAAAGAAAAGTAACATTCACACCTCTTTATCGCCTGGAACAAACAACCGAAGAAAAGCTGATGGCGGTTGCAGAAGCGGGCTACGGCGCCGCAAGCCTGACATTGAGCGAGAAAGCAAAGCAGCAGTTAGCTGAATTTAAAAAGCATGGCTACGACAACTTGGCTGTATGTCTAGCGAAGACGCCGTTGTCCATTTCAACTGACGGCTCTGTCAAAGGCGCGCCAGCACATTTTGATGTACCCGTTCGTGAGTTAAAGTTATGTGCAGGCGCTGGCTTTATCTATGCGCTCTGCGGCAACGTAATGACCATGCCGGGGTTACCAGATAAACCCGCATTTATGAATTTAGATCTGGATGAAGATGGTCATATTATCGGCCTAAGCTAACGTCTAGTTAATCCTTCTTTCTCATAAAGGCTTAGATTGTGTTCTAAGCCTTTATTTTTTAAGCCTGATTACGCGGATTAAACGAAATTCAACTCAAGATCATGTACCATTGAAAGATAACTCAGCTAACACTGGAATTCTTCATGGAAGCAGAACTACTGGAAATTAAAAACTTCCTTACGCAACACCCGCCTTTTGACGAGCTTGAAGATGATGTTCTCAATTTCATCACACAGCATATTGAAATCTCATATTTCCGCGAAGACACACCCGTTATTCACTTTGGTGATGAAATCCATGATCTTTACATGGTACGCAGTGGTGTGGTGGAAGTTTATCGACGTAAAGGTGAACTGTATAACCGCTTAGATGAGGGGGCACTATTTGGACAGATGGGATTATTAACGAATAACAAAGTTCGTTTCCCAGTCAAAGCGATTAAAGATACGCTGCTCTATTGCATCCCTGAATCCGTATTCCAAGAAGTCTATGACAACCACGAGTCGTTCGCTGACTTTGTCGAAGTTCAAGACAACGCTCGACTGCGTCAGGCTGTCTCTAACTCCAATGAGCAAAATGATCTTACAACGTCAAAAGTAAGAACACTGATCACCCGCGATGCTCCCTACATCTATCAAGATGAAACCATTCAAAGTGCTGCCGTGAAAATGGCCGATGAGAACGTTTCCGCTCTATTGGTGGTTGATCCCGAGGTGATGGAAGATGATGAAGATAACTCCCCTCTTGTTGGCATTATTACTGACCGAGACCTATGTACAAGAGTGTTAGCGCAAGGGTTAGATTCTAGTGAAGCAGTCTCGGATGCAATGACGACTGAACTCATTTCTATTGATCACAATGCGTATGTGCATGAAGTGATGCTAAAGATGCTGCGCTATAACGTGCATCATTTACCTGTCCTAAAAGACAACAATCCAATCGGCATTATCGAAGTTTCAGACATTGTTCGCTATGAGTCTCAAAACTCACTGCTCTTGGTGAGCAGTATCTTCCAACAGCAGTCGATAGAAGATCTTGCCGCAGTGTCCGAGCAAGTTAAAAGCAGCTTTGTGCGTATGGTCAACGAAGACGCAAACTCGCACATGGTTGGAAGTGCTATGTCGGTAATTGGACGAAGCTTTAAACAGCGCATTATAGAGTTGGCTGAGGAAGAGTTGGGTGAGCCGCCTGTGCCATATTGCTTCTTAGCACTTGGCTCAATGGGCCGCGACGAACAGTTGCTTGTTACCGACCAAGACAACGCGATTATTCTCGACAATACCTTTATCAAAGAAGAGCACGACAGTTACTTTGTTGAGTTAGCCAAGCGTGTCTGCGATGGCCTTGATAAGTGCGGGTACCGTTACTGTACGGGCGATATCATGGCGACCAATGATATGTGGCGAATGACGCGCACGGAATGGGAAGAGTGTTTCGCTGACTGGATTGATGATCCCAACCCGAAAGCTCTGCTCAATGCCTCGATCTTCTTTGATTTAGATGGCGTATATGGCCGACTAAAATGGGCGGAGCAACTTAATGGCTTCATCGTCAGACGAGCGAGAAAAAACAACCGATTCCTTGCTTGCCTCGCACGTAACGCGTTAAACAGAACTCCACCACTCGGTTTCTTTAAAGATTTCGTGATGGAAAAAGATGGCCAGCACAAAAACTCGATTAACTTAAAACGCCGTGGTACGGCACCTTTAGCCGATCTCATTCGTGTTCACGCTCTGGCCGTTGGTTCACGTTCCAAGAACTCTTTTGAGCGCCTAGATGACATCACTGAAGCGGGTATTCTGCCAAAAGGAAAAGCAGAAGACCTGCGTGACGCGCTGGAGTTTATTTCGATGGTGCGTATCCGGCACCAAGCATTTGATGTCGAGAACGAAATCGATCCAGACAACAACATCGAACCAGAAAGCTTGTCTGATTTCGAACGTAGAAACTTAAAAGACGCATTTCAGGTGCTCAGCAACGCGCAAAACTTCCTGAAATACCGTTACCAAGCCAGCAACAGCTTTAAGTGAGGAAGTCATGCTAAAGAAACTGATGCATCCACCGAGTATAGACTGGCCGAACAAATTTAAGCGAAAAGTTGAAACAGCGCGCGATGAGCATATAAAACGCTATTACGAACGCGATTTACCCGATGCGACAACACCAATCGAAGATGTCGTGTTCTTGGCAATGGATTTCGAAACCACAGGGTTGGATGCGGACAACGACGATATTATTACCATCGGAACCGTTCCTTTTACGCTGAATCGCATCTTCATCAATCAGGCAAAGCACTGGACCGTCAGGCCCAATAAACAACTTGAGGAAGAGTCTGTCGTAATACATGGTATCACCCACTCAGATGTTTTAGACGCACCAGACTTGTCAGAAGTTTTTGACCAAGTGCTAGAAGAGATGGCGGGCAAAGTCATGGTTGTTCATTATCAACGCATCGAGAGAGAATTTTTTAATCGAGCATTAATGATACGTATTGAAGAAGGCATCGAATTTCCGGTGGTCGATACCATGCATATTGAAACGCAAATCCAGCAAAGGGATATGGGTGGTTTGATAAACAGAATTCGTGGTAAGAAACCTCAGTCTGTTCGATTAGGCGCAAGTCGTACTCGCTATGGTTTACCGCAGTACACGCCTCACCATGCATTGACGGATGCAGTAGCAACAGCAGAATTACTGCAAGCTCAAGTCGCCTACCACTACGATAGGAAGCAACCTATCGGTCAGTTCTGGCTATAGCTAGTCGGTAAACTTGCGTAAGCAGTAAGATATGTACAAAAAAGGGAGCGAATCATCGCCCCCTTTTCATTAGATTCAATCTATTGAATCAGTGTTATCGCTTGTAGTCTTCTGTGCGCATACCCATGATAAGGCTAACACACATTAGCAGCAGAACAATTGTGAACGGTAGTGCCGTTGAAATTGCACCTGCTTGAAGTGCTTGAATGGCTTCTGTACCGCCAATCCAAAGCAAGGCGATCGCAATTGCACCTTCCATTAACGCCCAGAAAATACGTTGCAGTACTGGCGCATCAACCTTACCACCAGCAGTAATACTATCGATAACTAGTGAACCAGAGTCTGAAGACGTAATGAAGAACACTAAAACGAGAATAACAGCAATGAACGACAGCACTGTACCCATCGGTAACACATCGAACATTTCAAACATTGCTAGTGATACATCTGTCAGGCCTTTCGTACCAAGCTGACCAACATTGTTCACTACCTGATCAATAGCCAATAAGGCAAAATTCCAGGTCATGAACTCAACAATAGGACGCAGACCATTCATAGCAGAGCCAACCGCTACCCCTGCAAAACCCAATTCAGCGATTGGGGTGTCTATTACTCGTTTTGGTCCGTATTTATCAAGAAGTCCTTTTGATGCCTTGTAAGCACCATTGTATTCGGCTACTTCTTCACCCATCAAATACACCTTTTCATCACGAGCCATTTCTTCATCCATGGCTTCTTTAATGGCGTCTCTAAAGGCAATTATCCGTTCTGACATTCTTCCTCTGAAAAATTTGGGGGCAAATGTATCACATTCAGGAGAGTGTGCGTGCACCGATTCACCCCAAAGAATTTAAGACCAGGGGCACCATTGTCGTAATTTCGGAGCGTACTTCTGAGAATGGACATTGCCTTTTTTACAAAGGCTTAAACAAGCCATTCCAGGATTTGTTTTTTTATCACGAAATCATTGATCTAAAGCATGCGATTGAAGGAACCGGTAGAGCTGAATGCGCTGGCCGATTTGATTGGAGCCCAGGTATTGGGAGACGGAACAAAGAAGGTATTTGGTATTAATGAGATACATAAGGTTGAAGAAGGTGATCTCACCTTTGTTGATGTAGAGAAATACTATAACAAGGCCTTGGGGAGTGCTGCGAGCTTTGTGATTATCAATCAAAGGGTTGAAGTTCCTGAAGGCAAGGCTTTGTTGTATCATGAACAACCTTTTGATGCGTACAACAGTCTGGTGAAGCACTTTTATAGGGTGTATGATTCATTTGATTTGGAGAAAAGGGTTTCAACCGAAACAAAAATTCATCCAAGTGCTGTGATTCACCAGGGGGTGGTGATTGGTCATGATGTAACAATAGGAGAAAATTCAGTGATCTTTCCTAATGTCGTAATCTATGACAATGTACATATTGGCAAAAATGTGATTGTGCATGCAGGTAGTGTAATAGGTGGACAGGCTTTCTATTTTTCAAAAAAGGAGAAGCGTTATGAGAAATGGCATTCCTGTGGATCTGTGATTATTGAAAACAATGTTGAAATAGGTTCCTGCTGTAGCATTGACAAAGGGGTGAGCGGGATTACCAGAATTGGTGAAGGCACTAAATTGGATAATCACGTGCATGTAGGGCATGGTGTGGTTATTGGCAAAAACTGCCTTTTTGCGGCCCAGTGCGGAATAGGAGGGAAAACCATAATTGAAGACGACGTGGTTTGCTGGGGGCAGGTAGGTATTACTAAAGATATAAGAATAGGCCAGGGAGCAGTGCTCAGTGCTCAGTGTGGGGTGAGTAAATCCCTAAAAGGAGGCAGGGCCTATTATGGCTCACCGGCCAGAGAGCTGAAAGTGGTGCAAAAGGAGTTGGCTGCCTTGAGGAGCTTACCGGCATATTTCAAAAAGGGATAGTGTTTCCTTGTAGTGGTGTTTGTAGTCATTCGTGTTAGCGGTAGCTAATAATATTTTTAGACGAGGCTAAAAATAAAATTCTAGGCATTACTTTTGTGAACTCAAAGTATTGCAAACAGGATGGATGAACAGTTTTGGTGGGCATTTTCACTAACCATGGTCGCTGGCCTTTCAACAGGTATAGGGAGCGTGATAGCCATTTTTGCCAAGCATACTGACAAAAACTGGCTGTCAGTTTCAATGGGTTTCTCTGCAGGTGTTATGATCTATGTGAGTTTCATTGATATTTTCCCAAAAGCCCAGGAGCATCTGATAGCGGAATTGGGAGAAATTAACGGAACCTGGGCTACGGTTGGGGCCTTTTTTGGTGGCATGTTGCTTATTGCAGCCATTGATAAGTTTATCCCACATCATGAGAACCCACATGAGTTTGCGGAATCAGATACCACTGACGAGCTGGACCATCAGAAGAAAATTACTGGAAAGAGCAAGGAAGCCTCGCTATACAAAACAGGGGTTCTCACAGCTCTTGCCATTGGTATTCACAATTTTCCCGAGGGCCTGGCCACTTTTATGGCTGCCTACCAGGACCTGGGTCTGGGTATTTCAATTGCTGTTGCTATTGCCCTGCATAATATTCCCGAAGGAATAGCAGTGTCAATTCCTGTTTACTACGCCACAGGCAGTAAGCGGAAGGCTTTCTATTTCTCATTCTTATCGGGCATTTCTGAACCGGTAGGAGCCATTATCGGCTTCTTTTTGCTTCATGAAATTTTTAATGACCTTTCATTTGGAATTGTCTTTGCCCTGATAGGTGGTATTATGGTATTTATATCACTTGATCAATTATTGCCGGCAGCGCACAAATACGGTAAGCACCACCACACCATTTATGGCATGCTTGCAGGTATGGCAGTGATTGCAGTGAGTTTGGTTTTACTAATATAGCAGCACTCATTGGTGGAAATCACCTTTGGGACGTGTGACTCCTGCTTTTTACTTTTGGTGTTATGGTGAAATGGATGAATACCGTAATAGCGGTATGCGTGGCGACAATTTTTCTGCCGCAGCTATCTTTTGGTCAAAGTCCATTCAAGCTTGGTTTCAGATTTGACTATGAAGCATCAAGTTTGACTCCCGGCCACGATATGAATGACTTTTATCGCAGTTACAACAACTACTACAGCGGCGTTATTCCAAAACCTTTTGACACCATAAGCTCTGGTGAACTAAGCCATACCGGTTGGGGTGGAAGCATTCGTTATTTTGGGGCTGGAGACCAGGTCGCCTTTCAGTCAGGCTTGATTTTTACCTACGGCGGTAAGGATATTTTCAGAGAAGCACGCTTTCAAAATGGTATTATTACCCGAACAGACTGGCGGGTAAATGATTTAAATACACAAGTAGATGTTGGCATACTGCTTTGGAGAAAGCTTACGCTGGCTACACATATGGCAGCTAGATTCAGGTCAACCGAAATTGCCCTGGGTTATTTCTATCAGGATGGTTCATATAGCTTGGGCAATGAATATGACATTTTGGGAGTGTACAGGGCAAGCACCACTACGCTTGACCTTGGCTTTAGTATTGGGCTAAACGTGAAAAGATTTTACTTGCAGATGGGAATGAGCTATCCAACCAATGCATTTTCTGATGAAGGTTTACTCACTCTGTTGGATTATGATGAACGCCAGATTCGCTGGACGGATTTGCCGCGCGACTATGAGACCTGGGTAAATGATCCAGCCAATCTTGATCTTGACAATGGTTTTGTGAGGGCCAGGAGCCTGCGTTCAACCAGATTTAACCTTGGAATTGAATTCTTTATTCTCAAATAGATGAAGCGGATTGTATTCTGTTTATTGCTCATGCCTTTACTACTGCAAAGTTGTTTGCGGGATGATCAGGTTCGATTCAAGAATCGCATGGAAGGTACCTGGACCATCAATGAGGCAATAACCCGTATTTATGAAGATGGCAGCACAGAGGTAATTAGTAATACGCCCAATGTTGGCACCTTATTGCTTGAACCTTCTGATTTTGAAGGTGGGGTTTTTCTTGATTACACCCTTACACTCAACAACTCAAGTTTTACCTGGGTGCAAAAGCCTTTTAAAACGGGTGAAGGCCGAAAGCGAGTGTTCTTCTACTACTTCTATTGTGAAGAATTGTTTAATTGTGATATGGTAGCCACCATAGAAGAAGACAAGCGCAACTCGCAGAAATGGAGTTTCTATAAGAATGAATCAGGGTTTCACCGAAAAGTAACTTGGGAGTTGAGCAGGGAGTAGTTGGCAGTTTTCAGGATTGTATGCAGCATGGGTTTACAGAAGTGTGCAAATTGACCCTGTTTAAAAAACTACCAAGGCTTAGATGGTAAGTACAATGTTTTGAATGGCTCAATATCTTCTTACAGAGAAGGGCCCACTATTTCCTCTGAAACAATTATAAGGCGAACCGGCAATTGGGGAGATTCTATTAAGGCGCCAATGGACCCGGCCTCTTCTTCTGATTCAAAGCCAACAATTGATAAGGCTCCTCCTTCTATAGGCGCGGCAACCTTGGGTGCTGAGTAGACCTTACCATTTATGATAATGGGAAGTGCTTTATCAATGTTTTTCTCTGTTATTTCCTCCCATTCCTGATGAAAGCGTGGTTTGAGTTGTATCACTAATTGTAGTCTGTCTGATTGAAACAAATAGGCAATTCTGGTGCTTTCTACAATCTGCCCCTTCAATCCTGAATTGGCCTTTGTAGCATACAGTTGTAGCCTGCCACCCAGTGCTTTTTGACTCCAATAAGGTAAGAATTCATCAGGCATAAGCTCTTTGACCTTTTGGTGTTTGAATATTCGGTTAATTGTTGGTGTGTCTTCAGGTAAGGCATAGCCCATCAATGGAGAATTATCAAGTTGTCCTCTTAAATCTACCGGTGGTGTAAGCAGGGAAAACAAAGGTGAGCTCATGGCCAATGTATCTGCTTTATCCGTTACAAAAAGTCCAAGATTGTCTTCATCTAGCATTAGTTGATTCACAGAACTAAGGTGATTGAAAATTTCAGGAGCATCAAATGATTCTGCAATGATTAGGTTGGCTTGACTTGTTATCACATTGCGATAGGTGCTGGCCTCTTTGGCACCAGCCAGGCTTATTATGAATTGCTGAGTTTCCTGATCAAACGTACCTGAAAATGCAACTCCGGATTCCTCAAACTTCTCGAATCGCCTCTCCAGGATGCCCATCACATCCTTCACTTCATTAGGTTGCAATTGTCCCTTAGCCGATTCAAGATAGAAAGTGACACCACCCGTTTTTTCAATAGAAGGTTGTGGCTTACATGAAATGAATAGGCAGGTGCTCAATAAAGCGAAGGCGATACAGTTAAGAGATTTCATAGGTCAATTTGTGATTGGAAAGATATTCTTTTCGCTTTAATGCGTAGCCTTTGGTCTTTGAGGTGACTTTTCCAAAGTTAGTACTGATTGTAGCACTTAGAAATAAGCTTACAGGTTGAATTGACCAATTGCTTATTGGTGGGCTTTTATAGAGCCAATGCCTGGATGGACATCACACATTGAACATTAGAAGAGTGCTTAGTGAAATGTCTGTGCTACAGAGTGTTAAAATTTGCAGTGCATGGCTAGGCTATGATAAATTTGGTGAAAACACTCTCAATGCAAAAAATTACTCTACTTCTACTCTTACTTCAGCCCATGTGGCTCTTGGCACAAGAATACAAATTCAGTGCCCGAAGCTCTGCTTACAGCCATTTTGATGATGGTGCTCCTGTGGAGTCAGACCGTTATATTAAGCTTCCGTTCCAGCTCACGGCCGATACCATTTACGACTCACTCTATGTAAGAACCAGTGGCATTTCAAAAGATCATTTTATTGGTTCAGACCTCGAACTGAATTTGTGCTTTGCCATAGCATCTCATTCTAATATCTCATATAAAGTTGAAGGAGATGAAGGTTCACGAATTGTGAAAATACAGTTTGAGAGTATCAAGTTTCTTACTGACACTACGGAGATGGACTCTACAGAAGGTCAGGTGTGGCTGTATGAAGGAAGTAACACGCTTGAGCTACACTACGGCACAAGTGTGATTAACAATGATAAGACCTATGGTCTCAACTTCTTTACTAATGAATACGACGAAGGCTTTTTATGTGGCCTCCGGGCAAGAAGGAATAAGTATTACCTCAAAGGCAGCCCGGGTTCACCTGGTATACAGGGAGATCTTGAATTTACTTCCCTAATAGGTGATCCCACAGAAGGACAGGTATATAAGTTTGAACTTCTCCCCAATTCACTGAGAGATGAATTGCCTTTTGGCATGGTTGCCTATCCCAATCCTTCAAATGGAGTACTGAACATTCAGTCAACACAAGACTTTGTAGTTTCTTCTGCCCGTTTGTCAATTCTTTCAGTTGCTGGTCAGCAGGTATTTACAGCTGCCTTACAACCTCAAACGACCAACCAGACATTTGACCTTTCAAACCTGCCGGCAGGAATGTATCTTATTGAGGTTGCCGCCGGTTCTCAAATGGGTTACTCCAGACTAATGATTAGCAAATAAGGTTACATATCCAAAATATTTTGTGAGCCTCCTTCAATAGGGGGCTTTTTTATGAAGCATTAATTCAAGGGATGTATAAACTCACCGTGAATGTTTAAATCCTTAATTCTTGGTGGACTTCAATCTATAAAGCCTTCGAGTTGCCCTTCACTAATCACCCCAACATGTTTGGCTATTTGGTTTCCCTGAGCGTCAAAAACGATTGTAGTGGG
>ENA-OWNT01005192-OWNT01005192.1-seawater-metagenome-genome-assembly--contig:-NODE-5192-length-10903-cov-5.056808_pt1 | contig 10903 bp, 9 predicted proteins | sample MGYA00238136_ERZ651165 | MGnify/ENA primary metagenome ERZ651165 (study PRJEB26861, sample SAMN08777766) | seawater metagenome | isolation source: coastal seawater | place: USA: Florida | collected...
TCGTCGTTCGTCGTTCGTCGTTCGTCGTTCGTCGTTCGTCGTTCGTCGTTCGTCGTTCGTCGTTCGTCGTTCGTCGACAACACATACATTCGTTCGTTCGTTCGTTCGTTCGTTCGTTCGTTCGTTTTCGTTCGTTCGTTCGTTCATTCGTTCGTTGTGGCTGTTTGCCGTGCGTCCGTTGTAGGCAGTTTACATGAACTCCCTTTCATAGATACCTTCCCCATAGCTTTCAGTTACTACCCACAATGTTTCCTTTAGTAGAGTATTGCTGGGTGACGAAACACTGCTCTGACTGCCGACCGACGCAGTGCCGTTTATAGATAGTTACAGCTAGCGCTTCCGCGTCGAAAAAAACCGTTCGCGTTGCGATACTATGTGGGGTTATGCATGTAATTCCCGGGTATAGGTAACTGAAACTGTTCCTGTAAGCACTTCGTGCGATGCTTCCCGGACCGGTTCTCTTTGTAGACCGATTCGAGCAAATCTGTGTGGGGTTCTGCATGTAATTCCTGGTTGTAGGTAACTACAACTGTTCCTGTAAGCACTGCGTGCGATGCTTCCCGGAACGGTTCTCTTTTGTAGCCCCTTGTTCTCGTGATCATTTGTGCTCACAGAATACCGGGATACCTAACGGTGGGTACATTTCTGTAAGCGCTGCGTCTTGATGCAAGACACGTCCTTAAATGGTAAATCCCGGTTCGATTACGTCGTCGATGTCCCTGCGTGCGTTATTACCGAAGAAGGAAATCTGTCTGTGTATGTGGCCAACGAAGGCTGCATAGTGCCCCGAAGTGGGATTACAACGTGTTGACTCCGCGTGAATCCCTCTAAAGGGTATCTTTTTACAACGTTGTTGCCCTTGTTTGTAACCCCGTTGTGTTGGGAGTTCAACGTTATCGCCGTGGTATTGTCAGTAGTTGATAAGATGGTGAAGGGTGTAAACAGGTCTGAAAAGTATCCATGTAGAGCATTGCATCGATGCTGCCTTGATGCGGAATGAGGAAGAATGAAGGCTTCTGCGAAAGTTCGTTCGCTCGCGCAATCGTTGTCCGTCGTCGTCGTTCGCTGTTGTCATCGTTTGTTCGTTGTCATTGTTCGTCGTTGTCGTTCGTTGTTGTCATCGTTCGTTCGTCTGTGCGTTCGTTGTCGTCGTTCGTTGTCGTCGTTCATTCATCGTCGTTCGTCTGTTCGTTCGTTGTTGTCATTGTGCGTTCGTCTGTTCATTCGTTGTTGTCATCGTTCGTTCGTTGTCGTCGTTCGTTCACCGTCGTTCATTCATCGTCGTTCGTTGTCGTCGCTCGTCTGTTCGTTCGGCTCTTCGTTCGTCGGTTCGTTCGTCCGTTCGTTCGTTCATCGTCATTAGTTCATCGTCGTTCGTTGTCGTTCGTTCGTCTGTTTGTCGTTGTCATCGTTGCCTTCGCCGTTCGTTCCCTTGGTAGTTCGTTTTCACCGTCCTCGTTCGTTGTTGTTGAGTCGTGTTGCGGCGTTGCTACTTTACCGTCGTTACCAAGCCTTGCCATCGTTGCCATCGTTGTCATCGTTGTCATCGTTGGCGTCGTTGTCACTGTCGCGATCCACAGATGGTCCCTGAGACAACCCGAGCGGGCGCTTGATTGAAAATTACTTGGTGTTTCCCTCTTTGACGCCTGGAATTCAGTGGGAACTTCGTGCACTCTGTTAGCGTCGCGGCAGAGATCCTGGCAGGGTGGGGCACGGCCACTGACTTTTTTGTCTCAATCTATCTGCGTCAACGTTTTCGCGAGAACCATGAGTGCACAGGGGAAGAGCGACAGCGGTGGCGAGGACCAGTACGTGCCATATTCACAGCGTGCGGAATGGTCCGACGTCACGCCTGTGCTGCAGGACGACGGACCCGGAGGTGTGGTCGACATCGACTACTCCAAAGAGTTTGTGGACGCCATGAACTACTTTCGTGGAGTGATGGCCGTCAACGAAAAGAGCGAGCGGGCTCTGCAGCTGACCGAAGACGTCATTGGCCACAACGCTGCCAATTACACGGCGTGGTACTACAGGAGGCTGTGCCTGCACCAAGTCTCCAAAGACGCAGGCAACCTCGACGCGTGGGCCAACGAGTTTGGCTTCATTGAGTCCATCCTCTGTTATTCGCCCAAGAATTACCAGATATGGTTCCACCGACAGCAGGTCGTGGAGGTCACGCAAGACGCCAGCCGCGAGCTCGCGGCCATCGAGGAAGTGCTCGCCGGTGACGCAAAGAACTACCACGCGTGGACTCACCGCCAGTGGGTCCTCCGCACTTTCAAGCTCTGGAAGGACGAGCTGGAGTTCGTGAAGCGACTCCTGGACCAGGACGTCCGCAACAACTCGGCGTGGAACCACAGGTGGTTCGTGATCCGCCACACCGCTGGTGCCGACGCCCTCGCCACCGACGACGCGTTGCTCCAGAGAGAAGTGGACTTCACATTTGAAGCGATTAAGAAGGTGCCCCGCAACGAAAGCGCGTGGGCGTACCTCAAGGGCCTGCTCGCGACACGGCCCGCAGATAGCCCCGCCGTCACCAGTGTGCAGGACCGCGTCAAGGCTCTTCGCGGGAGCGGTGAAGGCGACGCCGACTCCAACGTCCCGTTGCTCGCGTTCTTGGCCCACCTAGCCACCAAGCGCTCCGAGGTCGAGGATGCCCAGGCCATCTGCGAAGAGCTCGCCTTACACGCGGACCCTCTGCGCGGCGCATTCTGGCGGCAATACAGCGCAAGGGCCGAAGAAACAGCGGCACGCTGATAGTAGCAACAGCAGCAGCGTGCACAACTGCCAAGCACCGACTGGATTTTCTCGTCACGCGAGCGTGGGGCTCCGTGGCGTATTTATTTGTTGTTGGTTGCGGGCGTTGCCCTGCCGAAAAAAAAAAACGGTTTCACTGACGAAAAGAATGTCGCCAGTCGACCCATTAGATAGCGCAAAACCGTAGTTGAGTGTATTTCCTAACTACCATACTTGTTTACTGTTATGTTCTATGTGGGTGTGCTTATTCTATGTGACTGCGTGGAGAGAGAGAGTCAGAGTCTTGCGCTCCGCCTCAGTCATGTCCAGCATCTCAGCCAGTAGAGGGATGAGGTTCAAGCACTTGCTCGTATCTTGGCTGGCATGCAGCGCGAGGAAGCGGAGCACAACGTTTTTGACATACTTCATGTGATGAGCATCTTCGTGCTTGGAGTGCTTGTCCCGCAACTGCTTGTACTTCTCCAACAAACTTTTGTTCTGCTTCTGGCTTTTTGACAACGCTGTGGACACCTAAGAACGCAAGACACCACAACAAAAATGTAGTTTGAGGAGGCGGAGAAGCAGCGTCGGGCTCGGCGAACAACTCGTCGACGGTGCAGCATCACACACCTGGACTAATTTCGCATGCAGTCGTTGCAGATGTTCTGATTGCCGCACCATGCGCTGGTCCCTTTCTGCCTGCTCCTTCGCGAACGCCAAGATTTTGCGCTCGGAGGGTTTTCCAGACGCTATCTCAGAGGACAGCGACGCAACTTCTTCGGTGAGCGCAGCCGCGCGTGCCTGCGAGGAGGCGAGTTCCTTCTTGGTCGACGCCAACGAGCGCTGCAACGACTCTTGGCGTGCAACTGACTCTTGTTGCTTCTCCTGCAGCTCCGCCGTCAGCTCGAAAGCTCGCTCGTCGAGGGTAACCACACGGGCCTCCAGGGCGGCGACTGTGGTCGTGGCTGCCTCCAATTCTGCTCGAGATTTCTCCGCAAGTTCTGCTGCAGCAGCAGCCTTTTGTTCCTCTGCGGCAGCCTGGTCCTCAGCGTGTGCCTGCATCTCCTCTCGAGCTTGCTGCGCCTCTCGACGCGCAGACTCAAGATCGGCGCTTTGTCCCGCGAGCTTCGCGACTGCACTTCGGTGTTGTTTGGTGAGTTGCTTCACGTTGGCTTTCAATGCTGCCACCTCGTCCCGCAGATTGTCCGCTTCTATCGCTCGCTCCTCTGCCTGCTCTGTGCTGTCGGCCAATCTCATCGATAAAATGTCGATTTGCTGCAGGCGGTCTTTGCTCGCTTCGCGCTCCGCATGCAGCTTCTCCTCCAACGCACGGACTTCGGCGTCCATCGCTCCGAAGCTCTGTTTGACCTTAGCCTGGTCGGCTTGGGCGCTGGACGCTGCCGTCGCCGAGTTTTCGAGCTCCTGGCGCAGTTTCGCAATGGTCTCTTCGCAGTTGCGGACCTCCTGCGCGCGACCGCTGAGCCGGAGCTTCAGGTCGACAAGCTGCTCTTCATGGCGGGTTTGCTGAGTATCGGCTTCTTCCTGGCATTGACGGAGACTCTCTACGCCGGCAGCCAACTTTTGCTCCATGGCGGCTATCCGCCGCTGCAAGTGCTCCTTGTCTGCGAGGCACTGATCCAGGCTGGACTGCACTTGCTGGCACCGAAGCTGGCTTCGCTTGTAATCTTCGATCGCGAGGATGTGCCGGTCGTTCAGCTTGGCGACTTCGCTGCGCAGCTTGGCCAGCTCCTCCTCCGCTGCTGGCCCGGGCGTCGACCCTGCGTCGGCACGCAGCGCTGCAGTGGAAATGTCACCTGAGCGCGCGGCCTCGGGTTCGACTCCGGCACCCACCTGCACGTCGACGGGTCCAGCGGCGTCGCAGCCCTCGCCGTTCTTGGCCGGCGTGCTTGATGTTGCCGGGAGTGTTGTGCCGGCGTCCGCACTGTCAGCAGTCACTGAGGTGCTGCGTGCTTCCATCGCCGCTGCTTCCGCGCGTTGCAGAGCAAGCGCTTGGGCCTTCAGTCGCTCCTCGGCGTGTCGCAGTGAGTTGTTGGCCGTCTGCAGCGAAGACTGGTATGCTGCCTCCTTTTCACCCCACCGCAGCTCGTCCTCCTTCGACTGCTGCATCTGTGCGGCGGCGGCTCGGCAGTGCGCCATCGCCACCTCCCGCACGTCTTCCAGGTTGCTTTCGTGCACTGTTGCGCTGTGAAAGACTGGACCAGGCACCTGCTGCACGGGCAGGGCATCGCAGATATCCTTCAACACCTTGTACAGCGACTGCGTCAGCTCCTCCGCGCGCCGCCCCTTTTTCACGAGGGACTCCTGCTTTTTGCGAAGTTGCGCGTTTTGCGACGACAACTTCAGACTCAATCCAAGCAGATCGTCGCGAGACAGTGATTCGACTCCGGCCGCGCTGCCTGGGCCGGGTGGTCCGTCGCCCGTGGCTGCGGCGGCCTGGCCAGTCTCGGTGAATCCAGTCTGTCCATCAGTTGCTGGAGTTGCCTTGTCCGGACCTGACGACGACGCCCGCTTCTTTTTGTGCTTGTGCTTGTGCTTGTGCTTGTCTTTCTTTTTCTTCGCGCTGCGGTCTGCGTGTTCCAAGTCCTTGTGGTCTGCCGGGTCACTGCGAGGTTTGGGATCTGCACTGCCGTCGTCATTCCCTTCTGCACTGACGCCGTCGGATGCTGGGTCCTCGTCCCGGCCCTGCCGTCTGAACCGCTGCAGAAACGACTTCATGCTACTGTGGCCAGGGATCCACGAGTGGCGGCCGCGTCAACCGAGTGGCACGAGTGGCGCGGTTCTAGGCCGCCACTGACCGCTGGCCACAAGAGCTACGTGGCACATGTTGCACAGCGCCCTGGCCAGGCGCCGGGACTCGCATAATGTCAGTGCACGATTTCCGCACTGGTTTAGTTCAGGAAATTGAAATTGGCCGAGAAACACACAGAAAAGATAATTCATTCTCGAGCATCGAGCCCGGCCGACGCCCTCCGCCAGACCATGCTTTCGCCCTGCTCCCGTAACAGCTCAGTGAGTGGGAGTGACTAGTCCCCGCAGTGCCACCCACGTGGAAGTGCTGTCGTGCACACACTGTCTGCCGCAAGGCTTCATGATTCCCCGGCGAGCCCGCATTACCCGACGCCATCCACACAAGAAAGGCAACGACGGCAAACAAGGACGGTGACAACGATGCCGAATGGTACGTCGACAAGTGACGACAAACGATGATGAAGACACACGACGACGATGACAAGCAGCGGTGAGTGATGCTGGCGAAGACGACAACAATGACGACAGCGATGATGACGAACAACGACGACGACGAACAACGAAGGCGACAACCACAACGACGGCAGCGACGGAAAACCACGACGACGACAACGATCGATGGCGGCAACGATGACAGCGATCGATGGCGGCAACGACAATGACGAACAACGATGACGACGACAACGACAACGACAACGATGACGATGACGACGATGACGACGACGAAGATGACGACGACGACGACGACGACGACGACAATGACGACAACGACCGAACGACGGTGACAACTGCAAGTTTCCGTACTAGTACGGATCTTCCACCCCCTTCACCACTCAGCGTTATTGCACTTGGTTGACTACCTTTGGAAACATTAGTTCACGTGGTACTGGTACAATGGTTCACGGATTAAAATCACATTGCCCGAACGATGGCTTACGGTTTAGAACAAAGTATACAGAGTCAATGTACGGTAGCCGAATGACATTTAGCAATCACTGCAACAGAGCGGGGCTAACATTCAGTATTCGGCTGCGTTTGCGATGCTTCTTCTTCCAATTGATTTGTGGGCATTTACGGGAACGAGTCAACTCGATTGATTAATGGGCCACAACGCCAATGAGTGAGGTTGAATGATTACTGCGGTGTAATGGGGGCGAATTGATTTGCGGGCGATTATGGGAACGACCAACGACCAACGATCAACGACCATTGAACCATCCAACCGAAACGGAGTGATTGATTAGTGGGCAGTAAAGGGAACGAATGGAATGCATCGTCAGTCCCCTCATTCCACGCCGGCAGTCAGTGAGAGAGTGAGTGAGTGAGTGAGTGACGGTCAGTGAATGTGAGGGAGTGACTGTGAGTGAGTGACTATGAGTGAGTGAGTGTGAGTGACTATGAGTGACTGTGAGGGAGGGAGTGAGTGACTATGAGTGAGTGGCTGTGAGTGAGTGAGTGAGTGCCTGACTGCGGCAGCTGGCTGGCTCGCTGGCTCGCTGGTGATGTTGTTCCCACCGACCGTGGTGACGACGCTCATTGATTGATTGCCTCTCACTGACTTCCGACGACGACGACAAAAATCTTTCATTCAGCGATTGATCGTTCGTTCGTTCGTAGTTCGTTCGAAGTTCGCTCGAAGTTCGCTCGAAGTTCGCTCGAAGTTCGCTCGAAGTTTGTTCGAAGTTCGCTCGAAGTTCGGCGTTGCTCAACAGCTCACCGCCCTTCCGTGACCTTGCGTGACCTTGCGTGTCCTTGCTTGCGGTTATACACACAACTGACTTCTCGTCAGCTGAGGCGACGCTGTCTGAAGTGCGACGAGACAATGCACGAAACAAGTGTGCCCTCTGCGGCGGCGAGTCTTCGCCGGCATTTAGCTGCGTGGATGGTGCGTGTATTGTGTCGTCACGGGCATCGCCATTGCTCATGCACGCCTCCACGACAGGGCACACACACACCATTCATAAAAGGTACTACTATCGCCGCAATACTGTGTCATTGCCAACACCGTGAGCACCAAACATACCTTTACCATACAACACTCGAGCAATAATGCAACCAAGCCACGTAGCCTAACGCTAGTTCCCCATGTTGCTCGCCACAAGCCCACACACAATACTAACGAGTAGCTCTGAAAGTCTGGCCTTTAAGTATCGATCTTTTGTTCTGCTTTGTGCCAGTTGCACGCCAACTGGTTTGCAGATGCCATCGCACCGCACGGTATTGTCCGCTGTCATGCGGCGTGGCGAGTGACAGCTTGTTTGCAACACTTGCTATACCTTGGCTGCGAAACAACATGACCTCAAACGCATCGTGCGTTGACTGTGCATGCGAATCCAGCCAATACTTTGTGTCGCTCGTGTCAGGATGTGCAATTGCATCGTTCATGGGATTCTTCGGGTCTGTCTTCATCATTCTTTCGAATATCGGGGTGATCGTTCGGTTGCAGGCCAAGTTGCGGCACCGGTTGTGGCACTACCTCTTGAACGGTGGATTTCTCATCATTCTGCTAGCAATTGCTGAAGGCATGCTCGGTTTTGTGTTGTACAAAAGTTCCATGAATACAGCAATTTTTGGGCCGAATTGGGGGAGCCTTACGAATTTCTCCGCTGAATGCAACACGACCGCGCAAGTGATTCAGTTCTCCGTGTGGTTGGAGTTGCTATCCGTCATGTTTCTCGGAGCAAGTTTCTATGAAATCCTCCACAATTGCAGAAACATAACGCCACGCCTTTGCGTCATTTACGTGGCCTCTGCTCTTGTGGGTTCAACGTTGATGACGGTTCTTCCCAGTATTACCGATAGCTATGGCCCGCTGCCCTTGTGGTGCTGGATCAGTGCTGCTGGTACCGTACAGCTGGCTGGCAATGTAACGCAATCCTCTGCGGACCTGCAATGGGCTTATTACTACGCAGAATTGTTTATTGCCGTTATAACCCTCGTCGTTATCACAATGATACCGCTACGTAATTGGGCAACGATCAAGAAAGATCCCAGCAAAAAGCAACTCGCGGTGCGCATGATCCTATTCCCAGTGGTGTGGCTGCTCTGCAAATTCCCTGCGCTGATCGACAGAGCCTATCAATTATTCACCGGTGACGTTGTCGATGGCCTAACGTTTGCTCACGCTATCACGATTCCTGCAGTCGGTTTTGCAGACGCACTAGCGTATGCCGCCACCAGTGCAAAGATGCAGGAGTTCTTCACCAGTCTCAAATTTCAGATATCAACAAGTACCAAACTCCGAAGCAGCCTGCTCAAGCGACCCGGAGTGCAACGGCGCTCTGGTCGAGATCCAGCGAGCATGAAATCAACACGAACATATGCCATTGAACCACCTGATTCAAAAGGCTTGTCTCGAGACGCTGCAGTGTCCGAGATGCTCGAAAAAGTGGCGCTTGATCCTCGATTTGTCCAACTTCACGAGTTAATCGGCCATAGTGTCACAGGTTTGCTTTCGACCGTCTGTCACCACGCCATCCGCCCTCCCTCATTCTGAAAATTACTCACATTGCGTAGGGCAAGTGTTCAAAGGCAAGTACCGAGGCAAAGTTGTTGCCCTTCGAGAAAGATTCGAGCCGCAGAACTCCAAGAGTAGCCACTCCGACGCGTTGCAGTAAGTACTTGGTACAGGCGATGGCCGCCGTGGACATGCAAGACCTCAAACGGATCATTGTGGGTGATGTAGGCTCCTGGTCGATGAAGCAGCATGCATGTGGTTCCTTCGCCACCCATATATCATCAACTTTTATGGAATTTGGGATCAGCCCCTGGATGTTGTCACCAGATCTTTCTTGGTTGTTGAGTATTGTGACAAGACGGTGCGTGTTTCGTTTGCGCACCAGTTGCGTGCCCCGTCGTTACAGTTCGCCTTCAAAACTAACCTTGTATTCTTGAAACTTTGCAACGGGCAGCTGCCGATAAGAATGGAGGAATTTCGAAGCAAACAGTTCGACGATCAAAATCCCTCGGAGTCAGCAGATGGTTGGACGATGGTGCCGTCGCCATCGAACCGCTATCGCTCGCGATCGTCAACGCTCACGACAGAACTCAGTGAGGCAATTTCTGAAGCTGGATTGCAGGGAAGCGGTGGCTTCCCAGAAATGGACAACACTGGCTGTGTTCCTTTTGCTCTCAAGGTTAAATGGTGCCGTCAGATTGCTGATGCTCTGAAGTACTTGCACACTCGGACACCCAGTGTCGTTCATGGAGCACTGCGAGCAAGAAAGATACTCTTGACAATGACTGACGACGTACGAGTGTCGGACTTTTCAGAGTCCTTTCACTGCGACAAGCATGTGAACAGTCGCAAAGTGGCGACCTGGGATGTTCGATTCATCCCACCGGAAATTGTGAGACAGATGAAGGCCGTGAAGTCTGCACACCAACCCGACTTCATTGTCAGTGTTGAGGATGGAATTGGATGGGATACTTACGCGTTCGTTGTGCTGCATAAGCTCGTGTCACTGCTGCAGAATCTATCTGACGGTGACAATCATTGGTTGTTTAGGTTTGCCATGATCACTTTTTTCATCATCGCAGAAAGGCTGCCTTTTTCTTCTTACCTGGACTTGCAGTCACGGTCGCGAGCAACATCGATTGACACGCACAAGGGGCTAGTGTCAGCCCACGAATCCATTGCCGGACTATCCTCGAGCGTTGCGAAGTGCCTACTCGACGATGAAGATTTCCGCCCAAAAATACCGCCGGAGTCGTTAGTTCTCCCGGTGACTGCCGTGATGCAAGAAGCGTGGGCGAGCGATCCCACAAAACGACCATCAATGTCAGAAATTGTGGACAAGCTCAAACGGTCATGAAATTGCCACGAGAGCAGAAAGGCGTGTCTATGAGCTGAACTATTATAATTTTTACTATTATTCAATTTTGTGTGAAGTCGTAGACGTTCTGAATGTGCGGTTGCTTCATTGGCTAGCGTTTCCTTCTGGCTGCCCGAGTCCGCCGTCGGCGGCTGGCGCGGCGGAATTCTGGCGATCCCCAGCACTCGCCCCGCTTTGGCGGCGCGGCGGACCTCGGCGGCGTAGGTCTTGTAGTCGGTCGCGATCCAGTTGCCCGACGCGTCCCGAACGCGGTAGGCCGTCCGGGCGCCGTCAGACCGCCCGCGGTTGAGCAGCCGGAGGGGGATGGTATCTACTGGCACAGGTTTCTCCTGGGTTTTTGTAGACGAGGGTATGTCTCGCGTCTGCGCCAGTCAACGACCTCTGCAGCGGCGGTATGCGCGACCCTGCTGATGACGGGCTGCTGCACCTTCGGGCTGGAGGAGGCCGTGGGCGATACGGACACCGCCGGCCAGCAGTCCGAGGTCTTCATCCAGGCCCTGAGCCCCAACTTCGGGCCCATCGAGGGCGGCACCTCGGTCAACATCACCGGCTGGGGCTTCGGC
>ENA-OWNT01005193-OWNT01005193.1-seawater-metagenome-genome-assembly--contig:-NODE-5193-length-10897-cov-4.256839_pt1 | contig 10897 bp, 9 predicted proteins | sample MGYA00238136_ERZ651165 | MGnify/ENA primary metagenome ERZ651165 (study PRJEB26861, sample SAMN08777766) | seawater metagenome | isolation source: coastal seawater | place: USA: Florida | collected...
TTCGTCGTTCGTCGTTCGTCGTTCCTTCGTCGTTCGTCGTTCCTTCGTCGTTCGTCGTTCCTTCGTCGTTCGTCGTTCCTTCGTCGTTCCTTTGTCGTTCCTTTGTCGTTCGTCGTTCCTTTGTCTTTCGTCGTTCGTTGTTCGTTGTTCGTCGTTCGTCGTTCGTCGTTCGTCGTTCGTCGTTCGTTGTTCGTTGTTCGTTGTTCGTTGTTCGTTGTTCGTTGTTCGTTGTTCTTGGTCGTTGGATGCCGTTGGATGCCGTTGGATGGTGACGGTGACGGTTGAGGTCGTGGCCGTCTTCTTCTTCTCCGTCTTCTCGACACAGGCTCAGAGTTGAGCTGTTGAATGTGATCCCTGAGTGGCGAGCACTTTGCCGTATGCAACCAACAGGCGGGATTCCAACGTTGTTACATCCAAAGGAAAAGTACGTAACAAAAAAACACGCACAAAGGGAGAGCCATACGTACCGCGTGGAGGTGTGATCTACGTGGTCGTTGCGGCGGTAGGACCAATGCCGGCGTAAAACAAAACAACGACTCCCGGGCGCCGGTTGCGGCGGCAAGGTCGCGATGAAGCGCCAACCTTGGCCACCAGCCAACAAGATCATTGCAAAAGAGTCCAAGCGGAAGCTTGACGCTATAGCCGCTCAGCGGCTTCAGAGCGTGAAGAAGCTAACAGACACTTCAAGCCCCGACCGCTTCGACCATATTCGTCAGAACCTCAAGCGAGAGGTTAACAGAGAATACGAGTCCAAATTGCTCAACGAGCACAATGCGGTGCTCTCGAAGACACTGCGACAAATTGACGAGCGAGAAATGCGGAGCGAGTTTGTCAACAAGGACATCGAGCCGCGCGGCAAGCGCACCACAAATTTTGGATTTCGTGTGAAAACAGCTCGTGAAATCCACCAACGCAACTGGGCTCTCCTGCAACAGTTGCGGAAGGTGGAGCCGGCAATTTATCATGAAGAACCATTCGCCTCCAGCCGCGACAAACGCGACGTCCTCGCCGAGATGCGAAAGAAACGCCACGCACTGCCGTCGGATCATGTTTCGTCACATGACGGGAGTGACAGTGACGGTGGTAGTCGCAGCGATGGCGGCCATGCCGGCCCCTACGGGCGGCGAAAAGGAAAGCGGGTGCAAAACCGCAAGAAAAATCGGCAACGCTCTCGCGCTGCATCGCATGATAATCCAGTTGCAGGGCCCAACAGCCACGTGCCTACACTGCCACAATTGACAACTCAAGACGGCAACTCGGCTGCTACGACATCATCGTCAACGGCATTCAACGCCGCTGCGTTCAAGCCCAAGTCACCAACCAGTCGCGGTCGCCGCGGCGGAGGTGGAGCCCCGCGATCTTTCGAGTTCGACGAAGGTAGTGAAGCAGAGCCATCGCCGGCGAGTCAGACAGCAGCAAACACCTATTCACCCGCACCTGGGCGTGATCCTCTCATGGACAGCCCTCGCACGAAAAACTCGAAAAAGAAAGGCTCACGAGGAAAGCCGAAAGGCAAGCGACGCACTGGTCGCAAAGGCAAATTTTCGAGGACGTCCCCGCAACGCCGCGGAATGTCACAACTGACGACTCCCCGAACCCAGACCATCGCAGGTCCATTCGTGAACCAAGGGAATGACTCATCCACGGTATTTTTCTCGCACGACTGCCTCGTCCCTTTTGTTTCCAGCAATGAAGACGACAGTGAATACCGCGAAATGTCTTGGGACATCGCAGTGATTGATGTCGCCAATAATCGGAAGCCCTCTCGAGGCCTTCTTGTGCGAGGCAGTCGGCGCGACCCGAAGGACCCCTTCAACAAGATGACAACCGATGTTCTCATCAACATTCCTACTCTGAAGAAAATCGTGTTTGCGGACGTTGGGTCGGGTTCCAATGCCGCACCAGAGCTTCGGGACACGATGGCATTGTTTGACCCGAAGGAGCTGCGCTGCAACCGAGTCTACAAGTGTTTGCAGCGCGATGGGCGATCGATAGCGCACACAGGGCATGCCATGGGCACTTTTCTCATCAGTCGTTTGGCCTGCGTGGATGGGCGGTTCGTGGTGTACGGGCGACCCAACGTCGCCCGTGAGGTGTACAGAGACCGTGCCAGAATGCGGGAAGCGATGCAAGAGCTTCACGAGTCGATGCACATTGGAGCTGTTGCCATCCAGACGACTTTTCGATGCTACCGCACCGAGCGGAGATATCGTCGCATGCGCGCCGCAGCTATCAGGATCCAAACGCGTGTTCGTATCCTGCTCGCAAAGCGAGAGCTGCGCCGCCGCCACATCAACGCCCACATCGAAGAGTGCAATGAATCTGCCATTAAAATCCAAACACAATTTCGTGGCAGGCGCAACCGCGTCAACTTTGATCGGCAGCGAAATGCCGCATTGGTGGTGCAATGTTCAGTCCGCCAAATGCTTGCTCGACGACGTGTGGAATCTCTGCGGCAGCTCACGCAAGAAGCCAGCGAACGCCAAGCGCAAACCAAATTGGCAGCAGCTACCCGAGGCATGCTGCAGCGGAAGACGTACCAGCGGCAGCGGAACGCCACCATTGTACTACAACGGCATGTCCGTGGCTTGTTGACTCGAAATTGGTTCGCCAAACGGGTCGGTGAAGAACGCGCCGTGCGGAAGATCCAAGCATTGGTACGAGGAGGTCTGTCCAGAACTAGAGAGCGCCGGACAAAAGCTGCTATCAACATCCAAGCGCAGGTGCGGCGTCTTTTGGAACAGAGACGCTTCCACAGAGTGTACCTTTCAACGATTCGCATCCAAGCAGTTGGGAGGGCCTTCTTGTCGCGGCGCACACTGCAGTGCGCCCACCGTGCCGCCGTCGTCATGCAGAGCTTTTGGAGACGATATCGTGATCAGCAGGCTTTCCAGGCAGCGATGGATGCAGTTGTACAAATTCAATCTGTGGTGCGAATGGCTGTCTCGTCCCAGGCCACAATTGCGAAAGCAAAACAACTCGCTGCCGAGAAACGGGCTGCCGAAGAGGCCGAAGAGGCCGAACATCAACGCGAAATGGAGCAGATGGCTCGCGAACTCGAAGAGCAAGCTCAACTAGAGGAATCTGGAGACGGGGAGCGAGACGCCGCCAAGGAGGTCAAAACTGAAGAGAGCGATGATGGAGCTGGTCTTGACGAAGACGGCAATGGCGATTTCGATGATGAAGAGGCGCCTTCAAACGGCGAATCAAAGAAAAGCGGTGACCAGAGCGACGCGCCCTCTCCAGTAGCTGAAGATGTTGCCGATGGTACAAAGAATCAATCTGGCCGTTCGAAGGGTCATCAACCTCGTGACGGGGCCAAAGGCCCTGACTGGGACGTCTTACACGAGGTGAAGGGAATGGTGAAAACTGGTTCAGGACGATACGTTGCCCTGGATTCTGAGGCAGGCATACGTGCTCTCGCCGCTCAGAAAGCGGCAGCTCGCGACAAAGAAGATGAACCTGTGAGTCCCAACACTGACCCAGAGACGGACGTTAAGAAGGAAGCTGAAGCGAAGGCCGAAGCAGAGGCCGACGCAGAGGCCGAAGCAAAGACCAAGAAAGAAGCCGAAGCGAAAGATCAGGCCGACGCGAAAGCCAAGGCAGAGGCCGAAGCGAAGGCCAAGGAAGAGGCCGAGGCAACGGCGAAAGCAGAATCCGAAGCGAAGGCAAAGGCAGAGGCCGAAGCGAAGGCGAAGGAAGAAGCCGAAGCTGAAGCGAAGGCGAAAGCAGAAGCTGAAGCGAAGGCGAAAGCAGAAGCCGAAGCGAAGGAGAAAGCAGAAGCCGAAGCGAAAGCGAAAGCCGAAGCCGAAGCCGAAGCCGAAGCGAAAGCAGAAGCAGAAGCAGAAGCTGACGCTGACGCTGACGCTGAAGCGAAGGAGAAAGCAGAAGCCGAAGCGAAGGCGAAAGCAGAAGCCGAAGCGAAGGCGAAAGCAGAAGCTGAAGCGAAGGAGAAAGCAGAAGCTGAAGCGAAGGCGAGAGAAGAAGCTGATGCGAAGGCGAAAGCAGCAGACGCAGAAGCGAAGGACAAGGCACCTGCCGATGAGAAAGGTGGCACTGAGAATGCACAACACCTCAAGTCACATCACCGACAAGTGCATACACGCGACCTCTCTGCCCAATCGTTGGAGTCTGTATCAATGGCCAGCACGGAGGGCGAAATACAAGTCGAGGTTGACGACCCGGTGGGTGTGTTCACCAGCGAAGAAATGGTTGCAGAAACTATGCGCGAAGGTGTGGTGGTCGCTGTGTCAGAAGACCGATCGGTGATGACCGTCGACATCGATGGAGAGGTCAACGATTACCCAGCCGATCTTGTGATGCATATCGAAGACGTGGAGGCAGCCCTGGCAGACCATGATCTGCTTTCGCGGCCAGCAACGGCCGCCAGTGATGCGACTGCCTTATCGGAGTTCGAGGAAGAAGATGAAATTGGTGTGGGTGAGTACAGACGAAGACTGCGTTTGCTCGCTTGCACGCGTGCATGCCCTGACCAGTGCTTGCTGTTTGCTCAGGGGATGATGTTGTTTGGTTCCCGTCGGAGCATGCCATGGATGTTATGGATCTCTCCGGCATCCGCCGAGGTACCGTGAAGACAGGCGTCAACGAAGATGAACAGGTTCAAGTGTTATTTCAAGACACAGGCAAACTAGAGACAGTGTACGAGCATCTCTGCGTCCACGCAGAGGATTTAGATGGTCATTTGTGAATCAGGACCCACCACGCTGGATGCCTCGTTGCTACAGTGCACTCCTATAAAATAATCATTTGTGCACATTTCGGCTCCTTCTATTTCTATTACTTGATCTTTCGCTTGGGCGCTACATATGCAGTCCCAATGACCATGTCGAAGTACCTGGACACACAATTTGAGGTGAAAGTGACAGCAACGTGGCAGCAACGTGGCAGCAACGTGGCAGCAACGTGGCAGCAACGTGGCAGCCAAGCGGACGTACTTGAAAAAAGGCTGAAAATTTGTTTGAGGCGACGAATGGTGGGTGTCATGCGCCGTTGATCCTATCACAGACGAGACACTCAACGTGACGAATCATTACTTCTCGCTCCACTGAGCAAGTGGCGATATGCCGGGCACAGGCAACATCGTACCACCATAGTACGGAAGAAACCGCTCCAATGCTAGTGGCCACGCATAACCTGTGTGCGCGTCAACTGAAAGCTGAATCGACAGCAGCAACCATGTAATCTGACAACAAAAAAGCGGCCACCGAAGGATTACGCCCTGACAATATGCTACGAACAGTAAGTTTTTGTGGTGTTACCTGGGACAGCGGATGGCACCCCAGAGCGATCGGGATCACCATGCTGTAGAAACCAACGGCCAACAGCTCACATGCATGGACATATCTGTTGCAGCAAAGGCGCGCGTGTGAATACGAAACGCCTTCGTCACGTCACCGAGCATGAATTGGCTTACTGAGTCGTGAAAGCAAAAGGGCTGGCGTATTCATGATGAAAGCTGTGGACAAATCCGTATCTGTCACCAAATTGCAGAACGTGTGAGCTTCTGCGTGATGCGACACGTGAGGGTCGAAGCATCGATGACATGGTACGTACAGTTGCACCGACATGTGGTGCATTTTGTGCCACGTAAAATATGCGGCATCGAAGATGAGAAGGCACAGCAAGACATGAGCCAAGTACTCCCATATGCTCGGTGCCTACAGAGTATATTTGTGATGAGATCACCGAACCAGAACGCAAAAAAACGCAGGGCCTATCAGCGTGGTGCATCACCTCTGCGGGTAACAAAGTATTGTTGCGACTCCCTCCGCATCCGAACAGACAGAACTCCGTGAACGAGGGAAACGGATTCAGCGTCGCGCTGCAGGCAAGCATGCAAATTACTCGGGCGTGAGTTGGAAACTCGGCAGAGAAGTGCAAAAGAAGCATTGCCAACCTGTTGACAGCCGAAGAATTAGAATCGAAGTACACACGATAGAGCCACGGCCTGGTGTGATAAAAGCACGGTTACATCCGTCCAACACAAAAAAGGCATGGCGACAAGCGCGTGTACCCTTGGAGGAAGTATTGGACGCAAACGAGTGGCCCATAAAATGCAATCTACCACAAAAACATGACCATAAGCATAGCTACACACATCGTAACACAGAGTTTGCAACTCGCAAACGCACTTGTGTGATGGTATTGTACTTCAATGCGCGAAGGAATGCCGTCAGAGACGGAATGCTGACGGCAGTGTCCTGGATTTTGTACTTGGACAGGTGCTGGCCAGCAAACTGCAAAATGCAGCTGGCATTTGGGCGTTGCGACACGGCGATGATTGCTACAGCATCGAGGATGGCACAGACCAACGTAAGGAGTACAAAAAATAAGATTGGAGAGTTACGAACAAGGGTGACAATGAGTAACAGAACGCACCGTCGCAAGCCATGGCGGGTAGACACGCCAGGAAGTAATATCCAATCGCGATAGCTCCGGGGAGCACCGGGGAGTAGATGGCCCAGGACCTGAGTTATGCAACAAACACACAGCACAGCACCCGGTAACGTGGCCAAAACGACATGTTCGTGATCGAAGCACTCGGAATCAGTCGTACGCGTAGTGCAAAAGGAAATCCCAGACGGGTTGGAGCAGAAAAGGTTGTTTGTGCGCCTCGTCATTGTGCTCCAGGTGCAAGCGCCACTTTTGAACACCAAAGAAAAGCGGAATTCTGCACGACAGCAGCAAAACCACAGCGTGCGAAATCAGCAACGAGCAACAATGCTTCGAGCAATTGCGGTGTATACAAACCCCAATATCCATATCAGCGCTACCCCGGAAAAAGTAATCAGTGTTGACACCAGGTACGTCGTGTTGCGCACACTGAGACCGATCCTCTTGCTCAACTTTGGGATTGTCGTCGCATCCTTGCCCCGCCTTTTTGTGGCATTTGCCGGCGCTTGGGTCATGACCACGGCGGCTGCCTTGTAACGCACGCCCTGTCACACAAACACCGACGTTGGTGACCAAACACGCAAACAGCCGAGAACTGGGCACAAAATATATTCGTTCTTGTTTCGCGTACAGTCAAAGTGACGATGCACATTTCTGCTCGGAGACCAGTGAGCACATGCGCACGCCCCACCGGGCGTGGTCACTCCGCACACCACCTACAACCCCGCAAACAACACCCCCCTGGGTTGTCTCCGCATCTCCCATCACTGTTCGTCCGTCGTATGCCTGCATCAACCTGCATTCCGCCCAGTACGCGACTTCTTGCTGAAAATAAACTGCGCAAGGAGCGCGCGTGCATCCATCCTCTCCTCCATCGCTGCTTCGCCGCATGCCCAATCTCTCACTGCCGTTCACAAAACCTCAACGCCACCGCAAACGCACACTTTGTTCTCGGCGTGCATGCCATCCGCAGCAGGCAGACGTCATTGCCTTCGCCAACGGTGGGGCGTTCGCCGATGCGATGCGATGACACGCCACCGTCGGAGCGGCAGACGACAGACGCGCCGCCGACACATCGAACCGTTACTCACCAACGACCCGAACTCGGCAAAGTGGTGAGTGAGTGAGTGAGTGAGTGAGTGACTGGGGAACATTTATTTCGTGGCGATGATGACGTGGACAGGTTGAGGTCACCACCACCACCACCACCAAGTTACTTCGACCACTTGCAGTTGCAGGCAATGCATTCCACTGCCCTTGGTGAACACGCAAGCTACAACTAAGCAGCCTTTTGTACTTGGGGAAGGTACCCGAGCACTCTGGTGGTCACTGGTGTTGCGGTGAGTTGACCGACGATGGATGGCAGCGTTCGACCTTGTTGTGGCATTGATCCTTTGCATGGACAGTGCCAGCATGCAAGTGCATGGCATGTATTTCACTCGTTTTTTGCTTGAACATTCGGCTCGCCACCTGCCAACTTTCTGGACGCACAGTTGATTACTTCTGCACATCACCCGAAAAATTGGAAATACGTTGAAGTGCTGTGCTCCACGAAGAACAGTGGAGGTTGGGAATACACGTTTTATTTTCACGAACTAAAAACGACAAAGCAATACTATTTGTCAAACACAGAAAACGCTACGAGCGAAGTGGGATGTTACGACGGTGGTGAAGGTCACTCGTCGCGCATCGGTAACACTTGGTCGCGTCGCGGTGCTTTGGTCGCTGACTCAGCTTTTTGCGGAGTGTTCACCTTCGACTCGCGGCGCTTAAGGCCGCTGTCGTCGCCAACCTTGTGCTCGAATCGCCCGGTCTGCGCAGTCTTGGCCTGCGCGCCGTCGCTGTCGTCGTCGACACCTTCCACCTTCATGTCATCGGATGCCCCTGCCGTCGACTCTTGCTCTGCCAATGCCTTAGCAGCGGCGGCTTCATCGGCCTACAATAATCACAGTGTGCCAGTATCGTCAGCGCATGTGCACAAACACGCCACAACATCTCGTGCATCCGCCACTTACAAGGCGCTTTCGCTCCTTCTGTTCCTCGGTAATGAGGAAGGCGCGGATGCCCAGGTGTTCCGTGATCTGGTTGATCGCGACTCGGATCCACAAAAAATATTGAAAAGCGCATAGACTCGCCAGCGTACACACCTAAATGCATTGCATTCAGCAAGCACGATGTCAATCCACGGTGTTGATCCTCACCATGCAACAGCACGCACGCGGCCAGGACCGCCAATAAATACTTACCGTGCAGAAAATGACCAGGCAGCGCTCCATGGACAGCGGCTGCGTGTATTCGAATACATTGCAAATTATCAATGCGGCAACGTATGGGATAAAGAGCCACTGCCACACTGGGAACTTTTGCCGACTCATCGAACACACGATCATAGTATTCGTCATCAAGTTCACGAAGAGCCCTACGCACGAATGCAACAGCGGATTTGAGATTGGGAGCAGCGGGCCAAGCGCCGGAACCGCTTTTTGTGAGCACGTGTACGTACCAGAGGACAAAACGATGGCATGTGCGTTGGCGGCCAGCGTCTGAGGTGGCCAGCAAAAGCTCAGCACGAACACAATCAACACTGGTACCAGCTGCTTGAACATTTCGGCCCGTTGTCCCTGGGCATTCTCGTGCTTGCAAGTCGTCACCAGAGCCCAGATGGCTGCCGGACCAGTCAGGAGGGCACACCACCCCATTGAAAACAAGTCTGTGACTCGCAGGCTGCACTCGGCGCCGGTAAGTTCCGCTTCCCATGGCGCAACACACAAGCGAAAAATGTCGAAGCCAAAAATGGTCATCGTGCCCCAGATGAGGCAACCGACGATGATGATGTACTGCACTTCAACCACACCGAACCACGGGGTCTTTCCTTTGGGACCCACTGCGATCGTGAGCACATGCGTCGTGTATTCGTTCCACTGTGATAAGAAAAACACAAGCTGTGTGCTCATCTGCAGCGCGACTGTCCAATTGTTGGGCCCTGGGGTAAAAATACCGACAGCCACCGCGTGCAGACAAATAGTCACACAAGCGTCGCAGCCGTGGTCGAAGAGTTGGCCCAGGGGTGACCCTGCACCCGTACGCCTCGCCTGCTTGCCGTCCATGGCATCGAGAGTTTGGTAGAACCAAATGCACAGCGCGCAGACGTAGTAAACCCAAAACGGCGGCGTCTCGGAGTACGACGGCGAGTAGTACCACATGAGGCCGAAGCAAATGAAGCCGTTAAACATGGCAAACAGCGTGATGAGGTTCGGAGCAACGGAGCGCGGACATGCCTCCGTGCACGCGGTCCAGCCCTTGTTGTGGCACTCCTCTAGATGAGTGTACGGAATCGAGACGTACTTGTGGTTTTTTATCGCCTCGGCCCCTTCCGTGGTGAGCACCGCTGGCTTGGTGGGGGCCACGACAGTGAGAATGATCCAAGTGGAGACGGTCCACACGCCGAAGACGACGGCTCCGATGTACTCCCACTCTTCATACAAGAACCCGTGGGTACCATCCGGCAACCAATGGAGCTGGCAGTGGCAATCGCTGATCGGCTCTGGCGTGAACCAGAACGCGCTGCCGTTTCCGTATTGGGGCTGTTGCGGCAAGTAAGAGGTGTTGTCCAACACCACCAGCGGGATAAATCCCGGGATTGCCGCGCACAGTTGCGTGTTGTTGGCCATTGGCGTCCGCGTCCCCCAACTGGTGGTGGAGCTCGACTCCCGACCGCCTTGAGATGGCCGGTGTCTGTCAAATCATATGACGCAAAATGTATGTGTGGCTTACCACCGTCGATGTTCCAGTAGAATTTCTTGTCAGCAGCACTGTCTTTATTTTGGGCAACGCGACAAAACTGCCCCCGCGGCTGTAGTAACAGCGCTCAACGGAAATAACGCACACGCTCGTTCTCTAATCAGCAATGCTACCATGACGACAATTGACCCCGCGACGACGATGGCGTTGGAGCTGTGGCACCAGTTGCTCGCGTCGGTACCCGAATAACTTCAACTCCAACACTCCAAGCACTCCAACTCCAACACTCCAACAACCAATTCCAACAACCAATGCCAACAACCAACCAACATTCGTCCAACCACCAACAACCAACAACCAATGCCAACAACCAACAACCCCAACAACCAGCTCCCCAGCACCAACTCCGACAACGAACTCCAACAACGAACACAACGCTCCCAACACTCCCACTCCCCACTCCAACACTCCAACTCTCCCAATCAACAACGAACCGTGAACCACGAACGAACTCCAAAACATCGAACTGAAAGTCGGACAATCCGTCGCGTCTGCCGTCTGTCGTCTGCTGTCCGCCTGAAACTGAACGAAGTGCAGAAACAACAAAACGACAACGACGGCGACGACGACGACGACGAACGACGACGACACCAACGAACGTCGAACGACGAACGACGAACGACGAACGACCGAACGACGAACGACGAACGACGAACGACGAACGACGAACGACGAACGACGA
>ENA-OWNT01005194-OWNT01005194.1-seawater-metagenome-genome-assembly--contig:-NODE-5194-length-10897-cov-3.058410_pt1 | contig 10897 bp, 9 predicted proteins | sample MGYA00238136_ERZ651165 | MGnify/ENA primary metagenome ERZ651165 (study PRJEB26861, sample SAMN08777766) | seawater metagenome | isolation source: coastal seawater | place: USA: Florida | collected...
CATCGTCATCATGGTGATCGTGAAACCCTGGGCGTAGGCAATCCCGGGCAGGAGGTATCAGGACAACAGCCCTCTCGGGCGAACTTGGCAGAATGACCGCGCTCAGGCTGTTGTCTGGCAGCTTCCGATCTTCAGCAGAACGAGCACCTTACCCATCTCGACGGTTGCGCCAACTTCCCGGTACAAGTCCACCGCTTTTTGCCACTGGGTGCAGGCTTCTCTTCCTTTACCCTGCTTGCGCTGAATGTTTCCCAGCGACAGCAGATTGGTGGCAAGCCCGACCTTGTTGGATGTTTTGCGGTGCAGATCGCTGGATTCCATCAGAACCTTTTCCGCTTCGTCCAGCCTGTCCTGTCCGGATAGAGCATTGGCATATTGCCCGAGAACAATGGCCAGCAACGCGTCGCTTTTCATTTTCCGCGCCGAGGTCCGGGCCAGGCGGAATTGTTCCGCTGCACGTGCATCTTTCCCTTGCGCCATCAGGACCTTGGCCAGGATCACGCGGGAAAGGGCATCCTGGGACCAGCGCGCATGCAAATTGTTGATTTCGATTGCGCGTTCGAGAATATCCGCAGCTTCCGCATACTTATTTTGCAGCAGTAAGACTTCACCCATATGGCGCATGACCTTCGCTGCTCGGGGCATGTCTTTCTTTTCCTCATATATTTTCACCGCTTTGGCGAAATGGCGGGTGGCGATATCCAGTTCAAGCCTGATCTTCGCAATCTTACCAAGGCTGAAATTGGTGCTGGCCATGTTTTTCCGGTCGTTTTTCTTTTCGTACCAGGCCAGCGCCTCCGTAAAGAGCCGCTTGGCATCCTCGCGCTTGTGCAACAGCAGCGCGTTATCCCCCGACAGAGAAAGAGCCAGCCCGACATGTTTCGGCCTGTCCAATCGGGTCTGAGCCAGATAACGCACAAGGATCGGTTCCGCCTCCTGGAACTTGCCCAGGCTGAACAAGGAAAGTCCCAGCCCACCCAGCACCTCTACGTCCTTCGGTCGATTTTTCAGAACGACGCGGTAGGATTTGGCAGCGCTTTCATAATTTCCGCTTGCCACACGGTCTGCAGCCAGCAATTTCAGCATGTTGTTGGCGTTGACAACCACGCCGCCCTTGGTGCGGCCCACGACGATCCGATTGTCGTCTTCCTTCTTCCCCATGCAGCCGGTCAGCACCGGGGCCAGCAGCACCGCCACCAACAACATGCCCGCAAAACGGGGCAGGGACGCGCGCCCTGATGCAGAAATCAATGACGTCATCAGCGTGTTCCTTCTTCAAACAAGTCCAGCGCGCCGGTCAGGCCTGCGCCGCCGGGCAATTATGTCGGGCCTGGGCCGCCGTGATGCGGCTTTCCATGTCAGGATTGTCGTATTGTCGCTGCAGCGTCAGGGCACGTTGTAATTCCGTGCAGCCCAGTTCGAAACTGCCATGCCTGATCTGGGTTTCGCCCAAGGTCAGCCGTGTCTTGATGCCAAAGCTGTAATCATCCGCCGTCAGGGCGATATCCCGTGCCTGGCCATATTCACTGATCGCCTGTTCAAACCTTCCCAGTTTGACCAGTATGCCTGCCAGTTTGCTGCGGGTACGGGCCTGCACCAGCCTGTCAATCTTGCTGTCGCTTTTCGAAAGAACAGGTAGGGCTTTTTCAAGGTTTTCAGCCGCTTTTTCAGGATTATCATATTTGATATGATGATCGGCCAGGACCAAATGGGTCAGCATCACCTGCTTCTGCAGCCTGGTGGACCCGCCATAGGTCAGTGATTCCGCCAGCACCTCTTCCGCCTTCGCCGGGCGACCGGACTTACTATACGTTCCACCCATCAGGTTCAGCGTTAAAATCAGATCCTTGCGATCCCGCATTTCCTTGAACAGATTTACAGCCTTTTTGGCGTCTTCGATCGCTTTGTCATACCGGCCCTGCACACTGTGAATCTTGGCCAGATTCTGCCAGGACATCGCCTTGAAATTGCGCTGACTCTTCTTGGAAAAATAGATGGCCTGGTTATATGCTTCGATGGCCGGAGCATATTTCTTCTGTTCGTAACGCGCCCGACCGAGCATCACCCAGAATCCGGCATGCCCACGGAAGTTGGAAATAGCCTTTTCCATTTGCTCTTCCACTTTCGGCCAATCGCCTTCCAAAAGCGCCGGCGCAGCCGCCATGGCTTCCTGCTGCGCCTTTCGCGGATTCACACAACTGGCCAGCACCGGCATCACAACCAGCAGTAACAGTAGGGGTTTCAGCCGGGACCGGATGAATTTCATGTTTCGCTCCTTAGCGCAGCAAGGTATGCGCAAACCTCGCAAAGGCTTCAGGCCCGGACAGGTTCGCCGTTATACACCGCGATTCGCGCGCACAATATCACGCGTTAAGAGTTTTCCGTAGGACCATGATACATTTCAGGAGAAATAGTCTCCTTACCTTCTCCAGCGACGATTTGAAGAGTTTTTCGGGAACCTGCTCTTGAAAACCCGCCTCTGCCCTCCCATTATTATTCCAAGACGACTGGTCACTTTGGAATGAAACACGATGGCGCGGCCCCGACGCAGTGAAAAATCGAAGCAGGAACTGATCACCATTGGTGCACTCGGCCTGGCGGAAAACGGCTTTAACGGCACGGGGCTGAAACAGGTGCTGGATCAGGCGGGCGTGCCGAAGGGCTCGTTCTACAATTACTTTGACAGCAAGGAACATTTCGCCGCCGAGATCGTGCGCCACTACAATCAGTTGTTGCTGGATTTGCTCATGGCCCGCGCGGCGGAACCAGAGACCTCACCCCTGTCGGCTCTGCGGCAGGCGTATGAAGATCTGATCGCCCTGACGGAATCCCGTGACTGTCGTCAGAATTGCCTGCTGGGCAGTCTGGCGGCGGAAATTGCCGCCACCAGCGACCTCTGCCGTCAGGCGATCAGCGACGCCTATGGCGCCTGGCACCTGCGGGTGACGGAAATGCTGGTCTATGCCCAGGCCAGACACGAAATACGCCGGGACCTGCCCGCCGCAGACCTGGCCGACATGTTCTGGAATGCGTGGCAGGGCGCCCAGATACGCATGCTGATCGACCGGAGCACCGATCCCCTGAAACAGACGCTGGACATGGTGCTGGACCACCTGTTCCGCCCGCAAAATCCGACGGCAGAACCGGCCGGAGAGAATGGAGCAACCCCATGAACGAGCAGATCATCACCCCCGGCCTGAATACACCACTGACCCTGAAAAACGGCGTCGTGATCCGTAACCGGTTCCTGAAATCCGCCATGAGCGAGCAATTGGGCGACAAAAACCACGATCCGGTGCCCGGCCTGGCCAACGCTTACCGCCGCTGGGCCGACGGGGGCATCGGGTTGGCCGTTTCGGGCAATATCATGATCGACCGGCGGGCCCTTGGCGAACCGCATAATGTGGTGCTGGATGGTCAGAGCGATCTAAACGCCTTCCGCCACTGGACCGGGGCCGCAACCGGCAATGGTGCGCATCTCTGGGCCCAGCTCAATCATCCCGGCAAGCAGATCCCGGCCTTCATCGTGAAGGAACCGGTGGCGCCATCGGCCATTCCGCTGGGCCGGGGGCTGGAAAAAGCCTTCAACACCCCACGCGCGATGACCGGGGATGAAATCCAGGCCACCATCCAGCGCTTTGCCGACGCCGCCGGGCAGGCCCGGGATGTGGGCTTCACCGGCGTGCAGATCCACGGTGCCCACGGCTATCTGGTCAGCCAGTTCCTGTCACCACGCCACAATCAGCGGACCGATCAATGGGGCGGATCGGCAGAAAACCGCATGCGCTTCGTGCTGGAAATCTATCACGCCATGCGCGGTGTGGTGGGGGACAGCTTCCCTATCGGCATCAAGCTCAATTCCGCCGATTTCATGAAGGACGGCTTCACCGAGGAAGAATCCATCGGCGTGGTGAAGGCGCTTGCCGAGGCCGGTATCGATCTGATCGAGATTTCCGGCGGCACCTATGAAAGCCCGTCCATGATGGGGGATGGCCATGACAAGCGCCCGGAAAGCACCAGACGCCGCGAAGCCTATTTCCTCACCTATGCCGAAAAGGTCCGCGCCGTGACCGATGTGCCGCTTGCCGTCACCGGCGGCTTCCGGTCGGCGGAGGGCATGACCGACGCCCTTGTCAGCCGGGCAACGGACATGGTTGGCCTTGCCCGGCCCCTGGCGCTCAATCCGGACCTGCCCAACAACGCCATGGCGGACCCCGCCTACCGCTTTGACTGGCAGGAACCGTCCACCGGCATGAAGGGGCTGGATCAGGCGATGATGCTGGGCCTGGTCTGGTATGAACAGCAGATCCACCGCATGGCCCGGTCACAGGCGCCGAAAATCACCCTGTCCCCCTGGCGCGCCGTCTGGGCGACACTGCGTGGCATCGGCTATCAGGCATTCAGAAAGCGACGGGTGTAGGGGGTCAGGCTGCCCCTATCGCAGCTCCCGCGCAAATTCATTGAAGGGTCCGCCGAGTGCCCCCAGCGCGAAGCGGATCTGCGTACCATCCGGAAAGCCCCCCTCACCCCTGGCCGCCGGGCGGCTGCCGGTGGCTCCAACAACACTTATGCGCCCCTTTGCCGTTCCGTCGGCATGGGTGCAATTGAGTGAAAAGCTGCCCTGCCCTGCGCCGGTATCGGCATGTCGGCCGGTTACGGCATAATTCCCGGTGCAGATCGTCTGCCCTGCGCGATCAAGCATGCGTACGGGATTGTTTTCACCTGCATTCCCGGATACTTCCGCCGTGCCGCGCAGGGTACGTCGTCCACCATCCGGCCGTTCGACAATCATTTTGTATACACCGAACCTTGCAAAGGCTGATGGCGGCGCAGTGATGGTCTGATTGATCAAAGCAATGCGACAATTGCAATTGGTTCCGGCATAGGCGGAATAATCAGCGATGTGCCGCAGGCACAGTTTATCCGCTTCCAGCCTCGCTTTTGCTTCGGTTGCTTCAGATTGGGAAACAGCGGCAAAACCGCATCTATCCGGTGATCCAACGGCCAGAGCACGGTTCTCGCGCGCGTCCTGCAGCCAGTTTCGCAATCGTGGCGACCCTTGGGCCTTCCCTGTTCGCAGCAATTGCTCGATTTTGACAGGGCCTGCGGTTTGCCAATTTTTCGCCAGCTCAGGCGTTGCGGTGTTAAAAACGGCTCCATCACCCGGGGTCGCAGACTGACACGCCGCCAGGGCCAGCGATGTCAACCCCGCCAGGGTTAAACGTAAAATTCGACCTTGCACCATCATGCATCCGCCTGTTCTTGCCAAACTTTGAGACCAATGGCTGTGGTCGGCAAATTTCCAACATCATGACGGATCAAGGCGGATCTGACAATTGACACGGATGCTGTGTTCCGCGAAAAAATGGAGGTCAGTAGTGAATCGTTTTAGAGTTAATTCCGAGGACCCTGTGGACCATCACATTCGGACCGAAATGGTCATCGTTCAACAAGCACATACACCCAGCGTAAAAAAACAGTGGCGCAGTCCGGTTCTCACCCAGATGGGTACGTACGGTGATGTATCTGCCAACCCAACCGCCGGCGGCACAGACGGCACATCAGGTTCTTCTGCCAGCTAGACAGAGATCATCGGTCGTCGGCGCAAGTCTTTGGACAGGTGCACGCCGACAAGGCAGCGGTCACTCAGTCAGGTTGCCCAGGAAGTCCTTCACCCGGTTGAAGAAACCTTCGGATTCCGGGGAATTGCTGCCATCGCCGCCTTCGCCTGCGAATTCCTTCAGCAGCTCTTTTTGCTTGCGGGTCAGGTTGACCGGCACTTCCACCGACGTTTCGATGTAAAGGTCACCATGGCCGCCGCCGCGCAATTGCGGCATGCCCTTGCTGCGCAGGCGGAAACGCTTGCCGTTCTGGGTGCCTGCGGGGATCGTCACGCGGCTGCGTTTGCCGTCCAGCGTCGGCACAACAACTTCGCCACCCAGCGCCGCCGTGGTCATGGGGATCGGGATCGGGCAGAACAGGTTCAACCCGTCCCGCAGGAAAATCTCGTGGGTTTCGATGTTCAGGAAGATATAGAGGTCGCCATTCGGCCCCCCCTTCTGCCCGGCTTCACCTTCGTTGGACAGACGGATACGGGTGCCGTCCTCCACACCTTGCGGGATGGTGACGGAAAGGGTTTTTTCCCGGTCCGAGGAACCACGGCCATCGCAGTCTTCACACGGGTCGGAAATGACCTGACCCTGACCCTGACAGCTGGGGCAGGTACGCTCCACCAGGAAAAAGCCCTGCTGGGCGCGGATTTTGCCCGCACCCTGACAGGTACCGCAGGTGGTTGGGCTGGAGCCCGGCTTGGCCCCGGAGCCTGAGCAGGTGTCACAGGCAACACCGGTGGTCAGCGTGATTTCCCGCTGCACACCGTTAAAGGCGTCTTCCAGGCTGATTTCCAGATCATAGCGCAGATCGGCGCCCCGCGCCGGGCCACCCCGGCGGGAACGGCCACCGCCGCCGCCCATGAAATCGCCAAACAGATCTTCGAATATGTCAGAGAAGGAACCGGCGAAGTCGGAACCGGAGGCACCGGCACCACCGAAGCCCCCACCCATGGAGCCATCAAACGCAGCATGACCATAGCGATCATAGGCAGCACGCTTGTCCGCGTCCCGCAGCACGTCATAGGCTTCGGAAAGTTCCTTGAACTTGGCTTCCGCCTCTGCGTCACCCGGATTGCGATCCGGATGATATTGCATGGCCCGTTTGCGATACGCCTTTTTCAGCGCACCGCCATCCGCGTCGCGGGCGACGCCCAACAGGTCGTAATAATCTGCTTTTGCCATCGTCCGTCTCCCCGGCTTGCATCACAGGCGCGCCAACCCGCGGGTCGCGCGCCTGCTGGTCACCCGGCGCGTCTGGCGCCAGGTGCACGGCGATCAGGCCGAGTTACTGTTTTTTCTTGTCTTCGTCGACTTCTTCGAAGTCGGCATCGACAATGTCATCGTCCTGGTTGCCGGAACCGGCATCCTCCGCCCCGGCTTCGGCACCCCCTTCGGCGCCTTCACCTTCCTGGCTGTACATGGCTTCGCCCAGCTTCATGGACAATTGCACCAGTTCCTGGGTCTTGGCGTTGATGTCTTCGGCATCGTCGCCTTCCAGCGCGGTTTTCAGGGCAGCGACCGCAGCCTCGATAGCCGTCTTGTCCTCGGCCGGTACCTTGTCACCGGCTTCCGCCAGCGTGCTTTCGGTGGAATGCACCAGGGCTTCGGCCTGATTGCGGGCCTCGGCCACTTCCTTGCGCTTGGCGTCTTCTTCCTGATGCGCCTCGGCGTCCTTGACCATGCCGTCGATTTCATCGTCGGACAGACCACCGGATGCCTGAATGCGGATCTGGTGTTCCTTGTTGGTCGCCTTGTCCTTGGCGGTCACATTGACAATGCCGTTGGCGTCAATATCGAAGGTCACCTCGATCTGCGGCACGCCACGCGGTGCCGGCGGAATGCCCACCAGGTCGAACTGGCCCAGCAGCTTGTTGTCGGCCGCCATTTCACGTTCACCCTGGAACACGCGGATGGTCACGGCAGACTGATTGTCTTCGGCGGTGGAGAAAACCTGCGACTTGTTGGTCGGGATGGTCGTATTGCGCTCGATCAGGCGGGTGAACACGCCACCCAGGGTTTCGATACCCAGCGACAGCGGCGTCACGTCCAACAGCAGCACGTCTTTCACGTCACCCTGCAGGATACCGGCCTGAATACTGGCACCAATGGCCACCACTTCATCCGGGTTTACGCCCCGATGCGGATCACGACCGAAGAAATCCTTCACCGTGTCGATGACTTTCGGCATACGGGTCATGCCGCCAACCAGCACGGCTTCGTCAATGTCACCGGCGGCAAGGCCGGCATCTTTCAGCGCCGCTTCACACGGTTTGACGGTACGCTTGATCAGGTCTGCGACCAGGCTTTCGAATTTCGCACGGGTCAGTTTCAGCGTCAGATGTTTCGGGCCGGACGCGTCTGCGGTGATATAGGGCAGATTGACGTCGGTCTGGGTGGCCGAGGACAGTTCGATCTTGGCCTTTTCCGCCGCCTCTTTCAGCCGCTGCAACGCCATATTGTCGTTGCGCAGGTCCATGGCGTTGTCTTTCTGGAATTCGTCGGCGAAGTAGTTCACCAGCGCCAGATCGAAATCTTCACCACCCAGCTGGGTGTCACCATTGGTGGACAGCACTTCGATCACGCCGTCGCCGATTTCCAGAATGGATACGTCAAACGTACCGCCACCCAGATCGTACACCACGATGGTTTTGGTTTCAGATGCCTTGTCCAGGCCATAGGCCAGGGCAGCAGCCGTCGGTTCGTTGATGATGCGCAGCACTTCCAGCCCGGCAATTTTACCGGCATCCTTGGTGGCCTGACGCTGACTGTCATTGAAATAGGCAGGCACGGTGATCACGGCCTGGGTAACTTCCTCGCCCAGATGTGCCTCAGCCGTTTCCTTCATCTTCTGCAGGGTGAAGGCGGAAATCTGCGACGGCGCGTATTTTTCGTCGCGCGCGCTGACCCAGGCATCACCATTGTCTGCCTTGACGATCTGGAACGGTGAGGTGGACTGAATTTTCTTCACCCCGGAATCATCGAAATTACGGCCGATCAGACGTTTGATCGCAAACAGCGTATTTTCCGGATTGGTCACGGCCTGCCGCTTGGCAGCCTGGCCGACCAGACGTTCACCTTCCTCGGTGAAAGCAATCATGGACGGGGTGGTGCGGGCACCTTCGGAATTTTCGATAACCCGTGCGTCTTTGCCTTCCATGACAGCAACGCAGGAATTGGTGGTGCCGAGATCGATACCGACAGCTTGATCCACCCCAAGGTTGAAGCGGAAATCGCCTTTGTCACCAAAAAGCCGCTCAAAGGCCCCGGCTGTCATGTGGGCACGGTGATGGCCGCCACCGACTTTGTCATCCCCGAAGTGGAGATTATCGATTCCCGTTACAAGGATTTTAAATTCGACCTGGTAAGTGTGGCTGCTGACAACTCCAGCTCCTCCCGTTTTGTCGTGGGCGGTCAAATGGCCGATCCAGCTGACGTGGACCTGCGCAACCTGGGCGTGGTGATGGAGCGCAACGGAGAAATTGTTGAGGTCGGGGCCGGCGCTGCCGTGCTGGCCCACCCGGCCAACAGTGTCGCCTGGCTGGCCAATACCCTGGGCGCGCGCGGCGAAGAGATTCCGGCCGGTAGCTTGATCTTAACCGGCGGTGTTACCGCAGCGGTAACTGTGAACAAGGGTGATAGTGTCAACGTGCGCTATCAAGGCTTGGGCGCGGTAACCATGCGGTTTGTTTAAATGCAGTTGTTATAACCGCAATTAGCGAAGGTTTTTCACACTTTCCTTTGGACCTCATATCCCCAATCCTATGAGGTTTTTGCGAAGGCGCCCCCGCCTTCGCATTTTTTTATACCAGTCTCAAACACCAGATCTGAGAGGAGGTTTCGGCGATGCAAAAACTCAAACTGAGCATAGTGGATCAGTCGCCTGTTCACGATGATAAAACTCAAGTGGCGGCGTTGAACGATACGCTCAAACTGGCCCAGTTAGCCGATGAGTTGGGTTACGAGCGTTATTGGATAGCCGAGCATCACGCCACCCCCTCCTATGCCAGCCCCTGTCCGGAAATTGTGATGGCCCGGATAGCCGCGGCAACCCGACGCATCCGCGTGGGCAGCGGCGGCATTATGCTGTCCCACTACAGCCCCTACAAGATTGCGGAAGTGTTCCGCACCCTGGAGGCCTATTTTCCGGGGCGGATCGACCTGGGTTTTGGACGAGCACCGGGCGGTTCCGATCGCAGTAGCCGGGCTTTGGCGTTTCCCAACACCACCGTCGGTGCCGAAGCCTTCCCCTATCTGGTGGAAGCCTTAACCGGCTTTATCGACGGTGAACTCAACCCGGATCACCAGTTTCACGGTTTGACGGTAACCCCCAAAGGCAGTACCGCGCCCCAGCTGTGGACCCTCGGCTCCAGCGACGGCAGTATCGAGCTGGCGGCGCATTTTGGACTGGGATTTGTGTTGGCCCTGTTTATCGGCACCCACGAGCGCCCCGCGGACATTATTCACCGTTACCGCAAACTCTACCGCCCGCGCCATCCTCAGGCGCCCCAGCAACCGCAAGCGCTGATTGCCAGCGCCGTGATCTGTGCCGACACCCAGGAGGAGGCGGAGCTGCTGGCAGCCACCCACACCTACTGGAAAGTGTTGGCATTTCGCCACGGTATCCGCGAAGGGCTGAAGTCGCCTGAAGAGTGCATGGACCTTTACCAAAAGCTATCGCCCTCCGACCAGGCCTATTTTATGGAGACTCGCAACAGCATCATCACCGGCACCCCGGAACAGTGTCGCGAGCGACTGGAGGAGCAGGCCCGTTATTACGACGTGGATGAAGTGGTGGTGGTCGCTGTGACCCACAGCTTTGAGAAGCGCTACCAGAGTTATATCAAACTGGCCGAGGCCTTTGAGCTGGCTTAATCCTTTCTGCTTTAGAGAAGCCCGGCGGCAACTGCGGTTATGTGGCTGGTGTGCCGGTGGATGGGTGTCCCCCTAGAATGGCTCCACTCCCCCCAACCAAAACTACCACCTCAAATTCACTCCCCAGCCCAAAACAAACAAGATTGGAATAACCTGCGACAGGTGCCTCGGCAGAGGGGAGTGGTCCCCTCCGTCCCCGACCGTGCCGCCGCAGGTCAGGTCACTTTCGAGCACCGTGCCGCTCCAGGGTGGGAACGTACTCCGAGTCAATATTGTGCCGCTCGTAGAGGTGCCATTGGCAATGGCCGCTCCTGGCACCTTCCAGCCGATAATGCGTGCTGTGCCTGTGGGCTTTTTATATATCACCCTATACTTACCAGTACCTCCCACCAACGGTCTCTTGGCGGAGCATG
>ENA-OWNT01005196-OWNT01005196.1-seawater-metagenome-genome-assembly--contig:-NODE-5196-length-10895-cov-4.524126_pt1 | contig 10895 bp, 8 predicted proteins | sample MGYA00238136_ERZ651165 | MGnify/ENA primary metagenome ERZ651165 (study PRJEB26861, sample SAMN08777766) | seawater metagenome | isolation source: coastal seawater | place: USA: Florida | collected...
TCGAGGCCGCCGCCCTCGCCGACCTGGAGCGGTCCACCGCCCTCAGCACCCTGCGTCAGGACGCCCTCGGCCTGCGGGCTGCCGCCGTCGCCCCCCCGGAGACCCCATGATCTGGCTGACCCCCCTCGTCTGGGCTGCCGACCCTGCCGTCACGTCCCAGGTCGACCTCAGGGTCGGCGCACGCACCCAGCCCGAGGCGGCCCTGGAGCAGCCCGCGGAGTGGGAGCCCACCGAAGAGCTTGAGCCCGCCGCCATCGGCATCCTCTCGGCGCAGGTCGGCAACACCCCGGAGCGCGGGCCGTGGTGGCAGGTCTCCGGCTCGGCCTGGGGCTTGGCACCGGAGAGCGAGACCAGCCTGCTCACCCTCACCCCCCAGGCCGGCACCGGCACCTCCCTCGGCGGGTGGCGCTCCGATGTCGCGGCCCGGGCCGACCTTCAGCTCTACCCGGTGGAGGAGTCGGATCCGAGCAGCCTCCGCGGCGAGGTGCTGGCCAGCCTGCAGCGCCCGGACGACCGCTGGGTCCCCTGGCTGGGGATCGAGGGCATCGGACGGGTGTACCCGCTCCAGCCCACCTGGAGCTTCCAGAGCGTCGAGCCGCGCGCGGAGCTCATCTACCGCCGCGACGCCGGGTGGGTGCGCGGCCGGGCCGGCGCCCAGGCCAACCAACACCAGGGCGCCGTGGGAACACAGGTGCGGGCGGGCCTCTCCGCGGGCCTGACCGGCGCCCGCGCCGAGCTGTGGGGGGGCTACGGGCTCATCGCCGCCCAGGCCGGGACCGACGCCACCACCGCCCGGCCGCCGTTCACGCCCATCGGCGACTACGCCGCGGACGCCGACGCCCTCTCCGCCGGCGGCTTCCTGCAGCACCGCCTCGACCTCGGCACGTCCATGTTCCTGGGCGACTGGACCTTGCGTGCATCGGGCCTGGTGCGCCTGCGCGACAGCTTCACCGCCGACCCCACCAGCTTCGCCCGCACCGGCCACGGCCAGCTCGACCTGGAGCGTCCCCTCGGGGGCGTCTGGGTGGGCGTCGCGACCCTGGGCGTCAGCGGCGCCGCCCTGGAGGGAGGGGCCGGCTACACCGACACCTATGGCTGGGTCGGCATCTCCTGGCGCCCCAACTAGTCAGAGCGTCGCAGGCCAGGCCGGCAGCCGCTCCAGGTTCGCCGGCTCGTGCCCGCTGATCACCGTGACGCCCTCCTGCTGCGCGAACCAGTGGATCCGCCACAGGGCAGAGGCACCCAGCTTCCAGTTGTCCTCGAGCAGCGACCGGGCGAGCCAGCCCTTGGGGCGGGCGCCCTCGAGCCAGTTGGCGTCGATCCAAGCCGCGTCACCGGTGAAGAGCCAGCTCCCGTGCGGCAGATTGACCAGGTACATCGTGTGGCCCACGGTGTGGCCGGGGGTCGACAAGGCCACCAGGCTGCCATCGCCGAAGATGTCGGCCGAGTGCGCGAAGGGCCCCACCGGGCCATCGTCGAACACCACGGGGGCGAACGCGTTCGCCAGGTAGGGGGCCGGATCGTAGCCCTTGGTGACCCGCCGCTGCTGCGCGGCGTCCCACTCCATCTGGGGCGCCCGCACCACCGCGGCGGGGAGGTCGGCGATGCCGCCCACGTGGTCCACGTGGAGGTGGGTGACGAAGACCTGGCGCACGTCTGCCGCGCTGAGCTCGACCTGATCGAGGACGTCGACCAGCGGCACCACGTCCCCCACGTCGAGGAGCTTCAGCCCGAGCCCCACCGGGTAGGTGGGCGGGTCGGTGGCGGTGGCCCGGCCGAAGCCCGCATCGATGAGCACGACCCCATGGGTCGGATGGTCGAACAGGGCGACGCTCACCGGCGCCCGCCAGTCGGTCTTCCGGCCCCCCGCCAGGCCCTCGCGCTCGCTCATGCCCACCGTGGCGGTGTGGAACACCCGCAGGTGGCCACCCGGCAGGGCCTCCCGGTCGACCGCGAAGGCCTCGCTGGGCATCGGGGGGGACACGGGCACCTTGGGCCCACAGCCCATGAACAACGCAGTGACGAGCAGGGTCCGCATGGCGCCTCCGCGGGCAGTCTACAACCGGGGAGGGGCCAGCTCGTAGAGGTCGGGCAGGGCCGTGGCACGCCCGATCAGCGCCGCGCCCACGAAGGACACGTCCCACACGACGGCTCCGTTGGGCTGGTACTCCCGCATACGCGCCTGGGTGCCGTAGGTCTGCAGGGTGTGCCCACCGGGCGTGCGGTAGGCGTCGCCCATCTGCTGCCCGGCGATCCCCTGGTCGACGCCAGCGTTCCACACCTCGACCAGCTGCTCGTTCACAGTGTCGATGGTGTACTCCCGGGCCACCAGCGACACGTCCTGCTCTGCCTGGTGGGTGGAGATGAGGAGCGTTCCCTGGGGGGTGAGGTGGGCGCCGTGCTGGAACCAGAACGCGCTGTCGGCGGGTGAGAAGCTGTAGCTGCCGGGGGCATGCCCGAACCAGCGCAGCGTGTTGCCCTGCCCGTCGATCTGCACCACCGTCTCGTAGGTCCAGAAGCTGAAGAGGAAGGTGTCGGTGGCCTCGTCGTAGTTGAGGGTGTTGGAGGCGCAGAAGGCGCTGGCTCCCGCCGAGGCGGCCCAGGCGTTGCAGTCCCACAGGTTCTCGACGGAGCCGTTGGGCGACACGACGATCAGCGACTCCTGGTAGGCACCGGTGAAGGCGCCATACGCGAGCGAACCGTCCGGCATCTCCTGGTGCGGGTGATGGAGCCCGGGGGTGAGCCACTCGTGGTCGAGCGTGCCGTCGATGGCGATCTTCTGCACGCTGCCCTCGGACAAGGAGAACAACGCCCAGAAGGCGTTCTGGTCGTGCAGGATGCGGGTGCCGTCGTGGGAGAGCCGGGGGTGGAGGCTGGTGCGGTTGGGGTCGCTCTGTCGGGCCCACACCACCCGGCCCTGCCGGTCGAGGATGAGCACCCACCACGGGGACCCCAGGGACGCGCTCGTGACGCTGACCAGCACATGGTCTGCGTCGGCGTCGACCTCGGAAGCGACCAGGGTGTTCACGAAGGGCACCGGCATCGTGGGCAGCGGATCGGTGGTGGTGACCTGCTCGGCGCTGGACACCCCACCGTCGACCACCACCCGCCAGGTCACGTCGGTGCCGTAGGGCACGCCCAGGAGCAGCTCCTCGTGGGGCCCAGCGTCGAGGGAGCGGGCCGGCGAGCGATGCCACTCCCCCTTGTCGTAGCTGTACTCCACGAACACGTCGGCGGGCTGGTTCTGGGACCAGGAGACCTCCACCAGGGAGCCGAGCTCCGGATGCACCGCCCCCAGGACATTGCTGAGCTGCACGATCGCGAGGCCGGTGTGACCGGTGCCCCCGCCGGTGTCGCCCGTGATGCCCGTGCTGCCCGTGGAGGCCGTCGACCCCGTGCTGTCCGTGGGCAGGGAGGTGCCCGTGGGCGTCGTCGTGGTGTCGACGGTGGCCGTGTCGATCGGGGAGGGAGCGGTGCCGCCGTCCTTGTCGTCGTCGCCGCTACACGCCACCAACAGAACCAGAGAGAGCCAGCGCATGTCGCCTCCGAGCAGGGGACAAGGTGACCTGCTGCGGGCCCGATGGTGGCAAAAAGCACGTCACCAACCCTGGGGGGCGATAGCCGACGCCATGCCGACGCTCTACGACGCGCATCTCGACGGCGTCGCGGGGAAGCTCTCCCTCGACGGCGGGCTCCCGTCTGCTGCTCATCGCCCGCGTCGCGGGGATCCCCCGCGCCTAGCCGCTCGGCGGTGCCGACGGGCATACTTGGCGTAGGCCAGCTGCTGCACGGCATCGCCCTTGGTGCGGGCCCTACCGGGGGGCTGGAGGGCAGCGAGACGGGCCTGCTGCGCCTCGGACACCGGCAAGCCCCGCCAGGCAGCCTCGGGCAGCGCACTCTCGGCGGCGGCCGGGCCTCGCTCCCCGACCTCGTAGTCGACCGCCTCCACCGCCTGCTCCACCTTCGCGAAGTGGGCCACCTCGTCGGCGTCGGCGTAGACCTGGTAGCGGCGCTTCCCGGGCCGCCCGCTGTCGAGGACCAGGTACTCCCCCAGCTTCCCGGGCCGCTTCAGGTAGTGGAGCACCAGCCCTGCCTTGCCGAGGGAGGTCCAGGCGTGACCGCTGATCGCGCGGATCAGGGGGTCGACATCGAGGGTGAGCGGGTCGAAGTGCTGGGCTCGCTCCTCGATCTCGCTGAGGGTGATGGCATCGGGGGGCAGCTCGAACGTAGGGAATTGCTCGAACATCCGGCCCAGGCGCTCCTCCGCTTCGAGGACGTCTTCGCCGAACAGGTCGAGCTGGTGGGGCATGCCGAAGAGGCTGGGCAGGGTGATGAGGGACAGATCCGACAGGTCGACGAAGTCGATCACCAGGCAGTCCTGCTTGCCCGGATGCAAGCGGGTGCCGCGCCCCACGCACTGGGCGTAGAGGCTGTCGCTCCGGGTGGGGCGGGCCATGGCCACGCAGCTGATGGAGGGCTCGTCGAAGCCCTCGGTGAGGACACCGACATTGGTGACCGCCCGGAGCCGGCCGCTGCGAAGCCCCTCCAGCACCTCCTCCCGCTCGGGGGCGGGGAGCTCGCCGTGGATGAGCCCGGTGGGCACACCGATGTTGCTCAGGGCGCGAGCGAGGTTGCGGGCGTGCTGCACCGTGACGCAGAACACCAGCGTGATGCGGTCGCGGCAGAGCTCCTGGATCGTGCGGGCCACCAGGGCGTTTCGACCGCGAATGTCGACCACCTCCTGCAGCTCGTCGACCGCGAAGTCGCCAGCGCCCGCCGTGATCGACGAGAGGTCGGCCTCGGTCGTGACCCGCACGCCGCGCAGGGGAACGAGGTAGCCCTCGCGGATCATGGTGGGCAGCGGCTGGTGGTAGACGATCGCGTCGAACACCTCCTCGAGGCCACGGCGGTCGCCCCGCCCGGTGGTGGCGGTGAAGCCCACCAGGAGCCCCTCCCAGCCGCGGTCGAAGCAGCCCAGCTGCCGGAGGATGCGCTGGTTGTCGTCGGCCGGGGCGTGATGGCACTCGTCGTAGATGACCAGGCCGAAGCGATGGTCGGACATCAGCCGCTTCAGCCGCTCCTCGTGGAGGGAGCGCAGGGAGGCGACCACCACGGCGGCATCGGCCGGAGCGCGCTGCCCTGCCTGCTCCAGGGCCACCACGGGCCCCTCGCCCAGCACCCGGCAGATCTTGCTCACCGCCTGCTCGAGCAGCTCGGACCGGTGGGCCAACACCAGGGTCGGGCGCCGCAGGATGCGGATCAGCGAGCTGAACACCACGGTCTTCCCGGCGCCGGTGGGCAGAACGACGACGACGCGCCGCTGGCCGGCGTCCTCGGCTTCGAGGACGGCCTCGATGGCCTCCTCCTGGTAGGGGCGGAGCTGGAACATGCCCCCGCCGTACCCGACGATGGGGCGAAGCGACACCATCTCCGGGCCAAGGCGGACGATAGTTGTCCGCCGGAGGATCGGGATGCTGTGCGCGGTGTGTGGAGAAGCGACCGAGGCCGCCCCCTGCAGCGCGTGCGGAGGGGAGCCCCGGGTCGACGGTCGCTACGCCCTGCTGGAGGTGGTGGGCCGGGGTGCCGTCGCCACGACCTACCGGGCCCGGGGGCCCGATGGCGCTGTCGCGGTGAAGGAGGCCGTGCTCCGACCTGGCGAGGCCACGAAGGTGCAGGAGCTCGTGCTGCGGGAGGCGGCCGTGCTGCGGCAGCTCGGTCACCCCATGATCCCCGCCTACATCGAAGACCTGACCCAGAAGGTCGGCCGGGTCACGCACCTGTTCCTGGTGCAGGCGTGGGTCGAGGGCGTCGACCTGCAGCAGCGGGCCATCGACCACCGGACGGAGGAGAGGGAGGTACTCCGGCTGCTTCGCGAGCTGTGCGACGTGCTGACCTACCTGCACGAGCGCTCGCCCCCCATCATCCATCGTGATCTGAAGCCCGCGAACATCCTGCGTCGGCCCGATGGCACCCATGCCCTGGTCGACTTCGGCTCGGTCCGAGACGCCCTCCGTCAGGGCGACACGGGCGGCAGCACGGTCGCGGGCACCTTCGGCTACATGGCCCCGGAGCAGTTCGCTGGTGACGCCGAGCCACGCACCGACCTGTACGGCCTCGGTGCCCTGGCGATCGCCCTCCTCACCCGACAGGACCCGGCCACGCTCCAGGCGCCCGATCGCCGTCTGGGCTGGCGTCACCTCACCACCCTGTCGGACCCGGCGGCAGCGCTGCTCGACCGCCTCACCGCCGTCGACCTGGCCGACCGGCCCGCCTCCGCCCGGGTGCTCGCCGCCCAGCTCGACACCCTGTTGCGCGCTCCCGCCCCACCACCGGCCGAGGCCACCGCATCCGAGCCAGCGCCGGTCACCCTCGCGCCGCCGCCGCTGGTCGACGAGCCCGAGCCATTTCACCAGCCGCCCGTCGTGCACGGATCCGCCACCCCCGCCACGGGCCCCACGTCCTCCGACGGCGACGAGCCCGAGGACTTCGGCAGCTTGGGCCTCGTCGCCCTGACCGTCGCGGTGCTGGTCACCACCGCCATCGTGACCGGGGCGGTGGTGCTCGCGGCGCTGCCCTGACCCTCGGGCCGTTCCGCCAGGAGCGACCGGACATTCGGGGGGGATGCGTCTCCATCCCCGACTCATGTCCGGAATCGGGGGTTCCCTAGGAGCCGTGAGTCACACGTCCTAGGGGACCCCACTCCAGCGGACACGGATCATCCCGGAAGCCCGTCGCCCCGCGGCCCGCGACGGTCGATACCAGCCCAGCGAAGGAGTGCCCATGCCCGCCATCACGCCGATGCTCACCTACCGCGACGCCCCCGGGGCCATCGCCTTCCTCACCGAGGCCTTCGGCTTCACCGAGCGCTACCGCCTGCCCATGCCCGACGGCACCGTGGGCCACGCCGAGCTGTCCATCGGCGACGCGGTCCTCGCCTTGGCGAGCGCCTACCCGGGCATGGGTCTCGACAATCCCAGCGACCTGCCGACCCGCTACAGCCAGCTGATGGTCGAGGTGCCCGACGTCGACGCCCACTTCGCCCACGCCGTGGCGTCCGGCGCCCAGACCCAGGGCCCCCCGGAAGACCAGCCTCATGGCGGGCGGATGTACCGAGCGGTCGACCCCGAGGGGCACCGTTGGATCTTCCACCAGGTGGTCGTGGAGAAGTCCATCGCGGAGATCAAGGCCGCCTACGGCGTCGGCTGAACCGCGCCCTTGGCCTGACCCCAGGTGGGCCCCGTCCCGACGTCCACCACGAGGGGCACCGCGAGCTGCGCAGCCCCCTCCATGGCCTCCCGCACGGCCCGCGCAGCCTCCTCCACCACGTCGACCGGACACTCCACCAGCAGCTCGTCGTGCACCTGCAGCACCAGCTCCGCCCCGTCCGGGAGCCGCTCCACGGCCCGGAGCATGGCCACCTTGCACAGATCGGCCCCCGACCCCTGGATGGGCGTGTTCATGGCGATGCGCTCCCCGTGGGCCTGGTCGGAGCGATCGCGCCGGGACAGCTCGGTCACGTAGCGCCGCCGCCCCATCAGCGTGGTGACGTAGCCGTCCGTGTGGGCCTGGGTGACGACGTCGTCCCGCCAGGCCGCCACCCCGGCATAGAGCCGGAAGAAGTCGTCGATGAAGCCGCGGGCACGAGAGGCGCTCACCCCCAGCTGCTGCGCGAGCGCGGCGGGACCCTGGCCGTAGATGGTGGCGAAGTTGACCGTCTTGCCGAGCTCCCGCTCCATCGCGCCGACCTGCCCCTCAGCGAGCCCGAGGAGCGCCGCGGCCGTGCGCACGTGCACGTCGGCGCCGGTGCGGTAGGCGTCCACCAGCACGGGATCGCGGGACACGTGGGCCAGCAGTCGCAGCTCCAGCTGACTCCAGTCCGCCCGCACCAGCTGACGCCCCCGGCCCGCCACCAGGGCGTCCCGGATCTGCCGAGACACCTCGGTCTTGATGGGCGTGCGCTGCAGGTCGGGCTCGGTGGTGAGGATGCGCCCCGAGCTGCTGGACGTGGCCATGTACGTGGGGTGGATGCGACCGTCCGGCCCCACGGCACGGGAGAGCACGTCGGTGTAGGTGTTGACGAGCTTGTCGACGGTTCGCCACTCGAGGACCACGTCCACCAGCGGGTGCTCCCCGCGCAGCCGCTCCAGGACGCTGGCGGCCGTGCTGTAGCCGGTCTTGGTGCGCTGGAGCACCGGCAGTCCCAGCTCGTCGAAGAGCACGGTGCCGAGCTGCTTGCTGCTGCCCAGCGTGAACGGTCGCCCGGCCAGGTCGTGGGCGGTGGCCTCGAGCCGGGCACGCACCTCGCCGAAGTCCTCCCCGAGCGCATCGAGCACCGCGGGGTCGGCCGCGATGCCCACCTGCTCCATGCGGGACAGCACGGGCACCAGCGGCAGGTCCACGTCGCGGAGGTAGGGCAAGCGACCCGCGTTGGCCAGCAGCTGCTCCATGCGGTCCCAAACCGCCCCGGTCGCGTCGGCCTGATGACACGCCCAGGCCCCGGCCCGGTCGACGGTGAGCTCGGCGAAGGTGCGGCGCTGACGGCCCGAGCCCAAGACGCCGCGGATGGGCTGCAAGGCGACGTGGAGCAGGTCGCGAGCCACCTGGTCGAGCTTGTGGGGCAGGTGCCGGGTGGGGTCGAGCAGGTAGCTGCCGAGGGCCGTGTCCCCGGTCACCCCCCGGAGCACGACCCCGCGGCGCCCGAGGGCGGTCATGGCGTCCTTCGCCCCGTGGAGCACCTTCGGGCGGTCGCTCTCCAGCCAGGGACGCAGCACCTCCCGCCCGGCGTCGCCGAGGCCTCCGGCCCCGGCCAGGGGCACATACACCCCCCGCCCACGCCGAGGACTGATGGCCACGCCGACCAGCTCGCCCCGCAGGGCATCGGGCAGGTCGAAGAGCACGTGCACCGCCACCGGGCCCTCGGTCGCCGTCTCGTGGGCGACGGCCGCGGTCGCCATCTCCAGGCTGTCGGCGACGAAGTACTCGATCTTCGCCGCGCCGTGGGTGGCCATCGTCTCGGCGGAGAGGAGCGAGAAGAACTCGAGCTCGGCGTAGGCCGCGTTGAGCTTGGCCAGGGAGGGGGCGGGCACCCGGAGGTCGTCGAGGGTGAGGGGGAGCGGCACGTCGGTGCGGAGCTGGGCCAGCGACCGACAATGTCGCGCCGTGGCTTCGTGCTGAGCCAGGATGCGGCCCACCCGGCCCCCCGGTGGAGCGGCCAGGAGCCCCTCGAGGTCCCGCTCGGCCAGGAGCTCCGCCGCCCGCTGCTTGCCGATGCCGAGCACACCGGGGATGCCGTCGCTGGCGTCGCCCACCAGGGCCAGGAAGTCCACGAAGCGATCCGGCCGAACGCCGAACCGACGCCGGATGCGGTCGGCGTCGTAGACCACCTCCTGCGTGCTGTCGAAGAGCCGCACCCGGGGCCCCACCAGCTGGGCGAAGTCCTTGTCGCCGGAGACGATCCACACCTCGTGGCCGGCGGCGAGGGCCTGGGTGGCGAGGGTCGCGATGACATCGTCCGCCTCGACGCCGGGGACGCGGACGATGGGCACGTCGTGGGCGGCCACCAGGTCGTCGATCAGCGGTAGCTGCTGCCGAAGCTCCTCGGCCATGGGCGGGCGATGCGCCTTGTAGGCCGCGTCGGCCTGGTGCCGGTGGGTAGGCCCCCCCGCATCGAACACGACCGCCAGGCGGGTCGGACGCTTGCCCGCGAACAGCTTGCGGAACATCTGCGCGAAGCCGAAGGCCGCGTTCGTGGGCACCCCAGCGCGGGTGCGGAGGGTGGCGGGCAGGGCGTGGAAGGCCCGGTAGGCGAGGCCCGTTCCGTCGACCAGGGCGACGCGCTCCATGGTCGGTCAGGGCCCGGAGTCGCCGCCGGTGTCGGGGCCCCCGAGGCCCGTGTCGGCCGTCGGGAAGGTGAAGCCGGTCGGGTTGGTCGACGTGGCCCCCGTGCCGCCCGTCGGGAACACGAAGCCGGTGGGATCGGTGGGCGTGGTGCTGCCCCCCGAGTCGGTGGTGTCGATGACCCAGGCGCTGTCGGTGTTGGTCGGGGTCGTCGTGCCGGTCCCACCAGAGCCACCGGGCGTCGTGGTGAAGGTGCCCGAGCCGCCGCCGCCACCGCTTCCGCCGGGGGCGTCGCTGTCGCCGCCGCCCGGATCGGTGTCGAACCCACCGCCGGACCCGCCGAGGCCCGTTCCGCCGAGGCCTGTTCCGCCGAGGCCCGTGGGGGTGAAGGTTCCGTTGCCGGTCGCGGCCGTGGCCGACAGGGTGTTGGTGTCCTGGGTGGTCGTCGTGACCGGGATGCCGGTGTCGGTGTCGGTGTCGGTGTCGGTGTCCGTGTCCGTATCGGTGTCCGTGTCCGTGTCCGTGTCCGTGTCCGCGTCGGCATCTGCGTCCGCATCCGCGTCGGCGTCGGCATCGGCGTCGGCGTCGGCGTCGGCATCGCTGTCAGCATCCGCGTCCGCGTCCGCGTCCGCATCGGCATCCGCGTCGGTGTCCGCATCCGTGTCCGCGTCGGCGTCGGTGTCGGCATCCGCGTCGAAGGACATCGTGGACAGGTTGGTGTCGTCGTCCTTGTCGTCGCCGGCGCAGGCCGTCACCAGCACCAGACAGGCCAAGAGCACGCGATGCATGGGACCTCCGTGCCCACAGGATGCCACAGCCGGGCCCGCGACGCAGCCCGGCCTCAGACCGTCGTCGCCCAGTACTGGCGGGCCATGCCGGCGAGCAGACGTTCGCGCTCCCCGCCATCGGGGAGACCGAGAGCCCACCGATCGGCGGGCGTGAGGTCTTGTGCGACGGACGCGGTCAGCCGGACCACCGCCGCGTCCCGTGCGGCATCGAGCCGGGCCCGGGCAGCTGCGTCGAGCCCCGAGCGAAGCCACCGGTCGAGGTCGGCCGCG
>ENA-OWNT01005197-OWNT01005197.1-seawater-metagenome-genome-assembly--contig:-NODE-5197-length-10894-cov-5.789221_pt1 | contig 10894 bp, 9 predicted proteins | sample MGYA00238136_ERZ651165 | MGnify/ENA primary metagenome ERZ651165 (study PRJEB26861, sample SAMN08777766) | seawater metagenome | isolation source: coastal seawater | place: USA: Florida | collected...
TTTTGTTATCCGATATTAAGGAGATTATTCAATCATAGTGACAGTTGCATCACTCACATCCAGCTTATCCTGTAAATCGCTTTTCTGAATTGTAAGCAAGTTATATTGTGCTCCGGTTAAGCCCAATAACCACCAGTATATAAAATGTAATCTATCCCAGAGAGCAATCACATCGCCAAGACCATAGGCAGCGTGAGATAAAAATCCGGCAAAGGTTGCCAGCGCGATAGTCCTGATTAGCGTGTCGCCTTTAGACCAGCCTTGCCAGAGCATCCACCCGGCAACACCCTGTATGCTGATGTAAAGCAATAATCCGGCGAGACCCATCTCCGCGCCAATATTGAGCCATTCATTATGTGCATGGGGCGGGGGAGTATAGGGAATACTATATTTATCCCATGAGATAGCCGTGCGGAAGCGGTAAAGACCAATACCTGTCGATGGATAGTCGAAGGTCATTCGAATGCTCTGTTCCCAGATAGCGAAGCGACCCGCCATCGAAGCGGCATCCCGGCTTGATAGTCCGGGTGAGACAGGTTCTTCAATTGCAGCGTCGGTTGATGAAAACACATTGAACAACAGCCCGCCCTGTATTACCATTAAAATTGCAATGATGCCGACGATGCGATATTTCCATTTTGATTTTTTTGTCTGGATGAGTATCAAGAGGGTCAGTGTTGCAAAGACACCAACAATTGCAAAGCGACTTTGACCTAAAATAAGTGCAACGATCATCACAATTGAAATAATTCCTGCGATACCCTTGATAATCAGCCAGAAGTGCAATTTTGATTCCGGGGGATTATTTTCTGCGGGAGATTTCATAAAAGCAAACGTAACCATCACTGGAATAAGCCATGCCATCGCCCCCGCAATTTCGTTGACATGAAAACTCAAGAGGGCTTTTTCAACTAATGTTCCGGCATTAAAACAGGCGGTTTCGTGTATCACATTGATTAAGGGGTTGCAAATGCGACCATCTATGTTCATCGCGATAGCACCTGCATCTAATTGAGGTAAGGGGTCAGCGATGACTCTCAAGAATCCCATTTTAGAGTCATCCCATTGCGAGGCACCGATCGCAAAAAATGCTATGGTTGCGCTCATTATGGTAAACAGGATTATGACAGGTTTTAAACTCCTGGTGACTCTGGTTAATTCTATGAAATAGATAACAGACCAGATACCAAGGAGCGGGCGTCCCATAACAGACAGGTACGACTCGCGTTGGAATGGCGCATTGGCATAACTGAAGGCAGTTAAAATAATGAAGATAACAAGTAAATCATGCAAATATGTGTGAGTCCAGAGGTTGCCATACACCCGTAAGCGCATTGCAAAGACAGGCACCGCAAGCCACAGTGTCCATAACCAGTCCTGTCGCCCTCCGGTGTACAGGTCGATTGGATACCAGAAGGCAAGCGAGATGAACAGTAATATCAAACCTTCGCAGATTAGAAGGGAAACCTGTGTAGCCGTAAGCTTTGTAGAGTTCATTATCATAATAATTTCCTGATATAAAGCCATGCTTAGTTTCTAATGTAACATATTGTAACCTGGGATGGATATACAGGCATTCATGTGATAAATTATTTATGTAACTATAACTGGTTGTCGTTATAATGTGGTATATTACCGGGTTTTGATAAGAGGCTTACATGTGGCGTGAATACCTGACTAACATTACTGTAGATGAGTTTTCGAACCTTGTTGCAACACATAAGGTGATTTTATTATATCCACAAACTTCCTACCGTAATTTATTTTTATCATACATTCTTGATACCGTAGAGAATGAATTTTTGTATTATCGAATCAAACCGGACGAGACAACAATTACTGACTCATTATCAGGATTAATTGAAGAAATTGGAAATGATTTCGGCGGCAAAATTCGTTCAGAACTTAAAACAGGAAATGTCGAAAAATTAGCCCGGGCGCTTGCAGAAGAATTAAAACAAATGGGTTCTGATACAATTCTATATCTTGATGAAGCTGATTATCTGGAACTCAACGACGATTATCGACTATTTTTCACAGGATTGGCTGAAAACTTATCGGATCAAAATAAAGTATTTATCAATTCGCGTGAATTAACCACTGAACCCTGGCAAAAAATGGTTTTAGAGGGTACTGCGGGGGTTGTCGGAACAGAGCGCAGACAGTCACAATTGATGTTTACTGCTGAAAATGCTGACAAACCTCAACTTGAGATATATGCTTTTGGTAGAGGTCATGCGATAATAAATGGATTAACAGTTGAGTCATGGGATGGCGCATTACCCCGTAATCTGTTTTTCTACTTCATCGACAAAGATTTAGTCACCCGTGATGAAATCTTCAATGTGTTCTGGTCGGAGCTCAATGTCAAAGAAGCAACCAATGTGTTTCATGTGACAAAGCGTAAGATTTCAGAGCGATTGAGCTTAAATGTGCTGGATGCGGAAAATTATGAGTTGACAACTTATTCAACAGGTTTCTACCGTCCGGGAGACAAAATTGCCCGTCATTATGATGTCGCAGAGTTCGAGACTGCGGTTGATGAAGCGTCAATGACCTTTGATGATGATGAACAGGCTGCATTGTATCGGCGTGCGGTTGATTTGTACCGGGCTCCATTCTTATTAAGTATTGACATGCCCTGGGTTCACGAAAGGCGTGAAAAACTGCAACGTCAATTGCTGGAAGCCTTGATCGGACTGGCACGAATTTACAAATCCTCAGAAAAATACGAAGAATCCCTCGGTTACTTTATGAGGGCAATCCACGAAATTCCATTAAGAGAAGATATTCATAGAGAAGTAATGTCACTCTATGAAACACTCGGTTTCCCTGGAGAAGCTATTCGCCAGTATGAACAACTTGAAGCATTGTTACAGGATACTCTCGGCGTTGCACCGGGTCCCGAAACACAGGAATTGCTCCAGAAAATTCAGAGTTAAACCATAGGGCGGGTAGAGTAGCTTGCCCTATTTCCCCTGAAAATCATCGACAGTCTGCCTTATTTTCCCTATAATGACTGCATGACACAACAACAACGACCCGAACGATATTCGAGTAATATGCCTGCCGACCATATCGGCTTGCTCATTGCTGCTCTTCTAATGATGCTCATCGGCTGGATAGGCTTATTCCAGCTTGTCACCACAGCTTTGCCACGTATCGGTGGAGAACTCTGGCTATTTTTTGGCTTATTGCAGTTAGCCATCACGGGAACATCAATACCTATTGTGCGATTTTTTAACGTGCGCCTGACCTCTCTCATGCAAGATGTGCCGCCGGGGGGAGTCATAGTGCGTCAGAGTGTCTGGATAGGGCTTTTCTTTGTCACCTGTGCCTGGCTACAGATACCCCGGGCGTTATCTTTACCCCTCGCGGTATTTGTTGCGCTGGTATTCATCGTTGTCGAAATTTTCCTGCGAACCCGCGAATTAGCCGCAGAACGGGAGTAACTTACTGTAATGCCATCTCCAAAAAATATAGTATTCGGTCTCGTAGTTGCACTGGCACTCGGTTTAATCGGTGCAATTCCATTTGGCATTCTCGGATTAATCTTCGGCGGGGTAGAGATTGCACGTGAGTTTTACCTGATCCAGGCTGTGATTCTCGGGTCATGGTTGCCGCTCAAAGTCCTCATTGATAACTATGTCAAAGATAATTCTGAGTGGCGCAATATGCCTGATATACCGTTTAATCCGGCATGGATTGTCGTGTTGATTTTTGTCGCAATGATGTCAACTATCGTATTATATTTTTTCACCGCGACAGCACTTCTGATTACAACATTGACCTATATGTTTTCGCAGAGCGCAATCTTTGCAGCAATAGCGGGCTTAATTGTACAAATTGTGATGATTTACCGTACCGCACAACGTGAAAAAGCACTCGGAATCAACAACCGTATGTTTTCCCGTGTGCAGACATTCAGTCAAAATAGCTTTGTTGTCGAGATTAATCCTGACACAGTCCGGCGGCAAACTCCCCGTGAAGTAGAACCACAGGTGATTTATCTACCGGAAGAGAATCTGCGGGATAGAAGCGAAGACATATCTGAACAGCCTCCGATGACAATCACAATCGACCCTGACACGGTATCGGAACAATCCGATGACGAAGCATAAATTACGGCATTTACCCTCAGTTGATAAATTATTGCAAGCCGATAGTGCAACTCACCTCATTTCTCTGTATGGACGGGAAACTGTCCTCCAAAAATTACGCTCGGTTATTGATGATGCCCGTCAAAACCTGCTAAATGATGTTGATGTGAATGTCGATGATTTAGCAATTCTTGGCACGGCACAGCATCAACTCGAAATTGCGTTTATGCCGACATTACGCCCTGTATTGAATGCCACCGGAGTCATTATCCACACCAATCTTGGACGCGCATTGCTCTCAATAGATGCCCGGCAAGCTGTGCAGGAAGTCGCATCTCACTATAGCAACCTCGAATTTACGCTTGAAACGGGGAAGCGTGGTAGTCGTTATCTACATGCGGAAGAATTGCTGAAAGAAATCACAGGCGCAGAAGCTGCACTGGTGGTCAATAACAACGCAGCAGCACTGGTACTGGCACTCTCATCGCTGGCACAGGGGAAAAGTGTTGTTATCTCACGCAGTCAACTGGTTGAAATCGGTGGTGGCTTCCGTGTTCCTGATATTATGGCACAATCCGGCGCACGATTAGTCGAAGTCGGCACAACCAATCGAACCCGGCTCAGCGATTACGGCAATGCAATAGACGACGAAACCGCGATGCTTCTGCGTGTGCATTCCTCTAATTTTCAGATTATTGGTTTCGTAGAAAATACAGAATTAGTGGATATGGCAACCCTTGCCCATCAACACAACCTCATCTGTGCGGATGATTTAGGGAGCGGGGCACTGATCGACACAGAAAAATACGGTCTATCCCATGAACCGACTGTTCAGGAGAGCATTGCTGCCGGAGCAGACCTTGTGATGTTCAGTGGTGATAAATTACTGGGGGGAACGCAAGCCGGAATCATGGTCGGCAAATCGGAGATAATCGCCCGGCTGAAAAAACATCCTCTTGCCCGTGCCATGCGTGCTGATAAATTGTGTTACGCAGCATTGAGCGCGACCTTAGACCACTATCGACGGGATGAAGTCACTGAGAAAATCCCCGTCTGGCAGATGATTTCCGCCCCGATAGAAACACTTCAATCACGGGTTGAGGCATGGATAGAAAATATCGGCGCAGGAGACATCATTCCCGGTGAATCGACTGTGGGCGGAGGAAGTCTCCCCGGAACGACGTTACCGACTGTTTTACTGGCACTCAATCCTGATTCTGCCGAAACATTCGCCGCAGAATTACGTGCTGCAAAAATGCCTGTTATCTCGCGTATTATGGATAATCGTGTGCTATTTGACCCCCGCACTATTCTCCCCGAACAGGATGAATTGTTCATCAAAATCCTGAAATCCGTATTATAAAAAGGAATCTGGCAGAGCAGATTCCTCTCTTGTTGACAGAATGCTTAAGAACTACATGCTTGACCATTTAGAGTGAAATTGGTCGGGATGGCATAGCTACCACTATGGTCAACCTGATATTTCACGTCAATTGTAGCACCAGCAGCGATGTCTCCGTTGTAGTGTGAACTTCCTGCGGATGCAGTCACCACATTGCCTGCTTGGCTTGAACTTTGAACGCGCCAGAAATTATCCAGGGTTTCGCCATTATTGAAAGTGAAGCTCAGTGTCCAGCCATCAATCGCTGTGTTACCTGTATTGCTGATGAAAATTTCAGCCGTATATCCATCATTCCATTCTGTATCATAGACCACGCTTATCGAACAGCTACTACTCACAACAGGTGTGTTTGTTGGCGGGATAGCTGTACTTGTCGGTAAAGGTGTATTGGTTGGAATGACCTCTGTATTAGTCGCTACAGGTGTGTTTGTTGATGGTATAGCTGTATTGGTCGGTAAAGGTGTATTGGTTGGTGGTATAGCTGTACTTGTCGGTAAAGGTGTATTGGTTGATGGTATAGCTGTATTGGTCGGTAAAGGTGTATTAGTTGCAATAACATCGGTATTCGTTGGTAAAGGTGTATTGGTCGCTTGAGTCTGTCCGTTACAAGCCTGCCCGTTGAGAACATAGTTGGTTGGCAAGCCATAAGTGCCACTATGGTCAACTTCGTACTTGATGTCGATTGTATCACCTGCATCAATATCACCATTATAGTGACTGGCACTCGCGGATACTGTCATCTGATTACCGGATTGATTGTAACTCTCTGCACGCCATATATTTTGAACAGTCTCACCATTGTTCAAGGTGAATGTCAGTGTCCAGGAGAGTATGTCCGTGCTACTGTCATTTGTGATGAAGATTTCTGCCGAATAGCCATTACTCCATTCACTGGAATACGTCGCTGTAACGGTACACACACCACCACTGACTGTCGGCGTGAATGTAGCCGTTGAAGCATCCGGTGTATTCGTGAATTGAGGCGTATCTGTCGGGCTGATAGGCGTATTCGTCGGCTGGGTCTGTCCATTACAGGTAATAGATGCACCGATCAATGAGCCTGCTGTGCTACTACATTGGGCATTAACGCCTGCGTTGGGACTGTTGGCAAAATCCTGTGTTTGATTATCTGTCCATGAGACAATATCGACCCCATTCAGTGCGAGATGCTCCCAGTGTGAGCCACCTGCCGTATCTCTATCCCATCCGAATATGAAAATTGTGCCCGGACTATTGCCATAGGGCGAAAATGTTGTATAGCTTCCCCCGGAAGTCAGTTGTTTTTGGAGTGTATTATTATAGAAAATATTCCGGGGACCGCTGGCACCTGCCCAGCCTCCAGCATGTTCTCCGGCTGCCCACCAGATGGGATACCAGGTTTCTGCGCCGCTACCACAATTCGGATTGCAATCTCTATGCTCATAGGGGACACGTACAATATTATTCTGGAAGAGATTATAGCGTTCCCAGCCACCGTGTAAATTTAAATCAGCGCTGATGTCATTATTTTGAATCACGTTTGTAGAAGCTGACCATTGAACAGCAAGATGGCGTAAATTACGAATAGTATTGTTCTGGAAAATGCTGTCCCAGATTTTACTCAAACGCATATAGCCATTACCACCTTTGCCTTTGTTCCATGAACCATCAAAATAGCTATTCTGGATTTGAATATGCCGTACCATTTCCGTAACAATGGCATGAGAGCCAGTCATATAGGTATGCACGTTATTGACATAGGCGTTATCAACCCACTTGAAGACAATGCCGTGCATCGCCCGGTGATGGTCAATGTTGTTATAGTTAAATGTTGCCTCTGAGGGGCTATGTCCCGGTACAGGTTGCGTCAGATAAAAGTCTTCAAACCCGACCCCTTCCACGACTTCCAATGGGATTACTTTTGCATCCCGTACAACACCACCAATCGCGCTCGAACCATCGGCTGTGCTATCGTGTGGAACATCAAATTCCAGTGGACTATCCAGGGTCACAGTGTTGCCATTGATAGCAACAACAGTGAAAATCTGCTGACGATTAAACTCCGCATAACGCCAATCAGAAGGTAGAACTCCCTGTTCGCTCAAGAAATTTGCTGTATTTGGCGCACCAACCCATAATGGATGTCCTACTGCAATATTTGATGTGCTGGCAACTGTGAGTGTGGTATCCCCTTCATATGCATTCTGCATGATGACAATACCACCTTTCCAGTGGAAGTTAACACTACCTTCGTAAAAATCAGCACGATTAGCAGGGGCACTGGCATAATCTGAGGCATACGATGAATGTACCGAACGGGTTTGCACACGGAACGCGCCACGTCCGGGCCAAATCCAGCCTCCGTTAGCTGAGCCAGAGTCTGTCATATCGCCCAGGTCAAAATCCGAAATACCATCGTAAACAGTCGTACTATCGGGTTCAAATACAATTTCGGTGCCGCCTGAACCTGAGCTACCCTGACCACGTATAATCAGAAAACTGGCATCAACATGAATCTCTCTTGAAATATTGACTACACCTGCGGGCAATTCAATCAAAGACAGATTGGAGTACCCGCCCGTGCAATATGTTCGGACAAAGTCGATTGCATTTTGTATGCCTGTACTGTCGTCAATACCATCATCTGCATAGACACCGTACAAGGTCATTATTTCAATATCGGTAATGACACAATTGTTGTTAGTAGTGATGTCGCCACTTGATGGTAACACACCTGTCCCGCGATAACCGGCATTACTCCAATCTGGCAGAGGGTTGCCCTGTGCCTGTGTGAAAATAGCAGGTGAGATTAAAAAGGCTGAAAAAACGAAAAAGATAATAAGAGTCTCTAATTTTTTTGGCATCATAAGGATTTACTTTTTTTATTGGACACGAATGGACAAATCAAAACCCCGCAATGCGAAAAACCTTCGCACGCTAAAATTATTGTATGGTTTTTACTGGTACGTACCAATAATGACCAATATAACATGGGTTCATTTTTACAGCAACAGTTTCTTATCAATTTATAGTGCCTCGGTAATCCTGGATGCGATATTCCCGGATAATGGTGATTGCGCTAAAGTTCGAGGCTGAATGGATTAATTAGAGGGGATTGATGATGAGTGCAGCGTTTCATTCGTTTAAGGTTGGTAACATGGATTGTACCATTTTACTGGATGGAGCTTCCTTGATGGGAGTCCGTCGTGTTGTGAAAGGGTTTCCTGATGCAACAGAATCAGATTATCGTCAGGCTTATGAGAATATTGGCTTATCGCTGGATGAAGCAGATTTAGCATTTAACATCTTAATTCTAAAAATCGGGGATGAGACTATTCTGGTTGATGCAGGTGAAGCCGGAAAACCTTATGGTGGATTATTACCGGAGAGCATGAAACTTGCCGGAATTGACCCTGAGTCGATTACACTGGTCATCATCACGCATTCACATGGCGACCATGTACTGGGCTTGTTGACAGATGACAATAATCCTGTATTCCCGCGTGCAAAATATGTGATGTCAAAGATTGAAATGGATTACTGGAAAACCTGTCTCGATGATGCTTTGCCGGAGCATCGCACAATCGTGAATATGCTGGAGAAAAAAGACATCCGCCTGATAGAGATGAATGAAGAAATTGTTCCCGGTGTCACCGCGATCCCACTGGCAGGACATACGCCCGGTCAAATTGGCTTACAGATAGAATCTGAAGGCGAACAGCTATTTCATCTGGCAGATATGCTTCATATACCAATTCAATTTGCACACCCTGAATGGTCATCCAGATTTGATACGGATACCGCGATTTCTGTTCCCACCCGTCACAAAATATTGAATGAGCTTGCTAATACAAAGTCACCTGTTCTTTTCTATCACCTGACATTTCCGGGAATCGGTTATGTTGAAAAGACGGACGATAGATTGGTTTGGAAGGCGCTATTGATTTAACACAATCCCCGTTACAATCGACTGCACACACTGAAACATGAAAGGTATTTTTAGATGAAATCGGATATTGATGCTTTGATGCGGGCGCGTAATCTGGATGCGATTTTGATTGCAGGGGGCGAAGGTTACAGTGAAGTCCGCGATTATATGAGCAACGGCGCACATATCACAGGCGGATACATCGTCAAAAAATTGGATGCTGAGCCTGTCTTATTTGTCAGTGGCATGGAAACCGAAGAAGCGAAAAAGAGTGGCTATCAGGTCGTCGGTTGGAATGAATTGGGTTTGATGGATTTATACGCCGACCATGACCCCGATACAGCCACCGTGCTTTTCTGGGAGAAATGTCTGAAAGCGGCAGGCGTGGATTCGGGTACAGTCGGTTTATACGGACGTGGTGACATCAATACCTATGTGCAATTATTCGCACTCGCCAATCAAAAACTCGATGGATATCAATTTGTTGGGGAAACCGGACGCACACTCTTTGCAGAAGCCTTCCTGACCAAAGATGAAGTCGAAATCGAACGTATTAAGTCAGTTGCAGACCGCACTAATGAAGTCGTGGAAGCCGCCTGGAATTATATTGCCTCCCATAAAGCAAATGATGATGAAACGGTTGTCAATGAGGACGGTGAACCTCTGACAATCGGTATGGTCAAGCGCTTTATCCGCGTGCAATTGATGGAACGCGGCTTAGAAGATACCGGTATGATTTTCGCACAGGGACGCGATGCCGGATTCCCGCATAGTCGTGGGGAAGATGCTGAAGCGCTCAAGTTAGGGCAATCTATCGTTTTTGACCTTTTCCCGCGTGAACTCGGCGGCGGTTATCACCATGACATGACCCGCACCTGGAGCATCGGCTATGCGACGCCTGAAGTACAGGAAGCCTATGATGATGTCATGACAGCGTTCGATAAATCATTGGAAGATTTCGGCGTGGGCAAAGCAACCCATTCGATGCAGGAAGTCGTACTCGATTATTTTGAAGGCAACGGGCATTCTACCGGACGCAGCGATAGCACAGCAAACGAAGGCTATGTCCACAGTCTCGGACATGGGGTGGGCTTATTGATTCACGAACGTCCATCTATCAGCCATATTCGTCGCGAAGATGTCTGGCAAGTTGGCAATGTTGTCACAATTGAACCGGGTCTCTATTATCCCGAAAAAGGATTCGGCGTGCGTGTCGAAGACCTCTTCATCATCACCGAAAATGGGGAATTGATCTCTTTGACATCGTTTAAGAAAGATTTAGTCCTGCCTCTAAACGGATAACAAACCAAATCGCAAGTGATTCCATTGTACAATTAGAATAGGAAAACGCCTGGATGTAAATGTGTGACCCCGGACAGGTAGAAACCTGTCCCTGAATAGCAGGTTTTAGATACCGTCTTGAAAGTCAAGCAGAATTTTCAAAATGAGGGTCAAAAGGAATGCGGGATTTGAGAATACCGTAAA
>ENA-OWNT01005198-OWNT01005198.1-seawater-metagenome-genome-assembly--contig:-NODE-5198-length-10894-cov-4.334566_pt1 | contig 10894 bp, 6 predicted proteins | sample MGYA00238136_ERZ651165 | MGnify/ENA primary metagenome ERZ651165 (study PRJEB26861, sample SAMN08777766) | seawater metagenome | isolation source: coastal seawater | place: USA: Florida | collected...
CGATCTAAAAAAAAGAAAAAAAAGAAAACAAAGAAAGAAATCGTCGACGATAGCAATGCAACAACAACGACGACGACGACGACGACGACGACGACGTAGCAATGCCTCGGCAACGACGCAACATACCCGCCCATGCTTCTCCCTCCGCTTCTGCTTCTGCTTCTGCTTCTGTCTTTGTTTGTGCCTCCGTTGTTGCTTAACGCGCTGCATCGCGAGACGATTCGTCGGCGCTGCGCGTTGTGAGACATTGCTTGCGCTACCGCCGCTCGCGCTGCGCATGCGGGAATGCTTTCCGGACTGCGTCATGCTTGTCGAAGGATGCGCGTCGCCGAGTAGTCCCGCGCTGCGTGCATGCACGCGCTCGATCGCCGTCCGCGATGGACAATGGCGAAGTATGCAATGGTTTCCGAGATGCAGTCGTAAAATAAATATTGAACGATCGTGGTTGCCTACGCAGGCTGGCTGTGGTTCAAGCAATCGTTGCTTGCGATCGCCGTCGCCGTTGCCGTTGCTGTCGTCGAAGCATTGCGTTGCCGTTGCCGTTGTCGAAGTTCGAGGTTGTTATTGTTGCCGTTGCTGTCGTTGTTATCCCCGCAGCGTCGCCATTCCTTTGACTCCGTCCCAACATTCGTTCGTTCGTGTGAGCCATCGTTTCGTTCGTCTTCGTTCGTTTGTCGTCATCGTTCGCTCGTTCGTTCGTCGCCGTCACCGTTCGTTTGTTCGTTCGTTTGTCGCCATCGTTCGTTTGTCGTCATCGGTCGTTTGTCATCGGTCGTTCGTTGGCATCGTTCGTTGTCATCGTTCCTTCGTCGCAATCGTTCCTTCGTCTTCGTTCGTCGTTGTCATCATCGTCGTTGCCATCCGAGCGTTTGTTCTTTCGTTCGTCGTTGCCATCATCGTTGTCATCCAAGCGTTCGTTCGTTCGTTCGTTCGTCGTTGTCACCATCGTGGTTGTCATCCAAGCGTTCGTTCGTTCGTTCGTCGTTGTCATCCAAACGTTCGTTGTCATCCAAACGTTCGTTCGTTCGTTCGCTTTATCGTCGTCATCGTCGTCGTCGTCGTCGTCGTCGTGCGTCGTTCGTCGTTCGTCGTTCGTCGTTCGTCGTTCGTCGTTCGTCGTTCGTCGTTCGTCGTTCGTCGTTGCGAGAAATCTTTCTGCAGTCATCATTGTAATCGATCGCCGCCGTCGCTATCACCTGTTGTACTGTTGTCGTTGTCATTTGTCTTCTTTGTGACACCTGTTGTCGTCGTCCACGCAACCCGTTGTTGTCATCGACTGTGTTTGTTGGCAACGCAACAATGGCCAGTAGTCAGTGGCAGAAGAAGTCGAAGGCGTGGAAGGGGTAAGCATGCTTCAACCTATTATGGCCGCGGTGCTTGTTCTCCGTGGATGAGCAGAAGTGACTTAGTGCAGGAGAAGGGAAACATCGTTCGTGTGTGTGCGTGCGTGCGTGTGAGTGTGTGTGCACTTGTATGCGTTGGGAAAACAGGCCATGGCCAATTTTGCCCCAGTTTTTTAGGGTATCAAAAGTGGAGAGGAAGTTTGCTATCATGCCCTGCGCAGAAAGGGTACTCGGCTGAGTCCCAACAACCGCAGTGGCCAGCGACGGCCCTTGCTTGGCACATGGCCGCTCACCGTCTGTGCGTCATGTGAGAATGGGTTAGTTTCCAAACTCACACGCCTGCCCGCCAACATGCCAGGCGGACAACACGCATCAGAGAGACGCCCCTCGCGGTTTCTGGCGACTGCGTTTCTTCTGCTGATGACCCCGTGGATTTCGCGTCTGTGTGACGCAGCGGTCGTATTTCCGCAACCTGGAGAGTTCGATAGCCATTTACGGAGGTTCCACCATGGGCTGGTTTTGGTGGGCTTAGAGAAAAAGTGCGACAAATGCACAATTGTGTTGTCTGAATTGGAGAGAATAGAGCTGAGAGACGTACAATCGGGTGGGGCCAGCTCACAGCCAACTGATTTGCTGACTTTAGTTGCTGTCGATGCGCGCGAGCACAAGCACAACATTCGCGACTTCGAAGTGACGCAGGTGCCACAGCTACTGTGGTTCAGTAGCAGTGGCGGTGCCGCGGCCAGAGTGGCCAACTTGGCGGCGCGAATGGGACGCGGTGTCATCCGGAGACAACGTCTCCAAGAGCGTGGTTTGCCGGTTCCGGAACCTTTCCCTGGAACTGATTTTAGCGCGGCCTCAATATCAGACTTCTTGAACGCTCGACTCGGACCTAACAAAACGTTTGTGCGCCCAAAAAATCGGCGCACACTTGCACTGGATGATACCAAGACAGACCCATCGACTGCAGCAATTCGCAGCCTCGAGTTTGTCGGCATGACACTTAATGATCGGACCTTTTATCCAACAGTGCACAACCCAGACACCTTTTCGCTGGTTCTTTTCTGCAACTCCTGGAACCAAGAATGCAAAGATTTCCGCGATACGTCCGTGCCCTGCCTGTCACTGTCACACCTGCGTGCTGAGAGTGGTGTTTCGTTTCTGGTTAACATGTGGCTCACCTCCGCTGAATTCACAGATACGCCAAAGTGGCCAGGGTATTTGCATCGGACTCCAGGGTGACTGTAGCTGTACGTGTTTGCGGATAGCAATGTCAAATGATGTACGGGGTAGTTGTTGATAAAATGCTCACTTTACCAGGCCGTTGACACTGATGAAAACCAAGAGCTTGCCATGAATTGTGGTGTGCTCGGTGTTCCGACCATGCAGTAAGTTATTTACGTCGTTGCGCACTATGATCGTTTGTGAACGTGCAGAGAGTTTAACGCCTTGTCTTTTGAATATTTGCAGGTATTACCTTCAAGGTACCGAAAACAAGGAGCCACATGCATACATTCATGGGTCGTCACTTCATAAAATAGTTGACTTTGTTCGAGGCAAACTAAATGTTGTCGGGTAGGTCATCGCCGTCAATGTTGTCGGTCGGCGTTGTTGCCACTGACAAGCTTTTTGCTCGTGCGAAGATGGTCTGCCAGCGTACTGACCCCAACCGGAGATTCGGCGCAACTTCGTTTCGATTCCATCGACAACAGCATTAGAGAGTTCTTTCGTCATGCGGAGGAGTTTGCTGCTCACAAGCAAAGCTTGTGTTCTGATGCAGGGGCCGACGACTGTGACCTTGCCCCACCGCAAGTGTTGCTGGACGCGATTCAAGCAATTGGCACGCCAGCACCATTAGATCAAACTTGCGATGCACCTACAGGAGGTGAAACCGAGAGTTGCGCGAAGCATCAGATTCCACAAGTTGTGCGCGATATCTACCATAAAGTGGCACATGGGATCGTGCGCCGCGGCAAACAATACCTGGTGAGACAATTTTGCCATGCGTTATATCTGCCTGCGAGAAATTTACTCTCTCTCTCTCTCTTATGATGATATACCCCTCTGACGTGTCTATTTGCCAGTATTCCGAACGCGAAAGATTGCGTTCGATCCTTAGCACGGGTTCACTGAGTGACACTTTGAGGGACGAGTTGACGGTCAAATCCAAGGTCGTGGAAGTGTTTTTGTCGTTGTGACACCACCCAAGTCTCGACACGGATTCTGTGCGGTATCTTATTATCTAAAAACAATGGCAACATTGGAGCATTTTCATTCACTGTCAATTTGTATCCTCGATTTGAAAGCCGTCTCGTGTTCCGGGCCTCGCGGTCCTATGTACCTACACCATGTGCAACACACGATCACACACTGCTGCCACTGCCATTTCGACGCTGCGCGACGCACTGATGAGAGTAAATGAATTTGGGCGCCTCGAGCTCAACGCGCAAGTTCGCATTCCTTTGCTTCCAGTTTTCTGTGCGATACTTCGACATCGTGTGATTCCATGGCGTTGCCTGTGGTCACATAGACAGACGGTTAGCACCACGGTCAACAACAAAATAATCGCAAAAATCCAACAACGGCATACTCACCTCCCACAGCGGGGATCGGTCGCGGTAGCCTCCGAATCGCGGATGCACAGTTTGACCTGTCATTAACGGCGCAGCAATGTAAGCAAATGCACGCGCACAACAGCACAAAAGGCGTCGGAACAAACCAAAGTAGTCTCCACCCCTCAACCGCACGATTTCAGCGGCGGCATCACTAAGTCGAGAACCGATGCCCAGACCCTACGCGCAGGTATCAAATCAGCAATGTTCCCGAGAAGTGGACTTCATGCATATTGTCGACTTACCTGCCATGACGGCAACACCACCGTTCGATGCGCTCTGCGCGGATTGATTCGTTGGCCTTCGTGCCGTTTTCGGTTGTGTCGAATAGTAGCAACAAATCCTACCAAACTGCGGACCGACAATGCGCGGGTTCTCTCTTGCCCTGCCACCCGAGGTGATGCGCTGCTGGCATCCGGGAGAAACAGAACAAAAGATTCTGCTGATGGCGACAGATTCGGCGTTTTGTAGTGGTGATGGCGAAAGTGCTTCCACATATCGGGGGGACATGGTTGCAGCTTGAGCCGCAAGTGAATGGGCTGCAGTCTAAAAGTAGAGGCGCGCAGACGCAAGCTGCGATTCACGCTGTCCTCATCCGATTGAATTAACCAGTCGGCTGCGCTGATGCCAAACGGGCACGCTAGCCGAAGCAAGTGATGTTTGCTGGTGTTGTTTTCTACACCTGCCGCCACCACTTGAGAAGTTCTGAGAATACTCTGTTGTTGAAATTTCGTAGACTCTATCCACAAAAGAATACGTTCTTCTGCTTGGAAAACCCAGTCCGGGATCAGCAGCGATGCGGTCTCCACACTGTCTCGACCGTGGATACCGGACCCGATCATATCATCAACCTGACAGCCAACCAGAACAACATTGCCAATGCCGTGTCGTGTAACTAACTCCATCAAGGTGCTTACAACTTGCGCAGCGAGTTGGCGGTCCAGAAGGCTGGTAAACTCGTCGACGACAATACCATTCGCGAGCTTGTTCTTGTTCGCAACTAGTGCGCAGAGCGAAGAACTGTGAAGAGTAGCCTGATCGTCTTCGACGTTTCGGTTTCGACTTGCTTCGTCTTTCTGTTGGAGATAAAGGCGGCCCTGCAGCAACAATGCAAGATGAATGATGCTCTGTTCGCCGGCACTGAACGATCCAATGCATCTGTCTAAAAATTGGCCTGGGGTATCTGTGAGCGTCCCCGATAGGTTAGGTCGTAGCAAGCGCAACAAATCGTACACCACATGACTTCTATCCACTGCGAATTGCTCCAACGACTCTGACGATTCCACTCCACAACTCGCTCGCATTTGCCAAAAGAGTTGTCTCAGCGACATAGCGTCGTAAGGAGTATTGCGACAGTGACTCAAGTCTACAGAAGATGACATTCGGGGAACTCCAACTGCGTCGTCGGGTTGCCACGCAACCCACGCAAAGTGACTGAAATACCGAGCTGCGATCACACTTTTTAAAGATCCTGAAGCTCCAAGAATAACCCCGACTCCGATGTCGGTCGAGTTGCCGCAACGACTAAACTTGCTGCTCAATGCCGCAATCGTTGAAGGCGTGGGAAAGCGCGGGACCGCCGTCGCAATCACCCCATTGAACTTTCGATCGAACAACCGATCGCAAATGTCCACTCCTCTGTCCCGTGTGACTGATTGCACGAGCACATCGAGTCCGGCAGCTCGCACTTCCTCCGAGAACTTGTGCCTGAAGGAGGTCGAAACACGGTGCTCACTATTTTTACGAGAGCAATCTGCCGCAGTTGTCGGTTCAATCTTCGTTCGCTTTTGCTGGGGGGCTCTAACTGTCGCCGAATCTGATGCTTTTGAATCGGCAACAGGTATCTCCTGACCCTCAAGAGGGTCACTTTCACCAAATCGACGACACCGGAAGACCGGAAGACCGAATGTATAAGGTGTCACTGGGAACCGACTGACATTCATGCTTGATTCCACGCCATTGGCGTCCCGAGTTTTCTCGGGGCGAACTTGCTTCTTCTTGTCCTCCGGAACCACATCGCTGTCAGAAACTGTGTGTTTTGTGCGGACTCGAACTCGCAACCCAGTGCACTTTTTCGCGTGCTTGTTCAGCATACCGCGACTAGAAAAGTTTTTGCCGCATAAGCTGCAGGTTTTCGGTGGCCTCGATTTCTTGGTTCGATTTGCGCTTGGGGTGGAGATGCCAGCATTGGCGACGCAAGTAGGTGCGATGTGGATACCGACTCGGATGTTGCGATGGGTGTCCGTCTCGTTTACCCAATGTTGGATCGAGAGCTGATGGTTGTCGTACCCCAACGTGTGAATCACCAACTTTGGGTTCAAATATCGGACCATGTCCAAGTGAGAACAGTTCACAAAGCAAACTAAGCTTCCTTTGCCGGAATCCCAGCGGCCATTTGTCGCAAACCTAGCAAAGCTATTCGCACAGGTCCTCGCATTAACCCGATCCAGGTGCGCCGCAAAATTCTCGAGGAATAAGTATCCACGTGGACATGGTGCTTGTGTGGAAGACTCAGCTGACGTATTTGCATCTTTTTCGCGTCGTGCATCAGCCTTGTTGTGCCATCGGCTCGACGCGAGTTCTTGCTTCACGACACATTGTTGCAAGAGTCTGGCCAGATATGCACGATAACGCTCACCTGTCGACAGGGTGTGATATGGCGAACACCACGACGGGACGGAATTTAATCCAACACTCGTGAGGAAGCTGGAGGCAGACTCGACTAATGGCGTTTGTGGATCGAGCGCGCCGCTTGTGGCCTTCGGTGAGTTTCCCAATCCGGAATCGGGCTCTCGAATGAAATGCGATATGATTGCACGATCCCGGTGCCAGGGCACCTTGGATTGCTCCTCGTCGACAATGAAGGTGCAGTCTTGCTGTTTACCTCTCGACGCGTTCGCATCGGCGTACGGACCGTGTTGACGAATTATAGTTCTAAGAGCATTGAAAAGCGCAGTTTTCCCCGACCCAGTTGAACCCACAACTACGACCGTTGTGCATCGCGATTGTGAACCGCTGCCTTCGCGGACACCGATATCCCGCAATAATCGATCAAAGTAATCGGCAACGACGAACTCATGGCTGCTGTTTTTGTGTTTCAGTACAACTTTCTTGGCGTAAGCTTGAGTCGAAACTGCTGCTGTTGCGCATGACGAAACTGCTGCTGTTGCGCATGACGAAGAAGGTTCACGACTAAAGTTTGTGTCAATGTCAGGCAGTGCGTCACGTCTGCCCGCCTCTTCAATGTGGCCAGCAAGTTTAAGGTGTTCCAGACACACTGGCTGTTCAAACGAGGTGCTTCGAAAAAAGCGCCCACGGGGGAATTGCTCTTTCAAAGACGTTATTGGGTTTGCTTCTTTTTCCTCCGGGACTGCTGTCCAAGATGCAACATCTTCCATTTTAAGCCGAAGGCGAGGCAACGCCAGCCCCGGCGTTGTGTGAAACAACGGCGCTTCCACCCGGCATAGTTTCAAGATATTGAAGCCATTATCTCTCACGCCGCAACAGCATTTTCTACAATTTCAGTACTCTTCCACCACGCTGGCTCAATGATCACGAGGAAGTGTGATATCAACTGAGACAAGCTCGCTCTCCCGATGCAAGCTGATGAAATGACGTCGGGCATCACCGCCACCTCGAGCTGCAATGCCGTCCCAGCATCGTCGCATGATCGCCTTGGCTTATCCACCACCATCGCCCTGGCTGCGCTCGGAGTCTTACACCCAACTCAGTCGTTTCGAACGCGGACGTCCTTGCGCAACGGCCTGTGTCGCTGCCACAACAAACCAAAGAGCGGCGAGGTGAGCAGGTGGACAGGTGGACGCGGTGAGGTCGCTGTGGCTGTGGCCGCCGGTGGCGCGAAACGCAGAAAATTGGCCAACTGCCGTCTGATTTTGAATCAGTTTGAACGTCTGAACGACAGTTCGTTGTTCGCCGTTGTTCGTCACGACGTTCGGTATCTCTCTTCGTCGTTGTTCGTCACCAAGCCGTCGGTTGTCATCGCGGAATGCTGCTTCCTCCCTCGTTGACACCCTCCGCCGCTCTTTGGATGGCCGTCACAACCAGCACGCTGAGAATTGCCTGGCGGGCGGAATGTGGGTTGGGAAGGCGCATGGTGTGATGTAGCATGATGCGGCTGGGATGCGTAGAGTGCGATCACGGCATCTAAGATACGGTGTAGCTCGGCCGTGCGACACGTTCAAATCGAGATGTCCCGTGGCAAAAAATAATGTCATCACATGATGCATATAGTTTCTTTTGTAGCTGTGAGATTCCAGACAACCGTCATATGTCCAACTTGGCGGAATCTTGTTTGCCGTCATCCATTGTGGGGATGCACTGAAAACTTGATAGAGAGTCCGGTCGACTTCGATGTCGACTTCGCGCTTTGTTGAATCATAACCATGTCAATCCACGGACTTTGGGCTCAGGGCATGATCCTCGTAGTGTGGGCCGCTATGTTGCAGTGGCACATGGTCGGCTGCTCTTCGAGTCACGGTAGTGACGTTGAACCTTGGGCCGCATCATATTTTGCCCGCATGGAACGCGAATTCGGTTCTACATTCCTCAACTTCTCCACCAGGCACCTGGTCCACAACCTTGATCTGGAGCTGACCGCCAACCATCGATGCTGGACGGCTTATGTCAACAGAAGTCTTGGCAACTATGTACCAGGTTTTGGCAAGCCAATGCGCCTTCTGCGGGCGAAGCACCTTTGCATCACCCAAGAATCACGGTGCCATGGCGTGGTTTGTCACTCCGGCTCATTGGCACACTGTTACGTCCATCAGGGCTTGCCTGGCCGCGGCGGGCTGCGACCTGCGCCAGGTGTGACAGCTTTTGTCAAACAGTGTTCTCAAGAAGAAATGAAATTTGCGCCGGCTTATCCGTGCAAGGTCGGCCAGTACTATTCTGTTCCGCTGCATCAGTGCTTACCCTGCAATCATGGGCGAGATCCGCATACGCAGCAAGTTTTTGTATCGCACGGTGGGATGGCATTAATACACGAAGAACAAGGGCAATGCGCAGCCGCCGCCAACGCACCCGCAAACGAAGGGCACCAGGTTCCATTCATCGACAACGATGACGAAGAAGAACACCGACCACCAGTTGCGCTCGTTGTTGGAGCAATGAAAGCAGGTACCATGACTCTGTGGCAAGCCCTGTCACAGCATCCTTTCGTCTTCCGCACAATCAAAGAGCACCATTACTTTGACACCAGCTTTGACATTCAAACCGTGGACGAATACTTATGCAAGTTGCAAGGTTCCTGCTATGGTGCAGTGGGTGGTGCGCTACCATTCCAAATACCAGATCCCGTGTATCCTCTGTCCAATACTGAAGTGGACCTTCGCCCAGAGGTGTGTTCTAGGTCATCGTGCGCGGCAACTTTTAACAAGATACCCATGTTCCTATGTTTTTGTACACAGATGTTATCGGTGTTATTGGCCAATGACTCTCGTGGAGTTCGACTAGACGCATCCCCTTCATATCTTTACAACCCCCTCGTGGCTCCCCGCGTTCACGCTGCACTTGGCAATCGAGCGAAAATCATTGTGTTGCTACGAGAGCCCACGGCGAGATGTTTGTCCCACTGGTTCTTCATCAACGGATTCCAATGCAACGAACAAGCAGCGTTTGCCCACTTGTCCAAAGAAATTGAAGAGATAACTCATTGCTTGGCGATCTCACCTCGCGACGATGCGTCAACAAATGTCGCAGGTGCTTCGGATAAATTGGAGCGGTTCTCCGCAGCGTATCCACAATGCTTCGACTTCGATGCAAATCTAATGGACCAGCTCGGCTTCGCACGAGTAGTGTACAAATCATTGTAAGTCATGTCGAACCGTGACCACTCAGTTTGTGGTCCATCTTGATTTGAAAGTACGGCACAACAGGTACAGCGTTCAAGTTCAGGCTTGGAAGAAATTATTTCCTCGTCCAGAGCAACTTCTCATTGTGAAGAGTGAGGAAATGTTCAAGAATCTGTCGGGTATGGATAAGCAGCAACCAATCAGCATATGCTGTTCGCTTACGACTCCCCAATTGTGCGTTTGGTGCTCGCAGACACCGTACGCCGCGTAACAAAGTTCCTCAACCTCCCATCGTTTGAATCGTTTGGTTCGTGTGGATACGGATCAACTGACTTGCGATGTCGCGTTTCGGGTTCAAATCTCAACGATCTGCTGTTGATTGGTAGGCCTGCAAACACCGCACCAAATCCACGGCCACGCCAAGAACTCGGAATCCTTTGCGCAGTGCAATTATGACGATGTCAAGACACTCTTGGATGACTTTTTTCGACAACGTTCAGTGGTTCCGAATGCCAACTCAAATCCACCACCCATCCCTGACGATGAATGGGATGATGATGAGTGGGAAGATGAGAGTGAAACTCTGAATTCACGCAACCTGCCCGTTCCCGATGTGGCAAGCGATTCAAATTCTTGCTCCGATACATCCTCTCTGCGCGACTACATCGCCGCAAACCTACCTTTTTCTTGGTGAAGGTTCCCATGCAACAACAATAATACACAAAGTATGGTATGATTTTGTCCAATAGCTATTTGCTTCACACACAGGAAACATCAAACACATTGTGACACACTTTTCACACTTCAAGCATTTGCAATCAACACGGAAAGAGGCGTTCATCCTCTGCAAGATCTACACAAGTTACATTAGCGGCTGTGTTGTAGTGGTGTGCTTGGCAACCATGTCCCAGTACTGTACGACGCCTCTCTTTTGCATGAATTTTCTCGCTGCCTCTGCCGTGTTGCACTCCTCAAACTTGAACGAGTGGAAAATTCGCTTTGCCGTCGTTCCTTGCCACACCAGCCCGCCGAAATTGTTTGGTTTGTTAGCGTCGTCCTCCATGAGGTCGTCCCCATTCCATTTGATGCGCTGTTCCACAAGCCGAATGTACTTGCGGATCCCGCG
>ENA-OWNT01005199-OWNT01005199.1-seawater-metagenome-genome-assembly--contig:-NODE-5199-length-10890-cov-3.280681_pt1 | contig 10890 bp, 8 predicted proteins | sample MGYA00238136_ERZ651165 | MGnify/ENA primary metagenome ERZ651165 (study PRJEB26861, sample SAMN08777766) | seawater metagenome | isolation source: coastal seawater | place: USA: Florida | collected...
CTTCCACCACCGCCATCTGCATGCCGAAGCAGATGCCGAAATACGGAACCTTGCGCTCGCGGGCAAACTGCGCTGCGAGGATCTTGCCTTCGGAACCGCGCTCGCCGAACCCACCGGGAACCAGAATGCCGTGAACCTTTTCAAGCCACGGAGCCGGGTCTTCCTTCTCGAAGCGCGCCATCGTCAGGGCCTCGTACTTGGCCGGATCGAGGATCACGTCGTATCCCGGTTCGCCAAGAGCCGAGGCGACCCTTGCAAGGTCCTCGGCCGGCGCATCCGGCGCGCGTTGCTGCAGGGCCGCGAGATCCTCCAGCACCTCCTCGTCGTTCACCAGCCCGACGATCCCGTCGTCTCCCAGCGTGAGTTCCAGTGTGTCCATCATGCATCCCCTGTCAATTCAGCAGGCCCCAGCTCGCCTGCAGCCAATCCCCGCCCAGCTGACTCATGCTGCCCGGCGGGTCAGACTTCTGCCAGAGCATCGGTTCCCCCGAGATCGGGTCGGGGGCCACCACGAAAAAGGTATGCGACTCCGCATCGCCCCAGTTGGTATCCGCCAGCACGATCTGCGGCTCCGAATACTCCTGCACAAGTTTCCGTTGAAGCTTGTTCTCGAAATACTCGGCTCTATAGACCCGCTTAACCGCAGAGCCGATAGCCGCTTTCAAATCCTTCGGCGTCACTGGCGCAGTCGGGCGATGCGTGGCGATATTTGCCTTCAGCTGCTTGAGCTTCGTCTCCGCCTTCTTGCGCTCTGTCGTCGACTTGCCCGAATCCACCGAGTCCGCCTCCAGTTCCGCGATCTCGGGGTTCAGGATATCGTCGAACGTCTTCTGTGCCTCCTCGACCGTCAGCGCCTTCTTCGCAAGGTCGCTACCGGGCTTGACCAGCTTGTCCTGAATCTTCTGCGCCGTCGAACCCGGGCCGGAGAGGAACTCCTGCATGCTTGGGCTGTCGGCGGTCAGGCTGAAATCGTGCATGCCCGCAGTGTCGACCGCAACGGTAGCGGAGGGATTCGGCCCGAGCTTGTCGAGCAGCCCCGTCAGAATGCTCTTGGTGCGTGCGCCGACCTCCGCCGGGGTACTCGGTTCTTTCGCCGCTTCGCCGATACACTCGGTGCGCAGACCCGTGGCGCCCGGCGTCAGGGCAACCATGGTTTCCTCCGAGAAACCGCCCGAGGCGAGGTTCCAGGGCGGCGCCTTCTTCTTGTCCAGCTCCGCCATGAAGTCGTTCTCGACGGCGGCCACAACGGCCTTGCCCTCTTCCGAATCCTTGTCGTAGCCCGTGGAACTAAGGGCGACCTCCACCGCGCGCGCCTTGTACTGGTCGCGGGTCGTGATCTCGTTGCCCCCGGAGTCGATCAGCAAGTATCGGCCACGGTCGGACGAACCGTCCTTTGCCACCTTCGCGCTCTTGACCATTGGATCGTAGACTGTCGAGAACTCGTTCCGGATGGCAACGAGGAAACTCGCCGTTTTGGGGCCTGCGTCCTTGCCAAGCTTTGCCTTCGTCGCCGCTTTCATCTTGTGCGCGGCAGCTTTCGTATCTTGCTTGAGACCCTGCTGAACCACCATGCCTGTCTCGCGGCCGACGGCAGTGGCCAACGAGTATTCCAGACTGCGGATCAGCGGATCCTCGCCCGGCGGCAGGTTCGTCACGGCGGGCACCTTCGTGCCGCCAGCGGTGGTAAAGGTGCCGTCGACGGCCAGTTCCTTGTACTTCTCCATCGCCGTCAGCGGATCGTTCATGCGCAGGCGTCGGGTCGGCGCGGTGGCAAAACACGAGCCCACCGGCCCCTGGTCCACCGATTGCAGCATCGCGGCCAGCACCGCCTGGCGGGCGTCGTTGTCTGTCGGGTCGCCGGTCTTGCCAAGCGCCGAGTTCACCAGCTTCGATCCGCTCTTGCCCGGCGGCGGCGGTGTCACCCCGGCCAGGATGGTCTCTGCCTTGCTCTTGCCGGGCTCCGTGCTCAGCAGCTTGACGGTTTCCAGCACGTGCTTGTTCAGCGCGGGTGTCGCGTTCTCGATCGCATCGGGATGGAACAGCATGTGACCGATCGCTGTCTTGGCCTCGTCCGAGCCAAGCGCCAGCTTGCCCTTGTCGTCCAGCATCCCGGCGGCCGCCGCCACGCTGCGCTTCTGGCCCCGCGCCGACAGTTCGTCGGTCTTGCTGTCGGGCAGCGGCGAGGCCTCGACCAGCCCGCCCATCCGGACGTAATCGTCCAGCCGGTCGAAGTAGTCACCGCCGCAGGTGCCGCCCATCTCCATGATCTGCTTGGCATAGGCCTGCGCATCGAAGTCCTTGGGCGCGTCGCCCTTGGCGGACTTGAAGCCTGAATCGAGCTGCGCGCCAACGGTGGCCAGCCCCTTGGCCACAGCCACCGGGTCCATCGCGGCATTCGCGATGCCCACCGCATCGGCCGCCAGACGCGGATGGTTCTCGAACCCCGCGATCAGCTCCTTCAGCGCCTCATCCGGCATCTTGCGCGCCCCGCCCTTGCCCGAGAGCGGGCCGGACTCCAGCTGTTCGGTCAGCATCTGGGTACCGATCAGCGCATTGGCGAGGTCCTTGGCTTCCTTCTCTTTCTTCTCGGCCTTCTCCTTGGCCTCCCGCGCATCGACGATCTGGCTCATCCGCTCGATGGCTTCGTCGATGCTATTGACCGGAAGGGCCTCGGCCTCCTTCAGCTTCTTGTCGGCTTCCTCGACCTCGGCATGCGCCGCCGCGGCCGCCTTCTCAGCCTCTTTGATCCGCTCGGGCGTGATCTCCCCGCCGCCGGTCTTGGCGCGCATCGAGTCGAACGCGAGGTGCGCCGCCGCCGCTGCAGCCGGGTTGCGGTCGTGCAAATCCTTGAGCTTGCCGGTCCGGGCAACCAGCAGGGCAGCCTTCTCCAGCTCCTTCCGCGCCGCTGCGAAATCGTCCGGCGTGGGCAGTTCCGCCTTCAGGTGATCCGTGATCGCCTTGCGCGCCGTGTCCAGAAAGTCCTGTTCGGCCTTGGTCGCCCCTGCCGCCAGTGTCAGACCGGCGCTGCGCTTCAGCAGATCCGCGCGGGTCTGCTTGACCTGCTGTTCCACCGCCAAGATCGCGGCATAGACCTGCTTGATCGCCGCATTGGCCTGCTTGAACTTGCCGTCGTCCCGATAGGCAAGGGCCGCAAGGTGATCCTCGATCACCGCGGTCTTACCGACAGACCCAAGCGGAACGCGATTGTTGACCTCGAGAAACTTCGCTTCCGTTTCAAGGAATGCTTCGTACTCCGAGATCTTCTTGGCGTCCGACTTCTTGGTGAAAAAACTGTTGCCAAGGTACTTCTTGATAAACTTGCGCTGCGCCTCGTTCAACGGCATGGCAGTCTACTCCCTGGCCAATTCGGCGCCGATCATGGTGCCTCTGTAACTACCTGTCAAACCTGCATTTGTGCCCGATATCGCCCGACTGACAGGCCCGGAACAGTGCAGGGGCGGGGTATAAATCACTCGTCGCAAAAATCGATTCCCGCATGAACACCTTAACCGAATAGGTCCGAAATGCGGCAGGGAAATGACGGGCTGCCCCGGCCCTGTGCGAGGTCGAGGCAGCGAGGGTTCAGCCCAGTCGGGACAGCGCCACTTCCATGCGGCGATAGACTTCGACCGGATCCGTACAGCCGTTCAGCCAGAGGCAATTGTCCGGCTTCCCGGTCTGGCGCAGCCAGTCCACCACGGTCATGCCCGTGGTCAGTTCCCCCGCGCACTCCACGTCGACCGGGCACTGCCGCCCGGTGAACAGCTCGGGCCACAGCAGGGCGGCCACCGCGACCGCGTCATGCAGCGGGCGCGAGGCGGTGCCGTACTTGGCGTTCCCGTAGCGCTCGAAGAACTCCATCATCCCGGCACAGGCGCGCATGACCTCGCTGCCATGCGCCGCCAGCGTCGCCGACCAGTTCACCGGCGCCGGGGTGGCATGGGTGCAGTCCAGCGGCACCGCCGTTACCGGGATCCCGGCGTTCAGCACGATCCGAGCCGCCTCGGGATCGACGAGGATATTGTACTCTGCCGCCGGGCTCATGTTGCCGCCCTCGAAAAACCCGCCGCCCATGAACACGATCCGCTCGATCCGCTCCGCGATCTCCGGCGCGCGGCGCAGGGCGAGCGCGATGTTGGTCTGCGGCCCCAGAACGATCAGCGTCACCTTCTCGGGATGCGCGTTCAGCGTCGTAACAAGGTAGTCCAAGGCGTGCATTGGCTCTGCGCCGCGCTCAGCGGGGGCCCAGTCCCAGCCGTCTATCCCCATCTTGCCGTGGATCTCCGGCACCGGCCTAGGCGCGCGCAGGAGCGGTCGCGCCGACCCCGCGTGCACCGGCACCGCACCCCGCCCCGCCAACTCGACGATACGGCGCGCGTTGTCGGTGGTTTGCGCCAGACCCATGTTGCCCGCCACCGTAGTCAAACCCAGCACTTCGAGTTCCGGAGAGGCAAGCGCCAGGAGAATCGCAAAAGCGTCGTCCTGGCCGGGATCGGTGTCGATGATGACGGGGCGCGCGGCCATTTGGGGTCCTTTCAGCGGAGGGAAGAAGAGCGAAACATACATCTGCGCTTCATTTTTGAGCAGGCCCACCGAAAAAACGGCCCGGCGACGCCGATGCGTGAAATTCTTGCTTTCCTCGGCGTCAATGCTGCATTCTGTATACAATATGCAAAAGGGAGACGCATGATGAAAGGCGATTTCGACAACATTCCCATCGTCAGCCTCGCCGGGCTGGCGGACGGCGCGGACCCGGCCGAACGGGCCAAGACCGTTGCCGCGCTGAAAGAGGCGCTGGAGACTTCGGGCTTTGCCTACCTCGCCGATCACGGCGTCTCCGAAGAGCTGGTCGAGCAGATGCGCCAGATGAACATGGCGTTCCACGACCTGCCGATGGACGACAAGCTGGCGCTCAAGATCAACGCGTTCCACCGCGGCTACATGCCGATGTCCACCTCGACCATCGTCACCTCCTCGGTCGCCAAGGTGACCAAGCCCAACCGCTCCGAGAGCCTGATGGTGATGCACGAGGTGCCCGAGGACGCCCCCTATGCGGGCGAGCCGCTGCAGGGTCCCAACCAGTTCCCCGCATCGCTCCCCGAAGTGGCCGAGACCGCGCGCGCTTACATGACCGAGATGACCGGACTGGGCGAGCGCATCGCCGGCGGTCTGGCCGAGGCCCTCGGACTGCCGCGCGACTGGTTCGCGCAGTACTTCGACAACCCGACCCTGTTCCTGCGGCTGCTGCACTACCCCGAGCAGCCCGACGAGGAAGAACTGTTCGGCTCGGCCCCGCATACCGATTACGGCTTCGTGACACTGCTCAAGCAGGACAACGTCGGCGGCCTCGAAGTGCGCAACAAGCGCAACGAGTGGATCCCCGCGCCCCCGATCGAAGGCACCTTCGTGATGAACGTGGGCGACATCCTTGCCAAGTGGTCGAACGGCCGCTTCGTCTCCACCCCGCACCGCGTCCGCAACCTCAGCCGCCGCGACCGCTACTCGCAACCCTTCTTCTACGACCCGTCGATGAGTGCCCTGGTAGAATGCCCCCCCGCGATGCTCGACGCGGGCGAGACACCTCAGATGGAGCCGGTCCTCTACGGGGATTATCTGCTGGAAAGGCTCAACAAGAACTACGACTACCGCAAGAAAGCGTCCTGACGGCCTTCCCCTCCGAAGGCACCCGTCCGGCACCGACAACAGGGAAAACAAAAATGACCGATATCAACAGACGTTACATGCTCAAGGCGCTGGTCGCGCTCGGCGGGGCCTCCGTTCTCGGGGTTCCCGGCGTGCGCGCCGAAGCGGAAAAGCTGGTGATCACGACCTACGGCGGCTCGTGGGAAAAGTTCTGGCGTGACATCCTCGTCCCCGCCTTCACCGAGGAAACCGGGGTCGACCCGCAGCTCGATATCGGCCTTGGCCGGACCTACACCACCAACCTGCGCGCCGCCGGGGCGGAAAACCCGCCCTACGGCTGCCTGATGACCAACGAGATCTATGCCACCGTCCTGCGCGACGAGGGCTTCTTCGAGAAACTCGATCTCGACCTCGTGCCCAACTACGCAGATCTCTACCCGGTCGCCACCGAGGCCTCCGACGGCTGGGCCGCCGTCGGCCTGATCTCTCCCATCGGCATCGGCTATCGCACCGACATGGTGTCCGAGGCTCCGAAGTCGTGGAAGGACCTGTGGGACAACCCCGAACTGATGGGCCGCCTCGGCCTCTACAACATCAAGAACTCGGCCGGTAAGATGTTCCTGATGCTGACCTCGATGATCTACGGCTCGGGCATCGACGACCTCGAAACCGGCTTTGCCAAGCTCAAGGAACTGGGGCCGGTCTACCAGACCGACTTCAACATGAGCACCGCGATGGCCACCGGCGAGATCGCAGTCGCGCCCTTCGACTTCGGCGAGATCGCGCGACTGCGCAACCAGGGCCTGCCGGTCGAGTGCATCATCCCCGAAGAGGGCTTGATGATGTGGGACCAGACCTTCAACATCTGCGCCAACACCCCGGCCCGCGAACAGGCCTACGAGTACCTCAACTTCGTCCTCGGCCCCAAGGGGCAGGACCTGCTGATGCGCGAATTCTTCGTATCGCCGGTCAACAAGACGCTCGAGGTTCCCGAAGACCTGCAAAAGGACGTGCCGGTCTTCGGCGACGGAATGGAGCAGTTCATCAAGTGGGACTGGAAACTCATGAACAGCAATGCCGAGGAAATCGCGCGCCGCTGGAACGAGATTTTCGGCGCCTGACGTCCACCACCCGAATTCCCTCCCCTGAAACTTCCCGCATCGTGTCCCCACGGTGCGGGCTTTTGAACCAAGGACCGGCGCGCCCCACATGACGGAAGTTTCGCTTCTCTCCCTCGTGAAATCCTACGGCAAGTCCATCGCGCTCAAGGGCATCTCGCTCAGCGTTGGCCACGGCGAATTCGTCTCGCTGCTCGGCCCCTCGGGCTGCGGCAAGTCGACGACGCTCAAATGCATCGCCGGTTTCGAAGATATTTCCGACGGCAAGATCCTCTTCGACAACACCGATATCTCGCGCCGCCTGCCCGAACAGCGCGATATCGGCATGGTGTTCCAGTCCTACGCCCTGTTTCCCCACATGACGGTCGCCCAGAACCTCGCCTTCGGGCTCGAGATGCGCCGGGTGCCCAAGTCCGAGATCGCCACCCGCGTCGCTCGCGCGATGGAGATGGTCCAGCTCACCCCCTATGCCGAGCGCTTTCCCAAGGCGCTCTCCGGCGGCCAGCAGCAGCGCGTCGCGCTGGCCCGCGCGCTGGTGATCGAACCGGCGATCCTGCTGCTCGACGAACCGCTCGCCAACCTCGACGCCAAGCTGCGTGACGAGATGCGCGGGTTCATCCGCGACCTGCAGAAACGGGTCGGCATCACCACGATCTACGTCACCCACGATCAGGGCGAGGCCATGACCATGTCCGACCGCGTGGTGGTGATGTTCGATGGCGAGATCGCCCAGGCCGCCCCGCCCGAGGAAGTCTACAACCACCCCGCCTCCGAGCGCGTGGCGCGCTTTGTCGGCAATGCCAACATCCTCGACCTCGCGGTCACCGGCAAGGATGCTGCCGGCAGCGATCTCGCCCTGCCGGGCGGTGGCGCGCTGCGTGTCGACAGCCCGGCGCCCTGGGCCAACGGGCGCCTCCGCGTGATGGCGCGCCCGGAACAGATCGCCCTGACGGACCCCGGCGCAGGCCATCTCGGCGGCGAGATCTCCAAGCGCTATTTCAGCGGCGGCCACGTCGAGTACCACGTCGATACCCAATGCGGCCCCCTCGTCGTCCTCGGCCCCACCACCCAGACCGTCGCCGAGGGCCAGACCGTGGGCCTCGCCTTCGACCCGGCCCGGCTCTGGCCGATCCCCGATCCGAAGGCCGCGGCGCAATGAAGCGTCTGCGCTCCAGCCTGCTGATCGCGCCCTCGGCGGCGCTGATCTTCCTGTTCATCGTGCTGCCCTACATCACCGTTCTGGTGATGAGCTTCCGCGCCCCGGCCGAGGGTCAGCCCTATGGCGAGGGTTTCAGCCTCGAGGGCTACACCCACTTCTTCAACGAGAGCTACTATGCGATGTCGTTGCCGCAGACCATGTTCCTGGGTCTGCTCACGACACTGGTCTGCCTCGTCCTCGCCTACCCCGTCGCGCTCCACATCGCCTTTGCGTCCAAGCGTTGGCGCGGGTTTCTCTACGGCATTGTCCTGTCACCGCTGCTGGTCGGCATCGTGGTCCGCAGCTACGGCTGGACCATCCTCCTAGGCAACTCCGGCGTGATCAACTCGACGCTGCGCAACATGGGCCTGATCCAGAAACCCCTGCCCCTGATGTACAACGACTTCGGCGTGGTCCTCGCCCTCGCCCATGTCTTCCTGCCGTTCATGGTCCTGCCCCTGCTCTCGGCGCTGCAAGCGATGGACCCGGCGATCACCCAGGCCGCGCGCTCGCTCGGCGCCAGCCGCTTCACCATCTTCCGGCGCGTGACCTTCCCGGTCTCCATGCCCGGGGTCCAGTCCGGCTGCATCCTCGTCTTCGTGCTGGCAATCTCGTCCTACGTGACGCCCGCGCTGGTCGGCGGGATGCGGGTCAAGACCACCACCCTTCTGGTCGTCGACGCCCTGATCGACCAGTTCCAGTGGCCCTTCGGTTCGGCGATGGCACTGATCCTCGCCGTCAGCGCCGGGATCGTGGTGCTGATCTTCGCCCGCCTCACCCGCATGAAGTGGACCTGACCGATGCGCCTCGCCACACCACTGCTGACCTTCATCCGCGTCTCCGTCTACGTCTTCCTCCTCGCGCCCATCGTCATCGTGGTGCTGGCCTCGCTCAATGCCGGCAACTTCCTGACCTTCCCGCCGCAAGGCCTCAGCCTGCGCTGGTTCTGGACCTTCCTGCAGAACGACGTCTTCATCGACGCGATCATCTATTCCGCCGTCCTCGCCCTCTGCGCCACCGCCGTGTCGCTGGTGATCGGCACCATGGCCGCGCTCTACTTCGTCCGCCATGCCACCCGCGAGGCCGAGGTGGTGCGCGTCGGCATGCTGCTCCCGCTGATCCTGCCCGAGATCCTGACCGCGATCGCCCTGCTGTTCTTCTTCTACGAGATCGGCATCGGCACCGAACACCAGATCGCGCTGTTCACCGGCCACGTCCTGATGACCCTGCCCTTCGTCTTCCTGAACGTGACCACCTCGCTGCAGGGGCGTGACGAGTCCGTCGAACTGGCGGCGAGGACCCTCGGCGCCTCGCGCTACACGGCCTTCCGTCGCGTCACCCTGCCGCTGATCGCGCCGGGGCTGGCCACCGGCGGCATTTTTGCCTTTATCATCAGCTTCGATACCTTCGGGATATCCTTCATCCTCAAGGGGGCCGGGTCGGCGCCGCTGCCGATCCAGCTCTACGACTACCTGCGATTCAACTTCACGCCCGAGGCCGCCGCCGTGTCCACCGTTTCGATCCTGCTCACCCTCGTCCTCGTCACGGTCTCCGACCTCGTCTTCGGGCGCGAGTGAGCGCCGTCATGGCGGATCTCGACGAACCCCTCAGCCTGCGGCCCATCGGGCTCGAGGTCGCGGACCGGCTCGAAGCCGCGATCGTGCGCGAGGTCTTCGCGCCGGGCGAAAAGCTCCGCGAACTCGAGGTCTGCGCCCGCTTCGGCATTTCCCGCTCGCCCCTGCGCGAGGCGTTCCAGGTGCTAGAGGGGCGCGGCCTCGTCGAACGCCGCCCCCGCCTTGGCACCCGCGTCACCGAGATGTCGGTCGCGAACCTCGACGAGATCACCGTCTGCCGGATTCCGCTGGAAGCGACCTGCAGCCGCCTGCTGGCCGAACGCCCCGATCACGTGGCCGTCGCCGATGACCTCACCGTTCCTCTGGAGGCCATGCGCCGCGCGCGAACGGGCGGCGATTTCGTCGCCGGGTTCGAGGCCAACGTCCAGATGACGGCCCTCATGCATGCCCGCTGCGCCAACTCCGTGCTGCAACGCCTGATGGATCAGCTCGACAAGTCCGCGCTGCGCTATCGCTTCCGCGCCTACCGCAGCGCCACCACGGTTCTGGACGACATGATCGACGGCAACGACCGGATGATCTCGGCGATCCGCTCCGGCGACGGCAACCGCGCCGCCAAGGTCACAGCCGACCTTGTCGAACGGGCCTGGCGAACCACACGCCAACTCTTCCTCGCGGACAAGAGCTGAGGCGGCGGACACGGCTTGCGTCGGACAGGTTAGCGCCTACATCGGACAGAGACCCAAGGGATCAGGCTCCACGATGCCCCGCAACCGCTACTACTCCGGCCCCGTCACCGACCATTTCGACGGGACCCGCTTCCACTCTCCCGGCCAGCCCGTCACCGACCGTTCGTTCCGGGACCTCTGGCGCTGGCAACGCAGCGGTGCACGGGCGAAATGGCCCAGCACGGTTCCGGTCACCCAAAGCATCCCGCCCGAACGCAGCGCCAGACCGCGCCTGACGATGGTCGGCCACGCAACGCTGCTGATTCAGGTCGCGGGGCTGAACCTGCTGACCGATCCGGTGTGGTCGGACCGCGCCAGTCCCCTGCGCTTTGCCGGGCCCCGCCGGGTGACCGCGCCCGGGATCGACTTCGAACACCTGCCGCCCATCGACGCGGTCCTGCTCAGCCACAACCACTACGACCACCTCGACCTCGACACGCTGAAGCGCCTCCACCGGGAACACGGCCCCCGGATGATCATGCCCCTCGGCACCGACGCGACGGTGCGCAAGGGGGTACGTGGCGCCCGTGTCGAAACCGGGGACTGGCACGACAGCCACGCCCTCGCACCGGGCATCACCGCCACTCTGACCCCGGCGAACCACTGGTCCTCGCGCGGGGTGCGCGACC
>ENA-OWNT01005200-OWNT01005200.1-seawater-metagenome-genome-assembly--contig:-NODE-5200-length-10889-cov-3.923233_pt1 | contig 10889 bp, 7 predicted proteins | sample MGYA00238136_ERZ651165 | MGnify/ENA primary metagenome ERZ651165 (study PRJEB26861, sample SAMN08777766) | seawater metagenome | isolation source: coastal seawater | place: USA: Florida | collected...
GCCGTCGTCGGCGCCGTCGCCGCCGTCGACCAGGATGGACGCGGTGCCGAGCACGGTGAGGGTGCCGGTGGCGCCGATCTCGATGGCCCCGCCGCCCCCGCCGCCGAGGACAGCGGAGGCATCGGCGTCGCCGCCGCCCGAGCCGCCGTCGAGGGTGGTGAGGAGGTCGCCGTTGGCAAGGCCTCCCGCGGCGCCGTCGTCGTGGGCGCCGCCCGCTCCGCCGAAGCCGCCTCCCGCGCCCCCTTCGGTGGCTGCGCCGGAACCGCCGGCCCCGGGACCGGTGGCGCTGGCATAGCCGCCGGGGCCTGCCGTGCTGCCGCTGGCGGAGAGGTCGACGATGCCGCCCAGGTCGAAGTCTCCGTTGGACAGGAGGGCCAGCGGCGCCGTGCCGATCACGATGACGTTGACCGTGGAGAGATCGATGTCGTCGAAGACGAAGACCGTGGTGCCGCTGTCGTCGACGCCGACGCAGGTGCCGGTGCCGCCACACAGGGTGGGGGCACCGGTCATGGTCATCGTGTCGGTGTCGATGGTGATGTCGACCGCGGGGGCGAGCGTCGCCCCCAAGGACACGAAGGACCCGGGATCACGCGGTGCGGCCTCGGCGGTGCCCGAAGCACCGAGCAAGGCGAGACCGATGGTTCCGAGTGCAGTACGCGAGCCGGAGAGGAAGGACGGGCGCATGGGCAGAGGCCTCCGAGGGTGCAGGATGTCACACCCCGCCCTCATGTGCACCCCATGGGGGCCCCTTCGTCACGAGACCGGCTGGGAGCGGCCTCTTCGCGTCAGCGGATGATGCGGTTTCCTTCCTGGAGGAGCTCATCGTGGCGCTCCCCCAGCCACTTCACCAGGTCGGGCCGGGCGCGATGCCCCCGCTCGGCCTGGTGCAGGCCGCCGACCCCGCGGAAGTCGAGCTCACCGGCTTCGATCAGGGCCTCGACGTCGCGCTTGATCTTGGAGATGTCGTAGCTGTCGAGGACCGCGAGGTGGTCGTCGTGGACGACGAAGGTGCGGCCCTTGACGATGGTGCCCTTCTTGATGAGCCGGGCGAGCTCCTTGCGGTAGCCTTGGGGGTTGACCCTCCTCAGCTCGACGAGCTCTTCGTACTTGTCGGGGTCGACCCGGCGGACCTGCTCCAGCTCGAGGCGGCGGCGAGTGCGGCGAAGGCGTTGGCCCGGGGCGCGGCGCTTGAGCATGGCTGACCTCCGCGAAGCTACTGCTTGGAACAGGTATACAGCATCGCCGAGCAATGCAGCACGGCCTTCTCGCCGCCCTTCACGGTGAGCGTGCCGGCGATGCTGGCGGTGCCGTCGAAGTCGGCCTTCACGCTGTAGGTGCCCTTGGGCACCTTGTTCGCGCCGGGCCGCAGGGTGTGCGAGCCCTGGCCGGCCAGCACGACCGAGGGGAGGTCACCGGTGAGGGTGACGGTGGCCTTGGAGCTGGCACGAGGCCGAGGGCGTGGCTTGGGCTTCGGGATCTCCTCCGGCATCTCGTCGACCGGCGGTGGCTCGGGCTCGGGCTCGGGCTCGGGCTCCGGGGCTGGCTCGGGTTCCGGCGGCGTGGGCAGCGCGGGGGTCTCCACGGCGGGCTCGACCGGCTCGACGGGCTCCGGCGGGTCGCCGGTGCGGAGGAGGGCGACCAGCCCGGCCAGGAGCACGGCGCCGAGCAGCCCCACGAAGGCCCCCATCATGGCGGTGCCTGCCGCCGCGAAGCCGACGGCGGCCCGGGAGCGGGAGATGCCGGTGACCTCGGCGACCGACTCGACGCCCATCTCCGCGAGGATGGAGTTGGTGCGTGGGTCTTCTGCGGCCTGGGCCTCGGCCTGCTTCTCCCACATCACCAGCAGGCGCGGGATCTCCTGCTCGGCGAAGTCCCGCAGGCTCCGGCCGCCCATGGAGCCCGCCAGGGTGCGGCAGCGTGTCTGCAGCTTGCGGGCGCTGGGCCGGTCGGTGTCGGCGTAGGCCAGGCCTTCGCGCAGGAGCTTCTCGAGGGGGGCGCGCTCGTTGTCGGCGAGGGCGGCGACGCTGTCGGTGCAGAGACGATCCAGCCAGCTGTCGAAGCGCTCCGGGTTCTTCGGGGGCTCGTCGAACTTCTTCCCGGCGAGGAGCTCGGCCAGCACGAGGCAGAGGGAGAACACGTCGGCCGCCGGGCCATCGACGCCGTCGAAGCGCTCCGGGGACATGTAGCGGAGAGAGCCGAACCGCATGGACACGGTCTCGGACTCCCGCTCCTGGAAGTCGGCCCGGGCGACCCCGAAGTCCAGCACCTTCACCGCGCCCAGGGCGGTGATCCGGATGTTGGCGGGCTTGATGTCGCGATGGACCAGCCGGAGGGGCTCGCCCGTGACCTCGTTGGGTACGTCGTAGGCGGCGTGGAGGGCGCCGGCGACCTCGTCGACGATCTCCAGGGCCGTGCGCACCGAGCAGCCCGTCTGGACGAGGACGCTGGCGTTGACGCCGTGGACGTACTCCATGACCACGGCCCAGCCGTCGCTGAGCTCGACCAGGCCGTCGACCTTCACCACCGCGCGGTGGTTGAGGAGGCCCAGAATGCGGGCCTCGTCGCGCAGGCGCTGGGTCTGGAGGTGGGCGTCTTCCACGTCGGCGCGGAGCACCTTCAGGGCGACCTGCTTCTTGAAGTCGCCCTGGGAGAGGGCCTCGGCCCGGTACACGACGCCGAAGCCGCCGCGTCCCAGGGTCTGCAGGACCCGGTACTTGCGTGGCTCCTTCAGCACCGACGCCCCTTCATCACCACCGCAACCGCACGCCAGGCTGGCCGTCGACCAGCGCCACGACCCCGACCCCCACCGCACCGAGCCCGATGACGCCGCTCAGGGCGGCGAGGGTGTTGGTCTGGCTGCGGAGCCGCGCCTTGTCTTCGGGGGGAGCCTTGGACCAGGCCGCCCGGCGCGTGGCGGCGATCGTGTAGAAGCCCCCGGCCACCACCAGCCCTGCGCCGCTGCCCATCAGCATCGGGCGACGGGGAAGGGGCGTGGTGGGCTTCGCCTGGACCGGCTTCTGCTTGCCGGTCTCGTAGACAGGGAGGGTGGAGGTGGGGTCGAGGTAGCTCGTGAGCTCGGCTCCACCGTTGCTGTCGACCAGCTGAAACACCACCGACCGGCCCAGCGGACGCTCGCTGGCGATGCGACCGTCGATCCAGATCGTGCCATCGGCCGGCGGGAGCAGCGGCTGCGACCGCGGGTCGACGACGGTGGCTTCGTCGTAGGTGGCGCGGATCGGGTGGGCAGCCGGGAGGAAGTGGTCGGGGAAGCGGTAGTCGGGGGCGAGCTGCTTGGCGCTGACGAAGCTGGCGGAGGCGCCGGCGGGGTCGCGCTCGGTGAAGGCCTTCATCCCCCGCGCGCGGTGCACCGACGCGATGGTGAAGCTCGGCAGGAGCTCCTGGAGGCAAGCGAGCTGTTCTTCGAGCTCGGCCTGGGCCTCACCGAAGCGGCCGCTGTCGGCGCGTGTGAGGGCCGACTCGATCTGCGCCACCGTGGCGACGATGTCTTGTGCCCCGGTGCGTGCGGCGTCGTCCGGGCACGGGGCGGCGGACGCCATCTGCGGGGCAATCGAGCCCAGGGTGCACCACACCACCCCCCGGAAGACACGGGACATGGCGGACAGGCGCGGCGACGGTCGTGGTCGACGGAGCATGAGGACACAACGATACCAACTGCGTTGCTGGGAACGGTTAGGGGTGCCCCCCGAGGGGACGATGAGCGCAGACCTGTTGAGCGAGGAAGCCGAGCGCGAAGCTCGCGAGCTGGTGGCCCGCCGCATGACGGCCACCCAGTCGATCCAGAAGGCCGTGCCCCTGGTGGCGGGGTCGCTGGGCGCAGGGCTCGTGGTGAGTCTGGCGTACGCCATCGTGAGCACCATCGGCCTGGAGCTGGTGGGGCGGTTTTTCGACTGGACGCTCACCCAGCCGCCCGAGGCGCTGAACAGCGCGGCCCAGCTCGGCATGGGCTTCGGCATGCTCCTCTCCTTGTACGCGATCCTGCAGTTCATGAAGCGGGCCACGGCCAGCCGGTCCAGCTGGTTCCCCGCGCTCTTCGCGCTCCCCGTCGTGGTCGCTGCGGGCGGCGTGATGCTCGCCGGGTCCCCCACGGGCCGCCAGCTCGGCCCGGCCCTGTTCCAGATGCTTCTGATGCCCTGGACCCTCGTGCTCTACAGCATCGGCGGTGCGGCCTGTGCCATCGCTTGGGTGCGGGGGGCCCACGAGGTCGACGAAGGCCGCGGTGCCGATACCTCCGCGATCCTCGGTGAGGTCGGTGGCCGGCTGGTGGAGATCAGCGGGCCCCATGGCGCTCGCCAGCATGCGGTCACCATCGGCCTGCAGCTGCTGGTGCCCGGCATCTTCTACGCCCTCCAGCTCGCCTTCGTCGACGCCATCGCCGTGCTCGAGCCGGAGCGCGGCGCATGGAAGCGCTCGGGCGACCTCACCTACGGCATGCGCTCCCGGCTGTTCCGGCTCTACAGCATGTGGTTCGTCCTCACGATCGGCATCGTCGGGGCGCTCCAGGTGGGCATCGGCGGCACCGAGGCCATCACCGTGGCTCTGGTCGACCCCCGCGCCCTGGGGCTGCCGGTCTACTTCGTGAGCGAGCTCGTCACGGCGCTCACCAGCTGGGTCCTCACCGTCGCGCTGATGGTGCTCTACAAGGAGCGGGAGGCCCAGGTGAAGGCCGCCCGAGCCCTCAAGCGGCACAAGCAGGCGCTGGCTGCGGGCGCGTGAACACCGCCTTCCTCCAGGACGCCCGCCGCCACCTGCAGCAAGGAGAGGCCTGGGCCGGCCTGGCAGGAGATGCCCTGGCCTTCGCCCTCGCCCGGGTGGCCACCTCGGGGGCCTGGCTCGTGGTGGTCGACGGGCCCGATCGCGCCCAGCAGATGGTGCGCGGCCTTCGCTTCTTCCACCCGCAGCCGGGGCGCGTCGAGCGCTTCCCCGCGGACGACACCCGCCCCTACGATGGCTTCTCTCCCTCCCGGGAGGTGGTCCACGCCCGGATCCGGTGCTTGGAGCGGGTGCGGCGGGGCACGGATCTGATCGTGGTGGCGGAGGCTGCCGCCTTGCGTCAGCGCGTGCCGGACGCCGCCACGCTCGCAGCAGGCACGCGCACGATCGGCGTGGGCGACACCCTCGAGCGCGACGACCTGGCCAACTGGTTGGTCGACGCCGGCTACCTCGCGAGTGGCCTGGCGGATGGCCCCGGCCGGTTCGCGGTGCGGGGGGATGTGCTCGACGTGTGGCCCTCGTCGGCCTCCGCCGCCACGCGCATCGACTTCTGGGACGACGAGGTCGAGTCCCTCCACCGCCTCCAGGCCTCGGGGCGGCTCGGTGCCAAGCGAAAGCGGCTCACCGTGCTGCCGGCGCGGGAGGATCGGATCGACGCCGCCGCCCGCGAGCGGCTCGCCGAGGAGCTCACCCGGCTGAGCGAAGGGGGCACCGACCTCGTCCGCCGTCGGCGGCTCCTGGAGGACCTGGCCGCGGGGGTGCGGCCGTCGGCCCTCGAGGACTACCTCCCAGCGCTGGTGGGCACGCAGGCGCCCCTGGAGGCGCTCCGGGGGCTGCGAGCGGTGGTGGTTCGCCCCGGCGACGTGGGGGCCGCCCTGCGCGACGCCGAGGAGCAGGGGGCACGGCGCTATGCGCTGCTGGAGCCCGAGGACCGTCCCCTGGTGCCTCCAGCCGAGCGCTTCGTGGGATCCGACGACGTGCTCGCCGCCCTCGCCGAGGCCCATGCCGTGCACGAGGTGGCCGCAGCGGGCCGCGGCGTGGACTTCCAGGCCTCCCCGGTGGGGAACCTGGCGGTGCGAGGGGCCGAGCTGGGGCCCGTGGTGGGCAAGCTCCAGGCCCTCGCCGGCGACGACGTCCGCGTCGGGCTCGTCGCCGACCGCGAGGAGCGTGCGGGCCAGCTGGAGCAGCTCCTCGAGCCCCACGGGCTACGGCCGGTGCGGGTCGACGGCCCCGATGCCATGCGGCGGGGCAAGATCTCGCTGCTCGTCGGCGATCTGCCGCGCGGCTTCCTCGCGGCCCCTTCCGGCTGGGCCTTCGTCCCCCTCACGGCGCTGTTCGGGGCTCGGGCTCGGGCCGATCGCGAGCGTGCCCACGCCCTCTTCGAGGCCGGCGTTCGCTCCGCCGACCAGCTGAAGGACGGCGACCCGGTCGTGCACCGGCTCCACGGGGTGGGGCGCTACCTCGGCCTGGTCCGGCTCCCGGTGGGGGAGGTGCACCAGGACTTCGCCAAGCTCGAGTACCACGGCGGCGATCTGCTCTTCCTGCCGGTCACCGCGCTGGCTCAGCTGTCCCGGTTCACCCCGGCCACCCGAGACGCCACGGTGCGGCTCGACCGCCTCGGCGGCCAGTCCTGGGCCAAGCGCAAGGGCAAGGTCCGCGACAATCTGTTGAAGATGGCCGACGAGCTGATGCGCCTGCACGCCCGGCGTGAGCTGGCCACCCGGGAGCCCCTCGACGCCCCGGGCCCACGCTACCAGGCCTTCGAGGCCCGCTTCCCGTACGTGGAGACCCCCGACCAGGCTGACGCCATCCAAGCGGTCCAGGACGACCTCTCGGAGGGCTTCCCGATGGATCGCCTCCTCTGCGGCGATGTGGGCTTCGGCAAGACCGAGGTCGCCATGCGGGCGGCCATGCGGGCGGTGGAGAACGGTCGTCAGGTGGCGGTGCTCTGCCCGACCACCGTCCTGGCCTACCAGCACCTGCGCACCTTCCAGGAGCGATTCGCCCACGACGACGATGTGCGGATCGGCATGCTGTCTCGCTTCAACGACACCGAGGCCGACCGCGCCGTGCAGGAGGGCCTCGCCGACGGCTCCATCGACATCGTGGTCGGCACGACGCGGCTCCTGGGGCGTAGCGTCCGCTACGACGACCTGGGCCTCCTGGTCATCGACGAGGAGCACCGCTTCGGGGTCCGCCAGAAGGACCAGCTGAAGAAGCTCCGCGCCCAGGTCGACATCCTCTCCATGTCGGCCACGCCCATCCCGCGCACGCTGCAGATGGCCCTGGGGGGCCTGCGGGAGATGAGCGTGATCGCCACGCCCCCGACCGACCGCCTCGCGGTCCGCACGACGGTCGCCCAGCTCACCGAGGTTCGGGTGCGCGACGCCATCCGGGCGGAGCTCGAGCGCGACGGTCAGGCCTACGTCATCCACAACCGGGTCGAGACCATCGAGCGGTTCGCCGAGAAGCTGCGCGGCTGGATGCCGAGGGTGCGCTTCGCCGTGGCCCATGGGCAGATGGACCCGCGCCAGCTCGAGGACATCCTGGTGTCCTTCATCCGGCGGGAGCACGACGTGCTCGTCTGCACCACCATCTTCGAGTCCGGCATCGACCTGCCCAACGTCAACACCATGCTCATCGATCGGGCCGACCGCTTCGGCGTGGCCCAGCTCTACCAGCTGCGGGGCCGGGTGGGGCGGTCCGACCGCCGCGCCACCTGCGTCCTGCTCACGCCGGAGGAAGTGTCGCGGGAGGCTCGTCGCCGACTGCAGGTGCTCGTGGAGAACAGCCACCTCGGGGCGGGCTTCTCCGTCGCCGCCGCCGACCTCGAGCTGCGGGGTGGGGGCAACCTCCTGGGGGCAGCCCAGTCCGGAAGCATCGACCAGGTGGGGTTCGACACCTGGGTGGAGCTCCTCGACGACGCAGTGCGCGCCGCCCGGGGCGATGCCGACCGCATGCGGGCCGAGCCCGAGGTCGAGGTGCCGGTCGACGCGTTCCTCCCCGACAACCTCATCCCGGATCCCCAGGAGCGGCTGGGCTGGTACCGGAAGCTGGCCGACGCCCGCTCCGTGAACGCGGTGGAGCGGGTCATCGACGAGCTCGAGGGCTGGTTCGGCGACCTGCCCGAGTCGGTGCGGAACCTCAGTGGTGCGCTGGTCACCCGGCTGCAGTGCCGGGAGCTCGGCATCACCCGCTGCCATTGGCTGAAGGTGCGGGTGCTGCTGGAGCTCCACGAGCACGCGCCGGTGCACGACATCGCCCTCGAGCGGGTGGTCGAGCGCCACCCGAAGCGGTTCTCGGTGAAGCAGAGCAAGAGCGGCGCGACGCAGATCTCCGTGCGCTTCACCCCGCAGGAGGCCGAGCGACCCTTCCTCTACCTCCGCTGGGTGATGGCGCAGCTGGCCCGCGGTGAGAGTGCATGACGCCGCTCCACGAGGCCACGGTCGACGAGGACGTGACCCTGCGGCCCACCCACCTCGAGGTCGACCTCGACCGCATCGCTGCCAACCTGCAGGCCATCCGTGAGCATGTAGGTGGCGCCGCGGTGATGCCCATCTTGAAGGCCAACGCCTATGGGCATGGCCTGGTGCCCGTGGCCCGCCGGATGGAGGCGGAGGGGGTGCCCTATATGGGGGTCGCCTACCTGGAAGAGGCCATTCGTCTGCGTCGGCGGGGGGTGCGCACACCCCTCCTGGTGCTGGGCGGGATCCTGGGCCAGCAGATCCCGGACTACCTCGACCACGACGTGACCCTCACGGCGTCCTCCATCGACAAGCTCCGGGCCATCGATGCCGCAGCGGGCGCCCGGGGGGCGCGGGCACGGGTCCACCTGAAGGTCGACACGGGGATGGAGCGCATCGGCATGCACTGGTACAGCGCCGAGAAGCTGGTGGAGGCCAGCCTCGCGTGTCGCCATGTCGACGTGGAGGGCATCTTCTCCCACCTGGCCAACAGCGATGCGGCCGACCCCGCCTCGGTCGTCCGGCAGCAGGAGCGCTTCGAGGAGGTGCTGGAGCACTACCGGCGCCGCTCCGTGCCGCTTCCCCTGCGTCATCTGGCCAACTCGGGCGGCATCCTTCAGCACCCCAGCACCTGGTACGACCTCGTCCGCCCCGGGATCCTGCTCTTCGGCGTGCCCCCCGCACCGACCCTCCCGTTGCTTTCGGGGGTGGCGCCCGCGCTCCGGTGGGTGAGCCGGGTGGTGTACTTCAAGGTCGTCAAGGCGGGGAACCCGGTGAGCTACGGCTCCACGTGGGCACCTGCGGTAGACACCCGGGTCGTCACGGTCCCCGTCGGCTACGGCGATGGCTACTTCCGCGCCATGTCCGGTCAGGCCCAGGTGCTGATCCGCGGGCGTCGCTACCCGGTGGTGGGGCGCATCTGCATGGACCAGGTGATGGTCGACCTCGGGCCCGACGGCACCGCCTACAATGGCGACCAGGTCGTGCTCCTGGGCGACCATCCGGACGGCGGTGCGGTCGCCGCAGCGGAGCTCGCGACCTGGGCCGGTACCATCGGCTACGAGGTCCTGACCAACATCAACACCCGGGTGCCGCGGGTGTACACGGGGGAGGGAGCATGAGCGACGTGTTCGACGCCCCTGCTGCGGCCGATCGGGCGCACGACCCGTACACTTCGCTCCCCAACGACGTGCAGCTCACCGTCGCGGGCATCCTCCTGCTGGTGCCGGCGGTGTTCACGGGGGGCTTCACCCTGATCTTGGTGGTGATGACCTTCGTGTCGCTGTTCGTCGACATCCCGACCGAGCCCGGCACGCCGCCCATGTACGTCATCGCCCCCATCGAGGGGCTCTTCTGCCTGATGCCCACGATGCTCTACGGCGTGGCCGCCATCGGCGTGTTCCGCCGGCACAAGGTGGGCTGGTTCCTCGGCATGCTCGGCTTCGCCCTGTGGATGGGCGGCTGCCTGATGCCGCTGGGGCTGTTCGGGGTCTACGCGCTGCTGTGCGCGGGCGGCCGAAAGGCTTTCGGTATCTGACAGCTGACAGCGAGGCAGGGCCAGAGCGGCTCACCGCCCCCCGGCCCGACCAGCCTCACTGGCCGCCGGGAAGCTCGTCGTCGCCGGCCTGGAAGGACGGGTCCTGCGTGGCGGACAGCGGCGTGTAGGTGATCTCGACCGTGTCGAGGGGGTCCGGGACGCGCTCGTGGAACACGATGCTGTTGCGGACCTCGTCGTAGTAGAAGGTGTCCTCGCCGGGCTCTTCCTTCGTGCTCTGCTGCATGAAGTTGGTGCCACCCTGGGGGTTGGTGATGGAGACCTGGATGGTCTCGGACACGGGCACCTGGCTCATGAAGTACTCGATCTTCAGGCCGGCAGCGAGGAGGCCGAGCTCGTCGAGGAGCTCGCCCCAGTCTTCGTCGAGGATGTCCCAGGTGATGCCGCCGATGGCGTCGACCACGTCGGAGTAGCGGGTGCCGAGGTTGCTCTGGCTGGGGCAGGAGGGGTCGTTGAAGCTCTGGCCCTGCTGGATCTTGGTGCAGATGACCGCGGAGAAGGTGCGGTCGTCGACTTCCTTCTTCAGGCCGTCGTACCAGTTCTTGAACTCGGGCAGCGTGATGACGGGCGGGCGGTCGTCTTCGGTCTGGTCTTGCTCGTCGGAGACGATGACCGTGTGGATGGCCGCGTCGTCGCGGTAGAAGCCGGCGTTGTCTTCGTCGCGACGCATCTCGATGGCGTTGAAGGTGGCCCCGAGGCCCTTCTCGCAGTGGGAGCCGCGGGAGCCCATGACAGCGAGCTGGTTGAAGGTGAAGACCGGGTCGAGGGTGGTGTCGTCGATCCAGGCGAGGCCCTGGAAGCGGGCGAGCCGGCCGTTGAGGGAGGGGTCTTGCCCGTTGCAGCTGCCGGTGGGGTCGATGTCGGTGCTGGTGGCGCCGATGTGGTAGTCGAGCCCCGAGCCGTCGAAGGTCTTCATGAAGGAGGGGAAGTTCTCGACGAGGCTGGACTGGTGGGGGTCCATCGAGCAGGAGTTGTCGATGACGAAGAGCACATCGACCTTGGGCGTGGTGACCTGCACGATGCGGTCGGACACGGTGGGGTCTTCGAGCTCGCCCGGGCGGGAGAACTTGGTGTCGACGAGGTCCTGGGACACGCTGTAGTCGCTCGCGCAGCCGGTCAGCGCGGCGGCCGCCAGGAGA
>ENA-OWNT01005201-OWNT01005201.1-seawater-metagenome-genome-assembly--contig:-NODE-5201-length-10889-cov-3.778487_pt1 | contig 10889 bp, 5 predicted proteins | sample MGYA00238136_ERZ651165 | MGnify/ENA primary metagenome ERZ651165 (study PRJEB26861, sample SAMN08777766) | seawater metagenome | isolation source: coastal seawater | place: USA: Florida | collected...
ATGGATGGATGGATGGATGGATGGATGGATGGATGGATGGATGGATGGATGGATGGATGGATGGATGGATGGATGGACGGACGGACGGATGGATGGATGCTCGGTGGGTGGATTGGAAATGGTGCTACCTACACGTCGCCGCAAGAAGATTTGCAAAGGAACACTCCCGGAAGGCATGCAACGGCGAAAGAGACCACATACTCGAGTATGAGTACTTGCGCAGGGAAGACAACTGGATAGTGGTGCGCAGTGCGGTAACTGGTGTTTGATGCCCACCGTTTGCGATTGTGCGAGTGACGCATGACGCGGCGCCCCAAAGCAAGAATAAAGATGCGAAAAATCTGGACCAGAGAAACAAAATTCCGGCCAATTGTTACCAATCAACGCATCACAAATGGGAGGGCAAAACGACTGCAGTATGCAGACGTCACTACCAAAACCACAACTCGACAGTGCTGCGCCTGAACCTGAAGCGAATCGCGCCGGAGCACCAACAGGCGCAGTGGATGGCGGAGACATCGAAGCTCCGAAGGTCGCCCCAGACGTTGCGGGTTCTGCACGGGAAGCCCCGGAAGCAGCAGCCAGTCCACCTCGAAGCCGGCCTCGCAACGTTAAAATCTTCATCGTACGACATGGGGAACGTATCGACGAGACCGCAGCGGCTGTGGCATGGTACGAAAAAGCTGGCGACCGATGGTTCGACCCTCCGCTGACGCGCGAAGGTCAGCGGCAGGCAGATCAAGCAGTGCGCCAACTCGTTGAATATCTGCAGCTATCCCGACAACAAGACGAACTCTGCCCCTTCGACAAAGTGTACTGCTCACCCCTGATACGCACAATGATGACGGCGGTAGAATTCGGAAAAGTGCTGGATCTGCCCCTACAACCCGTCGCCGATCTCGCGACCTGTGCCGCTGCATTCCGAAAGCAGAGGCCGGCCAAGCCAACGCTGTTACCGAAGCACAAGTTGAACAACGTGTGTGGTGGCGTCGAAGTCTTTGATTTTGACACGGAATACGCAGTTCCGACACGAAACACGTTTCCAGACGCAATCAGGAAGATTTGCAGACAAGCCATCTCTGACTGCGTGGCCTCCGGCTCGACGAAAACCCCATCGGTTCTGGTAGTCACACACCGCGAGGGCTTGCGTGCCTTGTCCGAACGCACTCTGACGCCCTTTCGTCGCACCAAATACTGTTGCATTGGCGTTTTCGATTGGAGTTCTGCGTCAGGAAGATGGAACGTCGACTTTTGCCCGGAAGACTTTGAAGCCGAGCAGCGCCGACTCCGCGTTGAACGTAAGGCAGCGGCCTTTCCTGCCCCCAGCGCTGCTGACTTCCACAAAATTAAAAAGCAGCTGTTGCGGACCCATCAAGAAGTTAAGATGGCAACTCTGAACGGAGTGAAGCAGACAGAGCTGGATATGCTTCGAGAGGAGGAGGCACTGCTCCGTCGACAGATAAAGCGGCTGCGGTCTTCACGAGGGCCAGAGTTGAGACCACCTGTGATGGTAATTGACTGGAATGCTGAAGGCGAGGAACCAGATTTGCCGCCTGCCCTTCAGTCAACATCGAACTCCACGTCGTCCTCTGCGCCTCTCGTAAGCACGCCATGATGGTGAATGAAACGAAGCCGCATTGGCGGAAAAAAATATGAACTTCTTGGCCAAAAATCCATCGTTAGTAAATTATTATTGTCACATTGTCACACATGAACACTACTGTTAGAAGCACACGAAATCGTTGCAGCCTGTTTCACGTTAGCCTGAACATCGTTCGCGTTTCAACTGCGCATGTCTGGTTGTCGAGGAGCGTCCTATTTGCCGAGTCGCGCGAGCATTTGCTTTTTGGCGAGCAAAAATGCTTCGACATCACGATCAACCCCTGCGTTAGGAGAAGGGCTGTAATCGCTCTTGGCTGGTGGTGGTTCAGAACGCGACGACGTGGGACGTGAACGCTCGTGAGTGGGTCCACGGCTGCTTGCAACAGCTGCCGTCGTCAAGGCACCTCCTTTCTGTTGCCTCTTCATGAGCTCGAACCACTCACCAAACTGCTTGAGCAATACTTTTTTGCTCTTCTCCATGAGCTTTTGGATGTGTTCGATTTCGCTGCGCATCCCGCGCAAATTTGCGAAGTTTATTTTGTAGTCCTGCTTCGCCAGTTCGAACTCACTGAAGAGTTCATCCTCTCGCGCTTCAAATTGCTGCAGTTCTTCGTCAGTATGCTTTCCTTCTTGGAGCATGGACTTCTTCACACGTAATTGTTCGATGCTTGTCTTGATTTTGTTGATTTTTCGTCGTGTCTCGTTCACGCGGGCGCCTGTCTCTTTGGCTTCACCATACCTCTCCTTGAGATCCTTCTTCTGAATATCCAAGCTCTTAGTATCGGCAAAATTTTTGCAGTAATACTCGAAAGCCTTTTTCTTGTCGTCGAGGAGCTCCGGTGGGATGAGCGTACGTGTCGCCGAAGGTGCCGCCGAACTCTGTTTGGAAGATGAAGAAGAACGTGCTCCTGCTGCTCCAGAGCGGTTGCTGGCGGTCGCACCCGCATTGCCACCGTTGTTGGCACGTTTTGCCATTTTGACGAGGATTTCGATTTCGTGGTCGCGACGCGCAAGTGCCTCCCGCAGCTTTTGCAGTTCGGCACTGTCGACTTCGCTGCTGCCCCCGCCTCCTCCTTCCGCTGGAGCAGCTTTAGCCCCGGCCCCACCACCAGCGTTCACTTCCTTGAAAATGGCAAAGGCGGCCTGCATTTTTTTGAAGGTGAATTCCTCACCCAACGAGAGAGCCGCGTTTGGATCTGGTTCGAGCAAAAAAGCTCTGATTTTGTTTCGCAAGTGATTCAATTCCGTTTGCGTGAGATCCATCTCCTCTCCGTCCTCACCGCCACCCTTGCGCAAAAACGACAATTCGCTTTTGAGATCTTTAATCTCGGCTTTCAACCTCTTGATAACTAATTTCGGGTCCCGCTCCTCGTTGATCTCGGCCTTGTTGTGGACAAGCGCGACCCGCTGAGCAAACTTCGCCGTCGATATTGTCTCTTCCGTTTGTGGCTTCTCAGCGCTTAAAGTGGCAATCATACTAGTTTTGCAGTTGCCGCCCAAACTATCGCGAAGCACTGATGTCATCACAGAATTGCGATAGGGCACATGCGAGCGAGTGCCATGTTGGACGTCCCCTAACGCCATGATGCAAACTTCCAAAAAGTGCAGACTGCTGTTGATGTACTTCGACTCGCGGAGCAGCTGGCCTGTGGCACCCGTTTTGTGGGTGCGCTCAGATCCGGCAAGATCGACGAGATTCAGCTTTGAACGGCGAATTATGTCTGAGCCGGCCCGGCGACTTTCAACTGACACAGTGAAAATACAGTGTGACCGCGATGAGTTTGCGTTCATCACAGTCTCACTCATGGCCCGGTTAGTGTCGCCAACGAAAAGGAGGTTCAGGGCCTCCTCTTCCGATGCCGCGAGGTTCATGGACAGCCCCTTGAGATGCATGTTCCCGTTCTCATCCTCTAGGATGACGACCTTTTGCAGATCTTCCATCGAGTTTCCATCTTCGTGAGCGGCATCAAGGAGATCGAATCCAGAATTGTTGTAGATTTCTAGAAACGAGATATAGATGGTGTACTGCGCCTCCGTGTCCTTCTTGCAGCGCTCGAATAGGTAACTGAGCACTCGTGGGATGACGCCTCGGTCGGCGTACCTCTCCGTGCCACCTGTGATCGTGAATGTTTTCCCACTACCGGTTTGACCGTATGCAAAAATGGTTCCATTGTACCCCTCCAGTACACTGTCAACCTGGTTCTTGGCAACCACGTTGAAAATGTCGTCTTGCGTGGCGTCCATGCCAAAGATTCCATCGAACTTGAAATTGTAAGTTGTCCGGGAGTTGTTCACAAGAATTCCGTTGGCAGTGTCGCGTGGGATGTTGAATTTGATGGCTTGCGCATCTGGATCAAGCTCCAAAAACTTCGACGGTCGCTTCGTTGGTTTGATGCGGGCAAAAATCTTGATGCCCTCACCGCCAGGCATGGTGGCAACTGAAAGGCGGCTCGCTTCACCTCGCTCAAGCCTAGTGTTCAGACCGAGACAGTGTGTTGGACAATCATGACCTCAACCATTGAATTGCAAGAAGAAAACAAACACGCTAGGTGACACGGTTGATACAATGGAACACCTGACACCCTACCCGACTTGGTGCAACAAACACAACAGCCCCAAAATCTTCACAACAAATTGCTTTCTTGCTTAGAAGAACAACAGGAATGGTACTCGCACACCGCACTGCAACAATTGAAACGCAGTAAACCCTCCTGCGGTAGTCACTGTGCCATTCTCCTACTTTGTCGCTCGACCTCTTCCACTACGAACGCCAACGTTCAACGTACGTTGAAGTCGTCTCAATGATGACGCGACAAAAAGTCATTCTCCATGCACATCGCCGTCCAGCCCAGCAATGACCAGAACCACGGACTTCATCACCTGTTTCATCCCTTATTTGGTGAATGGACCGAGTTACCAAGCAGCAAACAACAGCATCGACACCAACTATCAACAAACAGCATCGACATCAACCATCTACCATCATCAAAACAAAACCACCAACCATCATCACAACCATCAAACCATCAATCAACGATCAACAAATAATCAACAGCCAACAGCCAACTGCAACAACGAACGCACGAACGAACGAACACTTCGTCAGCGAAACCGTCACTCCGAACACAGCCAGCGCCACCCGCCCCCGCTCTCTCTCCCTCACACTCAGTCCGCTTCACCAAACTTTGGGCTACCCGACATCGTTCAGAGGTTTAACAAGTGGTCCGGTCCGACCAATTTGCGTTCGCTGCATCAACGTTCGATCGATTCCCCACAGCTTATGACAGCCTACAGCTAGCGCATACTACAGCTTACTACAATCCGACAGCTAACTGCAGCCGACAGCTTACTACAACCTAGAGCTTACTACAACCTAGAGCTTACTTTAGCCTGGAGCTTACTTTTGCCTGGAGCTGACTACAGCCTAGAGCTAACTACAGCCTGGAGCTTACTACAGCCTAGAGCTTACTACAGCCTAGGGCTTACTACAGCATACAGCTTTCGACAGCATTCAGCTTACTACCTACAGCTTACTACAGCCAACAGCTGACTACAACCTACAGCTTATAGGAGCCTACAGCTTACAGGAGCCTACAGCTACAAACGCTACTTGAACCAAATACGATCGCAGCATCATCATACCTCTCGATTCCCTTCGCGAATGACTGAGAGTTATATATTTTATTCCGAAAGGTGACGGTATTACACGAAGCGAGCTGGAAAACCCAGTTACAAGTTACGCATTACGGTAATGTCTCCAATTGACTTGTTTAGATTCACATCACAGGTGCGACGAAATGTGCTCTGATGGACAACGAATTACAGTCTGTGCGCTAATCGCACAGCACTGCACAGTCATCGAAAGCTCAGAGTTGCATTTTGACATCAACGGCGCCTTCGTCCAAAGCAGACTGAGCTACGCGCAGCTGGTACTCCCCGCCAAAGATGCGATGCTGGTACTTTCGACCAAGCGCATCAGGCCACCTGTCGACAAATGCTAGGGCATCACCTGTCAGTGGGATGGCAATGTCTTGCGTTTCACCAGCAGCAACAACCACTTGCCCAAACCCAATCAGTCGCCAGTAGTAACGAACTGCGCCCACGTCCGGCGGATCGTGTGCGTAGATTTGTACGGTCGCAGTGCCGGACAATGCACCCGTGTTCTGTACGGAAACAGTGACCGTGGCAACGACAGGGTTGGCGGGTCCTGTGCCGCTGTCGAAGTCGCTCGCAGTTGGCAGCAGTGACGACAGGTTTCCTGATTGCACGGCTGCTTTCGCTTCGTTCGAGAGAGCAACCGTGGCAATTCCGAGGGTAAATGTGGTGTAACTGAGGCCATAGCCGAATGGGAAAAGCGGCGTGGCTACGGAGTGAAAGTACGATCGCAAGAATTGGTCCGTGGGATCGCCCCAGTCCGCGACAACGGTGTGAAGGTTCGGGCTGGATGGGCCACCAAGTTGGCCCACATTCCGTGGCCAACTTTGAGACAAACGTCCAGACGGATTGAAAGCGCCGGTCAAGATGTCCCACACGGCTTGTGCACCGAACTCGCCACCACGCCAAGCAGCGAGAACAGCGTCAACACCGAGAAGCAGGCTGTTGTTGCGGAACGCGTCGAACGTCACGGGGCGTCCGTTCACAAGCACCAGCACGACAGGCACTTCGGGTCGTCGTTCTTGAAGCACGCGGTAGGCGAGACTCATTTGACTCCCTGGCAAGTCCAAGCTGTCACGATCGCCACCACCTCCATCCCCAAAAACGGACCCTCCGCTGCGGTCGTTCTCCGACGCACTCTGCATGCTATCACCCAGCACCAAGACGATCAAATCAGCTTTTGCAGCCAGCGCTCCAGCAGGGTTCTCCAACGTGGCATTCGCTGACACGTTGGTGTTGATATTCGCTCCACGTTCGAAAAGGACAGTTGTGTTCTGCGGTGCGTTCCCAACTGCAACGTCGAACAAGGTGCCGACGCGGACGCCGTCTCCGATGGTATGGAAGGTCTTCCCAATATGAGAGCATTGCGCCTGACAGCCGCCAGACTGTGTGCCATCGCACCTGGGGTCAGGTGCGTTGGGATCATCGGCACAGCCGCCGTTGGGGCCAATGATCGCGATCGTTTTCCCAGACAGCGAGCTGAGTTGCAGTGGAAGAGGAGGAGCAGCTGCTCCGCGATTGTCTCCGTTCTTCAGCAGCACCACGCTTTGACGCGCGGCGCTGCGGGCCAGTTCGAGGTGCTCTTCAGAGCGCAGAATGCTGCTGGCTGACGAGGCATTGACGAACTGGGCGGCATCGAAAAGACCGGCAGAAAATTTGTGGCGCAGCACGCGGGCCACAGACCGATTCAGTGTCACTTCTGCCAGCGCTCCAGACCCCACCGCCGCTGCGAGCTTGTCAAAGCAGCCGGGTGGGCACTGATTTTCGACGTCCACACTGGCTTCCAATGCCATGACTCCGGCCGCGCTATTGTTGGCGGCAATCTGGAACGCAACCAGGTTGACAATGTCTCCGCAGTCGGAGATGCTCCAGGAGTCATTGAATCCGATGGCTTCGAGCCATCCAGCGAGCTCTGCGGACGCATGTATCGGCCAATGATCCCATTGCTCATGGCTGCGCATGAGAGCCCGCAACCCTGCACGCTGCACCATCGAGCGCCAAGGGGCAAAGTACACGTCACGCATACTGTACTCGCTGGCGTGAGCCGGACCAGAGTTAATGCCACCTCCACCAGCACCGTATGCGATGTAGTGCTTGGCGACAGCGGCGACTTTGTCTTCGGCAAGATACGTTAACGGGCCGAGCGGACCGGGCCCCTCCCCCTGCTCTCCAAGAACCTGTGCAACCGCCAGCTCCGCCGTGAGTCGTGGGTCCTCCGAAAACCCCTCCTGAAGGCGCCCATTCCGCGGGTCCGTGTACAAATTGACCTCTGGCGAGTATGCCGCATCGATGCCGAAGGCGCGGCACTCGCGGGCGAGGACTGAGCCGACGTCGCGTGCCAAAGATACGTTCCAGGAATTTCCCAGGTTCACCGGGAGCGGGAACAAGGTCCCTTGCGGACCACAACTGTTGAGCGTTTCCTGGTGCCACGCAAGAGGTATGTGCAGCCGGCTGGAGTTCACGAAGAACTCCTGCTCGGTGTTGCGGGCGGCAATGAGGTCAGCAGCTGTTGTCTGCGTGAACCCAGACAACTTCTGATCACCAAACGAAGTGCTTGCGTAGTCGACGTAGATGGTTGGAACGACATTGTGGACGGAGAACAGTTCATTCTGTCGCTCGACGAGCGTCATTTCGGACAAGAGGGCCTGCACTCGTTCTTCCACTGGTTGCGACGCGTCCAACCACGCAGCCGCTGCTGGTTCACTGGCGCGTGATGCTGTCGCAACGGCTGCGGCGGCAAACATGCATGCCCACAACACGCATGTCTTGCGTCCTCCACGGCGCGACATGTTGGTGCGTTGGCGTTGCGGAGGCTGGCTTGTGTTAAAAAACAATCACACTTTTGCCCAAGTTACGCTGGCCGCACGAAAATTGGTGCGTGCTTCTTCAACGAAAGCTGCTTGAGCAGGCACGCCTGTGAGAACGCGAACAAGTCACCTGTGGCGCAATACAAGTCATCAGAAGTCACAGGAGGCCAGTGCACAAGTCACACAAAACAACCATACTGTATGTTAGACTACAAGGACGCCACAAGGTCATACTCATCGTGCCATGCAAAGAAGACAAAAGTCACAAGAGGTGCGTCTCGTCACGACATGCAAAGGTCAAAGGTCATCAATTCAATCAAGGTCATCGACGACGACCACAAAGATCCAAACCAAAAACACGTTGCGCAACAACGACAACGACGACAACAACCGACCAAACCTCTAACTAACCTCCATTTTCCGGCGAGTTCCATTGCTCCAATTTCTCCAATTTATCATTTTTCGACGATGCCGTTTTTCGACGCTTCCGTTTTTCGACGTTTGCACGTTTCTGCGCTTCGGCGCTTTCGTTCGTCGAAGTTCGCGATTTTCACTGTGTTTTGTTGTACCAGGTACCATGACACGTCGTACCGAGTACGGTAGCACATAGTATTTCCGAACGCAGTCGGCACGCGCTGTGCTGCGTTCGTTCGTTCGTTCGCTCCGCGCCCACCCACCCACACACTCACCACTCACCCGTTGATGTTTGTTTAGTGTGACGTAGTTCGTACTAGGTACTTTATGGTTAGTACTAAGGACCACTAATGTCGTGATTGATATGGCATGGGTGGTGGATTCGGCTGGGTGGCAACAAGCCGCAAAAAAAATCTTTGTTTGCGGTGAGTGTGCAACGGTTGTGGGCACCAGCCGAACTGTACAGTGCCGTGCTGTGCAATGGTCAATGGTTGTATGGTTGTGTTTGTTTGATGGGAAGTCGGAAGTCGGAAGGAAGTCGGAAGTTTTGTGAAGTTTGAATGAAGATCGTTCGGGGGAAAGAAAGATGAAAGATGAAAGATCTGGAAGATGAAAGATGAGATTGAGATTGAAACAAATTACAAATTTGGAAATTCGGAAATTTTGATTTTCAAAATTCGAACCTCGCCGGCCGCGGCCACAGCTGGCCGGCCACAGTCATCTACGGCCACAGTCATCTACCGGTATGTATCTATGTTTTTATGTTTTTTGTTTTTTCTGTTTTTCTGTTTTTCTGTTTTTCTGTTTTGCAGTTTTTCTGTTTTTCCCTCTCAGCTTGTTGTGACAGTGGGTTCACTCACTCACTCACTCACTCACACACGCACACATACACAGCCAGTCAGTCACTCACTCACTCACGCAATTCCGAATTCTGCGAATTCTCGAATTCTCGAATTCTGAATTCTGGTTTGGGTTGGATTCTCGGTGCGCATCTGCCGCACTGACTCTCTTTCTTCTCCTTCTTCTCCCTCTTCTCACCTTTTCCCACTTTGTGATTTTGTCACTTTGTGACTGTTGTCGCGCCGTCGTCCCGCAGTCAGCTCACTGCCGCGGAATACGTTGCGGTGGCTGGACGTGTGAATGGTCGCTCCAAGAGACTGAATAGTGGGCGTGTGAGGGAACAAGTGGAGGTGCATCATGCACGGTCTCCGCAACTAAGACCGCTGTCTGTATGTGTGACTGTTGTGTTCAGGGCTGAAGGTTTGAATGAAGAAGGAAGGAAGAAAGCAAGAAAGCAAGAATGCTTGAAGTTCGAAGTTTATTTAGTTTTAACGTTCGACTGTTTCTCGTCTTTGATTTTGACGGCGGGCAAATGCACTGAGTGAAAGTTGTCATTTTCCGCTTGCTGGGGACGAAGTGTGGGAGGTGTTATAATTCATGAAGACTGGGCGTTTGCTTCCCGTTCGTGGTGGGGAAGAAGTTCCGTTGCTTTTTCGAATCACTCTGTCTCACTCACTCACTCACTCACTCACTCAGTTTCAAAGTTAAAGTTTCAGTCAGTTCCTATGAAGGAGTTTATGAAGGAGTCGGCACACTACAGTTCTATAAAATGCTTTTTCAGAGATGTCTCGATTTCAATTATTTTTTCAGAAATGGCGGACGTCGAAACGAAGAACGAAAAACGAACTCCATCTGCGCCGGCTATAACCATAATCGCCAAACTAACAACTTGCTAAAATCGCAGAACGTTGAATACAGTACTCACAAACGTACAAATGCGTCATTCCGTATTACTTCATTTTGCGTCATAATGCGTTCGCTGTCAGTGAGTCAGCATCCATCGGCTTCCTTCTTCCTCTTGCTTGATGTTGTTTTGTGCTTGGTTTCACGCGGCTGAGTGCTGGGCGTGGGTGCGGCGCGGTCCGGTCCGGTCAGTTCGTCGGCCGGTCAGTGCTGTACCGGGTTTACGGCCCTCTCAACCAGTGCCACAGTCAGTCAGTCAGTCAGTCACTCAGTCAGTCAGTCAGTCAGTGGCCACCGGCGCTGCTCTCGGCTGACACTCACACAGTCCCTCGTCCACTCCCACACACTCGAAATCAGTCAACGGCTGGGCGTCAGTGACTCGCAGTGAGTGAGTGACTCGCAGTGAGTGAGTCAAAGAGTGAGTCAAAGAGTGAGTGAATGAGTTGAGATGAGTCTTGCTTGGGGGAGACTTGACAGTGAGTGAGTGAGTGAGTGAGTGAGTGAGTGAGTGAGTGAGTGAGTGAGTGAGTGAGTGACCGTGGGTGGGTGAGTGACTGACCGTGGGTGAGTGACGAACTATCTGGTAGAGGTAGGTTGGTACTCGCCTCGCCACCCCACATCATCATTGTGGAGAGCGACTGATTTGTGGGACGTGGGAGTGGATGAGTT